>Ga0265297_10001160_pt1 | contig 64463 bp, 57 predicted proteins | sample Munlanlwell13791_FD_192502 | JGI IMG/M metagenome (GOLD analysis project Ga0265297, IMG submission 192502) | Leachate microbial communities from a municipal landfill in Southern Ontario, Canada - Leachate well 137-91 | ecosystem: Engineered > Solid waste > Landfill > Unclassified | place... | reverse complement strand
TCTGGTAAATGACATAAATGACGTAGCAAAGACTGATTTTACAAAGACGGAAGATATAGGGAAAATAATCGTAAGGGTGAAAGATATTATCAATAATTCAGACACAAAGCTTGGCAAAAACATGAAAGATCTAGTTACGAAAACACTATCCGATGCCAAAGGGTATATTGAAAATACGGGCATTAATGTTGATGCAACACAGGTTGCCCATAAGGTACTTGAGATGATAGCTAAGGGGAACCCGGTAGAAAAAGTAACTGAAAAGATAATGGCAACTCCTAATATGGCACCCAAGATCATAAGCATGATGACGAACATAATTGCCGGCGATAAGGGTATGAAAGCGGAGAATCTGAAAGACTTTGCTGCAATGCTGAAAGAGGTGTCAAACAAACCTGTTGACGAAACAGTTAAAGCGTCGGTGCAGAAGGCAAAGACGGAGGGATTGAAAATAATAAAGGCAGCGGAAGAAGTCAATGAACGGGCAAACGTGCCGAATGATGTAAAACAGAATACACAGAACAAGCTCAGTGAAATAAGAGAAATTTTCGATTCCTTGCAAGATGTGAGTCCCCAGGTAACAGGATCAAGACCCGATGCAGCAAGACCACAGAAGACACCTATCATAAAGGCATCCGGACAGGCGGAAAAAGCACCTGTAGTGACATCGCAGCCGATAAAGGCAGAAGCGCCTGTCAAGGAAACCTTAAATCCGATAAGTATGAAATTGCTTTCACTTGTAAGGAAAGAGCCAACAAAAGCAGCCGAAGCTATAAAACAGATGATGTTTCTTTCCGAAGAGGGATTAGTTCAAAAGAACTATTCTATAGCTGTCCCTGCAATCGAAGCGTTGGCCGATGTACGCGAAGAATTAAGAACCGACAATAAAGCTGCTGGAACAAAATATCCTAAAAATCTGTCTAGGAACGAGATTGCGTCTTCAATAGATAAATTCTTCGAAAATATTGTAAAATCGCCGGCTCTTAGGGCTGCAGTCATTTCGTCCGATGAAAAAGCTTCAAAAGCGATAATTAAATGCATGCCTGATGATATCCTTGTCCAAGCACTCAATGAAATGCCTGTCAGCAGGGCTGCAGAGATCATTACCAAAGCTGACGACAATAAGAAAGCAAGCATAGAGAGTTTGGCCAAGAAGACCCAGAAAGCTACAAAGGCTTTTGCGGAATCCAAAAAAAACGAAGATCTTCGAGCGCCGTTTGCGGGAGCAATAAGCGGCAACTACGGACCTATCAAATTTATAGCAAATGAAAAGCCGTCTATGCCGGTCAAGGCAGCATCTTATGAAAACCCCGAATTGACGACAATATTTGACAACAATGAGATCTCGAAAATACAAAAGGAACTGTCGTCATCATTTGGCAACCTGCCGGCCGATAATGAAAAATCAGAATTGCTTATGATAGCGGCAGGGATCAAACAAAGAGCCGCTTCTGTGAAGGAAAATGTCAGATCAACTACCGGTACAAATGAAAATATTGACTTGACCAGTATTGAAAAGCCGATGAAAGCGCTGGCAGACAGAGCTGTGCGTGCAGGGTATACGGATGCGGACCGCATATCGGATATTATGAAGAGGAGCGACCTGTCAAACGCTGAAAAATATTCATCGGTCATCGAACTGATATCCGGCGATCTGCGTAAAAATATGGGGAGTTCCTCTTTGCGCAGTGCGATCTGCGACAATTTATCACTTGCTAGAGAATCGCTCAAAAAAGCGGAATTATCTTTGCAGCACAAAAATTCCGCCGTAAGTTTATTAAAGGCATTGTCCGCGCGAAATGGTTCCGGGACAGACGATCTTGTCTCAACAGTATTGAGCAGGCCCAATGCGGCGCCTGAAATATTGTCATATATGCTTGCTCTAAACCCGTCAATGAAATCAGTCAGCGGAGAAAAGCTGCAAGCATTTTTCCGGAATGTTCTAGAACAAACCGGCAGCGATGAATCCTTAAAGCAGCGCACGGAAACGATCTTGCAGGAAGCAAAGATGAGTAGTTCGGAGACAGTATCAAGCAAGGCGCCTATCATTGCGGGCGTGCAGGACTCGATCAAAGGAGAAAACAAGCTAAAGAAGATGCTTGCCAAAGTGAGGACGGGTTTGATCCCATTTTTTGAAGATGACGAAGAGGGAGAAGAAAACGAATTGATCGTGAGCAGTATCTCCAAAAAAGAAGACAAAAATAGCCGGTCTGCCTGATCAGCCTAATGACAATATCGATCTGCCTATCCTTTTTGCATACTCTACGGTTTTCCCAATATCTTCTGTTTCAGGCAAAATAGGATTGCCGAAAGTAATGTCAAAACTTTTTCCGCCATTCAACTCCTTTATATGTACAGGGATCACGGGGGCGCCTGTCTTTATAGAGAGATAAGCCGTTCCCGGCCTGACATCTTCCAAAAACTTAGAAGCATCCATTTCTGAGTTTGTAAATATCAGCACAGAATTTTTGTTGTTAATAGCGTCTATTATCCTAAGGACCGCTTTGCTTTGACTAAAAGACGGCTTTTGTTTTATCGCAAAAAAACCGGCTCTGTTCGTAAGGATAGAGAACGGGAATTTGACGAGAAAGGTGTCGGATATCACGGATATATTAATTTTTAGACGGGAATAAAGTATCATCCAGTCAAAATAGTTCATATGGTTTGCGGCCAGGATGAAAGGAGTCGGGGTGTTCAGCAATATTTCATAATTGTTGATGTGTACAGTGGTCCTTGGCAGCACAAATTTCAGCGCGCTTTGTATGCCGTGTTGGTACCGTAAACGCCTGTTCCCAGAGAACATAGAAGCCGTATACGCAAAAAAAGCGATTGGAATAGATGCAAAGAAAATGAAAAGCATCCCCAATATCAGACCTATCCTTATGACGGCAGTACGCAAAAACATTTGCGATAATGATATCGTTTTTGCCGGTTGGGGTCAATGGCAGGGATTTTCCGTTTTTCTTTGCGCAAAATGAAAAAAGAGTGAAATCCCCGGTTTTTTTTAACGATAGAACATGTAGATGGAATTATAATCACTATTGAAGGGAGATCATATTATGGCTGCTCGAGTATTCACTAAAATGTATCCTGGTCTTATGAGCAATGTTTGTGGAAATCTTGTCCCGAAACACCTGAGAAAATTTCCTATTCCTATGGGAGGAAGGACATTCACACTTTGTCCCGTGCAGGCTGAGATTGGAGCTGCTCAAGCAGCTTCTGCTCAAATGATCCCAAAATTTCAGAGTAGCCGTTCTGCCGGTATAGCGCTGGATATTGCCAATGCTCTACACGGTCAGGGGCTTCCTATCATCAGAGGAGATAGAGGAGCGACACCAAAAGAAATAGAAGATACTTTGGCCGTTATGAAGGACAGAAGGATAACTCAGAGTGTGATGAGAGATAATGCGTTTAATCTGGAGGAGACGGTTTCTTTACCTGTGATTCAAGAGATCCGGGAAGCTGCGGATGCCCTGAAAGGACTGGAAGACATTCTTGTGATAGCGCCGGACGAAGTTGGTATAAAAATGGCCCATGATGCGCTGGTGGATACTTATCGGAATGACAGAACAAATGGTGAAAATTCTCCAAGGATCCACTTTGTGACGGAGGGAAATTTAAGACAGTTGCAAAACAAGATTGATTTCACTAAAGCCGGAATGATAGTTATGGGGAACATGACAAGTGAAGGGCAGAAGAAAACAGCTATGGCAATGTGCTACGAAGAACTAGTGGCAAAATTTAATGATGCGGACAAATTGGAGCATATGGTCATTATGCTGCAAAGCAGCAATAGATATTTAGTTGATGAGTCCCAAAAACATAACTGCCGTATAGTTACGCTTCCCAGAGGGTTGGCTGATGCTGAATCCTTTTTTCCTGCGGCACTTCTTCCTCTGACACTTGCAGGGATAGATATACAACAACTCATAGAAGGAGCAAAGGACGCAAGAGACAGTTTGATGGGGCCTGATGACCATCCTATAGAGATAAAAGCCGCACTAATGCAAGTTTTGGCGGGGAAAGGGCGCAATACATTTATAGAGGCTATTTATTCACAAAAGTGGGAAAATTTTGTGAAATGGATGAGACTGCAAATTTGCAGTGCGATGAATAACACTACAGGAGAAATGCTGATCGATTGTGCGGTGTTGCCAAGAGCTCATCATACTGACGAACAAAATTGGGCAGAAGGCGACCATGGTTTTGTAGTCTTCCGCAGAGGTTTCGGAACGGGTCCGGATATCGTTATCGAAAATTGTCCAGACCCAAAGCTTGACGGTTTATGGATGAGCAAGTTCAACGCCACCAATGCGCAAGCTTATGGTAAAGCGCTGGCAACAAACAGCCGGCCGACAACGCTAAGCATGGCGGAAAGTCCGGATGCCATGCAAGTAGGAAGAGAGGTTGTATATACATTAGCCCTGGGTAGAATTCTTTCACGTTGTTATGAACCAAAGGTGGCATCCCCTTTGAGGTCCAAAGAGATAAAGAAAGATCAGATTGCACAAACAACTTCATTTTCTCAAGGTGGATTGAGTTTGGAAATAGAAGGAGCCATCGGTTCCGGGACGCAAAGAATCTCTGATCCTCTAAGATTTAATCAGATGCTTGGCGATCTTTTATGTGTGGGCGTACAACTTGCTGTCGAAGCTCCGCCAAAAACAACCAAACACGGTTGGATAACATCACCTCAGGAGACCTTGGCTATGTTACCGGATATTGAACAGATGGAAGCAGAAAGGCGCGGTAGCGGGCCTCATTTTATTACTGGGATAGGAGGATCAGGAAATGCTTTTACGGCCATCCATAAAGTGCTTACCCAAATCGCTGCAAATCCTGGGAATGAAGGGAAAGTTATAATTCTTGATCAGCCGGATGCTGCGGCATTATCTGACGCACTTGAATTTGTAGGAGAAGGGATGGGGGAGGCAGATCTTATAACGGCTTCTTCCTCCGGACAGACAAGGTGTACAAATGCGCTGACAGGGGTTCTTTTCAAAAACGGAGTTCAACATAAACATACAGTAGTTGCATGCGCTCCAAGACGTACAAGCCCTCTTTCCGGACTGCTCAGAAAAAATCCCGACATAGCTCATTTGGAACTATCGGAGAAGGTTGATTCCAGATTCAGCTGTCTTACAGCGTGGATGGCAATGATGATGAAGAGAGCCGGGCATAATGCCGAAGCGTTATTTAAAGGGGCTGCCGCGATGCAGACAGATATGGCGGCCGTGTCCGCGAAAGTCAGAGAAAAAGTTCAGGATCCTAATAAGCCTGATAAACAGATAGAACGGAGCAAATTGATCATGGCAGCGCTGACGGAGATCGATGAGCTGCTGCTTGAGTCAAGAAGGAGCTCTGACGATGCCGCAAGACTAAGGGATCAATTGCTGGCCGCATACAAAAAGTTGTTTGAAGAAAACAAAGATGTGCTTGATCTGGTACTCCAAAATGTCGGATTAGTATGGGGGGCGATGAACAAGCATTTAGGAGAGACAGCACCGACAAATGTAATGGTCTTGATGGACCCTCGTCTTGACGGTTTGGTAGACCACTTTAAACAAATGGAAAATGAATCGCGAGGCAAGCCTGGAGTAGATACTTATACAACAGTTATTGGATATGAAGAGGCAAAAAGAACAATGCCGCTTTTACTTGCCAATCCGTCATATTTTACATTTGTTTCGGTGAAAGACACAGGCGACAAAGAAATTGACGAACTGCACAGGCGGGAAATGGAAGACCTTGAAAAAGCGGTGGCCGCAAACGGACATGCCTCGATGAGAATGCAAATGGATAGGGCTGACGAAACAATCCTTGGTCAGTTACTGTACTCAACTTTACAGATGCCGGCGAGCGCAATGATGTGCCTGGGACTGCGCTCAAGGAAACAGCCTTCCTACTCCGGCCAGCAGGGTGTTGTTGCCGGGAAATTAGAACATGCCCTTCTGATAAATGCAGAACTAGGAAGACAAGCAAAGGCGATTTTCCCGATAAGCGGTACGATTTCCTCGCTGATCTCGGCTGCTGCGGACACAATAAACCTTTCGACTAGGACATTTGGTTATCCGGCCCAGAGGATGGCTAATGTCAGGCAGGCAATGGTAGATAGCATAAAGCTGACTGCAGATGCTGATAACATCGGTAGGGTGTATTTTAGCAACAGCATAAGTCCGGAATTCCAGAATCCCAATGGAAGATATCAATTGGTTATCAATCCTCTCCAGGGCAATAATTTGGTGGAAAGAGACAACAATATGATGGTCTCAACGGTTTCTGTCTTTGATGGGGATGTTGTTCCCGGGAATCTGGTAAATACTTTTGTGATGTATCACTCTTTGAACGACGGATTAGTGTGCGTTGCCCTGCAGCCGGGCGACGATATGCTCAAAGTTATGGATTTTATCCGTATGCATGATGGAACGATCGCCCAACGGCGAAGAGGAGACATAGACGAGCCGGTTCTGGAAAGGAAAACAACAGGTTCGCAATTTGCCGTTTTGGGGGCTATTTCGGATTATCCGCCTGCGGTTCAGCCCATAATCATGGCAATGCTGGAAAGAAAAGATGTCAAGATGCGCGAACGCTATATACCTATCGCGACCGATTATGAAATGGCTATTAATGGAGGATCTTCAATATCGACCGCTTCAGCACTAGATATCCTTTCTCTTTATCATATTGTAGAAAATTCCGCGGGCGCGATATGCGTGATAAGCGACGACGGAACAAAGAAATCAGGTGCGGATTTTGTTAAAGAACTGTCCAGTGATGATCTGTTCAATTCCAGCGCAAAATATGTTGTGGTGTGCGGAGCTAAGGAGCCTGTGGAAAGGATGACTGAAAAGCTTGCGCCTTCCGGGGATATCAAGGCAAAGCCTGTCACTAAAAATGTAAGGGTATCATCTGATGAATTTGCTTTTCATCATACCATTGAGGTAAACAGAAGGAATCAGTCATTATGTGATTATCTTACAGCAATGAAAGGTGCCGGTATGCCCGGAGATATACGAAGAATCCTTGGAGTAGTTCCGACAATGGCTGCTGTTTTCAGGCTTTTATTCCCTTGGGCTTCCCTTGAAGCTCCGCACGGAGTAGCAAACTTTGCAGGAGATACCCAAGAATATGTCGATTGGCTGACCGAGCAGCTGTTTACCGCCATTGCATATAATCCTAGAGGCGAAACGGCTGTTCATGAATCTATAATGAAGGCTCTTCATGATCCGGCACACCCGATAGGTCCGCTTGCCAAAGCTTTACTATCATTCCACGGAGGCGAGGAACAGGACCGTATTTTTGTCGGTAATATGATAGAAGCTTTAAAACTTAATGGCATGCTTGTAGGGGGATTAGATTCGCTTGACGGAACATCAACATTCGCTGCACTGCAGTCGCTTGGCACATTCCTTAGCTTGTACAGAGTTCCTCTTGATGCGGGTAATATTGCGCAAATAAAGGATAAGCGAGATCGACTTCCGCACAATCCCGAATTCCTTCCGGAAATTTTGAGAGGCAAAACAGGCAGAGACATGCTCGAAGCTGTTGCGATGGTAAATCACGGATATACCGAACAGCTTTTTGTGGCTTCAAAGTGGGGAGATGGAGTCGAGCAGTTTATGCTTGACAGGCACGGGGTGTTCCGCAAAATGGGGCATATTACACGCGTTCAGGAGTCAAGTAATGCACGGCCGATCATCGCTCTGGGCGGCGCTCCCTCACAGTGGAGGCCCACGGCGATATGGGAATTTACAAAATTTTTGCTCGAAAAAGAAGGCGCTGAATTAGCATGGACCGGAGCAGGTACAGTTGATACACACAGAATATTGACTACGCCGTTTTCTGTTTACGGATATACTGCGGATGAATCAAGGGCAAGGGGCAGGTTGCGACCATGGTATGAACTTATAATGATGGCTTACCTGGCCGAAAAAGTAGGAGGCAGCGCGATATCCGGTGTTCACCATATGCTTGATGTTCCTTTAGACCCGGCGGAAAAGAAAGGTGCAGGGTTCTTTCATCAGACGGCACCATTTGTTGCAGGACATCCTCTGTTGGTTGAATGCTACAGGAGATGTCATGAACAGGGTGTTAATCTGGAGGATGTAAAGAAGTACTGGAATAGTAAAAGACACGGGAATTAATTATTTTAGCCGTAAATAGTGTGGGTGTTTTCTTTGTCAGCCCCGATGTTTTATCGGGGCTGTTTTCGTTTTAAGCCGTTATTCTATGCATTCATCGTTCTTAAGGTTGTATAAATACATCAGTAATATATAATAAGAGCATGGATTTAGCAAAAAAGCACAATAAAAGCCTTGCAATATGCATGATCGTGAAGAACGAACAGGAAAGCCTGCCAAAAACCATTTCCAATAATATAAAGTATTCAGACAAAGTAATATTGGTCGATACGGGATCGGATGACAGCACTGTTAATATTGCCAAAGAATTAGGCGCTGAAATATATCATTTCAAGTGGAACAACAATTTTGCCGATGCCAGGAATTTTTCTATCTCAAAAGCTAAAGAAGACTGGATATTGTGGCTGGATGCCGATGAATATATAGATGAGCTTTCATTTAAAGCGATCAGGGGCTTTTTGGATGGCACAGAAGCCGATGTTGTCCGTATCCCTATATACGAATGCCAATACGGAGAGACAAACGGCGATTCTTTTTATATGCGGGATAAAATATTCAGGAATAACAAAGGCGCATGTTTTACAAAGTCTGCCAATGAACAGTTGGTATTCCCGGAAAACACAAAGGTTTCCGTTGTTGATTTTCTTGGGGCCAGGATCTGCCACTGGGGGTTGCATCTTTCTGCCGAAGCTATGGAAAAAAAGATGGGACCCAGGATCGAGCTTTTGAAAAAGATCGCGGCTGAAAATAGAGAAGATTATTCCGTGCGGTATCTTTTGGGCATGAGATACTCCGAAATGAAACTTCCACAAGAAGCCCTGGGCTACTATTCTCAGGCGGTCTCTATCTGTGAAAAAGAGGCATCGACCGACAGGCAAAAAAAATATTTTATGCACGCCGCACTGGCAAAGAAAGCTCAAATACTTCTGGAATCCGGCCACGGCGAAGAAGCTTTGGCCGAAGCTTTGGCGGCCATCAAGCTGGATCCGATGTTCTTAGAGCCCTGCGATACAGCGGCAATGGCACTAATAAAATTGGGAAAATATGAGGAAGCGCTGGAGCTGACAGAGCAAATGTTAAAACTCCCGAAAATTCAACATCCCGTTCTCATGTTCAATGAACAAAAATGGGGCTCTTTAATATATGTTCTTCATATTAGGGCACTTCTTAAAGCCATAGGCAAAGCCGCGGCTATATCTTTTGCCGAGGGAATACTAAAGAACAAACCTGACAATATTGATATGGCGCAGATGCTTGATATAATCAAGACTCTAGAAATAATCAGAGGGATGCCTTAGTCAATCATTCGGTATTCTATCAGTTGTGTTTCACTTCTGACAATTGCAAAATATTGGAAAGAACTGCTTCCCATTCCTTAGCAATCTTTGTCCATTGATAATTGTCAAACATGCGCTTTTTTGCATTTGCTCCAAGATCATCTCTTAGTTCCTTGTCTTGTATTAGTTTAATAGCTTCTTCAGCAAATTTAGTAATAAAGTCTTGACTTTCCGGAGAACCGGGGACTATTATTCCTGTTTTGCCGTCCTGAACGGTTTCTGGAAGTCCGCCTAATGAGCTTGCTAGTACCGGTATCCCGCATGCCTGAGCTTCAATTGCAACCATGCACGATGTTTCAAGAGCAGTACAAGGATAAATGAGAAATGAACTGTTTTTGAATTCAGCCATTAATTCCTTTCTGCTCACAACTTTATGTAAAAATACCCCGTCGATCTTTGAAAGTCTGACAAAGAGATCTCCAATTACGCGTTTTATATCAGCCTCATTCATTTGATAGTGTTCATATCCGCTAAAGACATGCAGCTCAGCTTCCGGTACAGTTTTCTTTATAAGCGGAAAAATATGTTCGAGCAATGCGAGCCCGCGATCCGGAACGCTTGCGTAAATCATTCTATGATCGCAGGCTTCTATGTTTTTTTCGTCTATAAGTTCTTTTTCGAAACCGTTTCTGGTAACAAATATTTTATTTATTTCAAGATTATAATTCTGTTGATAGGAATTGGCCTGCCATTTACTCACGAAAAAGTATTTATCAATAACAGATTGAACTGCGCTCCTGCGCAGGTTCTTTCTTGCCTCATCGAAAAAGACGATCGGATCTCCCGACCAAAATATTCTGCGCTTAATGCGCAGGCCGCCGCACCCTAAAATTGTGGCAGAGCGGACTTCAATTAGTATGTCTATGTTGTTTGTTAGCAGATAATCTTGAAGTTTTTCTGTGTTGCTATATATAACGCCATCATAAACTCCCGGACGGCTGCATTTATTGAATACAGTTACGCTAAAACCCAGCTTTGCAAGCTCTTTTGCCATAATAACAATGCTTGTTTCGACTCCTCCCAGCGGACGGTCTTTTAGCGTATCACCATCAAAATCCAGCCAAAAATATACAAATACTATTTGCATCGTTTTATCCCTTGAACGATTGGACTGTCCTTTTCATGTATTGTTCAAAAAAGCCTTTCGAATAGTTGTTTGAAAGCATGGTCAACCAATTTTCGGCATAAGCAAAAGCATTTCTCTTTGTTGTTACAAAAAAGAGCACGCTTTTTAATGCATAGATCAAAAACAAAAGGTCTGAAAGTTCATCGCTCAAACCAAATAAGCTTTTGTATTCTTTTGAGCAGGACTGATAAGCACTAATAACGGATTCAGCCCTCAGGATCTTGGCTTCTATCGGTCGATTCTTTGCATCTAGAGATTCGCCTATAATCGCAATCCTGAAAAGTATTGTGAAAAAGTTATAAAGATCTAACATTGGCAAACCATCTTCCGAAGCATCTTCCCAGTCTAGTATCCTTTGATTGCCGTTCTTTTCAAAAAGAATATTCCATGGATTAAAATCCGCATGATACATACAGCTTGCGAGCATTTCCCCAGAAGGTTGATAAAATATAAAAAAACTATTGAGGAAGTTTTGCATGCGATTTAAATGCTGTGGAAAATATTCACCTGCCTTTTTGGCGGGAGATGTCACGTTATTGTCTATGAAAGTCTTGTTTACTTGAGTCGAGGATAAAACACTCTTTTTTTTCATCAGCAACAGTATCTTTGTTGCTTGAAAAGAATATTTATCAAACTCTTTGGGGCCTAGTTCGTTATCGATCACCTCATTTAACATTGTGCCTTCTATAAACTTGGTCACAAGCAGATTCTCCCCGTCTATTTTAAGCATATCAATTATTTTCGGTACATGTGATGATATCTGGCCTTTCCGACTCAATAATGAGAGAATCTTAAACTCGTTTTCAATAGAGGTGTTGGCTATTTTTCTATGTCTGATCCTTGGCATCTTGATCACTAGGACAGGCCTGTTGGCGGAAAATAAAAGAACGGATATGCAAGAATCTGGACCGGAACTCCTAATGGGCAGTATTTTTGCTTTCGGGTTAGATATCTCATCTTTTTGAAAATGGGAATGCAGACAACTTTCTACAGCCTGTTTTATCAAGGATGCATTATCTGCTGGTCCGAATTGCAACATTTTATTGAAGTTTAACACGGAAATTTAATTCATTTCAAGCAGAAAAAGCCATGATTAGATGGCGGACTTACTTATTTGAGCAAAAAAGGGTGCTCCTGTTAATTTGTCCGGAATCATCATCGGAATACATGTTTACGACAGATATTTTCCTATAAAACTTCTTCAACATATCGATCTGCGCAAGTTGCTGCTGGTTTGTTCCATTCGTTTCAAAAAAGAGGTCCGGAGCTTTTTTGCTGCAGTATAAGATGATGTCTTTCCAATTATCTATCCACATGCATACCGAAAGCAAGAATATAATATCAATATTTCCAACTAATATAAGATTGTCCAGAATATCGAGAGGATCTATCTGCAGATCCAGCAGAAAAAAGTCGATATTTTTATATCCGTTATATCTTTTTATGGAATTTGCCGCATTAATATATTTTGGTTCATTGTCTATTCCAATGCCGTAGTTTATCTCCTTTTGTATCGAAAAGAGCATTCCCCCTATATTTGTGCCGATGTCGAGAACATTTTTGCCGGAAAAATCATAATTCAGTTTGTCGAGTCTTTCCCTGCATTCCCTTTGGCCGCGGAGGTATTGATCGCCCAGATGTAAAGAATGATAACCAGATTCGAATTGTTTTGCATTATATACCACGTCTTTTTGCTTCGCATATTCGATCACTTGCTTTACCTTGTGCAGGTTTTGCTCGGTTTGAAAATCTTCGTTTTTATTCATCTATTTTTATTTTTCCCTCGTACAATGCTTTTCCCACTATACAACCCTCGATATTCTTTCCCAGCTTGGAAAGTTTTTCTATATCCTGGCCGGTGGTAACACCCCCGGACGCTATCACGGAAGCGTTTACGGAGGAGGCAAACTGCTTGATGCCTTTAATATTGGGTCCGGCCATCATCCCGTCACGCGAAATATCGGTATAGACAAAGCGTTTTATACCCATAGAAACCAGTTTTTTGGCCGCCTCCACGGCTTTCAACGATGTCGTTTCGAGCCAGCCTTTTGTGAGTACAATATCTTTTTTTGCGTCTATGCTGACTGCAATATTCTCTCCAAAAAGCTCGCACACCGTCTTGATGAAACTTAGATTCTCAAATGCCACGGTGCCCAAGATGACCCTGTTCACGCCGCTTTCGAAAAGCTCTCTTATCGTGTCTATCTGCCTTATTCCGCCGCCTACCTGGACCGGGACGGATACAGCCGCGGCGATCGCCTTTATAAATTTAATATTTCTGGGGATACCTTCTCTGGCACCGTCAAGATCTACCAGATGGAGCCTTTTATATCCCTGGTCCTGCCACTTTTTTGCCATTGAAACGGGATCTTCGGAATACACTGTTACCTTTTCGTAGTCGCCTTTTTCGAGACGGACGCATTTGCCGCCCAAAATATCCACAGCGGGGATCACAACAAATCTCATTTGCACAGTCCTCCGAAGTTTTTGAGTATCTCAAGGCCTATCTCGCCGCTTTTTTCCGGATGGAACTGCAGGGCGAAAAGATTGTCCCGGCTCACGGAAGAAGCGAACTTTAAACCGTAATCAGTCTCTGTAAGCATGTCGATCGAGTTCTGAGGCTCGCAGTAGTATGAATGCACAAAATATACTTTAACGTTCTGGGGTATGTTTTTCATGATAGGGCATGCGGGTTGTTTGATCAAAAGGTTGTTCCAACCCATGTGAGGGACTTTTAAGGCGGTGTCCTTTGTAAAAGAGAATTTTTTTACCCTGCCTTTTATCAGGCCAAGTCCTTTTTCGCGGCCTTCTTCGCTTTCTTCAAATAGCACCTGCATGCCCAGACAAAGTCCCAGAAAAGGTTTCCCTTCTTCTATCTGCGATTTCAAAAGACTGTCTATGCCGAGCGACCGAAGTTCTTTTAATGCGCTGTCAAAAGCTCCGACCCCGGGAAGAATGATCCCATGTGAAGAAATGACCGCAGCTTTGTCTTTGGTAATAAATGAAGAGAATCCGAGTTTTTCGAGCGCCTTTTGTACGCTCCTTAGATTACCGGCCCCGTAATCAATTATAGCTATAGACATAGTGCTACCGCTCCAATAACCCCGACATTTTTCTTAAGATGTGCAGGAATGATCTTTACCGCAGCAAGAGCGTTTTCTTTTACCGTAGTTTTAATTGCCTCAAACAAAGGTTTCCCCAGGTTTGTTAGGCCTCCGCCCACTATTATAGCTTCGGGGTTCATAATATTCACGATATTAGAAAAACCAAGGCCAATTAGGTGCCCTGTATAGTCGATTTCTTTTAACGCTTTTTTGTTGCCTTTTCTTGCCAATGCCCCAAGCTTTTCAGGCGACATTTTGGACCTTTTTTCTACGGCAGGACCTGCCGCAAGTCCTTCCAGATGTCCTCGTTTTCCGCATGTACATTTTGGGCCGTCAATATCTATAACTGTATGTCCAACCTCGCCGGCTGAACCGGAAAAACCGGTATAGAGTTTTTTGTCTATGACTATTCCGCCGCCTATGCCCGTGCTCAGCGTAACATATATAAAGGTATTGAACCTGCGGCCGGCCCCAAAATTAAGCTCGGCTAGAGCCGCACAATTGGCATCATTCTCCAGAATTATCTTTTTCCCGAGCTTTTTTGCCATTATTTTCTTTAAGTTGACCCTTTTCCATCCTTTCAGATTTGGGGGGTTATTTACATATCCAGTCTTTGGATCCACAGGCCCGGGAGCTCCTATGCCTATACATTTTATCTGCTTCATTGTTACCCCTGCTTTTTTGCAGGCGGATTTCACAGCAAAGGCGATCCTGTCAGTGACTTTACTAACTCCCAGGTGAGCAAGAGTAGGGATGGTCTCTATGGCAAGTAATTTTCCGTCGGCAGATGCTACCGCAGCGGATATTTTTGTTCCGCCAAGATCTACTCCGGCAATGAGCTTTTTCATGGAGAAATTATAGCACGATAGCGCTGAAGAACTGAAGCTCTGAAGTGCTGAAGTAATAATTGATGAGGTGTCTGCTTTAGTTTAATGTGATTTTGAATTTCTGCCCTGCTTCAGATCTTCTGCGCTTCAGCACTTTCTTTAGCACTCCCCTTGACAGAGTGCTAAGCAGTTGGTATACTTATTTGCAGGTTAAAAAAATACGGTCGGAAGGAGGTCGGAAGAAAATGGCGAAGAATTTGAGGCCGCTCGGAGACAGGGTGGTCGTAAAGCAGGAGCCGTCCGAAGAAAAGACCCAAAGCGGCATTGTGCTGCCGGATACCGCGAAAGAAAAGCCCCAGATGGGGACAGTTATAGCGGTAGGCCTGGGAAGAATATTTGACAACGGCCAGAGAGTCCCTGTTGAAGTAAAAGTCGGGGACAAGGTGATCTACGCCAAATACGGCGGGACCGAAGTAAAATTGGACAACGAAGAATATATCATCCTTCAGGAGAGGGATATATTGGCAGTAAAAAACTAAAAACAAGAAGGGGAGTGAATTTTCATGGGTGCAAAAGAAATAATTTTTAGCGATGAGGCATGGAGAGCGTTGGAACGAGGAGTAAATAAGGTAGCCAATGCGGTTAAAGCCACACTGGGACCCCGCGGAAGGAATGTAGTTCTCGAAAAGAAATGGGGCTCGCCGACAATAACCAACGACGGTGTGACCATTGCAAAGGAGATCGACCTGGAAGACCCGTTTGAGAACATGGGAGCTCAGCTTCTTAAAGAAGTCGCGAGCAAGACCAATGATATAGCGGGTGACGGTACGACTACAGCTACGGTCCTGGGCCAGGCCATTTTTAAGGCGGGCCTTAAGAACGTAGTATCAGGCGCCAATCCAATGGCTATAAAAAGAGGCATCGAAATGGCCGTAAAAACCACGATTGCCAAGCTTAAAAAAGAGAGCAAAAAAGTAGAGACCAAAGAAGCCATAGCACAGGTAGCTTCTATTTCTGCCAACAATGACGCCGAAATAGGGAATCTTATTGCCGATGCCATGGAAAAAGTAGGCAAAGACGGCGTAATAACCGTTGAAGAAAGCAAAGGCATTGATACGACGCTTGAAGTGGTGGAAGGCATGCAGTTCGACAAAGGCTATGCTTCCCCGTATCTTATTACCGACAGGGAAAGGATGGAGGCCATACTCGAAGACGCATATATCCTTCTCACCGACAAAAAGATAAGCGCGATAAAGGACCTTCTCCCCACGCTTGAAAAGGTCGTCCAGGCAAGTAAACCACTTCTTATTATAGCCGATGATATCGAAGGTGAAGCTCTTGCAACGATAGTGGTCAACAAACTTAGAGGCACAATAAACTGTGTCGCGGTAAAGGCCCCGGGTTTTGGCGACAGGCGCAAATCCATGCTCGAAGACATAGCCATTCTCACGGGAGGCACGGTCATATCGGAAGATACCGGAGCCAGTCTTGAGAAAGTCGAAGAGACGCTTTTGGGTAAGGCCAAAAAGATAATCGTCGAAAAAGAAAAGACCACCATCATAACGGAAGACGGCAGCAAAAAAGAAGCCGTAAAGGACCGGATCTCTCAGATCAAGAAAGAGATAGAGCTCAGCGATTCTTCCTATGACAAAGAAAAGCTCCAGGAACGTCTGGCCAAGCTTTCCGGCGGCGTAGCTGTTGTCAAGGCCGGAGCCGCTACCGAGACAGAGCTCAAGGAGAAAAAGCACAGAATAGAAGATGCTCTTTCGGCCACCAGGGCCGCTGTCGAAGAGGGGATAATCGCCGGAGGCGGCGCGGCACTGATACATGCTATAGATGATGTAGCAAAGCTTGAGGAAAAGACCGGAGGGGACGAAAAGATCGGTGTTGCCATTGTGAAAAAAGCCCTTGAGGAACCCCTTAAGCAGATATCGGACAATGCCGGCTGGGAAGGTTCTGTCGTTATCGAAAAGATAAAGAACAGCAAAGATTCCAGCTTTGGCTTCAACGCGCAGACATTTGAATTTACAGACATGATAAAAGCGGGAATCGTGGATCCTCTCAAGGTGACCAGATCGGCGCTCCAGAATGCGGCAAGCATCTCAAGCATGCTGCTTACTACGGAAGCGTTGATCGCGGAAAAGCCCGAGAAGGAAAAATCCGCACCTGCTATGCCGGGAGGCATGGGCGGCGGATACGGGGATATGATGTAAAACCTCCGTTGTCATCATTGTAGAGGGCGGTCGCTGCGGCGACCGCCCCTGTTTTTTTACCTCTTGCCAACCCGGGTAGCATATGATATTATAAAACTAATTGAATCAGGCGGCTAAAACCAGTGGGAGTATACCCACTTTTTGTTTTATTAAAGGGGATTAAGGGACATGAAGATCGAAGGCTTTAAAACAATGCTCACCGTGATCCAGAATGAACGCGGGATACCAAAAGAGGTGCTGGTATCCGCGGTCGAAGCGGCTTTGCTTTCTGCCAGCCGCAAGAAAATACCGGGAACAGGCGAAAACCTGAGCATAAAGATCGACGATGAAGGCAATGTAAAAGTATTTGCGGCCAAAAATATTGTCGAAGAGCTCGTTGACCCCGAGCTTGAAATAAGCCTGGCAGAAGCCAAAAAAACGGATAAAGAAGCCGAAATAGGCGGACAGGTCACCTTTGACGTGACTCCCAAAGATTTCGGACGCCTTGCCGCGCAAACCGCCAAACAGGTAATAATGCAGCGAATCAGGGAAGCTGAAAAGGATATGGCCTTTGATGAATTCACAAAAAAACAGGGAGAAATAGTTACCGGCACCATCCAACAGAAAGAATATAACGGATACCTGGTCAACCTGGGCAGAGTGGAAACACTCCTGCCTTTTTCAGAAGTAGAGCCTTCGGAGGCGCTGCGTCCCAAGGACAGGATCAAAGTATATGTTGCGGAAGTATCAAGGACCTCAAAAGGTCCGCATATCCTTATATCCAGGACCAATCCGGGCCTTGTAAAAAAACTGTTCGAACTTGAAGTACCGGAAATAGCCGAAGGCGTGCTTGAGATAAAGAATGTGGTTCGCGAAGCAGGCCGCAGGACAAAGATAGCCGTTGAGTCAAAAGATGCCAACGTGAGCGTTGTCGGGACCTGTGTTGGGCATATGGGAGCCAGGATACAGAACATTGTGAGGGAACTGGGAAATGAAAGAATAGATATCATAGAATGGAAAGCGGACCCCAAAGCATACATTGCCAACGCTCTAAGCCCGGCTAAACCTGTTAAAATAGAGCTTAAACCGGAGGAACAAACGGCTGTTGTTACCGTTCCTGACAGCCAGCTGTCACTGGCGATCGGCAAAGAAGGCCAGAACGTAAGGCTTGCTTCAAAGCTTACCGGATGGAAGATAGATATCAAAAGCGATGCAGAAAAGCAGCCTGCTGCGGAAATCGACGTTGAAAACAGCGGAGAGGCCATGCCCGCCAGCGCCTGAGCGCAGCGATGGCAGGCGGGGTAAAAAATGCCGGTAAAAAAGAAAGCAGCTCCGAAGAAGATAAAGGTTGAAGCTCTATCTAAAGAGCTGAAAACAGATGTCAAAGAACTCCTTTCTATACTTAAGGACCTTGACATAAACGCAAAGACCAAAGCTTCGTCCATAGATGAAGAATCTGCAAAACTGATAACAGAACTTATAAAATCCGGAAAAAGCAAGAAACAAGAACCTGCCGCGGTAAAAACTGCAAAAGCTCCGGCAGAAAAAGCCAGCCCGGAACCAGCCGCCGTTATAGAACTTCCGCCTGCGGAAACTGCTCCCATGCCACCTGCTGCTGCAGTCTCAAATAAGATAGTTGCCTTAAGCGAAAAAGAAATATCCGTAAAAGACCTTGCCGCCCGCCTGGAAGTAAGGCCGGTAGACCTTATTAAACAGCTGCTACTGGAAGGGATCCTTGCTACTATCAACCAAAGGATAAATTTTGAGATTGCCAGCAAGGCGGCCTTAAAACTTGGCATAGATCTTGTATATGAGGAAAAAGCTTCCGAAAAAATAGATGCCTGCAGGACCGTTGATAAATCAAAATTAGTGACCCGCCCGCCGATAGTGACGGTAATGGGGCATGTGGACCATGGCAAGACCAAGCTTTTGGACGCGATAAGAAAGACAAATGTCATAGATACCGAAGCCGGAGGCATTACACAGCACATAGGAGCCTACCAGGTAGAGATAAACGGCAGGCAGATAACTTTTTTGGACACCCCGGGCCACGAGGCATTTACTGCATTGCGGGCGAGAGGTGCCAACGTAACGGATATTGTCGTGCTTGTGGTAGCGGCTGATGACGGCATTATGCCCCAGACCAAAGAAGCAATAGACCATGCAAAAGCTTCGAATGTTCCGATAATAGTTGCCATAAACAAGATAGACAAGCCAGACGCTTCTCCGGACAGAGTAAAACAGCAACTCTCAGAATTTGACCTGACTCCCGAAGAATGGGGCGGTAGTACTGTAACTGTAGGAGTTTCTGCACTAAAAGGTACGGGGATCGAGTCGCTTTTAGAGATGATACTTTTGATGGCCGATATGCAGGAACTAAAGGCCAATCCGTCCTGTCCTGCCGCAGGTGTGATAATAGAGTCTTATATGGACAAGTCTATGGGCCCCGTGGCCACGGTAATAGTGCAAGAAGGTACATTAAGGGTCGGAGATGCCTTCTATTCGGGAGGAACAAGCGGAAAAATTAGGGCGCTTATCAATGACAAAGGAAAAAGGATATCGAAAGCAGGGCCTGCTTTTCCAATAAAGATACTTGGTATTTCTTCGGTCCCGCAGTCAGGAGATGTTTTTAAGGTCATGCCCAGCGAAAAAGAGGCACGGACCATAGCCGAACAAAACAGCCAAAGCCAGGACCAAAGCAAGCTTCGTGGCAAGGTCATCTCGCTGGAAGATTTTTCACAAAAAGTAAAATCCGGTGACGAAGTAAAAGGCCTTAATCTGATAATAAAGGCGGATGTCCACGGCTCGCAGGAAGCTCTTGTGAGCTCACTTGAAGAACTTTCGGCGGGAAACATCAAGACTAATATAATAAGGAACAGTACGGGCAACATAACACAGGGCGATATAATGCTTTCCAAAGCCTCCGAAGCCATAATTGTCGGCTTTAATGTTGATTTTGAAGGCGAGACCAAAGCGCTTGCGGACAGCGAAGGAGTAGATGTCCGCATGTATTCCATAATTTACGAAGTTATCGATGATATAAAAATGGCTCTTGAGGGAATGCTGGAACCCGAATACGAAGAGGCGGTAACTGCACACGCGGCGGTCAGACAAATGTTCAAATATTCTAAGGTAGGGACGATCGCTGGCTGTATAGTATCGGACGGCAAGGTTGTAAGAGGCTCTAAGGCAAGGGTCCTGCGCAACAGTGAAAAAATTGCCGAGGGCGCTATTTCAACTTTAAAAAGGTTTAAGGATGACGTAAAAGAGGTGGCAGCCGGACTTGAATGCGGCATCACGATATCTAATTTTGACGGGCTCAAGGTCGAGGACGTGATAGAACAATTCGAAATGCGGGTAAAGAAAAAGCATGTCAAGGCCTGAACGGGTAGCCGAGCAGATTAAAAAGATTGTCAGCGGGATCCTCACCAAAGACCTGGACGATCCGGGTCTCGGATTTGTGACTGTCACAAAAGTTGCGGTTTCTCCCGACCTTGAAAACGCTACGGTTTATGTCAGCGTACTGGGAGAGGAAGAAAAGAAAAAAACTTCCATGGAAGCGCTCGACCGCGCGACGGGATATGTCAAAGGGATATTAGGAGACAAATTAGCGTTGCGCATGGTGCCAAAATTGAGATTCGCTTATGACGAATCCCTTGAAAAGGCCAGCCGTCTGTGGAACCTGATGAGCAAAAAAAATGGAAAAAATAGTCCAAGCGATAAATAACTCGAAAAGTTTTCTCGTATGCATGCATGTAGATCCCGACGGGGATACTATAGGGTCCGCAAGCGCGTTCTGCTCTATGCTTGAAAAACTAGAAAAAAAATTCTCAGTATATTGTTCGGGCCCCATACCCGAAGTTTACAAGTTCTTAAAATATACCGATAAAGTATCTTCTTCCATAGACGGATTGTCAAAGTTTGATGCCATAGTTGCTCTTGACTGCGCGGATTCCAAAAGAATACCGGGCTTTACCGGGATAGAAAAGCTCTCCGACCTAGTGATAAATATCGATCATCACGTGGACAACACCAAGTTCGGGGATATCAATTTCATAAAGAAGTGTTCCTCTACCGGAGAATTGATATATGATCTTTCAAAAAAGTTGAAATTAGAACTTAATGAGGATATGGCGATAGCTATTTACAGCGCCATAGTGACCGATACCGGTAATTTTAAATATGACAATGCGACAGCAAAAGTGTTTAAGATCGCGGCCGCGCTGGTAGAAGCGGGAGCCGATCCTCATGACATTGCGATAAAAATATACGAATCAAAGACAAGGTCCGAAATGAAAATACTCGCAAAAGCCCTGGAAAAGACCGAAACGATCATTGACGGGCAGGTCGCTTATACCTGGCTTACAAGGGGAGAGATAGAAAGCGCCGGAGCCTTGGATGAAGAGACGAGCTCGATCGCCGACAGGATACGGGCCATAAAAGGCGTTGATATCGCGGTGTTCTTGCGGGAAATGTCGGACGGCAAAATTAAGGTTAATCTGAGATCAAAACAAAGGAATATTCAACTGGTCGCCAAAGAGCTTGGCGGAGGCGGACATCAAAGAGCATCCGGTATCGTCATGTCAGGACCGGTGGAAGAGGCAAAAGATAAATTGCTTGCCGTGATAAAAGACAAATGGACGCAGTTGTAGTCGTCAACAAGCCCAAAGGTATCTCCTCGTTTAAAGTCGTTGATATAATCCGCAAAATAACAAAGATAAAAAAAGTTGGGCATGCCGGTACGCTTGATCCGTCGGCTACCGGAGTACTTGTGATCTGCCTGGACAAAGCCTGTAAAAGGTCCGGTGAGTTCATGGGACATGACAAAGTGTATGAAGCCGAGATGGTCTTTGGCATAACCACTGATTCAGGCGACAGCGACGGCAAGATACTTTCAAGCAGGCAAGTAAAGATAGATAAAAGAGCTCTAGAAGAAACCATAAAAACATTTGTGGGAGAAATAGAGCAGATTCCGCCGATGGTCTCGGCTCTTCATCATAAAGGACAGAGGTTGTACGATCTTGCCAGGCAGGGGATAACCGTGGACCGGCCTCCTAGAAAGATACGCGTAAATTCCATTGATCTTTTATCTTTTGAAGAAGGTCCTAATCCAAAGGCGCGCATAAGAGTTGATTGTTCCAAAGGCACATATATAAGAACGCTCTGCGAGGATATAGGGGCCATGCTAGGTACGGGAGCTTACGAATCACAGCTTATAAGGACAAAAAGCGGTCAGTTCCGTATCGAAGACAGCCATACACTTGAGCAGATCAAAAATTTGTATAATAATGGGGAGTTGGACAAGATACTGATAAACGGCCATTGCGAGGAGTCCCGCAAAATGCGGGACGACGAAGCAATCTATAAAAGCTCACAGGGAACTTTGTAGATTGCTTCGCTTTGCTCGCAATGACAGAATAAAGCAAGAAATGAATGCCAAGCAAGAAATAGAAAAACTAAAAAAAGAGATTGTCCGCCACGATCATTTGTATTATGTGTTGGACAAGCCTTCTATAAGCGATCATGAATATGATCTTTTAATGAGGCGGCTTATCGATCTTGAAAAAGAAAATCCCGATCTTATAACACCCGACTCTCCTACACAAAGAGTAGGCGGAAGCCCTCTTGATAAATTTGCATCCGTAACCCACAAAACACCTCTACTTAGCCTGGACAATGCACTTAATATAGAAGAGCTCAAAGAATTTGACGAAAGAGTCCGCAAAGGTCTGGGAGTGTCCTTCGATATCGAATATGTATGCGAGCTTAAGATAGATGGTCTAGCGGTATCCCTATTGTACGAAAAAAGTATTTTTGTAAAAGGGGCGACGCGAGGTGATGGTGTGCATGGTGAGGATATTACGGAAAACCTAAGGACTATAAAAGCGATCCCTCTTAAGATTGATGAAGAAACCTCTATAGAGGTCCGCGGAGAGGTATATCTGTCTCTTAAAAATTTCTATAAGCTTAACGAGGAAAGGGAAAAAGAAGGGGAACCATTGTTCGCTAACCCCAGGAATGCGGCTGCCGGCTCTCTTCGGCAGTTGGATCCAAGAATTACTGCCAAACGGCCGCTTAGCATGTTTTGTTATGGGGCGGCATTGGGGAAATTACAAATTACCCATTCGACAAGCTCAGGGCAGGCAAATTCAAAATTGCAAAATAGGGCAACACAGGCTGGGACTTTGGAAATGTTAAAAGACTTAGGGTTTAGGGTCAATCCGAATGTAAAAGCATGCGATGGGATAGGGGCCGTGATCAAATTCTGCGAAGAGTTTGAGGAAAAACGAGAAAAGCTGGATTATGAGATAGACGGGATCGTTGTAAAGGTGAACGATCTTGAGGCGCAAAAGAAGCTGGGTTCTACGATGAAAAGTCCCCGTTGGGCGATCGCCTACAAATTCCCGCCGCAACAGAAGGAAACAGTGATCGAAGCGATAGATGTTCAGGTCGGCCGCACAGGCACATTGACCCCTGTCGCTCATCTTAAGCCCATACGGCTCGGTGGGGTGATGGTAAAGAACTCAACCCTTCACAACGAAGACGAGATCGCCCGCAAGGACATAAGGATTGGCGACCATGTGATAGTTCAGCGTGCGGGTGATGTTATTCCGCAGGTGGTGAGGGTGGTCAAAGAAAAGCGTGATGAAAACGTAAAGATATTCCATATGCCCAAGCATTGTCCTGTTTGCGGGGGTGACGTTTATAGGGAAGAAGACGAAGCAGCGGTCAGATGCATCAATTCCTCGTGTCCGGCCAAGCTTATCGAATCCGTAAAACACTTTGCCAGCCGCCAGGCAATGGATATCGAAGGAGTAGGTGATGCGCTTGCAAATGACCTGGTAAAGAGCGGGTTAATAAACGATTTATCTGATATATATTACACTAAAAAGCAAAATATCATGGGACTCGAAAGGAAGGCGGACAAGAGCGCGGATAACATTTTGTCCGCGATAGATGCAAGTAAGGAAAGAGGTCTGGACAGGGTGATATATGCGCTCGGGATTTTGAACGTCGGACGCCGGGCGGCTGAGCTATTGGCAGAGAATTTTGGTGATATTGATGCGCTAATAAAAGCTGGTGATGCTTCCCTTACAGCAATAGAAGGCATAGGCCCAAAGATTGCCGGCTCGATAACCGCATACTTTAAGGACAACCATAATCGTCACCTTATAGAAAAGCTGAAGAAGGCGGGAGTCAAGCTCAATTACAAATTAAAAATTACAAATTACAAAAAAGGGATCAAGGGAAAGATATTTGTGTTCACAGGGACGCTTACGGGAATGTCACGGGAAGAGGCGGAAGAGCTTGTCAGATCTCTCGGCGGAAAGGCCTCTTCTTCCGTCAGCAAGAGCACTGATTATGTAGTTGCTGGCAGTGAGCCGGGGTCGAAGTATGAAAAGGCCATGAAACTTGGGGTAAAGATACTGGACGAAGATGAGTTCAAAAAGCTACTATGAGGCTGAGTCTTAACCCGACACTGAAATTTTGTCTCCATTTCACAAAATCGTCAAATCATTATATTTTTAGTTGAAATCCACACGCCTTATTGCCGATAAATATTTGAGCACATTATGGGAGATATAACAATTAAATGAGAGTTACAAGCTGTATGGGTCATAGATCAGGTTTTACGCCGCAAGTCCTTAGAGCTTCACATATTGATTTGGGCAGCAGATCGCTTAATGCTACTCGGGTCATGCCAAAAGTCGAAGCCAAACTGGGAGGTATTTCTCCAAAGCAAAAAGCGGCGCTGAGTGCTGTTTTAGAAGAGCTGCTCGTTCATCCTGCTCTATCACCGGCAATTGTCAGTGAAATTTCAAGAAAAAGGGGATTGATATTACAAAGTGGTCAAAACCATCTTATTATGCAACAGATTCTGCAAGCTCAAATAGATGATGACTCTTTAGAAGGAGCTCAGACGAATTACATAACACCTTTTCCGGAACCATATGATCCGGACCCTAAAAACATGTTAGACGGAGAAGAATTGGGCAATCTGAGAAGGAAAGCTGCACATGAACTGTTGGCTGATAAAATGCTGTGGCATCCTTTTGGAGTTAGCCCTGATGTGAACACAATAGAGTTCGAGTTATTTAAGCAGGGATCATTTTCGCAGTTGCTGAAGGTGAATATTGACGGCAATCCGCAGCTTGTCGTGGAGATCCCGCGCAACAAAAATAAAATGCGTGCGGAAACAATTGCCAAAAATCAGCAATATTTTGAACATTATTGGCGCATCGGAAGGCGAAGATTCCTTCCTAAACCTTATGGAGTACGTAATGTGACAGTCGCCGATCAAAAATATACGATCGGGATTTCACAATTTCTCGGCGGTTATGAAGAGCTGGGTTTTGAACACGGGACCCTCTGGCGCTGGGAGTTTTGCGGCGAAAGAAGCCGACTGGTCAAACTTCCCGAGGAAGATGTTGCGGATGTCCTTGCAGAGGTCATTGCTTCCATTGTTTATCATTACGAACCTGAGGCCAAAGGCGGTACAACAATAGCAAATTATTTCCTTAATGCAGGCGATACTATCTATAGAAAATCAGCGGAGGATAGGCATGAATTGCGTCTTATATCAATAAGAGAAAGAAAGACAGGTGTAAGCATACCCAGATTTGTCCGTTCTCTCGTGGATCTTATGGCAGTCGATAATGTCAGGCCTAAAGGGGACAAAATTGCTGCTGGACATATGGAATATCAAGCCCGCACTCTATCTCGCCTTTCAAACCCAAGCGTTGCTTTCCACGGAATTGTCCGTGGGCTTGTTTATTTGTATGAGGAAAAAGGTTTGGACAATTTTGAGGAAAAAGCTCAGAGCACAGCAAGGCAATGGATCAGTTCATTCATCGGCTCGGAACAAAGCAGGCCATATCATACAGATGCAGAAAGATTCCTGCGCGGAGAGCTGCCGCTTTCTTTCGGCAAGCGGCGCGAAGGTTATCCGTCACTTAAGCTGCTTCTAATGGGGATTGAGGAAATATCAAGAATTGTTTCTCGACCCGGCACTCCATCTGCAATGTATCAGCTTTTTCAACAGCTCAAAAAAATGGTCGGTGAAGAAATCAATCTTATTATTCTAGAGGTAGGCAATTTCCAAATGAATGCTTCACAAACACTTGCGATGGTTGATGTCCTTGCATCAGGACAGGCAGAGCATATTGATTTGGCAACTGTTTATGAGATGTTAAGAAAGGCAGGATTGCGCTTAGCAGACATGAATACGGGACAAAGGATTCTTGACGAAATACAATACGCTATGGATCGGGCAATTCCTGCAGGGTGTAAGTTTTAGGCTATAGTATCCTCATTTTTTGAAATTCCTTCCGGAAACTTACGATAGATAATTGATGGAACTATATTCACAGGGCAAAGGAAAGTAGCAAATGCGAGTTGTAATGAACAGAACAGGTGCACCAAGAATGCTGCGTGCTGCGCATGGGACGGCTTCAGATTTGCGCCTCATAGATACTGATTTGCGCCTTGTCGAAGTGACGGGCTGGCCTGCCGGAGAAGTGATCAAACATGTGATACTTGTTTCCGACAATACAGGGACTTTGACGGAAAGGACGGATAAACCGATCAGGGAAGATATTCATGCGGCTTCGCTTAGTTTTCTTTCAAATCCTGATAATGCTTTGCTGGTCAATTCCGGCGATCCCGAATCTGAAATGAGGAAATCGCAAACGATTTTTCGCAATGCTCTTGCAGCAATGGACTGGGCGGACCGTTACCATATGATTGCCGCGACAGGAAGAACACAGGAGGATTATCGGCCGGACGGAGAAAAATCATTTTCGAGAATCGAACCCAGCTGGTCGCTGAGTTTCAGGGAAGATGCCGCACACATCATGATGCTGGCATTTATGAGGGCTTTTCATGCTGAAGCTGACGAACCGAAAGGCACGTTTGTCAACTTATTTAAGCAACCTGAATTGAAGAAAATCAACGATGCTTTTGGGAGCGCTTTAAAAAGATTTGAAATATTACGTAAGTATGGCCTATGGGGTAAAGGGATACAAGGCGAGGTTTTTAAATTTAAATTGCTGTCAAGATTGATCGGCCCGACATTCGGCGGCCCTTATATATACGATGTGGGGAGTGCGCTTGTCCTTGAACTCCAGGATACCAAGAGCGTTCTCGATGCGTATGATCCAACGCAGGACGATTCACGGCGATTTGCAAAATCCGTTGTCGATAACATGCTCAGGTGGTGGCATGTATATCCCGGTACATTTCTTATCCCGGGCGCGACATTTGTATTGCTATCTAAAATAACTAAAGCGCAGGCAGTGGTCCAATCGCTTGGCAGAATATTAAGCGACATCAATCCGGAAGAAAATACGCTCGTGATCATAATGGGTGACGGCACAAACGACATAGAAACATTCGGCATCAATCTTTCGCGTTATAAGAATGTCAGGCGGATATGTTTTTATCTGAACCACAGTCCCATGGACGCTGATGAACTCCCGCCGCATGTATATCTTAGTTGCGAGCAGCGGCTTGACGGCAGCCTAGGCATACTGCAATGGGCGAATCTTGTGAGCGGAAGAAGGGTGGGGGATGTTCCTGATTTTGAGGCGAAGCAATGGTGGAGCGCGTGAGCGGGTGTGGAGGCTCTTTTATAGTGTCAGGGTTCCGTCCTTTGCCGCTTGCGGAAACTTCTCTTTATGCTGGAATGGCGCCGAGACCAAAAGACAGGAACGCCGGATTATTTCCTTTAACTCCGGGATTCATTAAAGAAGTTGATTTTGGAAGAGAACAAATAACTTGTGCCGAAAAAGTTGGAACTATTGCAACACGATTTTCTGATGCGATGTTCGGAACGTTCCGCTCCGATTGGATAGGGAATATTCGGGTCGGAAAGGATCTTGATCCCGGTTGCTGCACAGTTTTTACTCATGGAAGGGTAAAGTTGGCATATTTTGTTCCTCTTTCACGCGTAAAAACAAGAAAAACGCATCTGTTTTCGATATCCGTCAGACATAATGATTTTGGCGATATTGTTATCGGTCACGGTCTTTATGAACACGCGAAAGGAGCTAACAATCTTTTCTTCAGATATGGGATACATCATCGCGGCATCGTATCATCGGATGATCATGTCGTGTTTCCCTTAGATGTCAATTTCAGGGGCGCAGGGTACGGAAGCGAATCCTTGATTTTGCTTATGGCCGCCGGTTTGCGAGGAGGCATGTTCGCAGACTATATTCGAAATTTTCAATTCAAAATTTATCCCAAAGACGACTATGATGCCGATAAACGCTTAAATCAGGAGATACAAAATACTCTTGGATTCCTTGAGCATGCCGGCTTTGACGAAAAAGGGTGCTTTGATATGGGACGGCGGGAGAGAAGAGATGGCGTGCATTAATGCGCACCTTGTCCGTGCAGCCTAGAATGTGTTGCGATCTTTAACTCAGGTGTTCAACTCCATCGTTATCGCTTTTGATTTTACCAGTTCATCCGGCCCGAAGAATTGGATAGGACCCGGACAAAGGTAGCAGTCTTCAAAAGCCCATTTGTCGCGGTTCTTTTCGAATTCTTTAAAGGCCCTGCTGTTTAGGTTCACCAGATACTTTGATATTACGAGACAGTCTTTTCCTTTTCTTTCTTCCACGGCCATCATGCCGGCTAGGGGGATCCCTTGCGCCTGCCACTTATCAAATGATCCGTTGATGTTATTCACTGTTACCATATAACCGGCTTTGCTGTTGGCTACGAGTATACTTGCGGCCCTGCCAAGATTATATGTATAGGTCGCGTCGAACCATGTAGGATATCCGCATCTTCCGTCATAACCGTAGAAATGCGTCTGTGTGGTCAATTTTATGCCCCGTTGTGAAAGGCGGTCCCAGACCAGGTCCATAATGAGCACATCTGAGGCGATTTGCGATACCTGTACGTTGCCGTGCGGGTCCAAACCCGAAAGAAGCCCGTTCTGCACGGTGTGAGGCAGTTCCACGAAAAGCCTTTCATGCTCTTGTATAAGTTCAACCAGGACCTTTTCTTTTCTGTCGTTGATATGCATTTTTATGAAATGATCGTTGCCTATATTCACTATCGCTTTGTTGATACTGGAAATAAGGCTTTTTATTTCAGGAATGAATTCTACTATTCCTTCCGGGATAAGGACGATCCCGTATTTTTTACCGGCTTTATATCTTTTTTCGATGATATCGGCGACCATGTCTATTACCTGCGACAGGGTCATCTTCTTTTCTTTGATCTCTTCGCCGATGAGCGCGACGTTCGGCTGTGTCTGGAAAGCGGTTTCAAGCGTTATCCAGCTGGCTGATCGTCCCATGAGCTTTACAAAATGCCATATCTTGCGGCTGGATGGAAGATCCCTGCAAATATTGCCGACCATTTCGCTGTAGGTCATAGCCGCCGTATAAAACCCGAAAGAAGTCTGGAGATAAGGGAGATAGGCAAGATCACCGTCTATGGTCTTGGGAATACCGACAACAACAGCTTTGGAGCCGTCTTTTTTAAGATGGTTCGCCAGATGTGCCGCGTTGGTATTGGAATCGTCACCTCCGATGATCAAAAGCCCGTCAAGATCGAACTTTTTGATGGTTTCGGAACATTTGGCCATATCTGATTCTTTTTCAAACTTTGTCCGGGAAGTCCCGAGAAGATAAAAGCCTCCCTGGTTCCTTACACTGTCTATATCTGCTTTTGACAGGACTTTGCCGTCGGCTTTCAACAAGCCGTCAGGTCCGTTCATAAAACCTATGACCTCGCTTTTTGGGTCCATTTCTTTTATCGCGTCATAAAGTCCGACAACAACATTGTGGCCGCCTGATGCCGGTCCGCCGGAAAAAAGGACGCCAACCTTCAAAGGTTTTACCGAAGAAGTTTTTCCTGAGGATGAAAAAGACAGAAGTGCATTGCCGGCTATTTCCGGAAGGTCCTTGGACGCCTTTTCACAGACATCGAACTTTTTGCCTTCTGCCAGAACTATCTTGGACAAATCTTTAAGTACGGGAAGAATGTCGTTCTTTTGCTTCCCAAGTTTTTTATCCATCAGTTGTCCGATTTTTACGTTCATCTTATCTCCTTTCATCTGTCATTGCGAAGGGCGAAGCCCTGAAGCAATCCCATTTATCTATGGGATTGCTTCGCTACGCTCGCAATGACAACCATCAATATTTTACTATCTTAGAAAACGATTCCGCTTCAAGGCTTGCGCCCCCGACCAATCCTCCGTCTATATCGGGCTGGGACATGAGATCTTTCATATTATCCGGTTTTACGCTTCCGCCATACAATATTCTTGTCGCTTCAGCTGTATTTTTGCCGAACAGATCAGCAAGAAGTTTTCGGATAAAAGCATGGACTTCTTGAGCCTGTTCTTTTGTAGCGGTCTTGCCCGTGCCGATAGCCCATACAGGCTCATAAGCTATGACAGCGGCTGTCATTTGTTCTTTTGTGAGATCTTTAAGTCCGCCCTTTAACTGGGTCTCTATCACCGAGAAAGTTTTTTCGCTTTCTCTTTCCTGGAGGGTTTCGCCGACACAGATTATGGGCTTAAGACCGGCTTTTAATGCGGCAAATATCCTTTTGTTGACGGTAGCATCGCTCTCTCCGAAATACTGCCTTCTTTCAGAATGGCCGATTATCACGTATTCGCAACCGAGGTCTTTTATCATTGCCGGAGCTATTTCTCCAGTGAAAGCGCCTTTTTCTTCCCAGAAAAGGTTTTGCGCGCCTATCTTTATATTAGACCCATGCGTAGCATTTACCGCGGATTCCAGCGCGGTAAAAGTGGGACAGATCACTATTTCCCTGTTTTCTACTCCTTTTACCTTGTCTTTGAGGTCAAGCAGCATCTGAGCCGCTTCCTTTGCTGTTTTGAACATCTTCCAGTTTCCGGCCGCCATTGGTTTGCGCATTATAGAATCCTCCTGTTTTTAATATAACAAATTGGTATCGGATTGTAAACGTATAGCGATCAGCGGATGATCTTAAATCCTTGGAGCATTTGGATAAAATGTCTTGCAGGCTCAAGTGAAGCAGCTTCGATCGCGTCGATCATTGTTGCACCTAAGCGGGCCCTTTGAATGCCGCTCCACAGAAATGATATCTCATCACCGTTTCCCCTTAGAATAGGGAGCCCGAAATTAGTGAAACGTCTGTCAGGTGATGTCAGTATGATCTCCAGTTCAGGCAGAAGGCTTGTATATCCCTCATTATCGGCTTTACTTGCGATACTCCGGTCGTATCTGACCACTACGTGAACAAACCCAATCAAATTCGTGCCATGGCCTAACTGATGGCTGAACCACGGCAGGGAATTGCCGCCCATATCGTCTATGTATATCTGTTTTGCGAAACAGTGTGTATCGTTTGTGTCGGACCTGATGAGATTCCAGCTCATGGGGACGACATTTGCCATCTGCTGCTCCGAAAAAGCGCGCGCGAACGGACTTGCATCAACAAGTGTTGTTTTTATTCCAATGATTCCAGGAGAGAATATGACAGCGGCGTTATGAGTGAACTTTGACGGGAGCATAAAATGCAAGACTTCTGATGGCATACCAAGTTGAGAGAAAAAGCTTCTGGCTGCAATTGCCGTATGGCAACATTGATGGAATTGCACGCCGGTTCCGTCAAAACCCGGGCCTTTAGGCAGGCGGACCTCGAATTGTGAAGTTCCGCCGGCAAGCGTCATTTTCTCCCAAATGGAATGATAGCCATAACTGTCCGCAGGGAATAATGCTCCGGCCCACCTGTAAAATTCGGATATGTTCGTATCTGATGCGTCGGCATCAAAAAATAGCGGGGCAAAAGCCTGATGTGACGCGTCCGCAGCGCTAATTATTGAACGGATATCTTGTTCAGAAAATCCGGAGTAATATGCATGTAATCTTGAATGATTGTAATCTGCCAGCGGATATATATTCTGCCAGGCGTGATGGCTCAAAGCATAGGCCTCATCAGCAGGCATTTTTAACACATCTTTTCTAAATTTTGCGGCATCAAAAGTTGGCATGTTGCTGATGAATTCAATAGCACTTCTTTTGACCTGAGAGGGCATGCTGTTCATGATATTGTTAACAGCTCTCCTGCCAAAACGTTCTCTGATATCCACCAGCAGGATCGATGCGCGGCCTATATTGCCCGAGGCAATATCATTTAATACACCAGCCGCACGGTCAGGCCTTAACTGTCCGAGCCGATTAGCGGCCTGAAAGTGTATCGGCCTGGTGGGATTAATTATCTGTTGTTCTGTTAACATACCTGTCTAATGTATTTTCGATAAAAAAAGGGGAGGATTTCAGTTGTTAGGAATTATTTGTCCCTAATCAATGTCTGTAGCCGAGCATTCATGCTCGGTTATTGTAGAGCTCGAAATGACGTTAGACCTTTTGCAGTCCCTGCCACAGCGCTAATAAGAAGTCGCGGTTGTCGGCTGTCATATAATGGGCTGTTCCGCCCATGCGCGCAAAGGTTTTCATAAAACGCAGATAATATGCGGGATCGGTTTCCGGCGGTTCTCCTTGTGACCAATCCCAGGTGCATTCCTGCAGATCGGCTATGACCATATAATGATTATCTATGTGCCTGCCGTTCTGTATCGCCAGGTTTTGCGACATTGAAAGCGATTTTTCAAATATCATTGGCGACATGACCGCTGATCCCAGAGAAATATAGACGCCCCCGTCAAGATTGCTTACATTATGTGCAAAAGCAAGGAAATCCCGTTCAGCGGCCTGACCGATCGCTATGCATGAATTTGCGGGATGAATGTAAATAATATCATGGCCGATCATAGGGTGTCCTGTGAAAGGGATCCCTAATCGGTATGCCGCGGCCTGCAGTCCGTATTCCTTATATTGATGAGGGACCGAAACAAACTGGTCGTGTTTTAAGCCTAATTCCTTAATCTTCTGTAACAAATTGATAGCTGAAAGTGCCTTGTCCGGATTGCTTTCCATCAAATACTGAGCTTCACTCAGTAAAACCCCTCGGTTCGGTATTTCAAATCCGTCATTATGCACCATCGCGCCTATTGAAGCACCGTAGCCCAGACCATGATACGCTCCCATAATAATCGCCATATTGATATTAAAACCGGTCTCCTGCGATGCGCCAAACTCGCCTTTTGACGTATTTTCTCTCACGTCTTCGCTTGTCTCTCCATGAAAAGCCAGCTCCCAGTCATGAATTATCCCGGCGCCGTTGGTGGCAAGATGAGTTATCCAACCGTCCTCGATCAGTCTTATCAATACCGGTGATAATCCGTTCTTTATCGTGTGAGCGCCAAAAGTTAACATCCTGGATTTCCCGCTTTCACGGGCAGCCCTGATGCGGTCGATCGTTTCCCGCATGACAGCCTCACCTTTTTCTCCCATATTTTTGCGTACCGCATCCGGCCGGATCATTTTTGAAACATCGAATTTGTTCTTTCTTGCAGCAAGCGGTTGAAAAATCAATTGATTTCGATTAAGCATGGGGAACGATAATGCCGTGGTCACTGCCATAATATCTCTCCTTTATTTTGATCTGTTTCTTTGAACTTGACTTTCAATTCCTTATCGACAGCTTTTATGAAAAATTTCATATTTTTAATAATTGAGAAAAATAAGTACGCCATTTGTCAAAAACCCTTTGCCCATTGTATAATTAGCCTATATGAACAAAACAAAGATTATCGCGACCCTTGGGCCGGCTTCGTGGAATAAGGAGCACATTACAGCCCTTATAAAAGCGGGAGCGGACCTTTTTAGGGTCAACATGTCCCATGAAGGGCACAAAGGTGCAATTGAACTAGTTAAACTCATAAGGTCTATAAATAAAAACATCGGGGTTATTCTTGACCTTCAAGGTCCGCGTATTAGGACCAGGGAGGTAAAAGGCGGGTCCGTCACGTTGAAAGAGGGCAGTGAATTTGTAATAACCACAAAGCATATCGAGGGAAGCGATAAAAAGGTTTCAACTGATTATGCCGACCTTCCGAAAAAACTAAAACCCGGCCAGAGAATACTCATGGATAACGGGCTTATAGAACTCCACGTAAAGAACATTAGCGGCGACGAGATCTATTGTATCGTTCATACGGGCGGGACCCTGGGTGATCACAAAGGTATCAATATACCCGGAGTTTCGATATTTAAAAAGGCTCTCACCGAAAAGGATAGGGGAGATATAAAAGTGGCTGTCGCGGTAGAAGCCGATTATGTCGCTCTTTCTTTTGTAAAAGGCCCCGATGATATCCTTGATGCCAGAAAAGCAATACAAGATAACGGAGGTAGTATCCCTGTAATCGCAAAAATAGAGAACTCCGAAGCTATAAGCAATATAGATGCCATCATCAATATTTCCGACGCTATAATGGTCGCCAGAGGCGACATGGGCGTTGAGCTTCCGCCGGAAGAAGTGCCGATAGTGCAAAAACAAATAATAAAAAAATGCGCGAGAGCCGCAAAACCGGTGATCGTGGCAAGCCAGATGCTTGAATCCATGGTCTTAAGTCCGCTGCCTACGAGGGCCGAATCAAGTGATGTTGCCAATGCCATATTGGACGGGGCCGATGCTGTAATGCTTTCGGAAGAGACTGCCAGCGGAAAATACCCTATAGAATCCATCTCAATGATGGCAAGGATAATCGAAAAGGCCGAAAACATTGACAGCGACAGGACTTCGCATCTTGAAAAAAGCGATATCAGGCAAAACACGTCTTTTGCTGTATCTCACGCGGCAGTACATTTGTGCGAGGATATAAATGCCAAGGCCATAATAACTTTTACGAGTTCCGGTTCAACAGCCCTTATGGCCTCAAAATGGAGATCAAAAGCTCCTATCATCGCGTCCGTAACAACAGAAAAAGCGGTCAGGCGTGTTTCATTATACTGGGGAGTTAAATATATATTGACCGACAAATGCGCGACTACCGATGAAATGGTAGATCATGTAGAAAAAGCGGTGGTAGCCAAAAAACTCCTCAAAAAAGGCGACCTTGTGGTCATCACGGCGGGAGTGCCTATAGGCGTGCCCGGTACCACCAACCTGATCAAAGTCCATAAGATAAGCTGAATTTTACCTTTAACTTGCTGTTGCGTCTTTCCATTGCGAACCCAAGAAAGCGAAATGTTGTAATCTTTGCTTTAATCCTGCCGGTGTATTGGGGAACCATGTATTGTCGAATAGACCAAGTTTTCCCGCCCTTACCGAGATTTCATGCCCAACGAGAGCAAGCGCGCCTTCGATAAATTCCGGGATATCCGAAAACTTATTTACCCAAGTCTGCGACCAATTGTTGACATCCATGCCGCTGAATGCGGGGATAACAGATTCTTCCGCACACCTTAATATTTTGGCTCTTTCATCAGGTGTGTTCCTGTCGAACATCAACGATAGGGACCTAAACCCGTGATCTCGTACAAGCATCGGTATTAAATGCTCAAGATATGGGATATCAAATTTATATGCCGGATATACAAGGATACTGTCTTCTTCATCCGCGATCCGCGATAAATTCCCAAGCGAAGGAGCCTCGATCTCGGACGGGGCGATATATCCGAGCTTGCCGTCCTTCAATAATCTACCTCTCATCATGCTGTGCGCGATTAGCATGTATTTTGAGAACTCATCATCTTTAGCGCTGTCTAAACCAGCCTGTTCGTCTGCGGTTATCGCTCCCCACCAGCTTGTGATCCTGTCAACTACATCGTCAAAATTACCTTGGCAGTGGTCAAATACCATATCGAACAATACATCCATCAAATGTCTATCAGTAATATTACCTTCCTCAGAGAGGGCAACGACACTTTGAAAATCAATGGGTGAAAGCCCCGCACACCGGCTGCTGATATTGTCGTTGATCTTTGCTGTCACACTCTCATATCTTTTGAATTTGTCCTGTCTTGCTAGAGCAAGCCAAGAATTTCTGTTACCTGGAAACCCGTGAAAAACAACATATATTTCGCCGGGATTTCCGGGTGAATTCATAACTGTCTTTGAGAGATCGAGGCCTCCGCATATAAGCCGGTCCCTTATGAGAGATCTTACCTCATATCCGACCGTGGCCGGTATGCCGAAATGGGTAAATGAAGCTTTCCTGAATTCGAGCGCTCCTGATACGCTGTAATGATCGACAAGACCTGTCACAGACAAGCCGTTTGCCGCGGAAAAGAACGCGAGAGAAGCGGGATATCCAGGTCCCCACGAATGCTTGCCATGGTAGTGATTTCCCATTGTATTGGTTTGAGGGATCCCGATCGCTGCTAATGCCTTTCCAACCTCTTCTGTCGCTGTCAGCCTTACTTTTACGTCCGGGGAAAACATATCCCTGATCCGCGGTGTCAGATGTTCGATCCTGTTCATTACAGCCGCAGGCACCATTCTCGGGACCATTGGCATGGGGTTGAGCGCAGATATATACGGCATTCTATTCTTCTCCTTATTTTATAAACGAAAGGCTACATTTTCTTATCGATTGAATTAATAAGAAATTTCAGTTTTTTTGGGATTTTGCGCAAAAAACAACGATAATCTATCATAAACATGAATATCCGTAGTATCGCCGCAAAGACCGGCGCTTTATTCAGCTATCGTTATGCAAGGGCTTTTGGGATGCCTCTGTCCGGAAGGTCCGCGCATACTATCGCCAGCGATCCTTTTACCAGACTTCGCAAACTTGAAACGCTGTCTTTTGATGAAGCCGGTGACACTAAAAAGCTTATCGCAAAAAACCTTGCCGGAAGATATTCCGCCGGTTTTGATCCTTTGCGGCTTCTGAATTTTGACGGCGATGTTATAAAGGAATCTTTTAGATTTACGGACTGTAATCAAGCTCTGTTAAATTTTGCTATGTCCAATACGGTTTTTGCCGTTTATGCCTATGATGAACTCGATTCAAGGGGGCTTATAAAGGTTCCCGATCTTATAGCGCTTTCAAAAAGTTCTCATTTTGGAGTTTTGTCAAGGGTTGCGGCCGATCCGCGTACCCCTCAAAGCGTATTAAGACCTTTTGTGTACAAGAGCTCTGTATTGGGACCTGTAGCTTTTGCGAACCTTTCTTTAAGAGGAGTTATGGCTCCCGGTGTCCTGCGCTATATCTCCCGCGTAGGCCCTGACGAAGTACAAAAATATGTGGCATCGCATAAAAACGCCGAACCGGATGTAATAGCTTCGGTACTTTCAAAGATTATCCCGATGACAAAACAAGTCGTTGACTCGGAAGAAATAGCCCGTTTTGATGGTGAAACTATGTATGTGAAAGGGATATCTACTCTCTTTAGACTTCACGGTAAATGGGTCGTTGATCAGCCCGAAGAAACTCATTTTGAATATTCATCATGCGATGCAAAGAGGGCTTTGGAGCTTATTTTGTTCCAAGGACAAGAAAAGATAGCGCTGATACTGGCCGAGCTCGAAAAGATAAATGATGGATTGGCAGGGCTTATCAGGGAAGAAATGTCACGCAAGGGTGATCAGCAAACCTGACATGATTGGTTTATGAGGTCCACGAGTTGTTTTCTTCTGGTCTTTGATATAGTCGTTTTCCCTCCGATGACCTGCGCAAAAAGTTCGTTCTCTAGGCCATACCGGATATAGACATCTTTTGGTATTATTTGCAAAGCTTTGTTCTTTTCCCAGTCGTTGCCGTAGTCTTTTTTATAAAAGCCTGTCCATTGCTTGTGTTCGGTATCGCTTTTTGATGTCTTTACGCCTTTGAGGATGTTTCTGATCCTGGGTATGGTGCCGGCAGGCGTCTTAAACCTTTTTGAAACGATCGAAATATATATATGATGACCGAGTTCATGGGCAGCTGTTTCCATTATGTCCTCCAGAGGGAATACTGCTTTTTTATCGCCTCTTTTGCCTCCGGTACTTACATGGATACTTTTGTCCTGCATGTCATAGTAGCCGATGGAAGACCACAGCTTGCTCGAATTTCCGGTATAAAAATATCTTTTTTGGACGGTATAGCTAACATTGTCTATTATTTCCGGCTTTATTCCGGTAAGCAAAAGGCACATTTTTAGAGTTTCCGGTCCTTTTACTTCCTGTCCGTCTATCAGGTCCTTGATATTCTCTTTTATCTGCTTGTGATTGAACTCTTTTTCTGCGTCCTGGCTTCTTAAGATATGTTCCAGATCGAGAAGCCGCCATTTTCCGCCCATTATCCACCGGTAGATCTCCGAGGCGACCATAAGCCTGTTCAGCTGAACCATTTTATCGCTGCCTTCTGGGACTATTTCTTCGAACGAAAGGGGAGAGTGAATGTTCTTAGTGAACGAGTTCAGATTCAAACCCTCATTAAGTTCGCCGATTATCCATTTTAGATATGCCAACTTATTCGTTTTCATACTATTTCTCTTAATGATACATCGCTTCCAGGGGGCAAAAACTTGTATCAATAACCATGGGGCCTTGACAGGTAAACAAATGTTTACTATAATAGCGCTTAAGGCTGAAGCGCTGAAGGCAGGCACATCCGGACTCCGGTTCTTCAGGGCTTCAGCACTTCAGAGCTTCAGCTCTAAAAAAGGAGGTCCCCGCCATGGAACAACTGACAGACCGGCAGAAGAATATTTTTGATTATGTGAGCGATTTTATGGGAACAAAAGGATTTGCTCCCTCTATAAGGGAGATCTGCGCGCAGTTCAAAATAAAGTCAACAAAGGCGGTGTACAGCCATTTAAAGGCCCTTGAAGAAAAAGGATATATAAAAAGGGATTCAAATGCAAGGAGCATAGAGATCCTCGGCAGAAAAAGGGTCGTGAACCTTCCGCTGGTAGGAACTGTGGCGGCGGGAAGGCCGATACTGGCCGTTGAAAACATAGAGGATACTATACCGATAGCGTGGGATTTTGCAAAGAACATGAGGGACGGCTTTATATTAAAAGTACGGGGCGACAGCATGATAGACGCGGGAATAAACGAAGGTGACATGATAATCGTAAAGCCCCAGCCGCAGGCGGACAACGGCGATATCGTGGTCGCATTGATAGATGACGAGGCCACAGTGAAAAAATATTTCAGAAGAAGGGACCATGTAGTGCTGCAGCCTTATAATTCTCGGTATGCACCGATAAGAGTGGACCATGATTTCAGGTTGGTGGGGAAGGTGATGGGGCTGATCAGGAAATATTAAATAAATCAGGAACCAATGTAGAGGCGGGTTTAAAACCCGCCTCTACGCATATAATTATGTCAATAAAAGTAGCAACAATATTCGAAAAAGGGAAATTAAAACCCGTCTGGTTTGTTCTTGAAAACAGACAGTATCGGATACAGGAGATAAATTATGAATGGCAGACAAAAAACGGCTTGTCTAAGGTTTATCATTTTGCAGTAAGTGATGGCGTTAACACGTTTGAATTGATGTTTGATGACAAGGAGATGAGGTGGGAGATCGATGAATAATGTAGGGGGCGATTGCAATCGCCCCCTACATATTAATATGAACAGAATAATCCTCCACGTCGACATGAACTCCTATTTTGCCTCGGTCGAGCAGGCGGCAAATCCTCTGCTTCGCGGAAAGCCAATTGCCGTGGGCGGAGGGATAGGCAAAAGGACCGTTGTCGCGACCTCGTCATATGAAGCGCGCGCCCGCGGGGTAAAGACCGGTATGCCCACGTGGGAGGCCTTAAAAAAATGTCCTGAGCTCATAGTAGTCACAGGAGATATGAACAAATATGTATATACTTCAAAAGAAATAATCAAAATGCTCCGGGATTATACGGACCTTGTCGAGGTTTTTTCAATTGACGAGGCCTTTCTTGATGTTACACGGGTTAAAGACGGATACGGAGGAGAAATAGAGATCGCAAAAGATATCAAAAGAAGGATAAAAGAGAGGTTCCGTCTGACCTGTTCGATCGGTATAGGGCCGAACAAGCTTGTAGCAAAGCTTGCCAGCGAGATGAAAAAGCCCGACGGCCTGACAAAAATAGGGGAGGACGAAATTTCTATCGTATTTGAATTTATACCGGTAGAAGATCTCTGTGGTGTTGGCAGACAACTCAAGAAAAGGCTCAATTCTCTCGGAATAAGGATGTGTTCGGACCTTGCCAAATATCCGGTGCAAAGGCTGGTGAGTAAATTCGGGCTAGTGTGCGGGGTGCATCTTTCCAATATGGGTAAAGGCATAGATGATGATCCTGTCGATCCTCAAAACAATATCAAAGACGCAAAATCTATAAGTCACTCTTATACTTTGCCAAAAGACGAGTCAGACCCGGATATCGTAAAAAGCTATCTTCTCCGGTTGTCGGAGCAGGTAGGCCGCCGCGCCAGAAAATACGGGTATAAGGGCAGGGTAGTAAGCTTGTATTTAAGGTACGGAGATTTTTCAGGGTATGGCAGGCAGAAGAATATACATGATTATATAGATGACGGCTATGACGTTTATATAAGCGCGCTGAGTATGGTAGAAATGGAACGCCCTATTAGGCTGGTGGGAGTGGCACTTTCCGATCTGATCAGGAACGCGGACCAGCTAAGTCTGTTCGATCAGGAAGGCAAAAAAAGAGCCGCTCTTGCCGCGATGGACGAAATAAATGACAGATACGGGGATTTTACCGTGACAAGAGCGAGCATAATTTACAACGAACTTGCCGAGAAGACAGGCATGACGTCGAGGCAGAAGCTGGAGCCGGATCTTAATCAGGGCGAAACATTTTACCCCAGATGATACAAAGGTGCGTAAGTTCGTCCTCGAAACGGCCAGTAACTTCCATATTAGCCATGCTGCTAATTACTTGACTTAACACTCCCTGATCAGCAATATCAATAACACCTGCGGTTACGGCACGTATAAAAGGCTTCTGGCTGATCTGATGATTAGAATCGCGTGTGTTCCGCTGTATTAACAGGAACAACTTTTTTCCAAAAAGGGTAGGATCTCCTCCAGTAGTTTGTTTTAGATATGATACTGCGAGTGCCACGCTCGCATCGTTCCGAGTGACGCAATCAAGTCCAATCCTGTCCATAACCCATGATCGCGAGTTGTCATCGAAGAGAATGTGTGCGAGGTTGATATTAAGAACATCATCCTCAAGACCTATCCTCGCGCAAAGAATATTAGCGATCTGAGAGGGCTCGGGTTGCCCTCTAAATTGAAAATTCTCATCTGTTTTAAGGGTTTCTAAAGCCGATGTCAACCGTTTAGCAAGCGTTCTCTTATTTACCGCCTGGCCATCAATCCCATAAACTGTTTGAATATCAGGGCTTATACCGGTTGCTTTGTAAATTGCGTCAGGATTATCAATGAAGCCGTCTCTTAATCTTATTGATTTGGGCATTTTTTCCCCCCGCATTATAGTAAATGCCCTGAATGTTCGGCCTTCAAACTTAGGCAGGCATGAAACGACATAAGATCCAGCAGTCAATAGAATTTCCTCCTTAAAACAGATCTCGACTATTTACTTATCGATATAAAAGGAGTGCAATTTCATAAAAAATTAAGACGAGGCAAAAACGCATTAAATAAGTAGCGGCGAGTTTTAACCCGCCGCATAACTACCTTGAGCGAAATCTTAGTGAGTTAGATCCCTTCCGCTACCATGTCGCCGACTTCGGTGGTAGAAAAACCCATTTTTCCCGCGGACATACTGAGCATCTTCTTACATGAAATTTCGGGATTTAATTAACGATAATAAAGTGTTAGAGGTTATTCAGATTTAAGGAGGAGATACATGCTAATAAGATCAATAGGAGTAAGATTTCCGAAAGAGCACATTCCCCTACAGATGGGTTCTTTTCTTTTTCGGAATAATCAAGGAGCGGAAAGAAGATATAAAACAATTCATGCGGCAACAGGAGTTATTGATCCCCCTTATATAGTAAGATTTGTTGGCACAGAAGCTACGAGTGCTGGCATGAAAAGCGTCATTACTTTATCTTCGCATAAAAAGAGACAGGAGGGATCGTTTCACCCGCGCCAGATTAATTTTTTAGATATGGAAGTATTAGCAACTCCAATTCGGGATATTGTAATTCATCTCGATGGTTATTGTGGTGCGGATGCGCGCGGTGTATTGCCGCGCCCTGTAAAGGAGCTAATTGCTGAAGCATGGCATGGAAACTTACTTCCTATTGACCGACGGAAAGACGGTTTTAATTTCAGAAATCAAGGAGTGAGAGTGGAATTTAAGGTTAACGAACCAATGAAAGTAATGGAGACTGGCGGATTGTCGATCAATATGGTTTCATTCATGATTGGTGAATTCAAAGACAAAACAAGGGATCCGAAAAACGATCCGCGTTATGCAGGTTTTCTTTCATTTGCTATGTTAGGCGCATATGAGGCTATGGAACATGCTGCATTGATATGTTCTCTCGCAGGGACAGCTACGTTTTTGCAAGCATTTAAAGTCAAAAATAGGTAGTAAGATTTAATCTATATCCCTTCCGCCACCATATCGCCGACTTCGGTGGTAGAAAAACCCATTTTTCCCGCGGACATACTGAGCATCTTCTTGCAAGCCGCCATGATCGATTTTTCGACCGCATGAGCTGCTTTTTCCTCGCCGATGTTTTCGAGCAACATCTGAAGAGCGCCGATCGCGGCAAGCGGATTTATTACGTTTTTCCCCGTATATTTTGGAGCGGAACCACCAATCGGCTCAAACATTGAGACGCCTTCGGGATTGATGTTGCCGCCGGCGGCGATTCCCATTCCGCCCTGGATCATAGCGCCAAGATCGGTGATGATGTCGCCGAAAAGATTATCGGTGACGATTACATCAAACCACTCCGGGTTCTTCACGAACCACATGCAAGTGGCGTCAACGTGGGCATAATCGGGTTTGATGTCAGGATATTCTTTTGCGACTTCCATAAAAGTCCTATACCATAGATCAAACGCATAGGTGAGGACGTTTGTCTTGCCGACAAGGGTCAGCTGTTTTTTCTTGTTCCGCTTTCTTGTTAACTCAAAAGCGTACCGTATGCATCTTTCGACACCTTTTCTTGTATTTATCGAATCCTGTATGGCGACTTCATCTTTTGTTCCTTTTTTAAGATTGCCTCCGGTACCCACATACAGACCTTCGGTATTTTCCCTTACTACGACAAAATCTATGTCGTCCGGTCCTTTATCTTTTATCGGGGTCCATACGTTCTCATAAAGTTTTACCGGCCTCAGGTTTATGTATTGGTCCAGGCCAAACCGGGCTTTTAACAGTATCCCTTTTTCAAGTATCCCCGGAGCGACATCCGGATGGCCTATAGCGCCCAGAAAAATAGCGTCAAACTTTTTCAGCCCTTCAACTTCGCTGTCATCAAGTATTTTGCCTGTTTTGAGATATCTTTCTCCGCCGTAATCAAAATGAGTTAGTTCGTATTTCACACCGAACTTTTTGCCGACAACTTCAAGTACCTTTAACCCTTCCGCGACTACTTCAGGCCCGGTCCCATCTCCGCCTATTACTGCGATCTTGTGGGTCTTTACCATGATTTTCCTCCTATGATGTTGTTGAGGCGTCGCATGCGGCGCCTTTACAGTTACTTACTCTTTACGTAGCTTATCAGGCCACCCGCATCAATAAGTTTTTGCATGAACGGCGGGAAGGGTTCGGCTTTGAACGTTTTTCCCGAAGTCATATCTTTTATCGTTCCGCTCTTAATATCTATATCAAGCAGGTCGCCTTCTTTTATTTCGTCAGTCTCTTTTATTTCAAGTATCGGAAGCCCGATATTAATAGCATTTCTGAAAAATATCCTCGCAAAAGACTTTGCGATCACCGCCGAGACACCTGCGGCCTTTATGGCAACAGGAGCATGTTCTCTGGAAGATCCGCAGCCGAAATTCTCTCCCACAACGATAAAGTCGCCTTTGGATACTTTTGAGGCAAATGCCGGGTCAGCATCTTCCATGCAGTGTTTTGCCAGCTCGGCTGGATCGTGCGTGTTCAGATACCTGGCCGGTATTATCAGGTCGGTATCGACATTATCCTTGAATTTCCACGTTTTTCCTTGCATTTTATAGATCCTCCGGTGAAACTATCCTGCCCGCAACCGCCGATGCGGCCGCGACAGCAGCATTAGATAAATAAACTTCGGATTTCGGATGGCCCATTCTGCCTACAAAGTTCCTGTTCGTAGTAGCAAGCGCTCTTTCTCCTTCGGCAAGTATTCCCATGTGGCCGCCCAGACAGGGGCCGCAGGTAGGAGTGGAGATCGCGGCTCCGGCCTTCATGAATATATCGAACAGTCCTTCATCGTTTGCCTGCTGCCAAATTTCCTGTGTAGCAGGGATGATTATCAGTCTTATATCAGGATTACGCTTTTTACCCTTAAGAACTTTTGCGGCGATACGCATATCTTCGATCCTTCCGTTAGTGCAGGAGCCGATCACCACCTGATCTATCTTTACATTGCCGGCTTTGCTCACCGGTTTTGTGTTCGAAGGCAGGTGAGGGAAGGCCACCTGAGGTTCGATCTTTGAACAATCGTATTCGATGACCTTGCAATATTGGGCGTCGGGGTCGGATGTGTAATAAATGGGATCTGGTTGAGACGCCGCTCGTTGAGGCGTCGCATGCGTCGCCTCAACATGTTCTTTTATATACTCCTTTGTTATCTCGTCCGGTATGATGATCCCGTTCTTGCCGCCGGCTTCGATAGCCATGTTGCACATAGAAAGACGGCTGTCCATAGATAACTTGGATATGACAGGGCCGGTGAACTCCATGGACTTATACAGAGCGCCATCAACGCCGATGTTCCCGATAGTATATAAGATCAGGTCTTTTCCGCTGACCCATTTGTTCAGTTTTCCTTTGAAGACAAACTTGATGGTTTCAGGTACTTTTAGCCAGACCTTTCCGGTGGCCATAGCTGCCGCCATATCGGTAGAGCCGATCCCGGTTGAAAACGCGCCCAGCGCGCCGTATGTGCAGGTGTGCGAATCGGCACCGATGATCAGTTGTCCCGAATAGACGATTCCCTGTTCAGGTAGTAATGCGTGTTCAACCCCCATGCAACCCAGTTCAAAGAAATGTTTTATGCCGTATTTTTTGGCAAATATACGCATTTCTTTCACTTGTTGAGCAGATTTTATGTCTTTATTGGGGGTGAAATGGTCCGGCACAAGCACGACCTTGTTTTTATCGAATACTCGTGCGGGCGGATGATCATCCGCCCCTACAATTTTCTCAAATTCTTTTATTGCCGGCGGCGCCGTAATATCATTGCCCAGTACAATATCCACATCCGCCTCGATAAATTCTCCCGGATGCACCTCATTTTTTCCGCAATGGGCTGCCAATATCTTTTGTGTTATTGTCTGTCTCATGCTTGAATTATAACAAATATTTTGCGGCTTGACGCTGCCGTATTATATGTTATGATTTATCATCGGTCACTAAAGAAGGAGGATATAAGTATGTTTAGAGCTATAGGATCATTATTCATCGTCCCGACTGCGGTTCTTTTGACGCTCAGTTTCTTTGTGCTGGTGGTCAACCAAAAACAGGAAAAACTGCTGAGAATATTCGGTTTTGTGGTTGCAGTGCTTCTGTGGGTCGGTGCTTTCATGGTTTTTTCCGCGGGTAATTACATAGGAAGCCATGGTTACGGAAAAATGATGGAAATGCATAAAACGGTAATGCAATGCCCGATGATGAAAGACGGCGGTATGTGCCCGATGATGAAAGGCATGGGTGGTCCCCGGGTACCGGTAAAGACGATGCCGATGCGCCATAATATGAAAATGAAACACATGAAAAAGTAGCGATCTTTAGCTGCTAAAAAAACCAGGACCGCGGATAGCCTCCGCGGTCTTTTTTTGCCTTATTGATTGTCCCATTTGCCGCAGCGGCCGCCTCTGACGGCGACTTCAATTCCGTTTTCCGTATATCTTTCTATTTCACACGATTCTCCGCAATCTTTGCATATATCGCTTACAACCTTGAATTCGGAGTTTATTATCTTTTCCGGCCCCTTGAATTTGGATGCCGAAGAAGACTTATGCATCTTGTCTTTGGCCAAAAGTGCCGCTCCAAGCGCGCCCATAGAATCAAAATATTCAGGAACGATTATCTCTTTGCCAAGGATCTTTTTGAAAGCATCAACGATCCCTTTATTAGCCGCGACCCCGCCCTGGAAAAGGATCGGTTCTTCTATCTTTTTCCCTTTTGCTACGGTATTAAGGTAATTGCGCACCAGTGAATGGCAAAGTCCCGCGATAATATCTTCAACAGCGTGTCCCTGCTGTTGCTTGTGGATCATATCTGTCTCGGCAAAAACAGTGCAGCGTCCCGCAATAGCGGAAGGACTCAGGCTTCTTAAAGCATAATCGCCAAAATCTTCGATAGATATATTTATCCTGTTGCTTTGCTGTTCCAGGAAAGATCCGGTCCCGGCGGCACAGATAGTATTCATGCCGAAATCAACAGCGACACCGTTTTGTATAAGTATTATCTTGGAATCCTGGCCGCCGATCTCCAACACGGTGCGGACCTGCGGACAAGAGTGTATAGCTGCTACCGCATGGGCTGTGATCTCGTTCTTGATCAGATCGGCGCCTACCATTATTGCCGCCAGCTGTCTCCCGCTGCCCGTGGCACCTACGCCCTTTATGTCACAACCGTCAAGGGTTTCCCCGTTAAAATCCAGGAATCCGGTCTTGATTGCCTTGATAGGATCTGCATGGGTCCTGAGATACAGCTTTTTGATTACCTTTCCTTCGGGGCCTATCAGCACAAAATTCGTGCTGACAGAACCGACATCTATTCCAAAATAACACTCCATTTTATGGTTTCCTTTCTTTTTGCCATTTTATAAGGTCGATAAAAGCTTCGATCTTTGTTCTAAAACCAATATTTGCATTGCTTTCCTCGGTACCTATGGATAACAATGGAATTCCCTGATTACTGCAAATATCTCTCATAAAAGGCTTGGCTATGATTTCCGGCATGCAAAAGAAAGGATATATATGTATCACTCCGTGATATCCAAGTTGTTTCGCGTTGGCCGCGCATCCGACATTATATGCTCCAAAGCCGCCGAAACCAAAGTTGCGAAGAATTGACGGAGAGCTCATCAGCGAATTGAGGGAATTGTTTATTTCTGAATTTGAAGGCCTAAATCCGCGGCAAAATTCGCCCGCAGGATTATCTAAAAACATGAATGGCGCCAAAGCATGATAATTCAGCATCGGTATTGCAGCTGCATTCATAGATGCGAGCATGTCCTCGATAAAATTATTCGCGATCGGTTCCAGCAGTTCATATACAGAGCCTATCAGCATGATCTTGAGCTTAGGTACTGACAGATCTTCCTTTGGCAGCGCCATAAATCTTTCCGTGATCTGCGTAAAAAGCTTATTCAAGTCGCTCAGGCCGTTAGTATTTTGCAGCTTTAACAAATATTCATCGAAGAGTTTTTTGCTTTCTTTTTGGTTAAAGATCCGGATGGTTTGATAAATAATAGACATCGCATCGTATATATCTATCTTTAGATTTATCCTCGCCAAAAGGATATTGACATCGGTTTCGCTGACAGGCAATTCCATTTCCCTGACAAAATCCTTTACGGACCTGGCAACATCCCAATGTTTTATAACAAAAAAATATATATCTTTGCCGAATATCTCACGGAGCGTCTTTTTCTGTGTCGACCAATAATATTGGTATCGGCATGCATCTTTGCCTGCCGACATCATAATGGCGTTTGCGCCCTGGCGGACGGCCTTTATCTGGTCTCCCAGGCTGGTCCTCAAAGGCTGGCAGGCCAGTTCATGGCAGTATTTTGTTCCCAGGATCACCGTATCGCTTGTCATAGAGGGCGGAAGTATATATTTGAGTCCGAGCCCCTCCATCAGGGTCATGAACAGTATCTTGTTGTAATTTCCCATATTGGGCGAGGAAAATATCAGCGTATCTTTTTGCATATCTCGAGAAATGCCTCCACTCTCACATTTATATTTGCCGGTTGAGTATGCTCGTCCATCATGATGAAAGAGAAGGGGATGTTCTTTTCTTTCATTATTGAGTGCGCGGCCTCGGACAATACCTCGTCCAGGGCGCACCCGAATGCGGAAACATATATCGCACCGGCTATATTATCTTTTAAGGAAACATATTTAGAGAACCCTATTATTTTTCTGCCCAGTTGCCAATGCAGAGGCTGAAGCAATCCGGCGTTCTTATAGTGCGGTTTACAATCTTTCCATGAAAGGCTGTCAGGTATCATATTACCAAGATCATACCTTTTTATTATATTTAGAATATTTTTTGTAAGAAAAGGGTCGTTAAGTACATATGAATGGCCGAGCAGGGCAATAAATTTCTTTTCGCGTTGATCTTCAAAGGGAGGGGTCTTCATGCTTAGCAGTGCTTTGTCGTAAGCCTTCCGGTATGATTGGGAATCGGCAGCGACCTGCCTGCCGTATTGTCTATCCTTGAGAAGGGAAACGAATGAGAACATTTCTTCGTCTATGTCCATTTCAACAGAAGGCTGCAATATCTGCGGAATATTATTTACGGCAGATCTAACAAGATCATTTATTGCTATCACTTTCGGGCAAGGCATTATCCATGGATCGGAGCTTTCGTAACAAGGAGAAAAGATCGCATCGGCCCCGTTTTTGGCAAGATACCGGCACTGCGCTATATATATCTTTGCTGGCAGGCAAAGTTCCGGTTCGCATATTTCACTAGCATTAGCAATGATCTTTCTGTCGGTTTCAGGCGCTATCAATACATCGTGACCGAGGGTTTTAAAAAATTCGGCCCAGAACCCGTAAAAGCGGCTGGCCCCCAAAGACCTTGGTATTCCTATTTTTGCCAATTTGCTTTTTGTCCTTGCAAGGAGAAATAAACTATAGAAAGTGTAGCACAAGATTTGGCAGAATCAGCAGATTTTCTTTACACGCTATCGCTTCTCTCAAAAAAATAGGAAGCAAGCGACAACATCCCGAACGCGACAAGGACCGATACTATCAGGTCTATTGGCAGGCCTATTGCAGAATACTGTGTCAGGGCCGATCTGATCCCGTCCACTCCGTAAGTCAGTGGATTTAAATAACAAAAGAACCTGAGCCAGCCCGGCAGGTTTGATATAGGCGCAAGAGCTCCCGAAACAAAGAAAAGAGGGAACATCACAAAGTTTATAATCAGGTCAAATCCCTGGGCATCGCGCATGTTGGAAGCAAAAGCAAGGCCCAGCGATACAAAAGTGATTGACATGAGGACCATAAAGACATACATCATTGCTATGCCGAATAATTCCCGCAGGATCGAAAAATGAGGCCCCATTGAAAAATGAAAGATAAATGAAAGCAGGAACAAAAGGGTCCCCTGGATTATCACCATTGTCATCCCGCCAGCAACACGCCCGAGAGCTATCGAAGTCCTGCTTACCGGAGCTACCATTATTTCTTTCAAAAAGCCGAATTCCCTGTCCCATAGGACGGATATTCCGGAAAACATCGATCCAAAAAGCATATTGAGCCCTATGACGCCGGGTACGAGAAAACTTACATAGCTGATCTTGTGTTCAAGTCCCGGAAGGGATGTATTTTTGAACCCGAGACCTAGAAAGGCGAGGAACATTATGGGCATAGCGAGCGATCCGAATATTCGTTCTTTTGCTCTCGAGAGCTTTTTCATCTCCCTTAGCCATAATATGTAGATCGCTCTTAGTTCTATCACATTATCTCCTTGTCATTGCGAGCGTAGCGAAGCAATCCCATTGTATAGTGGGATTGCTTCGTCGTCGCTTTGCTCCTCCTCGCAATGACTGATTCACCAGACCTTCTCTCTCTCTTCCGTGTTCTTGATCGTCCTTCCGGTATAATTCAGAAATACGTCTTCCAGGCTTATTTTGTGCACGCTGACCGAGGCGACTTTTACGGAAAAATCCTGTGCAAGCTTTAAGACCTCAGGTATCTTTGTTTCGGCTTTTTCCAGAGTAATGCTAAGGCATCTCGGGCATTCCTGATATTCTTTGATCGACCTTATTCCGTTTATTCCAGATAGCGAAGCGATAAACTCTCTTGTTTCATTCTCAACCTCCAGGGTCAACACATCTCCTCCCTGACTGTCTTTCAGTTCCCGCGGAGTACCGAGCGCTATTATCTTGCCGTTGTCGATTATCGCGATCCTGTCGCACAAATAATCAGCCTCGTCCATATAATGAGTGGTCAAAATAATGGAAATATCTTTTTCGGACAAAAGGCCCTTTATATAATCCCAGATACGCCGCCTTGTCTGGGAATCAAGTCCGAGAGTGGGCTCGTCCAGAAAAAGGACCTTTGGCTTTTGGATCAGGCCGCGGGCGATCTCCAGCCTCCGCTTCATTCCGCCGGAATAGTTCTGTACCAGGGTATTTTGTTTTTCCTTTAATTCGACGAGGTCAAGGAGAGCATCTATCCTTTTTTTGTATGTCTTTGGCGGTATGCCGTACATCATCGCATGGAATTCAAGGTTTTCTTTGCCTGTCAGTTTTGAATCAAGCGCCGGCTCCTGAAAGACCATACCGATGCTGTTCCTTACTTCATTTTTGTTTTTCAGGACATCATATCCGGCTACTGTTGCATTGCCCAAAGTAGGTTTTAAAAGAGTTGACAGTATATTGACCGTGGTCGTTTTGCCGGCGCCGTTCGGGCCAAGCAGACCAAAGCATTCGCCCTTGTTTACATAAAAAGAGATGTCATCTACAGCTTTTGTACTTTTGAAATGTTTTGATAAGTTTTTTACTTCGATAGACTTCATATTTGCCTATATTCTACCATCCGAAAGTACTCCTTGTCTTTTTGGAGGTTTTATTCTAAACTTATCTAGATAAAAAGGAGCTAAAATGGAGCGTTGGTGGCATCCGCATCTTTTTGCTTTTCTGTTCTTCTTGTGCACACTGAGCTTTTCGGCTGTCGTCATCCTATACAAAATACTCAAAAAGCTTTCTTACCAGCTGTGTATGTCCGAGATAAAGAACGCGGAAGAGATGTTCAAGCAGAACCAGGAAATAGTCACCATTATGGAATCTTCTCCCATTATGATCTTTTACAAGGACAGGGAAAACAGGATCATCCGTGTCAACAAGGTGTTCACAGACCTTATCGGAAGGACAAAAAGCCAGGTCGAAGGCAGATCATGTTTTGAGCTTTTCCCTAAATACGGGGAAAAATACTGGCATGACGATATGAATGTCATATCGACCGGGCTTCCCAAAAGGAACATCATAGAAAAGCTGGAAACCATATACGGTGAAAAATGGTTACAGACAGATAAATTTCCCGTAAAAGATAAAAGAGGAGCGGTCATCGGGCTTGTAGCATTTTCCGCGGATATTACCGACAGAAAAAAGGCCGCTGAAAAGATCCGTCAGGACAGGATCAAACAACAAGTGCTTTTGGACAGTGTTTTTGACGCTATTTTCCTGGAAACACTTGACGGCAAGATACTCGATTGCAACTTGGCCGCGGAAAAACTGCTGGGGTATTCAAAGGAAGAATTTCAAAAAATGAAAACATCCGATCTGGTGCCCGAAGAGATATCGCAAACCTTTCCGAAGATCGTCTCGTCTCTGTCCAGCAAAGGGGAATACCGCGGAGAAGCCTCTAACATAAAGAAAAACGGTGAGAGGATACCGGTTGAGGTGTACATAAAACTGATAAAGCTTGGCAAAGAAGAGTTCGTATTCACTACGATAAGGGATATTACCCAGAGAAAAGCTTTTGAACAGGCCATAATGCAAAGCGAAAAAAAATATAAAGACCTTGCCGAAAGCTCTCATGATTTCATATATACCATTGATTCAAACGGCTACATAAGTTACGTGAATGAATTTGGCGCAAGACAATTCGGGAAAAGCGTAAAAGAGCTTTTGGGCGCAAATCTCCAAAATCTCTTTCCGGAAGAAATAGCGGCAAGGCAATTGAGCAACATAAAAAAAGTCTTTGAATCCGGGGAATCGTTATATATAAGTCAGCCGACTAGGTTCCCATACAAAGAGCTTTGGCTGGGTACATGGTTAATACCTCTTAAAGATGAAAAAAGCGGCAGTGTTGCCAATGTTCTGGGGATATCCAGAGATATCACCGACAGAAAAATTGCCGAAGATGCCCTTAAAGAAAGCGAAGAAAGGTACAGGACAGTTATTTCCAGCCTTCCCGACGCGATAGTCATCTACAAGAACGGCAAGATAACTTTTGCCAACTATGCTCTCCTTGAAAAATACGGATTTTCAGAAAAAGATATAATAGGAATGGATATCGCGGATTTTGTGGATGAAAATTACAAGGGCCTGGTCTATGAAAACATTTTAAAGCGGGAAAAAGGTACCAGCATAGGGGAATATGAAATAAAAGTTGTCTCAAAAGACGGGAGACGCATTCCCGTAATTGTAAAAGGTGTTTCTATAAAATATGACAAAGAACCGGCTACTCTTATAGTCCTGACGGACATCACCGAAAAAAAACTTGCCGAAGAAAAAATACTGCAGTTGAACGAAAACCTTGAAAAAGAAAAAGACATTGCCATAAACGCCAGCGTGGCAAAGACCAATTTTATAGCTAATATGAGCCACGGTATAAGGACGCCCTTAAGCGCCATAATAGCCGCGGCAGACCTGCTGTCGGGGTCAAGGATGGACGACAAGCAAAAAAGATGCATTCAGGCCGTCCGATACGCCGGAGAGAACCTTCTCAGCATGGTAAACAGCATCCTGGATCTGGCCAAGATAGAATCCGGCCGCTTTATGCTTGAGAACAGGCGTTTTTCTATACGCGGTCTGCTGTACAGGACAATAAAAATGCTCGAATACTCCGCAAAGGAAAAAGGACTTGACCTGGCCTTTATGATAGATAGTAATGTGGATGAAGATATCTCGACTGACCCCCTTCGGCTTCAGGAAGTTTTGGTCAATCTTATAGGTAACGCTATAAAGTTCACCGACAAAGGCAGTGTAATAGTCAAAGCCGGTTATTTCCAGGGTAACAGGAATACGCTGCTTTTTTCCGTGAAGGATACGGGAATAGGGATCAACCCGGACCAGACCGAAAGGATCTTTGAAAAGTTTTCACAAATGCAAGTAAGCATAACCCATAAGCACAGCGGTACAGGGCTTGGGCTTACCATTTCAAAACAGCTTGTCGAGCTCATGGGAGGCAGTATTTGGCTGGAAAGCACCCCCGATATCGGGAGTACTTTTTATTTTACTGTCAAACTAAAAGATCCTGCTTCCACGCCTGAGCTCGAAGATCCGTCATCCCAAAGACAATTTGCCATATCTCCCGTAAAGAACGCAAAAATACTTTTTGTCGAGGATTCTGAGACCTTGCGGTTCTTGTTCAAAGAATATTTCTCTGATCTTCCCGAAATTACCGTAGATGTTGCCGAGGACGGCGGAAAAGCCGTGAACATGTATGAGAAGGGCGTTTACGACATTATTTTTATGGACCTGAAGATCCCTGTCCTTAACGGCTATGAAGCCACGAAGAAAATAAGAGAAATTGAAAAACTGTCAAATCGGGCACACACACCAATAATTGCAGTATCCGCTTTTTGTATGCCGGAAGAGATACAAAAAACTATTGAAGCCGGCTGCGACGGTCATCTGACAAAACCGATAAAAAGGGACGAGCTTCTGTCTTTTGTGTTCGAACATTTAAAAACATAAAATAAGGTTATGTTATAATCTTATCGTCATAATGGACTACAAAGAACACATCTGCCTGCTGCCAAAAGAAACTGCCATAGAGCGCCTCTATGTCAGGGAAAATTTCTTATGGAAAATAAGATGGGCAGTCTTGATCTGGCTTTCTATCCTTTTCTTTCTTCCCAAGAGCTTCGGGCTGTCTTTCTTTGCGGGAGCGATTCTCTTGGCAGGCGGCATTGCCTACAATGCAGTTATTACTTTTGCGGCAAAACTGCGCTACAAGACATCTCTGAGCGTTGTGACTTTTTTGACGGATTCGGCCCTTATCACCTGCGCCGTATTCTTTTCCGGAGGAATAAACTCCGAGCTGTGGCCGCTGTATTTTCTGCTGGTAATCTCCTCATCAATGATAATAGACCTTAAAAGTGAATTTGCTCTTTTATCATATGTAGGGATACTTTTTTTGGCTGCCACCGTTTCTACCGCCGGGACTCCTTTCTACATATATACGTTCTTAGGCAGAATATTCATGCTTGGAGCAGCAACTTTTGCGGTCAATTTTCTGTCTTCCCTGGAAAGAGATCTGCGTGAAATGACCGAAAGAACGGCCATGGAGAACGCTTCTCTCTATGAGAGAGTGAACCGGCTTAACGAGGAGCTTCAGAGCAAAATGAACGACGGATCTTCGGAGCTCAAAAGAAAATATGCCCAGCTGGAAATACTCTATAATACTCATAAACTGATATCCTCCGACATCGAGCTGGAAAAAATACTCTCATACATAATAAAAGGCGTTCAGGAAGGATTGGGTTTTGACAGGGTGGGGATCTTTGAAATAGATGAGCAGCACAACATAATAAAGGGACGGCTCGGGATAGACAAGTGGGGAAAACAGGAGAACATAGAGAATCAGATATATTCCATGGACGAAAACGATAACAATTTTGCCAGGATCGCCAAAGGCAAGCTTGATTATTTCTTTACTGAAGATGCGGACGGTGCGCTTCCTCCCAGTCAGAAAAAATACATGGTACCGGGAGTCGGGCAAAACATGGTTGTTCCGATGAAAGCCAGAGGTGCCATCATCGGCATGATCGCGGTAGACAACCTTATTTCAAAAAAACCAATAAACGAAGAAAGCAGGCGCTTGCTCACGACTTTTGCGGACCAGGCGGCCACGGCCATGCATAACGCAAGAATGTACGGAATAGAAAGAGAGACCGCGATCCGGCTCAAAAAACTGGAAGAGGTAAAAAACGACTTTCTTTCCAAAATGTCCCACGAGCTCAAGACCCCGCTCACATCTATAAAAGAGTCGATAAAAATAATCCTCAAGCGGATCGTGGGCGAGGTGACCCCCAACCAGGAAAAATTCCTCACGATCGCAAAAAACAACTCCGAAAGGCTGGCACTTCTTATTTCCGAACTTTTCGATGCCGTAAACACTCAGGAAAAAGCCCCGGACCTGGAATTGTCGCCTATAGATCCCGGCAAACTTATAGACGAAGTCCTTTTCAACATCAGGCCGCAGGCAGATGATAAGAGCATATCTTTGAACAAGCTGATCCAGGGATCTCTGTCGGAAGTGACCGTCCGGGGTGATTACAACAAGCTTTACAGGGCACTGCTCAATCTGGTGGAAAATTCCATAAAATACTGCGGACCCGCGGGGGAGATAATTGTTACAGCTGCGGACAAAGGACCGGAAATAAGCATATCGGTCGAAGACAACGGGATCGGCATAGAGGGATCTCAGATTGAAAAGATCTTTGACAAATTCTATCAGGCGCATGATCCTCTGACAAAATATCAGACCGGGGTCGGACTGGGACTCAGCATCGCAAAAGAAATAGTAGAAGCACACGGAGGACACATCACGGCACAAAGTGAAGGACATGGAAAGGGATCCAAGTTCAGTTTTACTCTGCCTAAAGGATAAATAATGGAACCGTTTAGGCCCACATATGCCGAAATAGACCTGAATCAATTAAAAAGTAATGTGCGTGAGATAAAAAAGGAGATCTCTCCAAACGTCAGGCTGATGGCAATAGTAAAAGCCAACGCTTACGGACACGGATCGGTCGAGATCTCCAAAGCCGCCGAAAGCGCCGGCGCCGACTATTTTGGAGTAGCGTCTTTGGGAGAAGCACTCGAACTTAGGTCTTCATCGATAAAGGCCCCTATACTTATACTCAGCGAAACTCCGCATGCCCATGTGGAAAGGGTCCTTGATGCCGGGATCACCCAAACTGTCTATACATTTGATCTGGCACAACTTTTATCGGACATAGCCCTGCAAAGACGCTCAAAAGCAAAGGTACACGTAAAAATAGATACGGGAATGTCAAGGGTGGGCGTTCTTCCGGATAAGGCAAAGGCGCTCATAGAAAAGATCGCAGCACTTCCCGGTATCGAGCTTGAAGGTGTTTTTACTCACTTTGCCAAAGCTGATGACACCGAAAGCACATTTACCATGGAACAATTTAGTAAATTCAACAAGATCGTTTCATCGGTAAAAGCCGCGGGGATCAAGATCCCCATACTTCACGCCGCCAACAGCGCCGCAATGATCAATTTTCCTCAGACCAGGCTTGATATGGTAAGGGTAGGGATATGCATTTACGGACTAAAACCTTTTGAGAACAACGGCAACGGGCCCAAAATAGAACCGGTGCTTTCTTTTAAGACAAAAGTGCTATATATAAAAGAAGTCCCGAAAAATACCTCGGTAAGCTACGGAGCCTCTTATTACACCGCTTCTGACACAAGGATCGCAACATTGCCGGTAGGATATGCCGACGGGCTATCGCGAGGATTGTCGAACAAAGGCTCCGTTCTTATTAAAGGCAAAAAATATCATATCGCCGGAAATGTAACGATGGACATGACAATGGTTGAGACAGGTTTTGATAAAATAGAAGTTGGCGACGAAGCTGTCTTGATAGGTACGGACGGGAGTGAAGAAATAACCGCCGGAGATATTGCCCGGCTTGACGGGACCATAAATTATGAGGTCGTCTGCGGTATAGGCAAACGTGTGCCGCGAATTTACAGGAGTTAAACATGTCCCATATTTCGCTCTACAGAAAGTATAGGTCGCAGGATTTTGACGAAATAATCGGCCAGGACCCGATAGTCTCAACGCTCAAAAATGCGATAAACAACAGCAGGATCGCGCACGCATATCTGTTTACCGGGCCCAGAGGCACGGGCAAAACGTCCACTGCAAGGATATTTGCCAAAGCACTTAACTGCTCTGACAGGAAAAAGGCAAACCCGTGCGGCAAGTGCGACCAGTGCATAAAAATAACCAGAGGCAATGCCATCAATGTCTTCGAAATTGACGCAGCATCCAACAGGGGAATAGACGATATAAGGGAGCTGAGAGACAAGATCGCGTATAAACCCGTAGAAGGGATTTACAAGATCTATATAATAGACGAGGTCCACATGCTCAGCCCCGAAGCTTTTAACGCTTTGTTAAAGACTCTTGAAGAGCCGCCCTCCGATACTGTTTTTATACTTGCGACCACGGAACCGCAAAAAGTCCCTGTCACTATATCTTCAAGGTGCCAAAGGTTCGATTTCGGCAGGATCTCCGCTGAAAACATAGTAAAACATCTGAAAGAGATATCGGCTGCCGAAAAGATAAAGATAGAAGACGAAGCGCTCGATAGTATTGCCAGGGCTTCCGAAGGCTCACTGAGGGATGCGCTTTCTTTGATAGACCAGCTCTCATCCTATTGCGGAGATACCATTAAGCTTGAAAACGTAACCGAGGTGTTGGGTACTTCTGAACCTCAATTTTTGTTCGATCTAGGCAAAGCGGTCCTGGAGGGCTCTGAAAAAAAAGCTGTCAGCCTTGTGGACAAAGCCATTCTAGAGGGAGTAGCAGTGCCTCAACTGACAAAAGATCTCCTGTGGCATTTCAGGAACCTTCTTTTGACAAAAATAGGCAGCACCGAAATACTTGAAATACCCAAGAACCAGGTAGAAGCATTAAAAGCAGACAGTGCAAAAGTTCCGCTTTCAAGGCTTAAAGAGATTGTAAAAAAACTTTCTTCCGCTGATGCCGAGATGAAATGGCACAGGTCTCTGCGCATGTTGCTTGAGATGACGCTGATAGAACTCTGCACGGGCACAGAGGCAGTTCCTGAAGTCTCCGTGCACAAGACTGCGGAAAAACCTGTTGCTCAGGAAACCGGAGGAGGGCTTATTTCTTCCATAAAAGCCGGATGGGGCGAGATACTTGAAAAGATGAAAAGCAAAAGCCCGTTCGGGTATGTCTCCCTTCACGAGGCTGAACCGCTCGAACTGGACAAAAATGGCAGGCTTATCATAAGTTTTAAAAAAGGTTATTCTTTCCACAAATCCAGGATAGAAGATCCTAAGAACAAGGTCCTTTTGGAAGAGTGCGTAAGCGGAGTGGCCGGCAGGAACATTTCGGTATCGTGTATAATGAGTGAGGTAAAAGCTCCGTCTCAAAAAACAGAAATCCCCGCGGCAGTTTCGGTCGCCGATATAGAAGAACTGTTCGACGGGACTGTGGTTTCATAAACTTTTGAAAGGAGAAGAACAATGGGCGAAATAGCAGCGGAGATGATGAGCAAGCTGTTTAAAATGCAAAAAGATATTAAGCAAACAGCGGAGGCCCTTGAAAAAGAGATCATTACCACAGGAGCAGGCCGCGGCGCGGTAAAGGCAACCATGAACGGGCAATTCAAGCTTTTAAATCTGGAGATCGATCCGGCACTTGCTCCCATGAACGATGTAAAACAGCTTTCGGAAATGATCAAAAGCGTGATCGCCGAGGCGATAGAAAAAACACAAGTGGTCAGCCAAAATAAGATGAAGTCTATTACCGACAATTTAAAAATACCCGGTTTATAGAACTTAATAAAAAATGCTTTTTTACCCTCAGCCAGTAAATGATCTTATAGAAGAATTTAAAAAAATGCCCGGGATCGGACCAAAGTCGGCCCAGCGCCTGGCATTCTATATCCTCGGCATAACCGAAGATGAGGTTGAATCTCTGCGGTCGGCACTCGAAAAAATAAAGAAGGGCATAAAATACTGTTCCCAGTGTTTTAACCTTACCGTAAACGACCCATGTCCGATCTGCAGTGACCATAACAGGAACAAAAAAACAGTGTGCGTGGTCTCTGATCCAAAAGACCTTATCGCTATCGAAAGGACGAACGAATACAGGGGAGTCTACCATATATTAGGAGGGGTTCTATCTCCGCTGGACGGAGTAGGGCCGGACAACCTCAGGATAAAAGAGCTTATCCGCAGGCTGAAAGACGGGACCGAAGAGGTGATACTGGCGCTCAACCCGACCACGGAAAGCGAAGCAACAGTCTTTTATCTCACAAAACTGATCAAGCCTCTCGGCATAAAACTGACCCGCATAGCCTATGGTCTGCCTATAGGCTGCGACATGGATTTCGCGGACGAGGCCACTATTTTAAAATCGCTCGAAGGGAGGGCTTGTTTATGACGGAAGGACTGTTAGGCTGGTATAAGGATGATCTGATTAAGATACTTTTCAGGCCGATATTCTTCTTTACCCGTATGGAACAAGGCCCCCTAAAGGATAAGCCTGTCACATTCCTTCTTATATCCTGCTGTATATTTTCATTCCTTATGTCGGTCTTTGTATTCACGGCAACGATCCTACCCATGGTATCGGTTCTTATCGTAGGCATAAGCGGAGCAAAACTGGCAATAATCATTCCGTTGTTCTCTTTTTTCTGCTTTATTTTCTTCGTTATGATCTATATGATCGCCGGCTCGGTAATAATGGGCCTCGTATTTTCATTTTTTTACCTGATATCCTTGCTGCTAAATTATGCAGCAGGTAAGTTCGGCGAAACAGGCGATCTCCAAAGTATGATAAAAGCATCCTTTTACAGCGGAGCCGTGCTTATCCCTTTTTCTCTTGTGCCTGTCATTGCCATGGCAACAAGATACAAGGCCCTTTCGCAGCAAAACCTGGAAGTAGGGCTTAACCTGCTCTTTGTAGTGCTGATCTTCTATCTGTGGGGGCTTTGGAGCATAGCAATGAGAAAAATTTACGGGCTTTCTAAATCAAAAGCGCTTTTGGCCTCTTTTACAGCAGTATTTTTGGTGCTATTATTACAAATGACCGCAGGATCAAAAATAATAGCGATAATAGAAAGGTGGACTGTGTAGATGAAACAAATAACCGAGATAAGATGGCACGGGAGAGGCGGGCAGGGGGCTAAAACTGCCGCTCTTTTGCTGGGGGACGCGGCTATGAGCCTTGGAAAATATATCCAGGCATTCCCGGAGTACGGCCCTGAAAGAATGGGCGCGCCTGTCGCCTCTTTTAACAGGATAAGCGCCGACCCCATTACCATCCACTACGGAATAACCGAACCGAACATAGTATTAGTTCTTGACCCGACACTAATAGGAACAATAGACGTTACCAAAGGGCTTCCTTCAGAAGGCGTGATCATTGTCAATACGCCGTCATCGGCAAAAGAAGTAAGGGAAATGATCAAGTTCAAAGGCGGAAAAGTCTTTGCGGTCGATGCTTCAAAAATATCAAAAGAGACTATCGGCAAGGACATCCCTAATACGCCGATGCTCGGAGCTCTTATAAAAGCTACAGGGTTGCTTGATTTTAACCACATGATTGATGACCTTAAGAAAAAACTTGCTAAAAAATTTGTGTCAAAGCCCGAAGTAATCGAGGGGAATCTGAACGCGGTAAAAAGAGCTTATGACGAAGTGAAAGGGGAATAAGATGGCACAAGATCTTGGATGGAAGGAACTTCCTGAAGGAGACATTTTAAAGGCCGGCTCAGCAACACAGTTCCATACCGGTGATTGGAGGTCCAAAAGGCCGGTAAAAGATGAAAAGACCTGTATAAACTGCCTTTTCTGCTATATTTATTGTCCTGACAGCGCCATCCATGCAAAGGACGGCAAAATGACCGATATAGATTTTAACTATTGCAAAGGCTGCGGTATATGCGAGACAGTTTGTCCTGTAAAGCCCGTCAAAGCGATAAAGATGGTTAGCGAAAGATAGATTGTAGAGGGCGGGTTTTAAACCCGCCCGTACAAATGAATTGAAAGATCAATTCCAAATATTGAAGGGAGAAATTAAATGGTTCAGGTTGTCGCAAAAACCGGTAACGAAGCTATGGCTGAGGCTATGCGCCAGATAAATCCGGATGTTGTGGCCGCATATCCCATAACTCCGGCTACTGAAATTGTAATGATATTTTCGCAGTTCGTCGCCGATGGGCTGGTAAATACGGAATATGTGCCTGTGGAGAGCGAACACAGCGCGATGAGCGCGACAATCGCGGCTTCCGCGGCAGGAGCTAGAGCTATGACAGGTACTTCATCACAGGGACTGGCGCTTATGTACGAGATGCTTCCGATTGCTTCGGCACTAAGGCTCCCGATAGTGATGCCCGAGGTTAACCGTGCGCTCAGCGGCCCCATAAACATACACAACGATCACAGCGATACTTTTGCGGCAAGGGATTTCGGCTGGATACAGATATTTTCGGAGAACAGCCAGGAAGCCTATGACAATATGCTCCAGGCAGTAAGGATAGCGGAACATCCCAAAGTAAAACTTCCGACAATGGTCACGACTGACGGGTTTATAATAAGCCATTGTCTTGAAAAGATCGAGATGTTGGACGATGATGTGGTAAAAGAGTACGTTGGTAAATTCCCTGCATATACGAACCTTCTTGACCTGAAAAATCCCGTGACGATCGGAGCTCTTGATCTCCAAAATTATTATTTCGAGCACAAAGTGCAAGTAGCCGAAGCCATGAAATCGGCCAAAGAGATAATACTTGAAGTAGGCAGGGAATATGGCAAGAAATTCGGCAGGGAATACGGGTTTTTCGAAAAATATAAAATGGACGATGCTGAAATGGCTATAGTATGCCTTGGTTCGGTAGCCGGTTCGGCCAAATCGGTTATTGACGAATTTAGGGACAAAGGGGTAAAGATCGGACTTTTGAAACTAAGAGTGTACAGGCCTTTCCCCGGCGAAGAAATAGCAGCGGAACTTGAACGTATGAAAGCCGTAGCGGTCGTCGAAAAATGTGACGGGTTTTCGGCAAAAGGCGGACCTCTGTACGATGAAATAAGAAGCTGCCTCTATGACAAAAAACAAAAACCCCTGATCATAAATTACATAACCGGTCTCGGGGGCAGAGAAGTAACTCATGCTCATATTACGGAGATCTTTGATGAGCTCAAAAATACTGCAGAAAGCGGAAAGATGAAAGAACCAATACAATATAAAGGAGTCAGATAAATGGCGACAATAAAAGAACTAGCGGCAAGGGAAGACCGCCTTACCGGCGGACACCGCATGTGTCCCGGCTGCGGAGCTCCCATAATAGTCAGACAGGTCCTTATGGCCGTAAAAGAACCGGTAGTAGTAGTTTCCGCTACAGGATGTCTCGAAGTCTCTACTACAATATTCCCTTTTAGTGCATGGAAAACACCTTTTCTTCACAGCGCCTTTGAAAATGCCGCCGCTACCATGTCCGGTGTCGAAGCCGCCTATAATTCCCTTAAAAAACAGGGAAAAATAAACGATACCATCAGATTTATAGCATTTGGCGGTGACGGCGGAACATATGACATAGGATTCCAGTCTCTTTCGGGAGCGATGGAAAGAGGCCACGACATGCTGTATGTCTGTTACGATAACCAGGCCTACATGAACACTTCCGTACAAAGGTCCGGAGCGACTCCCAGAGGCGCCAACACTACGACTGAACCGGCGGGCAAAGTAAAACAGGGAAAGGTAATGACCAGAAAAGATCTGACCGAATGTATGGTAGCTCACAATATTCCGTACGCCGCGCAAAGTGTTGTCGGCGACTGGAGAGATCTTACTAAAAAAGTCGAAAAAGCCATGTCGATAAGAGGGCCTAAATTTATAAACGTGCTCCAACCGTGCCAGCTGGGATGGGGTTATCCGATGGACAAGACCGTAGAGCTTGGCAAAATAGCGGTAGATACCTGTTTTTGGCCGCTTTATGAGGTTGAGAACGGGAAATATACTATTACATATACTCCAAAAGAAAAGAAGCCTTTGATAGAATTTTTGAAGCCGCAGAACAGGTTCAGACATCTCTTTAAGCCCGAGAACGCAAAATTACTGGAAGATCTTCAGGCCGAGATAGATAAAAAATGGGAACTTTTGAAGAAAAAATGTGATTGTTTCGGAGGAGGCGATAAAATATGAACCAAAAAGAACTGGCGGAAAAACTGGCGGCAAAATTCGGGGACAAAAAGGCACAGATGGAACGCATAGTGGATGCCGCCATAGAAATGCTCACTGAAACCCTTGCCAAAGGGGAAAAGGTACGGCTTGTGGGTTTCGGAAATTTTGCGGTAAAGACGCGCAAGGGAAGGATAGGAAGAAATCCGAGGACCGGCCAGCAGATGGAGATCAGCGCAACAAAATGCCCTGTCTTTGTTGCGGGTTTTAACCTAAAAAAAGCCATAAGAGGTAAATAAGTGGCAGAAATAAGGATATCAGACGCCTTAAAAAGCCTGCTCGAAGTCCTGCCCCCGCGCATAAAAGACAAGATATATTCTTCAATGGACTTTTCCGACATGATAGAAGTGATACTGGACCTTGGAAAGATCCCCGAGATCCGTTTTGAAAAAAAAGTATTCTATCTTGAAGACGAGATCGTAGCCCAGGAAGACATAGATTATGTCTCTTCCAAACTGGGCAAATTCACCGCCGACAACCGCGCCGGGATCGAAAGGACGCTTCACAGGATCTCAGCTATCCGCAACCGGACAGGCAAGATAATAGGCCTTACCTGCAGGGTAGGCAGAGCAGCCTACGGAACGATAGATATAATAAAGGACATAATCCGCTCCAACAAAAGTATTTTGTTCCTCGGGCCTCCGGGTATAGGCAAGACAACAAAGCTCAGGGAATCCGCCAGGGTGCTGAGCGGCGAGATGGGAAAAAGGGTCATAGTTGTAGATACAAGCAATGAAATAGCCGGGGATGGAGACATTCCGCATGAGGGCATAGGCAAAGCGCGCAGGATGCAGGTACCTTCTCCCGACAAACAGCACGCAGTGATGATCGAAGCAGTAGAAAATCACATGCCGGAAGTCATAATTATCGATGAGATCGGCACGCAAGCCGAGTCCGAAGCCGCACGGACGATAGCTGAAAGGGGAGTAGTGCTGATTGGCACAGCTCACGGTATTACGCTTGACAATCTTATATCAAATCCCACACTTAGCGATCTGATCGGCGGAATTCAGACCGTCATTTTGGGGGATGAAGAGGCAAAGCGCCGCAAGACCCAAAAAGCAGTGCTGGAGAGAAAAGCTCCGCCAACTTTTGATATCGTAATCGAAATACGCCAAAGGGACGAAATGGCAGTTTACCATGATACGGCGGCAGCTGTCGATTTTCTTTTGAGGGGCAAGATCCCGCTTCCCGAAGTGCGAATTAGGAAGCCTGACGGAGAGATCGAGATAAAACAGATACCCACACAAGAGGCTATGCCTGAAATGTCCAACGAAGCCATAGAAGCGGCCATAGTCCAAAAACAGGATGACCTGGTAAAAATTTTCCCGTTCGGCATAAATAACAGCGCGCTTGAAAAATGCATAAGCGCATTGGGTGTGGATGCCGAAGTGGTGGATTCTCCGGACGAAGCCAATGTTGTTTTGGCAATAAGGTCCAAAGCGGTGCAGGGATCAAAAATACTAAAAATTGCCAGGGAACACAATCTTCCTGTTCATGTTATAAAGAACAAGACCCATCCGCAGATAAACCGTTTTTTAAAAGGGTATTTCAGGATATTTGATACCGATATACTCGAAAACTCCGCGTCCGAAGAAGTCGAAAAAGCCGCGGTATCCGTAAAATCTACGGGAAAGCCTGTCGATCTTGCTCCGCAAAACTCTTATATAAGAAGGCTTCAGCACCAGCTTATAGAGCGCTACGGCCTAAAAGCGCAGTCCTTCGGATCTGAGCCGAACAGGAAGATCAGGATATTTCCGAAGTAAAAAGCCTGCCTGCCGGTAGGCAGGTATAAAGTCAAAAGTAAAAAACGGGAATATATAAGACTCAGCTGCTGGTTAAATTATATTCCAGGTGCTTATTCCATT
>Ga0265297_10001159_pt1 | contig 64489 bp, 63 predicted proteins | sample Munlanlwell13791_FD_192502 | JGI IMG/M metagenome (GOLD analysis project Ga0265297, IMG submission 192502) | Leachate microbial communities from a municipal landfill in Southern Ontario, Canada - Leachate well 137-91 | ecosystem: Engineered > Solid waste > Landfill > Unclassified | place... | reverse complement strand
GGGGAAGAGTAACCAACGTTAAGGTTTTTGACCGCAGCGAAGGTTATGCTCTTGAGCCGGGAGTCATTAAAAGAATCAGGGTAAGAATTTCCGAGGTAAGAAAGATTCAAGTGGGAGATAAGTTAGCCGGAAGACACGGAAACAAAGGTATTATCGCCAAGATTCTTCCTGCTGAAGAAATGCCGTTCTTAGAAGACGGAACTCCGGTTGATATTATTTTGAACCCGTTATCAGTTGCTTCGAGAATGAACCTGGGACAAATTTTGGAAACTCACTTCGGATTAGCCGTTAAGAAATTAGGCTACTTAGCCGAGACTCCATCATTATCAGGTGCGACTGAATCTGATATCAAGGCTGAATTAAAAGAAGCCGGATACACACCCGATGGAAAGTTAAGATTGGTTGATCCTGAAACCGGAGAATTCTTCCCAGAGAAGATTACCGTCGGATATATTTATATGATTAAATTGGCGCACATGGTTGAAGACAAAATCCACATGCGTTCAATCGGACCTTACTCGCTTATCACTCAACAGCCGTTGGGAGGTAAAGCACAGTTTGGAGGACAAAGATTCGGTGAGATGGAAGTATGGGCTCTTGAAGGATACGGTGCTGCCTATGCCTTACAAGAAATGTTGACTATTAAGTCAGATGACGTTGCCGGTCGTGCCGCCACCTACGAGTCAATATTAAAGGGGGAGAAAATTAAGAATCCAAATATCCCCGCATCGTTCAATCTATTATTAGCAGAGTTTAAAGCCCTTTCCTTGAACCCAATTATTAAGGGAAAGACTGAGGAAGAAGACTAAATTAAAAATACAAAAATATGTTTGTCTCTAATTTAGAATCAATCAAAATAAAGTTGGCTTCTCCTCAAGAGATATTGAATTGGTCTCACGGAGAGGTGACTAAGCCGGAAACTATCAACTACCGAACACAAAGACCGGAAAAAGACGGCTTGTTCTGTGAGAAGATTTTTGGACCGACTAAAGACTACGAATGTTATTGCGGTAAATACAAGAGGGTTAGGTATAAGGGAATTATCTGTGACCGCTGCGGAGTCGAAGTTACTAAATCGGCTGTGAGAAGAGAAAGGATGGGTCATATTAAATTGGCTACTCCTGTTTCACATATTTGGTTTTTAAAAGGAGTTCCTTCAAGAATAGGAATGGTTTTAGGTATTCCACTTCACAAAGTTGAAGAAGTTGTTTACTTTGTTTCATATGTTATTACCAAAGTAGATGAAAATTTGAAAGAAGGAGTTTTAGCTGAGATTGAAGAAGAATTCAAAGTAAAAAGCAAAGAGATTAAGAAAAACACTGAAAATGAAAAGCAGCAGATTTTAGCTTTGGAAGAACTAAAGAAAGCTAAAGACAAGGCTAAGCAAGAAGTTGCTTCAATCAAGAATTTAGAAGTTTTGACCGAGCTTGATTATCACCGCTTATCTTTGAAGTACGGTGAAATATTCGAAGCGGGAACAGGAGCGGAAACCTTGAAAGAACTTTTCATGAAAGTTGATATTGATAAATCAATTGAAGTTGTAAAACAATTGGTTGAAGAAAAGAAATCAACTGAAGAAAAGAAGATCATTTTAAGAAGATTGAAAATGTTCAAGGACATGAAGCATGCCGGAGTTAGACCCGAGTGGATGTTCATCGATGTTCTTCCGGTATTGCCCCCGGACTTAAGACCGATGGTGCAATTAGACGGAGGAAGATATGCTTCTTCTGATTTGAATGATTTATACCGAAGAGTTATTAATAGAAACAACAGATTAAAATATTTGTTGGAGATTAACGCTCCCGATGTTATCGTCAGAAACGAAAAAAGAATGCTTCAGGAAGCAGTCGATGCTTTGATTGATAACAAGATGCGTAAGAGTACTACAACTCAGGCTTCAACCGGAGGCAGAAGATTGTTGAAGAGTTTGGCTGACATGTTGCAAGGAAAGCAGGGAAGATTCAGACAGAACTTACTAGGAAAAAGAGTTGACTATTCAGGTAGAAGCGTAATTGTCGTTGGTGCTAATTTGAATCTTGACCAATGCGGTGTGCCGAAGAAAATGGCTTTGGAGTTATTCAAACCATTCGTGATTAAAAAGATTCTAGAAAAAGAATTGGCTTTTAATGTCAGAGGTGCTTCAAGATTGATTGAAGAAGAAACCGATGAAGTATGGGCTTCTTTGGAAGAGGTGGTAAAGGAAAAATTAGTTCTATTAAACAGGGCCCCGACTTTACACAGGCTTGGTGTTCAGGCTTTCCACCCAATCTTAATTGAAGGAGAAGCAATCAGATTACATCCTTTGGTTTGTACTGCTTTTAATGCTGACTTTGACGGAGACCAAATGGCTATTCACGTTCCGTTATCCGACGAAGCTCAACAGGAAGCCAGAGAAAGAATGCTTTCCAGTGTTAACTTGTTAAAGCCTTCAACCGGAGATCCAATCATGATTCCGACCAAGGATATGATTTTAGGTTGTTATTATTTAACCAAGATTGTTCCCGGACTTTCAGGCGAGGGTAAATTCTTTAGCGGTAAAGACGATGCTTTGATCGCTTATAATCTAAAGATGATTGATTTAAGAGCTTTGGTTAAAGTTAGAATGAACGAAGAATTCATCGAAACCAGTGTTGGTAGAATTATCTTTAACGAAGTTTTACCGGAAGGTTTTGAATACCAGAACGATATGATGGATTCAAAGACTGTCAAGAAAATGATTAACAAGATTATTGATATCTACGGCAACGAAGCGGTAAAGACTTTGGATAAGATTAAAGCTTTGGGATTTAAGTTCGCTACCAGATCCGGTATCACTTGGGGAATGGATGATTTAACCGTTCCAACAGAAAAGCCGGCATTAATTGCTGAAGCGGAAAAGAAAATCAAAGAAGTTGAAAAGTATTACGAAAAAGGTTTATTATCTCGTGATGAGAAATCCAGTCAGGTTATTGAGATTTGGAAAAAGGTAAAGAACGAAATTGAAAAATTAGTTCCCAAGGCTATCTCTTCAAGCAGCCCGGTATTCAATATCGTTGATTCTGGTTCTAGAGGTTCTTGGTCTCAACCGGTACAGATGGCCGGTATGAAAGGTTTGGTTGCTAACCCAGCCGGAAAGATTATTGAGTTGGCGATTAAGAATTCTTTCAAAGAAGGTTTTGATGTTTTGGAATACTTTATCTCTACTCACGGTGCCAGAAAAGGTACTGCCGATACTGCTCTTAGAACTTCAACTTCAGGATACTTAACCAGAAGACTTGTTGATGTTGCTCACGACATGATTGTTAACACGGAAGATTGCGGAGACAAAGAGGGAATAACAGTTACCAAAAAAGATGCCAACGAAATTAACCAGGATTTTGTTCAAAAAATATTTGGCAGAATTTCTTTGGAAAAAGTTGAAGATCCCGAGACTAAAGAAGTTATCCTTAAATCTGGACAGGCAATTGATTTGAAAACTGCCCAAAAGATTAAAGAGATGAAAAATATCGAAGGCTTGAAGGTCAGATCTCCTTTATCCTGCAAATGCACCCGTGGAATTTGTCAGAAATGTTATGGACTTGATTTAGGATGGAAAGGAATGATTAAGATGGGTGAGGCAGTGGGAGTTGTTGCCGCACAAGCAATCGGTGAACCGGGAACCCAATTAACCATGAGAACCTTCCATACTGGAGGTGTGGCCGGAGAAGCGGATATTACTCGTGGTTTGCCGAGAATTGAAGAAATTTTCGAAAAGAGACCTCCCAAAGGAGAAGCCGAAATGGTTACCAAGAATGGAAAAGTTGTCGAGATCGACGACAAGAAGGGAGTTATTAAGGTTTCAGTTTTGAAAGATGAGAAAAAGAAGGAAGAAGAAGAAATGGAATACAGAATTTCTCCCAATATTGAAATATTGGTAAAGGTTGGAGACGAAGTTAAAAAAGGAGACCCAATATGCGCCGGTTCTCTTGACTTGAAGAAATTATTGAAGCTTCAAGGAATGAAAGTTGTTCAAGATTACATCATTAAAGAAATTCAGAAAGTATATGTTTCTCAAGGTGTATCGATTAACGACAAACACGTTGAATTAATTGTGAGACAAATGTTCTCAAGAGTGAAAGTTAAAGATTCTGGAGACAGTCGTTTCAGTTCTGATGAAATTATTTCTAAAGCCAGAATGCTTGAGGAAAATGAAGTCTTGGAAAAAGAAGGCAAGAAGCCGATTAAGGCCGATGATTTACTATTAGGAATTTCAAAGGTTGCATTGAATACAGATAGCTTCTTATCAGCCGCTTCTTTCCAAGAAACTTCAAGAGTTTTGATCGAAGCATCACTTCGTGGAGAAGAAGATAAATTAAAAGGACTAAAAGAAAACGTCATTATTGGTAAGCTTGTTCCAATTGGAACCGGTTTAAGGTATAATAAGGAGGATAAGTAATAATACTTTTCTCATACCATGAAAAAGAAAAAGGGAAGCACTCGAAAGAAAGCAAACAATTCTAAAAAAAGAGTTGAAAGAGAAAGAGAAGTCGAATCAAGATTTAATTTTTCTTTACCAGATAAAACTAAAAGATACTTATTCTCATCTTTAGCATTTCTTCTTGCCGTTGTTTTCCTATTTTCTTTTTCAGGCAAAGCCGGAGCGATTGGAAACTCTCTAAAAAATATCTTTGATACTTTGATCGGGAATGTGATTTACATTATTCCGATTATTTCTGCTATTTACGGAATAGTTTTACTGAAAGGTAACGATTCTTTCAAGGAGAATAAAAATTCTTTGATTGTTTCTACAATTCTGCTTATTTTAAGTTTGAGCGGAATTTTTAGTTTACTGGAATTAAAAAATAATACCGAAATAGTTAATGAATTTGTTTGGGATTATGCCGGAAATGGGGGATGGATCGGTTATGCGATTTCCTGGCCGCTATTAAAAGGATTTGATTATATTGTAACCTTTGCTTTATTCATCATCGCTTTAATTGTTTCTTTATGGATTATCGTTCAACCGTTCAGGCGTGCGATTGAAGAATACGAAGACGAAGAAGAAGATGAAGAAGTTAAGGTTGAAATTAAAAAAGAAAAGAAATTACCGATTGTTTTGGAAAAAATAATGCCGAAGAAAACGGAAGAGATAAAACCTCCGGTGGAAAAGAAAGAAGAAAAGAATCTAAAAACATTCGAACAGAAAAAACAGGAAAACAAAGAATACAAATATCCACCGCTTGATTTATTATCTAAAAAAGGAGGCGCTCCGGAAGGAGGGGACATCACCTATAACTCCTCGGTTATTAAAAGAACTTTGCAAACTTTTGGTATTCCGGTTGAGATGTCGGAAATTAATATCGGACCAACCGTTACTCAATATACTTTGAAGCCGGCCGAAGGCATTAAGCTTTCTAAAATCACAACTTTGCAGAATGATTTGGCTTTAGCTTTAGCCAGTCCGACTATTCGTATCGAAGCTCCTATTCCCGGAAGATCATTGGTCGGAATCGAGATAGGGAACAAAAAGAGGGCTGTTGTCGGCCTACGTGAAATATTAGACACGGATGAGTTCAAAGCCTCTGCCGCACCCCTTTTAATGGCTTTGGGAAAGGATGTAAAGGGTGTCCCATCGTTTGCTGATCTAGCAGAAATGCCTCACTTGTTAGTCGGTGGAACGACCGGTTCTGGTAAGACTATTTGTTTGAATTCCATTATTTTAAGTTTGTTATATCGAAACAGTCCTGAAGAAATGAAGTTGGTTTTGGTTGACCCGAAGAGAGTAGAATTTCCGGTCTATGCCAATTTGGAACATTTATTGTGTCCGGTTATTTACGATGCCACTCAAACCTTGGTTGCTTTGAAGTGGCTAGTCGGTGAAATGGAAAGAAGATTCACTGTTTTAGCCGGAGGACACAGCCGAGACATCGGTTCGTATAACGAGAAGATGGAAAAGAAAGGAGAACCAAAACTTCCTTATATCGTTTTAATTATCGATGAGTTGGCTGATTTAATGAGCGTCAAGGGAAAAGAAATAGAATCATATGTTGTGAGGTTAGCTCAAATGTCTCGTGCTACGGGAATACATTTGATTTTAGCAACCCAAAGACCGTCGGTTGAAGTTATTACCGGTTTGATTAAAGCTAATATCACTTCCAGAATTGCTTTGAAAGTCGGTTCCTTGATCGATTCAAGAACCATTCTTGATTCTTCAGGAGCGGAAAAATTATTAGGCCGAGGAGATTTATTATTACTATCTAAAGAATATTCAAAACCGAAAAGAGTCCAGAGTCCGTATATTTCTGAATTGGAAATTAAAAAAGTTGTTAGCTGGATAACCGATTCTAATGTTGAAGTCAAGGAAAAACCGGAAGAAGGAACAGAGCCGGGATTGATTGAAACAGAAACAGAAAAAGAAGAAAATTCATTAATGGGAGAATTAACGAGAGTCGCCGAAACTCCGGAAGCGCAAATGGATTCATTCTATTCAAAAGAAGACCCGATGTATGAAGAAGCAAAAAGAATGGTTATTCAATCTCGCAAAGCTTCCACTTCTTTATTACAAAGAAGATTGGGACTTGGATATGCCAGAGCGGCTAGATTAATGGATATTTTAGAAGAGCGGGGGATTGTCGGACCTCAAGAAGGAGCAAAACCAAGAGAGGTTTATGTTGCCGACGAATCTACGAATGTTGATAATAATGAACAGGAACTTTAATTCCTGTTTTTTATTTGATACAATATATTCATAAATTTTTTAATCAAGAACATGTCTCAACAAAAAGCATTTACATTGATAGAAACAATAGTCACCGTTTTTATCGTTGCTATTCTAGCCAGCTTTGTTTTTGTTCAAATAAATGATTCTATTAATTCAGGAAAAGACGCTAAAAGAAAAGCAGATGTTGCACTATTAGCTAATGCAGTTGTTTCTTATTCTGCCGATCACTATTCTTCTAAACCGATTGATGTGGATGGATGTAATATTGGAAATAATTGTTCTTCTGAGGTAGGAGATTCTTTAAAAATATATTTATCAAATCTTCCTGTTGATCCTAATTCAGGAGCTTATTATAAATACAGGTCGGACGGAACTAATTGTTTTGTCTCTACCGTTCTTTCTGATGGAAAAATTTTTGAATATGAATGTGATGCCGATGCAGCGATAATCGGTCTTCCGGTTCCTGGTGCTTGCGGTATCGCTGCTAATACTCCAAGTAATGGGTATGCTTCCAGCATCACCGAATGGCCGACGAGTAATTTTTGTGCGGCGGGAACGATAAATCCAATAAATCCTGTTTTTCCAAATCAGGGAGCTTCAACTTCTTGGACTTGTATTGGAGATTTTCTAGGAACAACAGCTACTTGTACCGCCTACCGTGCTCAAGATGCAGTCTGCGGAACTAGAGAAAGAAGATTCGCCGATGCTGATACTTCATATGGATCATATACTGGTTGTTCTATCGGAACATCCTCACCAGCCAGTCCTGCTTTCCCGGCTAAGGGTGCTTCAACAACCTGGACTTGTTTAGGGGTTAACAACGGAAACTCTGATACTTGTGTTGCTGAACACACCGGTAATGCAGTTTGCGGAACTGCCAACAAAACCACCGCCACTGCCTACGCTGATGCGGCAACTACTTACGGTTCTGATAGTTTCTGTACTTTAGGAACAACGACCACTCCCGCTTTCCCGGCTAAGGGTGCATCTCAATCTTGGACCTGCGCCGGAATCCTCGGCGGAACCAATGCTTCTTGTATTTCATATCATTCGGCTAATGCTGTTTGTGGAACGGCAGTCAGAACCTTTGCCGATGCCGATACTTCATATGGTGCATATACTTTCTGTGCTCCGGGAACAACGACCACTCCCGCTTTCCCGGCTAAAGGTGCGTCTCAATCCTGGACTTGCGCCGGAGTATATACCGGAACATCTGCATCCTGCACGGCTCAACATTCTTTAAACGGTGCTTGCGGTTCTTCAAATGGGGGATCTTTTGTTTCTATTCCGACAACTAATCTTTGTTTAACAGGAACTGCTTCTGCTGTTGCCGGTTCTGGTCCTTGGACATGGACATGTATAGGATTATTGGAAGGAACCACTGCTTCTTGTTCAGCAAATAAAATAGATATGTGTAATAATGCTCATACTTCTCAACAATGTTGGAATGCTGGAGGAACAGTAGTCTCTGTTGGTTCATGCAATATATGTAAATTTGCAACTACCTGTTATGGCGGTGGCATTTCTTCTGGTGGTTCGGCAGGCGCTTGTTGTCCTGGCGGTTGGACAAGATATCAATTATATACCGAAACCAGAGCTGTGAAGTGTCAATATGTTGGTTGTGGTAGTAATGATCCATCAACCGGTTGCACTGTAGGGAGAAATGATTCATATGGATGTAGTCATCCCTGCATAAGTTCTGGTACTGGATGGGGATTTAGTGGCAGCCATGGAGAAACTGATGGGTGCACGCCTGATACAGAGTATACTTACAGTGCGTCTCTTAATTCTTGCGTTTCTTGTTCTGTGCTTTGTTGTCCAATCGTAGACTATGTCGGTTGTTATTAAAGATGTAATTACTTTTTTGCCCGAGGTTTTCCCTCGGGTTTTGTTTTATTGCAGTATTTAGGATATTAAGGTAAAATTAAGGTATAGATTTTGATAATCTAAATACAATAAACATATGGCCAGAAAAAAAATACAAGAAAAAGAAAAGATAAATTTAGCCGAAGCGATATCCGAAATTAAGGAAAAATTCGGGGAAGGAGCGATAATGAAATTGAAAGATGCGCAAAAAGCTAATGTTGATGTTGTTCCGACCGGCTCTCTTTCGATTGATTTAGCTTTAGGAGTGATGGGTGTTCCTCGAGGAAGAATTATTGAAATATATGGAGGAGAAAGTACCGGTAAAACAACCTTGTCTTTAAGTATTTTAGCTGAAGCTCAGAAGATGGGAGGAGTATGTGCCTTTATCGATGCTGAGCACGCACTAGACCCTGATTATGCCAAAAGAATAGGAGTTAATACAGATGATTTATTGATTTCTCAACCGGACTCGGCCGAGCAGGGGCTCCAGATAGTTGAAAGTCTAGTTAGATCAGGAGAAGTTGATATTATTGTTATCGACTCGGTTGCCGCTTTAGTTCCCAAGGCGGAAGTAGCTGGAGAGATGGGGGAAATGCAGATCGGTTTGCAAGCCAGGCTAATGTCTCAGGCTTTGAGAAAATTATCGGGCATTGTTTCTAAAACAAAAACAATTGTTATTTTCTTGAATCAAACTAGAATGAAAATCGGAATTTTATTCGGTAATCCGGAAACTACTCCCGGCGGTTTAGCTTTGAAGTTTTACAGTTCAGTCAGAATTGAATTGAGAAGAATTGCTCAGATTAAAGTAGGGGATAATATTGTTGGTAACAGGGTGAAGGCGAAGATTGTGAAGAACAAAGTTGCCGCTCCTTTTAAAACTGCTGAATTTGATATTTATTACAACGAAGGAATTTCTAGAATGTCCGAAGCGATTAACTTGGGAGTGAAAGAGGAATTAATTAAAAAATCGGGAGCCAGTTTGCAGTACGGAGAGATAAAACTAGGAGTCGGATTAGAGAAGGCCAAAGAATTCTTAAAAGAGAATCCCAAGATTTTAAAAGATCTTCAAAAAGAAATTATAGATAAAAATAAAGATAAATAAAAACAGCCCCGAGTGGGGCTGTTCTTTATTTTGCAACGAAAGGCATTAAGGCCATTATTCTTGCTCTCTTAATGGCGGTAGTTAATTCTCTCTGATGCTTGGCGCAAGCGCCAGTTTTGTCTTTAGGTTTAATTTTTCCTGACTTAGAAACATATCTTGAAAGAGTTTCTGTGTCGTGGAAATCTATTTCCTGGACGTTTTTTTTACAGAAATAACAATACATATCTTTTCTTAATTAAATATATTAAAAGGGGATATCTTTGACGTCGATTTCGTCTCCGTCTTCAATTATTGGAATATCCTCATCTTCAGTTTGTTTTTTGGGAGCAGAGAAGTTTTTAACTGGTTCACTTCCTCCTTGCACCCTTGGACCCATTTGCATACCTTCACCGATGATTTCGGTAGTGTATCTTTTGACTCCGTTTTTGTCGTCCCAGCTTCTGTTCTGGATTCTTCCTTCAATCAAAACGAGAGAACCCTTGGTTAGAAACTGTGAAGCGATTTCAGCTAATTTTTGCCAGAGAACAATGCGATGAAATTGAGACTCTTCCTGTTTTTGTCCGTCTTTGCCTTTCCAAGTTCTATTGGTGGCCAAAGAAAAAGTACAAACGCTTTGTCCGGAAGAAGTAGTTTTCATTTCAATGTCAGTAGCTATTCTTCCGATTAGAAACACTTTATTTAGATTCATATTTTTGCTAATTTATTATATTTAGCTTTAAGTGTTTATTCTCCTAGCATCTCACTCAACTTTTCGTCGATTTCTTCAAGCTGAGCTTTTTGTTTTTTAGGCTTTTCTTCTGTTTCGGTTTCTGTTGTTAGGGCTTCTTCAACTTTTTCCTCTTTGTGAGGTCTTGTTCTTTGAGGTTTAGCCGGAGCTTCTGTTTTCTTAGTATCTTTTTTGATGATTAAGAAACGGATAACTTCTTTTTCTTCTTTTAACAACTTTTCTACTGCATCAAGCATTTCTTTCTTGTTTTGAACTTCAGGGCGAAGTTGCAAGAAATAGAACCATGCTTCTATTTGGTTTTCTACGGAGTAGGCCAGCTTCTTTCTTTCGGCTTTCTTGTCACTGACGATTTTTCCGTATTTTTGCAGATCCGCTTCCATTTTAGCAATGAAGGCAGAGATTTCATCCTCGGTAAAATTGGGAGAAATCAGCAAATTTATTTCGTAAAATAACATTTGTTTATATTAATTATTATTCCTTATATTACTTAGCGAAGGCAATTTAAGGTATTGATAATATAGCAATTTTAGGGGTTTTGGTCAAGGTTGGGTTAATTTTTCCTTGCGCAACTAAATAATACTTGTTAAAATAAATTTAATAATATTTTTAAATAAAAAACATGTCTAAAAAAGCGTTCACCCTGATTGAAATGCTGGTCACGATCACTATCATTTCCATTCTCGCTGGTTTTGTTGTTGTCAAAATAAATGACTCAAACAATCTAGCTAAAGACACGCAAAGAAAAGCTGATATTAATTTGTTGGCTAATTCAGTTGTTTCCTATTCTGCTGACCATTATTCTTCTAAGCCAATCACTGATGAAAACGGTTGTACCATCGGCGGGGGAACTGATCGCTGCTCAACCGAAATTGAAGACGCTTTAAAAGCATATTTGCCAACTCTACCCAAAGAACCTAATTCCAATGCATACTACACCTACTGGTCGAACGGTAATGACTGCACTGTCACGGCTAATCTTTCTTCTAGTAATCCTGATGATGCATATGTATATTCTTGTACTGCCGACGCTGCTTCGGCCGGAGATTCTGTTAATGGTGCTTGTGGTTCATCTGCTAACACTTCCGCGACCGGATACGCTGCAAGTATTTCTAATTGGCCAACTTCTAATTTCTGTAATGCCGGAATACTTCAAACTTCTCCCGCCTGGCCGGCTGAAGGAACTTCTGTTTCTTGGACCTGCGTCGGAGAATATCTCGGCAACAATGTTACCTGTACAGCATACCGTGCCCAGAACGGAGTCTGTGGAACTAGAGAAAGAAGATTTGCTGATGCCGAGACTTCATATGGTTCATATACCGGTTGTTCAGTCGGAACATCTTCTCCCGCTTCTCCCGCTTTCCCAGCTAAAGGTGCTTCAATTAGCTGGTCTTGTTTAGGTATTAACAATGGAACGGCTGATTCTTGTACGGCCGAACACACTGGCAATGCCGTTTGTGGAACTGCCAACAAAACTACCGCCACGGCCTACGCCGATGCTGCAACTTCATATGGCTCAGACACTTTCTGTGCTTTAGGAACAACCACCACGCCTGCTTTCCCGGCTAAGGGTGCTTCTACTTCTTGGACTTGTGCCGGACTCCTTGGTGGAACTTCTGCTTCTTGTGTTGCATATCACTCTCAAAATGCGGCTTGTGGAACGGCAGTCAGGACATTTACCGATGCTGAAACTTCATATGGTTCATATACTTTCTGCGCTCCGGGAACAACCACGACTCCTGCTTTCCCGGCTAAGGGAGCGTCTCAATCTTGGACTTGCGCCGGAGTATATACCGGTTCATCTATTTCCTGTACGGCTCAACATTCTTTAAACGGTGTTTGTGGAACCAATGCTCAGGCATATGCCAACTCTGTCACTGCCTACAGTGGCACCTTCTGTGCTGCCGGTACGGCTAATCCAACTTCTCCCGCTTTCCCAGCGGCCGGAGGTTCAGTTTCTTGGACTTGTACCGGAGCTCTTGGCGGAACGAGCCCAACTTGTACTGCCTCAAGAGCCGGAGCTCCGATTGCCGGAACTTGTGGTACTTCCGCTCAAAATTGTGATTCAATTGCTCTGGCTTCTGCTCCGACTACTGGTCTTTGTGCGACTGGAACTGCTTCTGCTTTAAGTGGTACCGGTCCATGGACTTGGACTTGTGCCGGATTATATGGCGGAGCCACTTCCGGTACTTGTACCGCCTATAGGGCTGATGGTACTTTGGCTAATAACAAGCATTCTAGTGCTCAATGTACTTGTAAGGGAGGAGCAGTCGTCTCTGCTGGGGGAGTCAATGTTTGCAAATTCGGAAGTACTTGTGCCGGCGGTTACTGTTGTCCTGGCAGCTGGACCCGTTATGGAAGTTGGAGTGAGGGCCAAGCAGCATGTGGTCCTACTTGGGGAACAATGTGCGGTGCTTTTAATTTCTTTCCTGCGCCCTCTCCTCGTCCCGCATGTGGAGCAACTGGTTATGGACCGGGTAATTGTTTATGGAGAGTTTGTCCTGGTGATAATGGATGGGCATGGGGTAATTCTTCTCCATCGTATTGCGCTAACACAACAACAGGTTGGCCATGGAGCATGTATCTGGGTTCTGGCAGTACGTGTACTGGTACCAGTTATTGTCCTTGCTGTCCGTCAGCCGCTCTTGGTTGTTATTAAAAAAAATATTATTTTTGCCCGAGGGAAATCCCTCGGGTTTTGTTTTATTGCAGCATTTAGAATATTAAGGTAAAATTGACATAGATTTTAGTAGTCTTAATATAAAATTTAAAAACATGGATTCAGGAATATTCAAAGCTTACGATATCAGGGGTGTTTATCCCGAACAGATAAATGAAGACTCGGTCTATAAAATAGGTCGGGCTTTCGCTTTGTTTATAAAGAAAACATCAAACAAGGAAAAACCTCAAATAGTGGTGGGACGGGATAATAGAAAATCGTCTGACAGCCTTTTTAATGCCTTGTCGAGGGGTTTAATTGAGCAAGGCGCAGATGTTATCGATATTGGACTATCGGCCACTCCAACCCTCTATTTTTCGGTTGATAGTTATAATTATGATGGGGGAATTAATATTACCGCCAGCCATAATCCGAAACAATACAACGGGTTAAAAATGGTGAGAGAAAAGGCGATTCCTTTAAGCGGAGAATCGGGAATAGAAGAGATTAAGGAAATGGTCTTGGCTGATGATTTTTCTGAAGCGGAAAAGAAAGGAGAGATTATCAAAAGAGATGTTTCTGATGATTATATTTCCGTTAATAAAGCTAAAGATAGTTTTGATATTAAAATGATTGTCGATACGGCTAACAGCGTCTCGGGAGTACTTGTTTCTAAAATGTTTGACCGAATTAATGTCAATCATATTTTTAGTGAGCTTGATCCGAATTTTCCCAATCACGAACCGGATCCGCTGAAAAAAGAAAATATTGAAAAACTTCAAAATAAAGTGATTGAAGAAAAAGCCGATTTGGGAGTAGCTTTTGACGGGGACGGAGACAGGGTTTTCTTTATTAATGAATTAGGAGAAATAATTTCTTCCGACATGATGCTGGCTTTAATTTCCTCAATAATTCTTAAAGAGAATTCAAGCAACAAAATACTCTATGATCTTCGCTGCAGTAATATTGTTAAAGAAACGGTTGAGAGCTTGAAAGGAGAGGCAATTATCAGCCGAGTCGGTCATTCTTTTATTAAAACATTAATGAGAGAAAAGGATATTATTTTCGGGGCTGAATATGCCGGTCATTATTATTTAAAACAGGGAAGTAGTTATTATGAATCTCCGTATTTTGTTGTTTTTAAGATTTTGGAAGAAATGAAAAAGTCTAGAAAGAAATTATCTCAATTAATCGAACCTTTTAAAAAATATTATCATTCAGGAGAGGTTAATTTCAAAGTTGATAGTAAAGAAGAGATTATTGAAAAAGTTAAAGATAAATATATTGATGGAAAGTTACTAACAATCGACGGAGTTAGGATTGATTTTGATGATTGGTGGTTTTCAATTAGAGCTTCTAATACCGAACCGATATTGAGATTGATTATTGAGGGGAAAACCAAAGAAAAAATGGAAGAAAAATTAAAAGAAATTCAAGACTTGATTCTTTCCTAATTTTATTATATACATTCCTTAGTGATTTTTATGGAGTTAGTCAACGTTGAAGCTGTTGAAGAAGCTGGTTATGACAGAGATTCTTTAATCGGCGTTGACCTGGTTACTGGTTGCCCCGATGAGATGATTTTCTGTCAGTTATTTCCCGAAGCTTTAAGCGAAGGAAAGGCAATGATAAGAATTGCTGAAAATAATCGGCTTGTACTGGAGTACATAGGCGAAGGGCAGGAGACCAGAACTTTTAAAATGAGCAAGAAGCAAGCAGAAAAAATCGGAAAATGTCTTTCCGACCCGAACTACAAAAGGCGAGTATGTTTTTTAAACAGTGGCTATAATGCCTTAGCGATTCGCTTTATAAGAAAGGGTTCTACTAAACAATCTTCACTCATAAAACAAGAGAGGAATTAATCCTCTCTTGTATTTTTTTTAAACGATATTATTTTAGACCCATCTTTTTTCTCACCTCTGCCATTTTTTTGACAGCCACTTCTCTGGCTTTTTTTGCTCCTTTTTCTAAGGCTTTGTAAACATCTTCGGGATTGTTTTCAAGCTCTTTTCTTCTCTGTCTTATCGGTTCTAATCTTTCAACCAATAATTCGGCTAAAGCCTTTTTAAAATCACCATATCCTTTTCCTTTAAATTCTTTTTCTATTTCTTTAAGCGATAGACCGGAGAAAAGGGAATAGATAGTCATTAGATTAGATATTCCTTTTTTGTTTTTAATATCGTATTTAATTTCTTTTCCCGAATCGGTTGTTGCTGACATTATTTTTTCTTTTATTTCTTTCGGTTCATCAAATAAACCAATGCATCCTTTTACATCATCGGTTTTCGACATTTTCTTTTCAGGGAACTGCAAAGACATGATGGTTGCTCCTTGTTCAGGAACCATCGCTTTGGGCAATTTAAAAACTTGGCCGTATTTTTTATTGAATTTTTCAGCAATGTTTCTGGTTAATTCAACGTGCTGGGTCTGATCTTTTCCGATTGGAACAACGTCGGTGTCGTAAAGAAGAATATCAGCCGCCATTAAAACAGGGTAGTTAAAAAGGCCGGCATTAATATATTCGGGATGTTTCTTTGATTTATCTTTGAATTGGGTCATGCGACTTAATTCTCCAAAAGGAGTGATGGTTCCTAGTAACCAAGCCAATTCGGCCACTTCTTTTACATCTGATTGGATAAAGAGAGAACATTTGTCAGGATTTAAGCCAACCGCTAAATAAGTGGCGGTTAAATTAAACATTTTTTTCTGAAGAGTTTTTTCATCATATGGAGTGGTGATGGCATGCCAGTCGACAATACAGAAAAGGCAGTCTTCTTTATCTTGAAGGTTAATCCATTGCTTGACTGCTCCTAAATAATTTCCGATATGTATTTCGCCTGTAGGCCTAATTCCTGAAAATACTCGCATATTTTTATTTATTAATATATTTTATCCCACTTCGATTATTACCGGTAATACCATCGGTCTTCTTTTTGTCTTTTGGAAAAGGAAGTCTCCTAAGGTATTTCTGACATTGTCCTTAATGTATGTCCAATTAACAACTTGGCCGGAAGCTGTCGCTTTTTCAATTGTCTGGACAATCTTTTTTCTAGTTTGGTAAAGAAGATCTTTTGATTCTCTCAAATAGACAAAACCTCGGGAAATAATATCAGGGGAGTCCTGAACCTTTCCTGTTTTTCTGTTTACTACCGCTATTATAACAAAGATACCGTCTTTTGCCAGCATTTGCCTGTCTCGTAAAACGATTTCTCCGACGTCTCCGACTCCCAAGCCGTCAACCATGATGTATTCTGATGGAACGACTCTCTTTTCGATATAGGCTTTCTCTGGAGTAATATTAATTATTTGTCCGTTGTCGGCAAGAATAACATTTTCTTCCTTAAAGCCACATTCGTTTTGCGCCAAATTTGAATTGGCGAAAAGCATGGAGAATTGTCCGTGAACCGGCATGAAGAATTTAGGACTCATCAGTTTGATCATTTGCTTTAATTCATCTCTCTTGGCATGACCTCCGGCGTGAATATCCATCATTTTGTAATGATAGACGTTAGCCTTTTGTCTCATTAAATCATCTTTAAGCATCTGAACAGTTCTTTCGTTTCCGGGAATAACCGAAGATGAGAAAATCATTGTGTCTCCCGGCTTAATGGCAATCGAAGGATGTTCTCCGGTTACAACTTTCATTAGTCCGGCATTTTCTTCACCCTGAGCTCCGGTGCAAAGAATAACAACATTCTTGTCCGGTAATGAATTTGCATCAGCAACCTTTTTTAAGAGAGTTCCTTTCTGTGATTTCAAGTATCCCAATTTTTTACATATCTCGACGTTGCTTTTCATACTGTGTCCGATAAAGCCGACTTTGCGATTGTGTTTTTCGGCAATAGTGATGGCTTGCTGGACCCTGTTTACCAAAGAAGAGAAAGTGGCCATAATAATTCTTCCTTTAGCCGATTCGAAAATCTTATTCATATTTTCAAAGATTTCTTTTTCCGACAAAGAGTGTCCGTCTTCTTCGGCTCCGGTTGAGTCTGACATTAAAAGAGTAATTCCTCTTTTTCCGATTTCTTCTAATTTTTTGAAATTGGTTGGTTCTTCGTTAACAGGGAAGTCATCGAATTTAAAGTCAGAAGTATGAACAAAGTTTCCGACCGGAGTTTTAATGAATAATCCCATATTGTCGGGAATATTGTGATTCTGTCTGAAGAATTCAACTTCAAATTCTCCCAATTTTACCTTAGATCCGTCTTTGATTTCATTGATGTCTAATTTAGGATGGTCAAGAAATTCTTCTTGTCTTTTAATAATAATTCCGCGGGCTAAGGGAGCGGCGTAAATGGGAGGATTACCGATGCGGTGGGCAATGTAAGGAATCGCTCCGATGTGGTCGTAGTGACCGTGGGTAATTACTATTCCTTCAACTTTTTTGTATCGGTTATTTTCTAAGAGATAGGAAATATCGGGAATAATGTAATCGATTCCCGGCATATCTTCTTCAGGCATACGGAAACCAGCATCAATAATCAATATTGATTCTTTGTATTCTAAAATCATCATATTTCTGCCAACTTCTCCCAATCCTCCTAAAGGAATAAGTCTTACTGACTCATCGTTGGGCTGAGGTTGCTTGATATAATTCTTTTTCACGACCGGTTTTTTGTGATGGTACTTTTTTCTTTGACCATCGTGCGGCCGAGCGTGGTGTGTTTGTGGTTTTGTTTGTGTTTCGTTTATCATATTTATTTTACTATCGGATAGTTTTGAGGGAAAACACCCGATTTAATAATGGATTGCTTGTTTTCGCTAATCCAATTATATAGTTTTTGCACTCCCTCTTGTGGTGAGACCTTGGGTGACCAGTTGAAGTCACTCTTTGCTTTGCTTATTTCGGAAATGTAGGCTTTTTGGTCTCCTGGCCTCCATTCTCCGAATGAATATTTAAATTTATTGTTATCCAATTTTTCTATAATCTCGAATAATTCCCAGATTGATAATGAGTAATCAAATCCTCCACCGATGTTATATGCTTTTCCTCTGGTTGTATTGATATTTGTCAGTGCTAAATCGTAGGCTTCCAAAACATCGTCGATGTATAAAACGTCTCTGACTTGCTTTCCGTCTCCGTAGATAGTTACTGGTCGGTTGAAGAGCAGGGAATTAATGAACCAGGCTAACCAGCCTTGTTCTTCGATTCCGAACTGATGCGGTCCGTAAATACCTGATTGTCTGAAGACCACGGTTTTTAAGCCGTAAATTCTGGCCCAATCAAGAGTATATTGATCACCGGTTCCTTTGGAGCAACCGTACGGTCCGTGGAAATCAAGGTTTCTGTTTTCTGAAATTCCATTGAAATTTTTGTATTCGTATCTTTTTTCTTTTTCGATTGTTTCTATATCATTCATTTCTCCGTACACCTTATTGGTGCTGGTGTATAATAATGCCGCTTCTGGAGCTTCCTTTCTTAAAGCTTCCAAAACATTAAATGTTCCTAAGGCATTAATTTCAAAATCTTCTCTCGGTTTTTGAACCGAAGTAACCATTGTCACCTGGGCGGCTAAGTGTAAAACTAATTCCGGTTTGTATTTTCTGAAAGTTGCTTCCAGTTTTTTGCTATTTCTGATATCTCCCTTAACGATAATAATGTTTTTGTCTTGCTTCAGCCAATTTAAATTTTCTTTGGCGCCGACTCGGGAAAGATTATCGTAAACGACAACTCGATATCCTTTTTTAGAATAGTAGTCAGAAGCATTTGAACCGATGAATCCGCAGCCTCCGGTTATGAGAATAGTTTTTCTTTGCATATTATTTTAGGAAATCAAGATTTTCAGGAATCTCTTTTAACGGTTCCTCAAATCTTATTTCCGGAACGTCCTTGTAATTATTATTTTTAATCCAACCTTTGATGGTGTAGAAATACGAAGCACCTTTTTTGTTTTGAAATGGTTCATAGTCCGAGACGCAATCATTACTTACCCAATTAGCCATTTTAAGAGTGTCTTTGGCCGAAGGGTTGATGGTCACGTGTCCGTATTCTTTGTTTACGATAACAACGTCGCCGGCAACAGCTTTAACTGCGTAAACATCTTCTACCTCGTCAGTTCCTTTTTGCATTAAGAAGATGGCTTCTCCTTCAAGGACAATATATAATTCAGCGTGTCCTGAACAGTGGAAGTGTCCTTTAGTTTTAACAAACTCATCGCCCATTAAAAACGGGGGAATGACGGTGATATCATACCTTAATCCTTTTTCTTCTTTGATTCCGCGGTACATGTAATACAATTCCTGCTCGGGAATGGCCTGAGCAGTTCTCTCATCGAGAAGAACGCTCTCAATGTCTTTTATTTTTCTAATGTCAGGATTTTTTAATTCTATTTCCATACTCTTTTTTCTTTAAGATACCAATTTGAAACATCAACGAATCTTTTTGACGATTCGATTATTTTTTCAGTTAAAACTCCTTTTACATCCTTATCCACCAAATATAAATAATTGGTTGTGAATAATGGAATGGCCGGAGCGTCGGTAATTATAATATTTTGTAAATCTTCCAATGCTTTTTTTCTGTTCTCGTCTTCAAAATTAGAATACTTTCTCGCTTTTTCCATTAATTCGTCAGCTTTAGAGCTTTGGTATAGGGAAAGATTCAATCCCGGATCAATTCTTTGTGAAGAATGCCAGAAGGGAATCGGATCGGGAATGCCGCCTAATTTTTCTCCAAAAAGAAGAATGTCGAAATTTCTTTCCCTGATTACTTTTTTAATATCGGTTTCGTTTATCGTTTGTATTTCTATCTTTACTCCTTGCTTTGCCCATTGTTCTTTAATTAAGTTAGCCGTGGCAACCAAGGTTGGGTTGTCGGTGGTTTTTAAGGTAAAGGATAGAGGTATTTCTTCGTTGGGAACAACGAAACAAACTTCATTCAATTTTTTAATTGTTGCACCCGCAACCTTACCCGTGCCTGCGGTTAAATTATTGGGGGTAAGAATATCGTCTTTGTATTTTTCTTGGAATTTAATCACCGCGGTTTTGGTTTCTTGTCCGAATTGTCCGGAAATGGTTCCCGACGGATATATTTCTGGGTCGTTAGCCAAACACTCTTGAAGTTTTTTGACTTCGGCGTTATTGCTTCCGACTTGCAAGGTTTGGGTAAATTTAAAACCGCTAGATTTTTCTATTACTTTCATTCTCAGCCCGTCTTTCAATGTGTATCCATTTTTATCCAATAGATTCTGTCCCTTGGCTTCATCGTAAGACAAGACGCTGGTTGGATTATTCAAGCCGTAGAAAGAGGGAAGAAGGAAAGAATCAATAATTTCTCCCTTATTATTTAAAATCTTATCGGCTATTTCCTGTTTATTGGTTAAATATGACAGGGCTTGCCTTATTTCCTTTGTATCAAACGGCTTCTTTTCGTTATTTAAAAATACAGCGAAATAATTAGGAGTATCTAAGGAATACAAATTATATTTCTTAAAATTCTTGTCGTTGTAATTGCTGATTTCTATATTTCCCGAATCAAGATTTCCTTTTTTTAAATTATTCAATAAATCTGTTTCGTTGTTATAGAAATAGAAATCAATTCTTTGGATGTGAGGAACGTTGTTGTAATAAGCCTTATTAACATTAAGAATCATCGATTTAACGCTCTTGTCATTCCTTTGCAGGGTTTTAGCAACCATATAAGGTCCGCTGCCGATGGGAGACAAAACGTTCAATTCCGTATTCGATGTTATCGACTGAACGCTAATATTTTCCCAAATATGCTTCGGTAATATTTTCAAGTTAACCAAAGATTCTTCAAATCCGCTATATACTTGCTTTAATTTAAAAAGAGCCTTGTATTCGGAAATCTTTTCAATTTCCACTCCTTGCCAATTGGTTCGTAGGGGAGATAAGTATTCGGGATCTTGAACTAAATCAATGGTAAAAACAACATCATCAATAGTTAACGGTACTCCGTCATGCCATTTAACATTTTCTTTAATCGAGAAGCTGACTGTCTTTCCGTCATCTTCAAGAGAATATTCGTTAACTAAATCGGGAACAATGTTTCCATTGTTGTCAAAAGTCATCAAGGAAGAGAAAATCAATTCGGTCAGATCCTTATCAATATCTGACAGGGGAGCATAAAGAGGATTAATGAATTGAGGCTGTCCCAATACCCCCTCTCTTATTCTCCCGTAATCGGCCGGAACTACGTTAGTGTTTCTAATATAGAACGACGAGACAAGGAAGATGAGAGAAGAGATAAATAACGTTAAAAGAATGCCAAAGGCAATTTTTTCTTTCTTTTCTAAAACCTTAAAGAAGTGCAGCCATTGCTTTTTCGATGGCCACTTGCCACCGGAAAGAGTGTTATTGTTTTTTAAATTCATTAAATTAGTATACCAAGTTTAGAACGGTCAGAGTCAAAAAAGCGATAGTCAAAACTATAGTTGCCCATAAAAGCTTTTGTTGTATTCCTCTTCTGGTGCTGTAAACTTCTCCGCCTCCTCCGAAAGCAGAACCCAAAGCAGTTCCTCTCTGTTGAAGAAGGATGGCGATAACGATTAAAATCGAAACGATTGATTGTGCGATAAGTAAATTGTTGTTCATTTTATTTAAAAGCCATTGAGGAAATCTGTTCGGTTCCCCAGATGATTAAAGTTGTGAAAAATAAATTATTAAGTCCGAAGATTTCAAACATGTCGGCGGGGAAGAGGCAATCCACCAGCCAAACCAAGAACATCATAATCACGATTGAGAAAAGATTCAGTGTTATTACTCTTAAGGGCAAAGTAATCAGTGAAAGAATCGGTCTGACAAAATACATTAGCAATCCGATAACCAATCCGACTAATAATATCGTCTTAAAGTTACCATCATAGGTTACTCCCGAAAGAAAATATGCTGATATTCCTATCCCTATTATTCCCGAGATTAGTTTGGCTATCAAACTATTCATATATAGTAATACTACCAGATTTGCGGTTAAAGTCAACAGTGTGATATGATATTTGTACAGATTATTAACAGCTTAAATTATATGAATCAAAAACAAATCTTGAGCGTTGTTACCGTATTATTGGCTTTTGCCACCGCCATCTATTTCCAACCCTTAATGCCGGCAAAAATGGCTTCGCATTGGAACTGGCAGGGCAATGTTGACGGATATATGACTAAAAACTGGGCTCTTTTCTTCTTTCCTTTCTTAATGGTTGCCGTGAATATCCTTTTTCATTTTATTCCTAAAATAGACCCGCAAAAGAAAAATATCGATAAATTCTTCAATTCTTACCAGAATTTCATTTTGGCCTTCAATATCTTCTTCCTTTACATCTATTGTATGACAATTATTTGGAATATGGGCTTTAATATGAATATGAATGCGGTTTTGATGCCCGGATTTGCCTTTCTTTTCTATTTTTGCGGTGATTTAATGAAAAATACTAAAATAAATTACACAATCGGAATTAAACTTCCCTGGACATTAGCTAACGAAACCGTTTGGGACAAAACTCACAAATTAGGAGAAAAATTGTTTAAATTAACCGCTTTGAGCACTCTTTTGGGAATGTTTTTCAGTCAATACGCGCTCTGGTTCGTGTTTGCTCCTTTGATTGCCTCAATTGTTTATCTTTTTATCTATTCCTACCTTGAATATCAGAAAGTGAAATAACCCATATGAAGATAAAACCGTTATTGAACAATATTATCGTCGAGCAGCTTAAAGAAGAAAAAAAATCAGTTCTTCTTCAGTCGGCCGAAAAAGATGGACCGCAAAAAGGAAAGGTAATTGCCGTCGGTCCCGGCAAAAAGAATTCTCAAGGGAAAACAATGCCCATTGATATTAAAAAGGGGGATGTTGTTTTATTTAGTAAATACGGTCCCTACGAAATTAAAATAGGAGATAAAGATTGTTTGATTTTAAAAGAAGAAGATATTTTAGGGATAATTGAATAATAAAAATGAATAAAATATATTTTATTATCTTTTTTATTCTTTTATTTGTTATTTCGGGTATCGTTATTTTTAATAACAACAATCAGTTAGTAGAAGCTTTTAACGATTCAAATAAAGATAAAATTAAGACAACTGCCCAGAGCGTAATAAAAGAAGTAAGTAAAAAAGCAGAAGAGACTACTTCTGTCGTTGTAGATAAAGTCCAAGAGGTAGCCAGCTTAGTATCCGAAGCAGTTAAAGAAAAAGGGGGAGAGGCGGTTGGGGCGATGATTGTTGAGCCATCTGTGGAAGTGGCTAGAGATTTGGTTAAAAAAGTTCTATCATCAGCAAGTTCATTCTTAGCCACTGAAGATATTGAAGAAATTTTATCAAATAATGAAAACAATAATTGTAATTGTAAATAAAGGATTGACAAGGTTCATATACTGTAATACAATTGTATTATACAATAAGAACATAAAACTATGCGCAAAGTATTAAGTATTTCAATTACTGATACTCTCGAAAAAGAAATAAAAAGAAAGACAAAATTAAGAGGATTTGATTCTGTCAGCGACTACATCAAAAGCCTTTTGGCTATTGATGATGATTTGATTTCCGAAGAAGAATTATTAGAGGATATTAGGGTGGGGCAGGAGGATTACAAGAAAGGAAGAATTATCAGAGCTAAATCCATAGCTGATCTTATTAAGAATGCCGAAAAATATAAGGCTCAATTAAATGGCAAATAAACCCATTTTTTATTCTCCGAGATTTTTAAAAAGGCTTGAAAAAGTTCCTCAAGAAATTATTGATTTGGCGATAGAGAAACAAAAGATTTTTGAAAAAAGTCCCCTATATCCATCACTAAGAATACATCCTTTAAAGGGCGAGCTTAAAGGTTATTGGTCTCTAAGTATTAATAAGCAATATCGTATTATCTTTGAGTATAAAGAAAATGGAGATATTCTATTTTTGTCCATCGGCAAGCACGATATATATAGGAACCTTTAATTTGTTTCTTTTTCTGATATAATAAAAACATGCAAACACTATACGTTTTATCAATCATCATCGTTCTTTTTCTTTTATTCCTTTTGGGAAACTTTTTAGTTTTAGTGAAAGTCAAGAATCAGACAGTCAAGGCTTTAAAGGAAGTGGACGATTACTTGAAAAGAAAAATTGAATTGGCCAATGCTGTTCTTTCGGAAATATCAAAATACGTTTCCTACGAGAAGGATTTTGTGAAGAATGTTTCTGAAGCGAAAAGAAAAGCGGAACAGGCTAAAACAGCTAAAGAAAAGAAAGAAGCCGGAAACCTTTTATCGATTGTTTTAAAAGCTGCTTTTAACGCTTCGGAAAAATATCCGGAACTGAAAGTTTCTCAAAGATTGAATCAGCTTAAGAAGGAAGTTGATGAAATAGAGGAGGGAGTTGATTCATTAAAGAATCTGGTCCAAGAATTGGTAGAAGCGGTAAAGAAGCTCTTGAAAACCAAGCCATTTGGTGTAATATATGATTTATTCAAGAAAGAGGAGAAGGTTGTTAAAGAAGAAGTTAAAAAGGTTAAGAAGAGAATAACTAAAAATAAAAAATAATATGTCAACAATTATCATTGTTTTAGCAGTCATCTTCGTTGTTTTACTGTATATCATGGCTGTATATAACGGATTGATTACTTTAAGAAACAGGGTCAAAGAAGCCTGGTCAGACATTGACGTTCAGCTAAAGAGAAGATATGATTTGATTCCTAATCTTGTTGAAACGGTAAAAGGGTATGCTTCTCACGAGAAAGAGACCTTTGATCGAGTTATCGAAGCAAGAAGCAAGGCTATGTCTGCTACCGGCTTAAAAGAAAAAGGAGAGGCAGAGAATGCTTTGTCAGGAACATTAAAGAGTTTATTTGCTCTATCAGAAAGCTATCCTGACTTGAAAGCTTCGGTTAATTTCCTTGAATTACAAAAGGAATTGACTGACACCGAAGACAAGATTCAGGCCTCCCGAAGATTTTACAACGGCAACGTTATGGATTTCAACACTAAATTAGAAGTGTTTCCTACAAATATGATTGCGCAGATGTTCGGATTCAAGGTTTCTGAATTCTTTGTCGCCGAAGAGGGAGAGAAAGCAACACCAAAGGTCAGTTTTTAATAAATTAAATCTAAAGTTATGAAAAATATTTCTAAGTGTATTTTAAAGCAGAAAAAAAGACTAAGAAGGAAATTTAACAAGCTCACCGAAAGGGATGCGAAGAGGCGAGGGCTTGATAAGAAATAGTATGGCAACGCTGTACAATATAGCAGACTCTAATGTTAGGAAAACATGGTTTTTGATAACCTTTTTTCTTGTTTTTGTAATCCTTTTGGGATGGCTTTTCAGCTATATCATGGATAGTTCGGCAATATTGTATATCGCTGTCATTTTCAGCATCTTAACCAGTATCTCTTCTTATTGGTATTCGGATAAGATCGTTTTAATGTCTACCGGAGCTAAGCCGATTGAGAAATCTGACAATCCGGAATTGTACAGGATTGTTGAGAATCTTTGCATTACCGCCGGTCTTCCCGTACCGAAGATATATATCTTAAACGAGGCTCAGCCTAATGCTTTTGCTACCGGCCGAGACGAAAAGCACGCTGTGGTTGCTGTAACCAAAGGACTTTTAGGAAAATTGGAAAAGAAGGAAATTGAAGGAGTAATTGCTCACGAATTATCTCACATTAAAAACAAAGATATGCTTTTGCAAACCGCGGTTGTTGTTTTGGTGGGAGTGATTTCGATTATCACAGATTTCTTTTTAAGAATCAGTTTTTGGGGAGGGGACAGGGATAATGATAATAATTCAAACTCCAACGCCATTATGATGATTATCGGAATCGCGGTGGCAGTATTGGCTCCGATTGCGGCAACCTTGCTTCAATTATCAATTTCCAGAAAAAGAGAATTCTTAGCCGATGCTTCGGGAGCATTATTAACCAGATATCCGGAAGGACTGGCTAGCGCTTTGGAAAAGATTGCGGCCGATGACAGTTATTTAAGAAAAGCTAATAGTTCCAATGCCCATCTTTTTATTTCTTCTCCTTTCAGAGGAAAAGAAAACAAGAATTGGTTTAATAAATTATTTTTAACTCATCCGCCAATGGAAGAAAGAGTGGCTAATTTGAGGGGGATGAAGATATAGTTCTGGAGAGGTACAAAAGCGGCTTAATTGGCAGTCCTGGAAAGACTGTGTGCGGAAACGTACCGAGGGTTCGAATCCCTCCCTCTCCGCATTAAAGACCCCCTTGACACGTCATTCTTAAAAAGAGTATAATATATTTGTAAGCTTTAGGCCTACCTGAGTTTAATCGAAATACACCCCTTGGGGTGTATTTTTGAATTTATTCATATCTTCCTTTCTAGTCTATAATCAAAATCTTCTGCGTAAAAGATTTTTTTAATTATTCCTTCAGTCAATCCATCTAAAAGTTCTTTTCCAATATGACCCCTCGCACAGAAAATATAAATTTCTTTATTATAATTTTGTTTTAAATATTTTAAGATGTGAGCCATATCTCCATCTCCAGAAAATAAAATAACTCTATCATAATTATTTTTCTCTATCAGCATATCGACGGCCATCTCTATATCTAAATTACATTTTTTAATATAGCCCGTCTTATAATTGTTATCTACTATATATTTAACGTTTTTTGTTATAATTTCAAAATTATTCATTCTAGCCTTATTCATCATAGTACTACACCAAGGCGTCATTATGGGAAGTTTTTCATTTTTACCATAATCTGATCCATAATAAAAACGTCTTAAAAATTTAGCACCCAAAGAAAAATGTTTGACTAGATTAGCTAACTCCTTTATTCCTATCTGCCAGCCTAAAGAGTCTTCCCATTTTTCAACATTGCAATAGTCAATAACGGTTAGTGTTCGATTACTCACTAATTTAAACTTTTCTAAACAAATTTTAATTTCATCGTGACTCATGCTTAATAAGTATTTATATTATAGTTTTAAACATTATTAATGTCCAGTTAAATGTTTAAATATAACTTTAGAAAGATTTTAAGTTTATCTCGACGTTCTTATTTAAAAACTGACGTAAGAAATACTTGACAAAATGTATACTATACCTTACACTGGAAATATAAGAATAATATACATTAAAGTATGTCATATAAAAATTTTAAGATTGCAAGATTGTTAATTACTTTCTTTCTTGCGATGACTGTTTCGATTGCCGTAAGCACGGAAAATGTTTTACTTGCTGTTTCGGCGATTGGAATAGGGATGATATTAATGTTTTTAGTAAAGAAGAACGTTAAAGCAGTATTGGTTGATGAAATGATTAAGAACATTGCCGGCAAGTCAGCCCTAATTACTTACAGTATTACCGTTCCTGTTTTGGCTGTTCTTTCTTTAATTTTCATGTTCTCCAATTTGGGCAACGAAGGTTCTTATCTATATAATCTGGGAATAATTTTTAGCTATATTGCTTTATTCAATATGGCCGTTTATTCCATCGCTTATCATTATTATCAAAAAAAATATGGCTCAGATAAAGAATAATATCAAAGTCTTGAGAGCCGAAAAGGGAATGACGCAGGAAGAATTGGCGGAAAAGGTGAATGTCACTAGGCAGACCATTATTGCGATTGAAAAAAACAAATACGTTCCTTCTCTTGAGTTGGCTTACAATATTTCTTTGTTTTTTAAGAAAAAGATTGAAGAAGTTTTTGAATATTTGTAGCTTTTTATTCTTAATTAATATATAATATTATTAATGAATAAATTAAATCCAAAAACAGAGGAGGGAACTTTAGTAATCACCGCTCTTTTTGTTCTCGTCACTTCGATGTTCAATCCGACTATCTCAATTGTCTTGGCGCTCGCCAGCTTGTCCATATTTCTTGCATATAATTTAGTGACAAAAAAATAATGATTTTTGCAACTAGCAATCATCAAAAACTTAAAGAGTTTGAGTCGATTTTGGGAATTAAATTAAACCATTCCGATTTGGATTTGGATGAAATCCAATCGGTTGATGTGGAAGAGGTAGCCATTCACAAAGCCAAACAAGCCTACGAACTATTAAAAGAGCCGGTAATCGTCGAAGATACGGGATTGTATTTTGAAGAATTGAACGGATTGCCCGGAGCTTTAATTAAATTTTTTGTTAAGAAATTAACCTTGGAACAAATTTGTTCTTTAGTCAAAGAGAATAGAGTAGCCACCGCCATCACTTGCATTGCCTACTTTGACGGTAATGAATTGAAAATATTCAAAGGAGAAACAAAGGGGGAAATAGCCAAAGAGCCCAAGGGAACAAACGGATTCGGTTGGGACCCTATTTTCATACCCGAAGGATACAGTCAGACTTTTGCAGAAATAACTTCTGAAGAAAAAGAAGATAAATTTATGCGAAAAGAAGCAATCAAGAAGCTCAAATATCACGTTGACAAGCTCGATTAAATATTGTATCTATTAGTTGTACCTTGATAATTTACGGTTGATTAACAGCTTAACTTAAGACGATTCAATCTTTTTAAGTTAGGCTGACTAATCGGCCTAAGGGTGATTTGATGGTTTTTTTTGACATAAACGATATTATTCAAATCATTGACGACCAAAACGAGGTTATTAAAAAACTCGAAATAACCGTCAATGAAAAAAATAAAGAGGTAGAGTACGCCCGCCTCGTCAATGGATTGTTCAAGCACGAGATTACAAATCAGTATATGGGAATCAATGCCCTCATCTGTTTTATTGAAGATGACTTGTGCTCGGAAAAAGAGAAACCAAAACTGCTCGAAAAGATTTTCAAAGCCTCTCCTAAGATTGCAAATCTGCTTAACGAATGGTCAGATTATCAGTCTGCCGGTTATCGGGCTCAGTGGCAAACTTTGCCACAGATTTTCAGGAGATGCAGTGGACTTCATTCGAACATTAAGGTTAATCTCGTCAAAGATAATATTTCAATCATCAGCACCCCTGCCATTCAGATTGTCATGTCCAGCATGATCAACAACACTGCCATGCACGGAGGGCAAAATGTAAGCGAAGTCAAAATTGACTGGCAAAAAGTTCCCAGAGGTATCGTCCTTATCTATGAAGATAATGGCGTCGGTATTCCTGACGAACAAAAGTCAGATATCTTTAAAAAAGGATTCGGGAAAAATACCGGCATGGGTTTATTCTTAGTGAAAGAGATCCTGAAGATAACAGGACTGGAAATCATTGAGAAGGGGACATACGGTAAGGGAGCAAGATTCGAAATCTTTGTTCCCGAGGGTGCATACAAGCTATATTAATATAAATATAGCTTCTTTTTATATCATATTGACAAAATATATAGGTATTGTATAATATAATCATGGAAGCTGTGATAGTCAAAAAAAGCTTAAAGCCAGCAAAGGCATTAAGCAGAGCAGCAACGACAGTTGAAGAAAACTCCATTATTATTGGAGTAAAAGAAAGGGAACTGGTAAAGAAAGGCAAGAATGTTTCTCAGGGTGTTCTCCGAATCCATCTCTTTGGAAATGGAAATACTATTGAAAAACTTCTGTTCATTGTGAGTAATTGTCCGGATACAGTTCTTTCGGTTTCAGTATAACCCATCTTTTTGAGAAAAAACTTAAATCGATGGGTTTTTATTTAATGTTGATAGAATCGTTGACAAAAAGCATAACAGTTGTAAGATTTATGGAGGTATTATTATGTTCACGTATGATTCTGTGTCTAATCTCCAGAGGGCGAAAGAGGAAACGGCAAGAATTTCACTCGGAACCTTTGTAGGAGAAAACAAAGAACAGATCGCTGACTTAGCTCATAAAAAATTAAATAAGGGCGAGGAAGTGGAAAAAATTTCGGTCAAGGCTTCGGTTGAGGTAGGAGATTATTGCTATCAGGAAGCTTCAGTCGAGATTGAAAAGATGAGTATTTTTCGCAGAATTTATCTTGTATTAATGAAAGTTGACCACCGGGACATTTTCATCAACGAGACAGTCTGCGGATTAGCGCTTATCATCACCATTAGAGTATTCGTTTCGAGATAACCCGTATTCTTTTAAACAAAAGATTTTGCGGGTTTTATTATTGCATTTTTATCACTTTCAGGGTAAGATTGATATATATTTAAGCTTATCATTTTTTAAATTATGGACGGAATAAATTTTACAAATAAAGCTCAGAAAATAGTAATGCAGGCGCAGAATTTGGCGCGGGATATGGGGCAACAGCACATTGATGCTTTGCACCTGCTTTTTGCTATCCTATCGGACAACGACAATATCGTTTTCACTCTTTTAAATAAGCTGAATGTTGATGTTGAAGATTTGCAGAAAAAAATCAGGAGTGCTTTGGGCCAAATCCCAACGATAGCAAACGACAAAGCAGTGGGTCAGTTTTATCTTACCCAGGATATGGATAAGGTGATAAACGGAGCAAAGGACGAAGCAATAAACATGGGCGATGAATTTGTTTCATTGGAGCATTTATTCTTGTCGCTTTTGAATACCAGTAGCTTGGCCGGAGATATTTTAAAAAGAGTGACCTATTTGAAAACATTGGGCAGCGAAGAACAGAAAGACAAGCTTGATTATTTTTCTGCTCAGAAAATATTCGGACAGATAAGAGGCGGGGAAAAGATTACCACTCCGAATCCGGAAGCCAGATACAAGATTTTGGAAAACTATACTAGAAACCTAACCACTTTAGCCAGAAAAGGAAAACTTGATCCGGTGGTGGGAAGAGATGACGAAATCAGAAGATTGATGCAGATTTTGTCCCGTCGAACTAAAAATAATCCGGCTTTAATCGGAGAACCTGGAGTCGGTAAGACGGCTATTGTCGAGGGCTTGGCTCAAAGAATAGTTAAGGGGGATGTTCCCGAAAGTTTAAAAGACAAAGAATTGGTCAGTCTTGACTTGGGAGCGATGATTGCGGGAACAAGATTCAGGGGAGAATTCGAAGAAAGAATCAAGATGCTTTTGAAAGAGATTAAAAAAGGAGAAGGAAAGTATTTATTGTTTATCGATGAATTGCACACCTTAATCGGAGCCGGTTCGGCCGAGGGCGCGATTGATGCTTCTAATCTTCTAAAGCCCGCTTTATCAAGAGGAGAATTGAGAGCTATCGGAGCAACAACATTAAAGGAATATCATAAATATATTGAAAGTGATGCCGCCCTGGAAAGAAGATTTCAGCCGATTTTTGTTACCGAGCCGAGCATTGAAGACACAATATCAATTTTGCGCGGAATTAAAGAGAAATACGAATTGCATCATGGATTGAAAATTAAAGATTCAGCCTTGATTTCAGCCGCTGAATTATCAGCCAGATATATCACCGACAGATTTTTGCCGGACAAGGCAGTTGATTTAATGGATGAAGCCGCTTCAGCTTTGAGATTGGAGATAGAATCTAATCCGATTGAGCTGGAAGATTTAAGAAAGGAAATTCAGAAGTTGGAAATTGAAAGGGAGGCTTTAAAGAAAGAAATTTTGAATGTTAATACTAAAGAGCGAGAGCATATTGAAAGAAGAGAAAAAGTTATCAGTCGTGAATTGGCCGAGCTTTCTGAGAGAGCTAATGCTTTTTCCGCTCGTTGGAAAACTGAAAAAGAAACCATTTCAAATATCAAAAGCTTAAAAGAGGGAATTGAAAAAGAAAAATATCAATTGGAGAAATTATTAAAGGAGGGTGATTTGCAGAAAGTCGCGGAAATTAAATACGGAACTTTACCCGATTTGTTTGCCAAATTAAAGAAGCAAGAGAATAAGATAGTCAGATTACAGAAACAAAATCCTATTTTAAAACAGGAAATCGGACCGGAAGAGATTAGCCGGGTTGTTTCGCGCTGGACTGGAATTCCCGTAACCAGATTAATGGAATCAGAGGCCTTTAAATTGGAGAATATGGAAGGTGAATTGGGTAAGAGGATTATTGACCAAGAAGAGGCGATTAAGGCTGTCTCCAACGCAATTAGACGTTCCAGGGCCGGTATCTCCGAGGAATCAAGACCATTAGGCTCTTTCATGTTCTTGGGACCGACCGGAGTTGGAAAAACAGAAACCGCCAAGGCTTTAGCCGAATTCTTGTTTAATGATGAGAATGCGATGATTAGGGTTGATATGTCCGAATATATGGAGAAATTCGATGTGTCGAAAATGATTGGCAGTCCTCCTGGATATGTCGGTTATGATGAAGGAGGCCAATTGACCGAAAAAGTGAGAAGAAGACCGTACAGTGTTATTCTTTTAGATGAAATCGAAAAAGCTCATCCCGAAGTTTTTAATATCTTGCTTCAGGTTTTGGAAGATGGAAGATTGACCGATTCTAAAGGCAGAATGGTTTCTTTTAAGAATACTATTTTAATCATGACTTCGAATATCGGCTCGGATATTATTGCCAAAGAAGCACCTTTGGGTTTTGTTGATAATGGAAAATTAAGCCAGAAAGAAGGATTGAAAGACAAAGTCCAGGGGGCATTGAAAGAAAAATTTAAACCAGAGTTTATCAACAGGGTTGACGAAATAGTCATCTTTGATTATTTGGGCGCTGAAGAAATCAAAAAGATCGTTGATTTGGAATTAAATAAGGTTCAAAAGAGATTGGGAAAGAAAGACATCAAGATTGTTGTTTCAGAAAAAGCCAAACAGTCATTGGCCAGACAGGGATTTGATCCTAATTTGGGTGCCCGTCCGCTAAAGAGAATAATCCAGAAATTGATTTTGAACCCGATGGCTTTAAAAATCGTAACTGATGAGATAAAGGACGGGGACACTATTTCAATTGATGCCGAAAAAGACGACATTGTTTTGAAGACCATATCCAATAGAAAGATTAAAAAGCCCCTAGCGAAAGTTAATGCCAATAAATAATTTTGTTAAAGCAATTATAGTTGTTCTTTTGGGCGTTTTGGGTGGGACAATCACCTGGCTTTTCATTTTCAAAAATCACTCATCTTTTATTCAGGTAGTTAATAAAGAAGAGAAAATATACATTGAAGAAAATACAGCCTTAACTAGTATTATAAAGACCGTGAAGGATTCGGTCGTTGCTTTGGAAGTTAATTATAATCAAACAAAGATTAGTGGTTTCGGAATAGTTTTAACCGCCGACGGGTTGATTGTTGCTCTGGCGGAAAATATTCCTCAGAACTCAGAGGCCAATATTTCAATCAAGGGAGAATCAAATATTTCTTATCAGGTTTTAAAAAGAGATATCGAAAATAATCTGGCCTTGATTAAGATTGATAGAAATAACCTTCAAACCAAAGGATTTTTTGATTTTTCTAAATTAGAAATAGGGGAAGGGGTTTTTATCCTATCTAATAGCGTGAACGAAGGGATTGTTAAGAGTTTTAATGATGATTTAATCAAAACCAATATTATTGAAAATGAAATAGTCAATGGAGCTCCTGTTTTTAATATTAAGGGGGAGGTTTTGGGGATAGGATATAAGGATGATAATAATTTTATAGACATTATTCCCGTTTCAAAGATTAAATCCTTTGCTGGTCTGTAACTTTATATAGTTTGACAAACTTTATATAGTTTGGTATTATCATATAAAGTTATGACAATATCGGAAAAGTTAAAAATTATTCAAAAATCGTCTGGTTTAAAACAGACAGAAATGGCTCAAAGACTTGAGGTTTCTTTTGCTACGTTAAATTCTTGGTATAACGGAAGATCAAACCCAAGGATCGAAAAACAGAATTTAATAGAAAGCTTTTATTTGGAATTGACGGGAAAGAAACAAATAACAGATGAATATTTAAAAAACAAGAAAGAACAAATAAAAAAAAGAAGCGAGAAGCATAGAGATGTTTTAAAAGAAATTATTTCAAATTCTGATATTAAACAGGAGTTTATTCTTAAACTAACCTACCATTCAAATAAAATAGAGGGAAGCACTTTAAGTGAAAAAGAAACAGCTTCAATTATATTTGATAATATTTCTTTTCCCAAAAAAACACTATCCGAACAACTCGAAGCAAAAAATCATCAGACTGCTCTTGATTATCTTTTTACTTTTATCCTTAACAAGGGAGAAATTAATGAATCGTTAATTTTAAAATTACATAGTATTTTAATGAATGGAATAATAAGCGACGCAGGAAGATATAGGGTTCATCCGGTAAGGATATTGGGAACAAGCGTTCCAACAGTTAATTATTTGAAGGTTCCTGAATCAATGGCAGATTTATTTAAAAAGATCAATAATAATAATGGTGATGTAATAAATTTTATTTCAGAAGTACATAGTTCTTTTGAAAAAATTCATCCTTTTTCTGATGGTAATGGAAGGGTTGGTAGGCTTCTCTTAACTGCAATGCTTTTAAAGAAAAATTTGCCCCCAGCAGTCATTAAACAGGGAACAAAACATCTTTATTATGTTTATTTAGAAAAGTCTCAATTGACTGGCGATTTTAGTCAACTTCAGAACTTTATTTGTGATGCAATTAATAACGGTTTAGATATTTTAGAAAGAAAATATTAGATTTTATTTTTATTATTTGTTATAATATTAATATAATTTATTACGTTATATTTTATGGAGTTTACTGTTAGACAATTTCTTGCATGGATTTTAATAGTAATTGGTTTGCTCGTGGTTTTTTGGGATATCACCACCACTTACTATTATTTTTCCGCGCAACAAGAATTTCCTAAAGTATTCATTAATAATCAGACGACTGGGACAACCGATGGGACGACGGGAACGGGAATTCAGGGTCAGATAGGAGATATTGTAAAGAATCAGATAAGCCAGATGATTCCCGAGAACACGGTGACACAATTATTAAATATGACATCTTGGATCACCTTTGCCTCTTTCTTATTATGGGCAGGCGGTAAATTGGTTGGAATGGGAAGTGATTTTTTGAAAAAGGGACAACAATAGTCTCTTTTTAGATTAAAACTATACGTCCGAGCAATATAAAAAATTATTTAGAGATTGGAAATGGTTAAATAATTAATAATCAATTAGTTAATTAATGGCACTTCTTTTTGAGTGTTTATTTTTATGAAAGGTGCTATAATTAAAATATGAAGACGCCACTCAATTACACGGGCAATAAATCAAGATTGATTTCTCAATTCATGCCTTATTTTCCAAAAGAAATTGACACTTTTGTTGATTTGTTTTGCGGAGGGGCAACAGTTGGTCTAAGCGTAAAAGCTAAAAAAGTTATCTTTATAGATAATAATGTTAACGTAATAAACCTACTAAAGCATTTATCAAAACAGAAGTTTGAAAATATTTTACGTAGAATAGAATTATTAATTAAAAAATATAAATTATCTTATTCGGCTAAATTTGGTTATAAAAAATATCGCAAGGGAATAGAAAAGACTGATAATAATGGATTAAAAGAATACAATAAATTGGGTTATAATAAATTAAGAAATGATTATAATTTAATAGAGGACAAGGCTTCGAGCGAAGCTCTTGATATGTTATATTTATTAGTTGTCTATTCTTTTAATAATGATATGCGATTCAATAGAAGCGGAGAATTTAATTTACCAATTGGTAAAACAGACTTAAATAAAAGAAATATAGAAAAATTAAAAACATACATAGATAAGGTCAATGAAATAAATTGTAAATTTATTTGTGGAGACTTTAGGGATAAAAAAATAGAAAATATTTTAATGAAAGCAGATTTTATATACGCCGATCCTCCATATTTAATAGGAGATGCTGTTTATAATGAAAATGGTAATTGGACGGCAGAAACAGAACAAGAATTAATAAATTTATTAGAGCGACTTAATAAAAATAAAAATAAATTTGCAGTTTCAAATGTTTTGAAAAAAGTTGGTGCAGAAAATAAACCTTTATCGGACTGGCTTTTTAATAGAATTGATTTACAAGTAATTGATATAAATTATCACTACAGAAGTGCTAGTTATAATAAAATTAATAGAGACGCAAGAGAAAGAGAGGTGCTTATAAAAAATTTTTAATTCATGGAATTATTAATTAGCAATAGGAGATATACTGGAAGTAAAAGAGCTATCTTAGAAGACATTTATAAAAGCATTGTTCCTTATTGTAAAAAAAAAGTAGTTTTTGCTGACCTATTTGCTGGAACAGGAATAGTGTCTTTTTTTATGCTTAAAAAAGGAATGGATGTAATAGTCAATGATATTTTACGTTCTAATTATGTCGCATATCAGGCTTGGTTTGGTGAGGGGAAGGTAGATGTTAATAAGCTCGATAAAATTATAAAAAAATTCAATTCTTTAGATGGGAAAAAAATTAAAGAAAATTATTTTTCTAATATTTATGGTAATAAGTATTTTTCTATTGTTGATGCTAAGAAAATAGGATATATAAGAGATAAAATATCAGAGCTGTCGCTAGCCGAGAGAGAAAAAAGCATCTTAATAGCTTCATTAATGTACGCGGCTGATAAAATAGCAAATACTGTAGGCCATTTTGAGCATTTTCTTTCTAGGGCTCCAGAAGAAAAAGGCGTTATTTTGAGACTACCCAAGCTAGAAAAATTTATAGGTAACGCAGAAATTTATAATACCGACGCTAATAAACTCGTAAGAAAGATTGATTGTGATATCGCTTATATTGATCCACCGTATAATGCAAGACAATATGTTAATTTTTATCATGTTCTTGAAAATTTAGTAACATGGGAAAAACCAACTGAATTTGAAGGATCTTCTATGAAATTCAAAAGAAACCATTTAAAAAGTGATTATTCAAAATCTAAAGCACCTATTGTATTTAAAGATTTAATTGATAATATAAAGGCTAGGGTAATAGTCGTTTCTTATAATAATACTTACTCCGCTAAAAGTAATGCTTCTAATAATAAAATTTCTGAATCAGAATTAATAAAAATACTTTCCAATAGGGGTAAAGTGATAACCAAAGAAATAGATCATAAATTTTTTAATAGTGGTAAAACAAATTTTAAAAATCATAAAGAGCTATTATATATTTGTAAAGTAAAAAAATGAGCTTACTAGAAGTTTATAAAGAAAAAAATAGAGATAATGAATGGCTTGAAAAGTATTCTGGATTAGCTAAGGATAAGTTTGGACGTTTTTTTGAATATACTAATACTAATTTTAGGAGTCAAAGCTCTTTTATTGGTGACTTTACAGAATTTTCAAAGATAGAAAATAAGCCAAGTAGTCAATGGCCAACAAATAAAAAAACTGGGCAAAAGGATCATAAGCACATGGTTGTGAACATGGTTCAATCAAAACTTTTTAAGAAAAACTCTGACAATCTATATAGTAAAACAACAAAAGGAGTTTTTTATGGAGATTTTATAAAAATAGAAATGCCAGACCATGAGAAATGGTTTATTAACTATATATTTTTATTGAATGGGTATTACTTTAATCGCAAGAATTATATCGTAAATAGAACAGAAGATTTATTAAATTCCTTATTAAGTGTAGATGGTATAACGGAAGAATTATTAACTAGAGAGACAGAGAAAATATTAAAACTAAAAAAGAATTCATTTTCTGAAATGATAAGACAAGATTTTTTCTATTTACATTCATTTTATAATGACTCAGATTTTTTAATAAATTATTTAAGGTCTTCTATTGCTGAAAAGGAAGAATTGGCTAAATATATTGAAGAGAATCGTGAAAATAAAGATTACAAATGTTGTATATCGAAAAAATATCAATTAGGCGGCAATTTCAATCAATCAATGCTTTTAGATGAGGTTAAGGTTTTCTTACTAACCTTTTCGTTCATTAAGATAGAAAATAAGAATTTAAACAATGTTTATCGTTTAATTATTGATATTTTTGATCAAAAAATAAGTTCTTTTAATAAAGATTTTGTTTTCAGCTATTTAGTTGAAAACAAAGATATTTTTGATCCAATTTTTGAAGAAATTCTAGAGACAGAAGATGAAGGATTTGATTTAGGATACGAATTAGTTGAAAAAGCCGAAGCACCAAAGGAAAAATTAGAAGATAGACCAGAAGATTATATAGATGATACGAGTAGAGAGGGTAAACAAAAATTAAAAGCAGTTTATAGTATTAGAAAAAGACAAGCAAAAATAGAGGGTGGCCATATTTGTGCTCTTGAAAAAATAAACAATTGTAAGTCAATATATTTTACAGCAAAAACGAATAATAAAAATTATACAGAGCTACATCATTTAATCCCAAGAGAGTTTAGGAATGATTTTACTTATTCTATAGAGGTTTTAGCTAATTATGTCGTATTGTGTCCGCGTTGTCATAGGCAAATACATTTAGCTACCGATAGAGAAAGAAAGCATTTAATAAATGCTCTTTATGCCGAAAGAGTGGGAAGATTAAAATTAGTTGGTCTAGATTTAGAGTTGGACAAAATTTATGAATACTATCAGATTAACGAATAAATATTAATGTTTTTAATAATTTATCAAAGGTATTATGGTTTAAGGATGATTGTCGTGGTCCAATAGGTTTTAACGAAGAAGAATTTTATTATTCAAAGATATTAGCAGGTTCTTACCCAATGGTTTGGTATTTGGGTGCAGCAGACATTATTACCGGTAATACAAAATGGGAAAAAACCACAAATAATGTTAATTTCGTGGTTTCAGATCCATTAAATAAGATTTATTTTATTAAGACTGTCGGTGGCGTTTTTGGATATGATTCTAATAATATGCCAGAAAACATGGAAGATAAATTGTTTTATGTTTCACCGGGTAGATATTATAGTGAGGTTGTTTCTATTGGAAACAATGAAATTATTTTCTCGGATACGCAAAGAATATATAAAATAGATATATCTCAATAATCTTTATACTTGATTCAAGGATAGGTTATTTTATTGACAACCCATAATTTTGTTATATACTAACGATTGCAATTTACTCTTACCAAAAAATAGGGAGGATTGTGATTGAACTTTAACAAATTCATCGAGACAAAAAATACAGTCTATGGAATTAACGATTTTATGGAAGGCAGAGTTGTTGCCCAGAGAGTTGCAACAAAAAATTCATTTGGAATATCTAATCACGAGCCGTTGTATATCGGTGTTTCTTGGAAACAAAACGCCGCCGGCCAATTAGTTATTCTTAATGAGAAAAACTTTCCAGTTTTAACAACGACAAAGATTGTTGAAATTAGAGAATCTTTAGAGGCGAGGTGATGAACTAAAATGGTGTATTTCAATTTACCGCTCGGTTCCGTTACCGATGGAAGTTTTATCGTTAAGGCGAGAACTCCAGAAAAGGCAATCATGAAGTTCCTCCGAAACAGGAAAGCTAAAGGAGAACATCCTGCTCTCTGGATTGATGAAAGTAAGATTATCGTCAGATATCCTTTTTGCAGAGATATTAATCGGAATAAGGACGGCAGGTTTATCTGCGGCCCGCAAGTTTGCGATCATGGTGGTGGAACTAGGGGAATGTGTGTTTTGGAACACGGCGTTCCTTATCCTACGGCCGGATACTGTCCGATTAGTAAAATGGAAATCGATCTAACCAAAGTCGAAAAAATTAAGGTTGGCGGAAAAGAATATCTCTTTTTTGATGCCAGCAAGAAATAACAGCTTTTTTTAACCAATTAAGCTGTTTTTATTTAAAGTGTTGACAAATAATTTATCTTTGATATTATTTATTTAAGGAATGGAATATTGCTAACCCCCCTCCGGCTTCTGTAAAAAGACCCGGAGGTTTTTTAAAAAAATATGCCTTCAACTCTTATTATTTTTGATGGTAGTAATTTTTACCATAAATCAAAAAAATTAGCACCAAATGTACATTTGACTAATTTTGATTATCGTAAATTATCAGAAATATTAATCAGTGGTAAGGATTGTGATATTGAATATTGCGTAGGAGAAATTAAACGTGAAAGTAATAATCAAAAATCTAAAGATATGTATAATGGCCAAATGGCTCTTTTTAATAATTTAAGAAGACAAAAAATTGTTATTAAAAAGGGATTCATGATGAAGGTAGGTAATTTTTACCATGAGAAAGGCGTTGATGTCAGGATAGCAACAGATATTATCAAAGGAGCATTAAAGAATAAATATCAGTTTTTTTATATAATTTCATCGGATAGTGATATTCTCCCAGCGATTCAAACGGCCATGTCTGCGGGAAAAAAAGTGGTATATGTTGCGTTCGAGAAGACAATAATTAGTAAAGCCTTGGCTGTTAATTGTTCCGAAACAGTTTTTATCACCAAAAATATGCTCGAAAACATTTAAGTATAAGGGTAAAACTTGGTTTGACTTTTCTTTTCCCTTGCAATATAATATGGGCTATGACAGAGGAAAACATTATCAAACTGACAAACGCCTTGTACAAGGTGACAGACCTCTTTCCTAAAGAGGAGCCCCTTAAGTTTGCGATTCGCAAAGAGGGCCTTGATGTGATGTTTTTCTCGAACCTAGTAAAAGGTAAATCTCTATCTTCAACTCCCAAAGAAAGGGAGCAGTATTTGGATAAGGTCATGTCAAAGATAGAATTGATTAAGACCTATTTTAGTATCGCCAAAGAACAGGAATGGGTACTCGAAAGAAATTTTGAAGTTTTGGAGAGGGAATACGAAGTATTGAAAGATTCTTTGGGTTTAAGTGTAATAAAAGAAAAGGAAGTAAAAAAACCTTTGTCGATTGAAATTCAAAAAGAAGAGCCGGTGGCCGTCTTCGCCAATATGACTAGTATAAAGGAAGAGAAGAAGCCGGATGTAACAAAAAGGGAAGTCAAGCATCTTAACTATGAGGAGCTTTCATCGGTCCAATTAAAAGTCTTGGAAATTCTTCAGGGCAAGGGCCAGTTGAAAGCCAATCAAATCAGCGAGTGTTTCCCGGAAATGAATCCTCGAACCATCAGAAGGGAACTGAAAGGACTAAAAGAGATGAAAATCATTTCTTCGGTCGGAGGAGGAAAGATGACGGTCTATAAAATCAGCGAGTCCTACTAGAAATCGTTCTGGACATTCTGGACACGGTTCTGGACAATGTGGACATGATTCTGGACATTCTGGACACGGTTCTGGACAATGTGGACAACTTCTGGACAGTAGTGGACAATTGTGGACAATCAATCAGGACACTTCAGGACAAGACGAACCGAGTTCTGGACATTAATAGTTTTAAAAAGGACAATGCAATCAACTGAATTTAAAGAACAATTTTTTTCGCAGATATACGACGAGCATGTAGATAAAGTCTACCGCTTTGTTTTTTTTAAGGTGAGCAATGAAGCCCTGGCCCAGGACATAACTTCGGAAACTTTTACCCGTCTCTGGAAAGAGATATCTTTTGATAAAGAAGTGAAGAGTCCGTCCGGCTTTTTGTTCCGGGTAGCCAAGAACCTGATTATCGACCATTATCGAACCAAAGACCAGAATCCGGTTATTCTGGACAACCCCGAAAACATTCTGGACAAAAGTCAGGACATTGCTGGACAAGCTGTCCAGAACGATGACATGCGGGCAGTGACTGCGGCTTTGGGACAATTAGGCGAAGATTACCGGACTGCCGTTTCCATGTACTACATTGAACAGGAACCAATCTCGGAAGTGGCTAAAGCTTTGAACCGATCAGCTGGAGCAACCAGAGTGATGATTCACCGGGGAATGAAGCAATTAAGAGAAATATTGGAAGCTTAAAAGACAAGGACTTAAATCCTTGTTTTTTATACGTTTTTATGCTATAACTCAAGCATCTTAAGCCTGTAACAAAACCCTCGATTTTACGTCTGCAGTTGTAAGAGACACTATGGAAGAAATAAAAGTCATTAAAACCTTAGAAGCATTGAAAGCCACGAAGCCCAATTCAGAATGGGTTTCTTTTACTAAAAGAGAGATTGTTTCTAAACAGTTTGAAGCAGTCACTATTACTGCAACTTTTACCTCAATCTTCAACACGATCGGAGCGGCTTTTGAAACTCCCAAAGTCTTGATGCCGGTGCTATCTAGTTTGATTGTTGCCGTATTCGGTTTTGCCATCATCACTGCCCAGGGAACTTTACCGGGAGACAGCCTCTACAGTTTGAAGCAAGCATACGAATCAGTGAAGATTTCCTTGATGTCACCCGAGGCTCAAGCGGTTGCTAAAGTTGAACAAGCTAACGACAGATTAAGTGAACTTGACAGGATTTCTAAAGTAAGCGAAAATCAGGGAAAGAAATTAGCTGCCGGAATAGTTGAAGTGCAGAAAGCTTTGTCAGTTGCATCAGCGCAATTGGAAAAACTTCCGGAAAGCCAGAAAGCAGAATTAGTTCAGAGTATTGTTTCTAAGATTTCAAAAATCGAAGAAACAACCAACGCATCGATCATGGATGACGAGAGTGAAGATTATCAGACTTTCTATAAGATTCTTGCCGAAAGTGAAATTAAAGAATTTGAAGCTAACATCGACAATTTAACAGCGACCCAAAAGAGTCTCCTAAATTCAGCCAAGGAGAGTTTTGACGTTTCGAAGTACAGCGAAGCAGTAGAAATATTATACCAGATCCAACCAACTGAATAGTTCGCTTTTATTCTTTGTTCATAATTATATGAATAAAGAATAGATGCGAAAGAGGAGAATAAGAAAGAATCTTCTGCAGATCCATTCTTTAAGAGGTTCATCTTCAGGGTCAATGCCTTGAGGATGAACCTTGAGGAAAGGGGACGCAAAGAAAAAAGTCGTTTGCTCCATATTGTCCCACTGTCATTCCGCTTTGCTTTAGACAGTAAAGCGGAGTGACAAAGGGCAATAGGACATAACGGTCGACAAACGACAGTTATATAAGATAAATAAAAACAATACAAAAATGAGTACAAAAAAATTCGGTATTGTTGCTGGTATAGCTTTAGCTTTATCAGTAGTAGTAAGTCCAGCTTTTGCTGCTTGCTCATTGACCACATTAAGCGAATGTGACAACACAGGCCTAATGGCTTTAGTTTTACAATTGCTTGCCGGTCAACAGACACAGCAGACAGGAACTGGAACAATAACTGGCATTCCTGCTGGTTTTACATTTACTACTAACTTGAAGCAAGGTTCTACTGGTAACGACGTAAAATACCTACAAGTTCTATTAAATTCAGACGCAGCCACTTCAGTCGGTAACAAAGGAAGTGAAACAACTTACTTTGGTGCTATGACAAAAGCTGCAGTAGTAAAATTCCAAAACAAGTATGCTTCTGAAGTTTTAACTCCTTACGGCTTATCAGCTGGAACAGGATTCTTCGGAACATCATCAAGAGCTAAGGCTAATGCTTTGATCGCCGCTGGCGTAGGCACTGGTACTGGCACAGGTACAGGTACAGTAGTAACAGGAGGATTCACAGTAGCTTTAGCTGCTACAAATCCTGCTTCAATGCAATTGTTTCAAGGTCAAGCTATTGCTGACCTAGCTCAATATACATTCAGCAACGGAACATCCAGTCCAATTACAGTTACTAATGTAACTTTAAATAGAATTGGTTATTCAGCTGATTCTGTATTAGCCAACATATATCTATATGATGGCACAACAAGAATTACTGATGATGCTTCAGTATCAAGTGGTGTTATTACTTACAATAGTTCAGCTGGTCTTTTCACAATCCCAGCCAACACATCAAAAGTAATTACTGTAAGAGCTAATATTTCAACTGCCGCAACCGGAACAGTTGGTATTTCTTTAGCAGCATTAACAACAAACGGAACATTATCTTCAGCATTGCCTATCGCCGGAAACATCAGTAAGCAAATCATGGCTGGAACAGATTTAGCTACTGTTGCAATTACCGATGTAGCCGTATCAACTCCAACTGACCCAATGAGTGGCGTTAGAGTTTGGGATACTACATTTAACGTAGACAAAAGAAATGTTGAATTTACAAGTTTATCTCTAAAGCAAATAAGTTCAATTAGCAGCGCTAATATTGGCAATTTCCAATTGTTAATTGACGGTGTTGTTGTTTCTACAGTTGCTTCTTTGGATGCTAACAACTATGTAACATTTACTTTTGATAAAATTTTAACAACAGGAAACAAAAATGTTAAAGTTTTAGCAGATGTTACGGGGGGTTCTTCAACAAAAATCAGAATGTCTTTAAGAAATAAGGCAGATGCCGTAATTAAAGACGCTGAATACGATGTTAATATTTTAGCCACAGGTGCAGCACAGGGCACAGCAGCTGAAATAACCGTAGGAGAAGGACAATTCACAATTATAACTAAAAATGATGTTTTACCTATAACAGTTGCTAACACTGCTTCTAATGTTCTAATCGGAAAATGGACATTTAAGGCAGTAGGCGAAGCTGTAAAAGTAGAAACATTAACAGCTGGATTTACATATGGAGATCATGATTCTGCTAATGCCGCTGCAACATTAAGAAATGGTAAAATCATGATTAATGGATCTCAGGCTGGTAGTACAGCTACATTGGCCCAGATTGCAACCGGAACACCATATGCAATTAATTACACATTCCAACCAGGAGTTGAATACACTATTGAGCTTTATGCTGATATCTATGATAACAACACAACTCAAGCAGCAAACCTTGTAGCAGGTGATACAATAAAAGCAGGATTGGTTGTAGTTACTGGAAATGGTACAAAACAAACATCATATGCTTCTATAGATATTCCTGCAACAGGCCAAGTTTCAGCTTCTAGTGTAATAACAGTTGGAACAGGAGAAGCAACATTAACTAAGACTTCTGCTTACACAGATCAAAGCACAGTACTTCCTCAAACAGGATTCAAGATTGGTTCTTGGAACCTAACAGCAGGTACAGCTGAAGATATTAATGTAAGCACCTTAAGTTTCGCTATAGCTAATGTTGATGGTGCTAACTTTTTAGTAGGTGACATGAGGAGCATGTATGTAACTTATCAGATTGGAAGTAGTTCAGCCGTAACAACATCAGTTGTCACTACTCCAACCGCTACAACAACATTCTCATCAAGCTTTACCTTACCAAAGGGACAGACAGTTAGCATTAACTTATATGCTAATTTGATGGACGATGCTACTCCTAGCGCTATCGTTGATGGTAATTCAGTAAGGGCTACATTGACTGTCACTGGAACAGGAGCACAATCTGGTACAGGTGCAGTAATTAACCCCGGAGAAACAGCAGCTACAGCTGGTCAAAAAGTTATAGCAGCTACAGGATCATTATCTGTAACAAGAGATGCTTCTACTCCAGCCACTGCTTTAATTACAGGAAACAACACAGGAGTTAAAACAGTTTCTTATAAGTTTGAAGCTTTGAATGACAGCTACGTTGTTAGCCAATTAACATTTACATTAACTGGAACAACAGCTCTTCAAACAGTAAGATTAAAGGACGGATCAACTGTTCTTGGAACAGCTTCAGCCGCTCCTTCAGTAACATTTAACTTTGCTACACCTATTTCAATTTCAGCCAATAGTTCAAAAGTTCTTGATTTAGAGGTAGACTTAGGATTAATCGGTGCAGGAGCAGGTCTTACTGGTACTAATGTTGGTGCTACTTTATCTTCAGGAATCAAGAGAGATTCAGCATCAGGTACAGCTGCTGCAATTGCTGCAGTTGAAACTGGAAATACTCAGTATGCTTACAAGACAATTCCAACAATTAGTTTAGTATCATTACCTAATACTACTTTGACAGCTGGTACAAAGACACTTCAAAAGTTTACAATTAGCGCTGATGCTAAATCTGCAGTTGCTTGGAAGCAATTAGTATTTACTATAACTAAGACTAATGGTCCAACAATCGCAAACTGTATTGCGACAGTACCCGGAACAACATGTACAGGAGTTGTATTAAACGATGGTACATCTGATATTTCTGGTACCATGATTTCAAGTGCAGACCTTACAGCCGCAGGTACACTTACTGGAAAAATCAAATTTATTCCAGACTCAGAACAGTTAATTCCTGCATCATCATCAAAGACATATGAATTGAAAGCAACAACAGTTGGTGGATCAACAACTTCTGGTCACTACATAATGTCCCAGCTTGCTAAACCATCATTGACAAAGATTGATTCAACTTCATTTGCTAAGTATGCAACAGGCACAACATTAAGATATGTTGATGCTAGTACTGATGCTACTGGTGGCACTGTTGCTGCTAGTGATGTAAGGCAGACAGCAGTTAATAGTTACACCGCATCTGGTAACACTGCTACCACTGTAAGAGTAATGACATATGCATTAACTAAGTTTGATAATACTGCTAATGTAGATGGAACCATTGATCTAACTTACATACATGCTGGAACCACTTGGGCTGATGCCGGAACAGGTACAGCTACAGGTTGGACCGTAGATGCTGCATCAGATGAAAACTCTGTCACATTGACAAATGCTAGTGGTGCTACTATTGTAGGAACACCGGCAACTGCTTTGGATGGAAATGCAACATTAACTATTACGGTTACCGAAGGAACAGCATATGCAGTCGGTACATTAGTCGCTACAGGTAATTCTGATATCGGCTTAAGCTTCGCCGCCGGTACACAGGCAGCTAATAGTACAGCATCGTTCGTTTGGTCAGATCAGTCAGCTTCAGGACACTCAATCCTTACAACTGACTGGGCAACTGATTTCTTAGTAAAGAACCTACCAACTGACTCTCAAACACTATCTGGTTTAGGTAGCTAAGAGTAGTTAAGAAAGATTTTCTTTCTAAGCTGATCATACCAATAAACCATCCTTCGGGGTGGTTTTTGGTTTTATGTCCTTATCGTTAAGTTTTAAAATTAAAATAATCGAAAAAGTTAGATAATATAGATGTAAAGTAATGGTAGTTTTTGTTACCATTTATTCCGGTCTTTTAAAAATTACAATAAGATGTTAAAGTAATAAAAGATGAAAACAAAAAATATTTCTATCTTAATATTGTCTTTTATTCTTCTGTCTTTTGTTCCTAATTTTGCTAGAGCAGATTATTATGGGCAGAGGAATAATTTTTTTGTTGACTATAATTTCGGAATATTAAAAGTATCTCAAGTTTCAGCTACTTTACAGAATAACAACTCTAGTGCGATTAGCTATTATTTTGATGATCAATTTTGGAATACAAAAACAGATAGCGAAAAGAAAGAAATAAATTTAATCCTTGATTCATTGTCTTCTGAATTTGAATTAAATATTTATCCCAGACTAACAACTACTTTTGGAAACGAAGCTAATCCAGGCATAGATAAAGAAAAAAATATCATAGTTTTATTTTACCCCATGATTGATAAAGCAAATGGGTACGTAAGAAATATTGATGGATATGAAAAGACAGTTATACCAGAATCTAATCAAAGAGAGATGATATATTTAAATACAAAAATAATTGATAGCCCAATATTAAAATCATTTCTATCTCACGAGTTCATGCATTTAATTGAATTAAATCAAAAGGAACTAAGAACAGGAGATCCAGAAGAAGTTTGGTTAAATGAGCTTCGTGCTGAGTATGCTCCAACTCTTTTAGGTTACAACATTCCAACTGACGATAATAGTTACTTAAAAAGCAGGGTAGAAACTTTTTTAAATAAGCCATACGATTCTTTGATTGATTGGCATAATGATGTTTCTGATTACGGAACAATTTTCATGTTCGGTCATTATTTAGTCGATCAATACGGAATAGATATATTGTCTGATTCTTTGAGGCTTTCTCAAAAGACAGGAATAGATAGTATTAACGACGCCTTAAAAAGAAAAGGAATTAATGATACTTTTGATTCTATTTTTAAAAATTGGATAGTCGCTTCTTATCTTAATGATTGTTCAGCTAATACAAGATATTGTTATAAGGATAATAATTTAATTGATTTTCATATCATTCCTTTTAGTAATTTTATGCCTTTTTCAGGAGAGAGCTCCTTGTCTATTAATCAGACTTTATCTAATTGGTCAGCTCATTGGCAGAAGTTCAATGGAGCAAATAAGACATTGAAGCTACAATTTGATGGCAAAAATCAGAAGGAGATAGGAGTAATTTATGTTATTAGAGATTATTCTGGCAAGTATGAAGTTAAAGAATTGGTTTTTGATAATAATATGAAGGGAGAGATAGTTATTCCTAATATGGGAATAGATAAATCATCAATTATGTTAATGCCTTTTGTTGGGGGTGACAGTAAGTCAGAATATTTTTATTCTATTACAGCTTCAACTATTAATCCCGCCGACACAGAATTAAGTAATAATACAGAGAACAACATTAAGCTTCCTTTCTCAATCGATAAGCCCTTGAATCAAATGAATCGCGAAGAACTTCTAATAGTTTTATTAAAAGTAATTATTTATCTTGTTTCTCAAGGTAAATTAACATTTTAAATATGACATTTTACATTTCTATCTTAATCGCCGGATTCGGAGGGGGAATGGTGAGAGGCCTAATCGGTTTTTTGAAACATCAGTATGACTACAAAAATACGGCTTTTAATTTGCCGTATTTTTTCGTGATGATGTTCCTATCGGGAATTATCGGACTATTGGTAGCCGTCGCAATTAAGAATTCAATTATATCATTTGAAGGAGTTTCATACATCTCTCCGGCCATTGCTTTTATTATCGGATATGCCGGAGGAGATTTCCTTGATGGGATATATAAAATATTATTGAAAAAGGGAAAGATAAAATAATTAACAGAATTGTAATTTTTTGATATAATACAGATATGGAAACAGAGAAAAAAATCGAAGAATTGAATAAAAGAATCCTCGCCCTAGAGGACCGTCTTTGACCTGTATAATATTGAAAAAAGAATAGATAAATTAGAAAAAGAGGTAGAGAAGCCGGACTTCTGGAATAACCAGGAAGAAGCGAAAAAGATTTCCCAAGAATTGGCTGACTCTAAGGATACGATTGATTCGGTTGAAGAATTAAGGAGAAGCGTTAAAGATCTTCCTGATTTAATAGAAATATTGTCCGACGAAGAATTGTATAAAGAGATAGAAAAGATAGAGAAGAGATTAAAAGAAAAAGAAAATGAAACTTTCTTTAGTGGAAAATACGACAAGGGAAATGCAATCTTGTCGGTGTATTCCGGAGCGGGCGGACAAGACGCCCAAGATTGGGCGGCGATGCTTTTAAGAATGTTTGAAAGATATTGTGAAAGAAAAAGATTCAAGGTTGAAGTCTTGGACGAATCGTTCGGTGAAGGAGGAGGAAGCGAAGGAAAGGAAGGAATTAAATCAGCTACTATTTCCATTAACGGAAAGTATGCCTACGGATTATTAAAAAAAGAAAACGGAGTACACAGATTGGTGAGAATATCTCCTTTTTCCGCCCAGAAATTAAGACACACTTCGTTTGCTTTAATCGAAGTCTTGCCGGAAATAGAAGAAGGAGAGGTGGAGATAAAACCAGATGATTTAAGGATTGATTTTTATAAAGCTTCCGGACCGGGAGGACAGTATGTAAACAAGAGAGAGTCCGCGGTGAGAATAACGCACATTCCTTCGGGAATAGTTGTTACCTGTCAATCGGAAAGACTGCAGGGAAAAAACAAAGAAAGAGCAATGAAGATGCTGATGTCAAAATTATATCAATATAATTTAGAAAAACAGGAAAAAGAAGTATCGGTCATAAAAGGAGAACATATTTCCGCCAGCTGGGGGAATCAAATCCGTTCCTATGTCTTGCATCCGTATAAGATGGTTAAAGATTTAAGAACTGAAGTTGAATCAACTCAGCCGGATAAAGTATTAGACGGAGAGTTAGATGAATTCATAGAAGCAGAAATTAAAATATGATAGAATTTAAAAACGTTTCAAAAGAATATCCACCCAATTTGGTAAAAGAATCAAAGGTTGCTTTGCAGAACATTTCTTTTACCGTTAAACCGGGAGAATTCGTCACTCTTTGCGGCCGATCGGGAGCCGGAAAGACCACCATTTTAAAAATGATTTCTTGTGAAGAGAAGCCGACAACCGGTGTCGTAATGTTTAACGAGACCAATACTTTGGACGTTAAAAAAAGCGATGCCTATTTAGTCAGGCAGAAAATCGGCTTTATCTTCCAGGATTATAAACTTTTAGCTTACAAGACTGTTTACGAAAACGTGGCTTATGCCTTGGAAGCTTTTGATTTTAATGAGAAATTGGTCAGAGACGAAGTAATGCAGGTATTGGAATTGGTCGGTTTGGAGAATAAAATCAATTGCTTGCCGAGAGAGCTGTCCGGCGGAGAAAAACAAAGAGTTTCGATTGCGAGAGCCCTGATTCATAGACCGGAAATAATTTTGGCCGATGAGCCAACCGGAAACCTTGATCCATATCACACCAGGGAGATTGTTAAAATACTTTTAAAGATTAATGCCTCTGGCTCAACCGTTATCTTATCAACCCACAGCCGAGAAACCGTTAATTCTTTGGAGAAGAGAGTGATAACACTGGAAAATGGAAGAATAATTAGGGATGAAGAAAACGGAGTTTTCTCCTTGTAATAATATGATTAATTTTTTAAGAAAAACATTTAAAAACGGTTGGGATAATTTTTGGAGGCAAGGCTTTTTAACTTTTGCCACTTCTTTGGTTATTTTTATCGCAGTTATCTTGGGAACAGCATTATTCTTTTTTCAGGGAGCTGTTTCTTACCTTACCCAGCAATTGGAAGATAAGATAGATATTTCGGTTACCTTTAAATCAAATATAGAAAGAGATGTTATTCTTCAGATTAAAGATAATTTGTTAACCTTGGAACAGGTAAAAAAAGTTGATTATATCTCTTCAGAAGATGCATATAATACTTTTGTCGAGGCTCACGAAGGAGACCAATACATGGAGGCCTTGAGTTTAATCGGATCCAATCCTTTTTTACCGGCTTTAAGAATTCAGACCAAAGAACCGTCACAATACAAAGAAGTTTCAGAATATTTAACTAAAGATGAGTACAAAGATTTAATCAGCGAAGTTAATGATAGTAAAAGGGGAGTGATGATACAGAAATTAAGCGAATTAACCAAGAGCGTTCAGGTTTTGGGATTGTTTTTTACTTTCATCCTTTCTTTGATTGCCGTTATTATCACTTTCAATACCTTAAGACTGAGTATTTATTCGCAGAAAGAAGAAATTGAAATAATGAGACTGGTCGGGGCTAGAAATAGTTTCATTAGAGGCCCATTTTTGGTCCAGGGAGGGCTTTGCGGATTCTTTGCCTCAGTTATATCATTTATGCTTTCAACCATCGTCTTATTCATTTTTAACACCCAATTAACCACCCTGTTTATGGGATTCGATTGCTTAGCTTTCTTTAAATCAAATCTTTTAATAATTACACTATTAGAACTATTAGTTGGTGTTGGTTTAGGGCTACTTTCATCATACTTTGCGGTGAGGAAATATTTAAGAGATTAATAATGAACAAATTATTGAAACAAGCCTTCACTTTGATAGAACTATTGGTGGTGATAGCTATTATCGGTATTTTGTCTGGAATAATCGCTATTTCCATGCAGGACTTATTGAAAAAAGCGACGGCCGCCAAGTCTCAAGCATTTTCTAATTCTTTAAGAAACTTTTTATCGGGAAATATTGTTTCCGAATGGAAGTTTGACGGAATAACATCCGGAGGGAGTCCCGCTACTCTTGGCGATGTTTTGGATACTTGGGGAGATAAAAATAACGGAAGTGTTCCTTTTCCCCCAACTATCGAAACGGGCTCTGATTGCATTTCCGGATCTTGTTTGCGATTTGACGGTGAAAATGATTACGTCGATTTCGGCACAGATAGTTCTTTAAGTATGGGAATGAATGATTACACGCTTTCTTTTTGGGTTAATTTTGACAATGCGGTAGCGTCACAATATGAAACATTGTTCATTTGCGGGGCCGATGCAGCCGGAAGAGACGGTTATTGGGTCAGAAGGAGCAGTCAGACAAGATTGCAGCTTGATTTTTCTGACGGCACTTCGTCACCCTTAACCGGTTTTTTGTCGCCAACTAATTCATTGGTAAATGATATTTGGTATTACATAGTAATAGTGTTCGACAGAGATTCGGTTGCTCAAGCATATATCGACGGGATAAAGCAATCAAATTCGTTAGATATTTCTAGCCAACAAGGAGATGTGCAGAATTTTTCAAATCTCAGAGTCGGAGCATTTTCTTCGGCATTGCACCGCTTTGACGGAAGAATGGATGAAATCAGGATTTATAATACAGCGGCAACAATTCTTCAAATTAAGCAAAAATATTATTTGGGACTTAATAATTTTTTTATGAGTGGAGTTATTGATTCCGCCGAATATTATTCACGAATTAAAGCATTTTCTTCCCTTGATTTCTAATCCTTTTAATGGTAAAAAGTAATCACATTCGGAGGTCGTCTAATGGTAGGACACCAGGTTCTGGCCCTGGTAATTGGGGTTCGAGTCCCTACTTCCGAACCATAATAATTAAAAGTATATATATGACAACAAGTAAAAGAGTCAGACAAGTGTATCTATCGGTTCTGATTAGCGCCTTCTTTGCCTGTGTTTACAGTTTGTTAACTTTTCTTTCCGGTAAACAAGAATGGATCTCCTTGTTCTTGATGGGAGTATTCTTGCTTGTTTCTACTATTGCCTTGCTTTACGCAACAATGGAATTCATTATCACCAAGGAGCCGACTGATTTATGGAAGGTGGGATTCTTGGGATTATTCGGATTAATCGGATTGATTCCAGGATTCGGCTTCGCTTTCTTCGGACTTTTTGCTTTGTTTGTTTATTTCGGAACTAGAGAATATTTTTAAAACCATGAATAAAGATATATTATTTATCATTGTAATATTTATCTTGGTTATTTTGGGCATATATTTTGTTTTTATTAACGGCGGATTATCTAATAATTCCGCCTTTAATATTTTAAACGGTTTGGAGCAAGAAGCGCAGATAGATTTTTCCAGCATCAAAGAAGATAATTTTATCTATAAGTTCGAAAGTGGAGACCAATCGAGTATTTCCGGTTACGGCTTTTATGCCCTAGGCATTAATAATGATTCATCCGATGCAATCAGGAAATATTTTGAGGACAATGAATTCAAGATAGATTTTTTCGAAATCGAAAATGATTTATCCGGTATTTCGTATTACAGCAAAGACAAAGACGTCTGCATGATTAAAACAACGGTTTTAATGGAAGGAGGTTTAAATGAATTGAATGTTAATGTTGCTTGCGGAGAATTAGCAAATTAATTTTAAAAATATGGAAAATTGTGTTTTTTGTAAAATTATCAATAACGAGATTCCGAGCTATAAAATTTATGAAGATGATTTGGTCTTGGCTTTTTTGGATATTAACCCAGCCGTCAAAGGACACACTTTAGTTATTCCAAAAAAACACGCTAGAGATATTTTTGAAATCGAAGAGAAGTATTTGGAAAGAATAATTTCAGTTGCTCAGAAGATTAGTAATAAAATGAAGGATAATTTTAATGCTGAAGGAGTTAATCTCTATCACGCTTCGGGATCGGCGGCCGAACAGTCGGTTTTCCATTTCCATTTACATATTATTCCGAGAAGAAAAGGCGATAATATTGATTTTACCGGCGTTGTTAGTAATAAAGAAGCCGTTTCGGAAGAAGAATTTGATGGTGTGGTCGCTAAATTGAAAATAGAGGGATAAGGAGGTATAATATAAAAATGAAGAAAATTAAACTAAAAATTAAAAAAACTAAAAAGCCGGAAGCGATAAAGAAAGAACCAGAAACCGAATCAATCGGAAAGAGAGTTAAAATTAAAGTTATCGGAGTCGGAGGTGGGGGAGGAAACATCATTGCCGAGCTTTTAAAGAAACTAAAAGATTTTTCTGCTCAGAAAGTGGAATTTATTGCTTTGAATACAGATAATCAGGCTTTGAAATCTTTACCCAAAGCATTGAAAACAATTTCTTTCGGAAATAAATTAACTAGAGGATTGGGAACAGGAAGAGATGTGGAAGTGGGAGAAAAAGCCGCCAAGGAAGATTTAGAGAAATTAAAAACATTATTTTCCGACGACAAAGACTTATATATCTTCATTTCATCTTTAGGAGGAGGAACGGGAACGGGCGCCACTCCGATTTTGACTAAGATTGCCGAAGAAATGGGATTGAATACCTTGGGAATTTTTACCACTCCTTTTTCTTTTGAAGGAAAAAAGAAAATGGATATCTCGGTTAAGGCTTTAGAAAAAATAAAGGACAACCTTAATGCCTTTATGATTCTTCCCAACGAAAAGATATTTTCATTAACCAAGGAAGAAGTTTCTTTTTCCGATTCTTTGAATCTCTTAAACGACAAATTGGCGGAATCATTGGAGGGATTATTAAGAACAATCTATTCTCCGGGATTGATTAATATTGATTGGGCTGATATCAGAACGATATTAGAAGGAAAAAGAAAGATTGCTTATCTTAATTTTACCAAAGGAAAATCAAACCAAACCGCGGAAGATATCAGTAAGATTTTATTAAAGAACCCGATTCTTGAGTATAAGTTTGAAAATGCCGACAATGTTATGTTCAACATAGAAGCTTCAAAGGATTTATCCCTTCAGTTATTATCTCAAATCAGCGAGAAGATTAGCGAATTGGCTCCGACCGCCAAGATTATTTTCGGTTTATCTCAGAATCCAAAATTAAAAAATGAAATCAGAGTAACTCTTTTGGCTACATCATCTGAAGCGGAGAAGAAGGTAAGAACTAAAAAAGTTATCAAAAAAGAAGAACCGGTTGTAAAGAAAGCAAAGAAACAAAAACCGAAAGTAGAGAAGAAAGAAGAAGATGTTGAAGTGAGGAGGTCAGCCTTGGAAGTTAAAGAAGCGGAAAAGAAAGAAGAAGAAAGAGAAGAGGAAGAAGAAAAGATATTTGAAATACCGGCTTTCTTAAGAAAATCAAAAAAGAAATAATAATATATGAAAAAAACAGTTAAAAAAGCTATTTTTCCCATTGCGGGAATGGGAACCAGATTCTTGCCTCTCTCTAAAGTAGTTTCAAAAGAACTGATTCCTTTAGTTGATAAGCCGTTGATTCATTATTCCGTTGAAGAGGCTCTTTTGTCGGGAATAAAAGAAATACAATTGGTAACAAGAAAAAGCCAAAAAGACGTTACCGCATATTTTAATCCTAATCCTGAATTAGAAACTCTTTTAAAAGAAAGAAACAAGAAAGAAGAATTGGAGATGGTAAAAGGATTGAACGATGTTTCGAAACAGATAAAATTTTCACAGTCTATCCAGAAAAAGGCTTCCGGAAACGTGGATGCCATCTATCAGGCTCAAAAATTTGCCGGTAACGAACCAGTCGGTGTTTTTTTCTGTGATGATATTATTTATTCAAAAGAAATTCCTGGTTTTCAACAGTTGAAGGAGGTCTATGAAACATGCCAGAGACCAGTTATCGCTCTAAAAAGAATGCCGAAGGATAAATTATCTCAATACGGAGTAGTGGAAGTGGAAAAAATAGCTAACAATGTTTTTAAGATTAAGAAGGTTATTGAAAAGCCGAAAGGGGAAGCACCTTCTGATTTGGTTATTTTGGGAAGATATATTATTACCCCCGAAGTTTTCAAAAGAATCGAAGAAGATAAATCAATGAGAATGAATGATTATTCCATCAGTCAGGTTTTAGGACAAATGGCTGAAGAGGGCAAAGTTATTTACGGTTACGAGATAAAAGGAGAATGGCTGGAATGCGGAGACAAAAATTCATGGTTTAAATCTTTCTTGACCTTAGCTTTGGATCATCCTGAATTCGGTTCAAAAATAAAAGAATTTTTAAAAGGAAAAATATAATGGAATACGATTTAATCATTATCGGAGGAGGTCCGGCCGGAATGACGGCGGGAATATATTCTGTTAGACAAAAATTAAAAACTTTGGTTATTACCAAGGAGTTCGGCGGACAGATGACTCACAAGGCCGTTGATATTGAAAATTATCCGGGATTTGAAAAAATACCGGGTTTTGAATTGATTGCCAAGTTTGAAGACCAGATGAAACACAAGGGAGTGGAGGTTTTGAACGATGAAGTTTCGGAATTAAAAAAAGAAAACAATCTTTTTACCGTTCTAACTAAAGAAGGAAAAAATATTCAATCGAAGACAGTGATTATCGCTACCGGAGCCGAGCCGAGAAGATTAGAAGTAAAGGGCGAAGAAGAATTTTTAGGGAAGGGAGTAAGTTATTGCACAACCTGCGACGGTCCTTTGTTTAATAATAAAGACGTGGCGATTATTGGCGGGGGAGAAGCCGGATTTGAAGCGGCTTTGTTTTTAAACAGCTATGCCAATAAAATATATATTTTAGAATACGGAGAATCGATAAGGGCGGGAAAAGAAATACAAGATAAGGCTTCTTTGCTTGAAAAAATATCCGTCACCACTTCTGCTGAGTTGCTTGAAATAAAAGGAAAAGATTTTGTTAATCAGATTGTTTTTAAAGACAGAAAGACGGGAGAAGAAAAAACATTGAATGTGGAAGGTGTTTTTGTTCAAGCCGGATACGAACCAGCTACCTCATTTCTAAAAGATTTGGTAGAATTAAACGAGAGGAAAGAAGTTGTTGTTAATTTTGAAACTTTTGAAACTAAAACCCCAGGATTGTTTGCCGTCGGAGACGTTAATTCTCAAAAGGTAAAACAAATCGTTGTTGCTTGCGGACAGGGAGCTGTCGCCGTAATCAACGCATACAAATATATTAATATATGAATATTAAAAATATTAAAGCCAGGGAAATACTTGATTCGCGAGGAAACCCGACCCTTGAAGTTGATTGTATAACCGAAGACGGTGTTTTTACCGCTTCTGTTCCTTCGGGCGCTTCAACCGGAGCTAAAGAAGCATATGAAATGAGAGACGGAAATCATCGTTACGGAGGAAAAGGAGTTTTGAAAGCGATTAAAAATGTTAATGAAATCATTGCTCCTAAGTTGATAGACATGGATTGTACTAATCAGAAAGAAATAGATGAATTAATGATTAAATTAGACGGAACTGAAGGAAAGTATAATCTGGGAGCAAACGGAATCGTCGGTGTTTCGATGGCGGTTTGCCGAGCCGGAGCTAAAGCTAAGAATCTCGAGCTGTATGAATATATCGCTGAACTATTCGGCAACGACGATATGCGGATGCCTAGTCCCGCTTTTAATATTATTAATGGTGGAGCTCATGCTGATAATGGACTTGATTTTCAGGAATTCATGATTACCACTACTGGAGAAACCTTTAGAGAATCTTTGCAAATGGGTTCGGAAATATATTACAAACTTAAAAAATTCTTAAAAGAAAGTTATCCTGATTTTCCGGTCAACGTCGGAGATGAAGGAGGTTTTGCTCCGCCAATAGAAGTTCCCGAAGTTGCTTTGGGATTAATTGTTAAAGCGATTGATGATTCGGAATATACCGGCAAAGCAAAAATAATTTTGGATGTGGCCGCTACTCAGTTTTACAAGAAAGAAAAAGGAGCGGCCGAAGGATACTACGGATTAAAGATGGGAGTTTTCTCTCTTTCCGACATGCTTAATTATTATGCCGATTTGATAAAAGCATATCCGATTATCGGAATCGAGGATCCTCTTTCTGAAGAAGATTGGAAAGGATTTGAAAAAATAACCGGCCGATTGGGAGACCATACGATGATCATCGGTGATGATTTATTGGCCAGCAATCCGAAAACAATCAAAGATGCGAAAGAAAAGAAGGCCTGTAACGGAGCAATTTTGAAAATCAATCAGGTAGGAACGGTAACAGAAATCTTGGAAGCGGCTAGGGTCTGCAAAGAGAATAGATTCAAAACAATTGTTTCTCATCGTTCCGGAGAAACCTGTGACAGCTTTATCGCCGATTTGGCGGTTGGTATTTCTGCCGACTATATTAAATCGGGAGCTCCAGCCAGAGGAGAAAGATTGGCAAAATACAACAGGTTGTGTAGAATAGAAGAAAAGATAAAATAATATTTAATAAAATGGCTAAAGTAAGATTGTTTTCGACTCCGATTTGTCCCTATTGTTTCGCTTTAAAGAGATTTTTAGAAGAAAAGGGGATAGAAGTAGAATCGATTGACGTTTCTTCGGATATGGAAGCACAGAAAGAGATGATTGAAAAAACAAAACAAACCACCGTTCCGGTGACCGAAATCAACGGGGAATACGTGGTTGGTTTTGATAGAAAGAAAATTTGTGAATTATTAAAAATAGAAGATTAAAAAACATATGGCAACAAAAATCGCAATCAACGGTTTCGGGAGAATAGGAAGGTGTTCTCTTCGTGCAGCCATCAAGGAGAAGTTAGATATCGAAATTGTCGCTATCAATGATTTAGCCGACAACAAGACTTTGGCTCATTTATTTAAATACGATACTTCGTACGGAGTTTTTGACGGCGAAGTTAAGATTGAAGGGGACTACATGATTGTTAACGGGAAGAAAATATTGATGCTGGCGGAAAAAGATCCGGAAAAGCTTCCCTGGAAAGACTTGAAAATCGATGTTGTTTTGGAATGTACCGGAGTTTTCAGAGACAGAATCGGTTTAACTAAGCACATTACTGCCGGAGCAAAGAAGGTTATTATTTCCGCTCCTGCCAAAGACGATGATATTCCTTCATATCTTTTGGGAATTAATGCCGAAGAATACAAAAACGAAAATATTATTGATATGGGTTCTTGCACTACCAATTGTTTGGCGCCGGTAGTGAAGATACTTGAAACGGAATTCGGAATTGTTAAAGGTTTCATGACTACCATTCATTCATACACCAATGATCAGAATTTATTAGATTTACCTCACAAAGATTTAAGAAGAGCTAGGGCGGCGGCGGAAAATATCGTTCCGACCACTACCGGAGCAGCCAAAGCAATCGGAAAGGTGGTCCCTAGTGTTAAAGGAAAGATGGACGGGATTGCGGTTCGAGTTCCGACTCCGGTTGTGTCTCTAATTGATTTGGTTTGTGAGGTTGAAAAAGAAACAACGGTTGAAGAAGTGAATAAGGCTTTTGAAAAATATTCAAATACTGGAGAGATGAAAGGAATCTTCTTTGTCGAAAAAGATCCTTTGGTCTCTTCCGATTTTAAGGGCAATCCTTTTTCTTCAATTTTTGACCCGGAATACACTAAGGTTAATGGCAATATGGTTAAAGTTATGGCCTGGTATGACAACGAATGGGCTTATTCCTGTCGCTTAGTTGAATTGGCAAAGAAGATAGGGAAGATGTAGTAATTATGTAGCAAAAAACCGCCTAGAGCGGTTTTTAGTTACCTTAACAAACCCGTAAGCCGAATTCTGTTTTAAACAGTCATCTATCTGGGACAAAGATTACTCTTTGCCTCGAGCGAACTACTTTTTTCCCTTGCGGGATTTGTTCTTGCTTCCGGGTAAGGATTTGGCCGTTTCACCTTTAAGATTACTCTTAAAGCTCACCCCGAAGGGTGCTTCTTTCTTTCGATTGAAGCGTCTCTGTTCGCACCTCTTTCTCGCGAATGACGGGGGTTACCCGCTACCTTTTTAGACCCGACGAATCGGGAATGGAAGTTCGGACTTTCCTCCTAATTAAAGGCGACTGTCCGATTTGTTAAGGTAGCTTATTTTAAAACAATATTTGCTCTTAGTCAATAGTTTACCGAATCTTTGTTTTAAGCTATTATATATTCATATTATGTCTTTTCGAAAGATTTTAAATTCCAGCCAGAATACAGTGACAGGAGCAGCAGTTATTTTAACAATAGCTGTTTTGTTGAGTCGAGTTTTGGGTCTATTGAGAGATAGACTTTTAGCGGGATCATTCGGTGCGTCCATTAATTTGGATATCTATTTTGCCGCTTTCAGGATTCCTGATTTGGTTTATAGTGTTATTTTTGCCGGGGGAGTGATTGTTTCTCTTCTTCCTTTGTTTTCCGAGCTTTACTCCAAAGACAAAGAAAAAAGTTGGGACACCATTAACAATATTTTAAGTTTATTTACTCTTGCTTATATCGTTTCGTCTGGTCTTTTTTTCATTTTCACTCCGCAGATAATATCTTCAATGGTTTCCGGTTTTGATGAATCATCAATTCAGACGACTATCGCCTTAACTAGATTGATTTTCGTTTCTGTTTTCTTTTTCGGACTTTCTTCTATTTTTTCGACCATTTTAAATTATTTCAACCGATTCGTTTCTTATTCTCTGGCTCCGATAATATATAATTTGGGAATTATTTTCGGAATTGTTTTCTTATCTCCGTACTTCGGAGTCTTCGGAGCGGGATTGGGAGTTATTATCGGTTCAATTCTTCACTTTTTAATCCAGCTTCCTTCAGCGATTAAGTGTGGTTATCGATACAAGTTTATCGTTGATTTCAAAAATCCGGCTCTTAAAGAATTTATCGGGTTGATAATTCCCCGAACCATTGCTTCCTCTTCATCTCAGGTCAATTTTATCGTTGTTACCTTTATCGCTTCGGGAATCGGAGCTGGTGCCATTTCCGTCTTTAATCTTTCCAATAATTTGAGGTATTTACCGATCGGAATTATCGGAGTTTCTTTTGCAACCGCTATTTTTCCTCTGCTTTCCAAATTGTGGGCCGAAAGTAAAAAAGAAGAATATTTTAAAGAATTCAGAAAAGTTTTCAACGAGGTGATGTATATTTCTTTTCCGATCGGAGTTTTAATTTTTGTTTTGCGAAATGAAATAGTAGACATTGTTTTAAGAACTGGTAATTTTGGTTCGGCTGCCGCAACCATTACCGCCGCAGCTCTGGGATTATACTTTTTAAGTACCGCCGCGCAATGCTTGGTTCCTATTTTGCTTCGCGGATTTTTTAGTCTTAAAGACACGATTACTCCGACCGCCGTTGCCATTTTCTTTGTTTTGGCCAATATCGTTCTTTCATTTTTCTTTGTGAGTGTGTTTAACGGGAGCAACTTATTGGTGACTTTTACAAAAACAATCTTGGGGCTGGACGGAACGGCTAATTTCTCCGTTTTGGGTTTGGTCGTTGCTTTTAATGTCGGATTGATTTTAGAATTTTTTCTTCTTTTCTATTTCTTTTACAAGACAGTCGGAGATTTCGGAATTAAAGAAATATTTACTACTTTCTTGAAAGTATTGTTCTCTTCAGTGGTAATGGGAATTGCGGCCTGGTATTTGTTGCCAATATTGAAAACTGTTCTCGGTAATTCTTTCATTGGAGTATCGTCTCAGTTTGTTATCGTTTGTCTTGTCTCTCTGGTTATTTACGGAGCATTAACTATGATTTTAAAAATGTCTGAAATTAGAGCCGTTAAGAATATAATCTTAAAAGATGAAGATTAGAAATTTTGTCATTATCAGCCATATCGATCACGGTAAGTCAACTTTAGCTGACCGTCTTTTGGAAATAACCGGAACGGTGGAAAAAGGTAAGATGAGGCCTCAGTATTTGGATGCCATGGATTTGGAACGAGAAAAGGGGATTACCATCAAGATGACTCCGGTGAAGATGTTTTATAAAGACAGGAACGGGGAAGAGGTGATGCTTAATTTAATCGATACTCCGGGACATATTGATTTTAATTATGAAGTCAGTAGGAGTTTGGCTGCGGTTGAAGGAGCGATTCTTTTAGTCGATGCCACCAAGGGAATTCAAGCGCAAACAATTACTAATTTGGAATTAGCGAAAAAAGAAGGTTTAACGATTATTGCCGCGGTGAATAAAATTGATTCTCCTCAGGCCAGAACTGAAGAAGTTAAAAAAGAAATTGCCGAATTTTTAGATGTTTCCGAAGACGAAATATTATCTATTTCTGCCAAGACCGGAGAAAACGTAGAAGAATTATTACAGACGGTAATAGAAAAAGTGGAAGGCCCGGAAGTTCACGAAGAAAAACCGTTCCGCGCTCTTATTTTTGATTCTCAATACGATACTTTCTTAGGAGTTGTTTCGTATATTCGTGTTATCGATGGAATAGTGAAAACTAACGACAAGATATTTCTTTTAAATACCAGAGCGGACGGAGTGACAAAAGAAATGGGCGTGTTTAAGCCCGATATGACACCGATTAAAGAATTGAAATCCGGAGAAATCGGTTTTATCGCTACTGGCATTAAAGACCCGGAGAAAATAAGAATCGGAGATACGGTTACCTTGATTCAGGATAAAGAATTAAAATTAGAGCCTTGGCCGGGATACAAAGACCCCGAACCAAAGATTTTCGTTTCAATGTATCCGCAAGAACAGGATGATTTTGAAACATTAAAACTAGCTTTATCTAAATTAAAATTGAATGATTCCGCTTTGTTCTATCAGCACCAGAACTTTCAAGCTTTTGGTCGCGGTTTTCTTTGCGGATTTTTGGGAACCTTGCATACAGAGATAACAATTGAAAGATTAAAAAGAGAATTTGGTTTAGAGTTGGTTATTGGTGCTCCGCAGGTTTGCTATAAGGCGATTGATGGTAAGGGAAATGAAGTGATGATATATAATCCGAACAATTGGTCGGATAACTTTAAAGAACATTATGAGCCTTGGACGGAGGTAACTTTAATTATCGGGGCTGCCTATCTGGGAAGAGTGTTTGAATTATTAGGCGAGCTTGATGGAAAGCACGTTGATTCTCATCCTTTTGGAAAAGACAGGTATTTATTAGTCTATGAATTGCCGTTGCGTGAAATTATCGGAGTTTTCTACGAGAATCTTTTAAATGTTACCCAAGGATATGCTTCAATGACATATAAAGAAACCGGATATAGAATAGCCGATTTGGTGAAATTGGAGGTTTTGATTGCCGGACAGGAAGAAGAGATATTCTCAAGAATTTTACCTAAAACCAAAGTTCAGGCCGAAGCGAAAAGAATTGTTGAAAAATTAAAAGAAGTTTTGCCGGTACAAATGTTTGCAGTCGCAATCCAGGCAGCCGTAGGAGGAAAAATCGTTGCCCGAGAAACAATCAGCGCCCGTCGCAAAGATGTTCTCGCCCCTTTATACGGAGGAGATTATACCAGAAAGAAGAAGCTTTTGGAAAAACAGAAAAAAGGTAAAAAAGAAATGAAAGAAAGAGGGAAGTTAAAGATTCCCTCGGAAGTATTCTTGAAAGTTTTTGGTTCTTAATTATCTGGAAAACAATGCTGGTCCGGCTAATGAAACAATCATTGAGAGAGCGATTAGCGAGACAAGGATAACCCAAATAATTCTGAACTTTTTAGAATTTTTATTCATCATATGTTCATATGTTAGCAAGAAAAGGAAAAAAAGTGAAGTGGGGAATTCATTTTAACAAAAAAAAGATTGCGATTGTCTTTTGGACTATTTTCGGCTTTTGGTTCATCTTTTTTCTTCTGTATTCAAATATTAAGATGTTTCAGAAGAGAACGGAATTGGATAAAAACTTAGAAAATCTTGATTCAACGGTAGAATCACTGACGAAAGAGAAAGATTCTCTTAATTTTAGTTTGGGAGAAACTAACAGCAGCGATTATTTGGAAAGAGTGGCGAGAGAGGATTTAGGAATGCAGAAACCGGGGGAACAAGTTGTGATAATTAAGAAAGATAGTGGAACCGCGGAAAATAATAATAGCAATAACGGTGTCTTGCAAATAATTTCGGGACTTGTAGATTGGATTAAAGGTTTATTTAAGCCAGAGTAGCTTAACGGTAAAGCAATTCTTTCGTAAAGAAGAGACTGCGAGTTCAATTCTCGCCTCTGGCTCATTTTTCTCTTGCATTTAAAAACAATACTTGTTAAAATATATTTAATATTATTTTTAATAAAAAAATATGTCTAAAAAAGCGTTCACCTTGATTGAAATGCTAGTGACGATCACTATCATTTCCATTCTCGCTGGTTTTGTTGTCGTCAAAATAAATGACTCAAACAATTTAGCTAAAGATACGCAAAGAAAAGCTGACATCAATTTGTTGGCTAACTCCGTTGTTTCCTATTCCGCTGACCATTATTCTTCTAAGCCGATCACTGACGAAGACGGATGCACAATCGGAGGGGATTGTTCTACCGAGATTGAAGACGCTTTAAAAGCATATTTACCAACCTTGCCTTCCGATCCTAATTCTTCCGCTCACTACATCTACTGGTCTAACGGAACCGATTGTACTATCACCGCTGATCTTTCCAGCAGTAATCCGGACGATGCATACGTCTACAGTTGTACTCCCGACACTGCTACCGCCGGAGATTCGGTTAATGGTGCTTGCGGAACAACCGCTAACACTTCCGCTACCGGATATGCCGCTTCAATCTCTGACTGGCCAACTTCTAACTTCTGTAATTCCGGAATACTTCAGACTTCTCCCGCCTGGCCGGCCGAGGGCGCTTCCGTTTCCTGGACTTGCGTCGGAGAATATCTTGGAGACAATGCTACTTGCACTGCCTACCGTGCTCAAGATGCAGTCTGTGGAACCAGGGAAAAAAGATATGCCGATGCGGCGACTTCATACGGCACGGATACGATTTGTACTATCGGTACTGCTTCTCCCGCTTCTCCTGCTTTCCCGGCTAAGGGTGCTTCAACAACTTGGTCTTGTTTAGGTGTTAATAATGGAACCACTGATACTTGTACTGCCGAACACACCGGCAATGCGGTTTGTGGAACCAATGCTCAGGCATATGCCAACTCTGTCACTGCCTACAGTGGCACCTTCTGTGCTGCCGGTACGGCTAATCCAACTTCTCCCGCTTTCCCAGCGGCTGGAGCTTCAGTTTCCTGGA
>Ga0265297_10001158_pt1 | contig 64597 bp, 61 predicted proteins | sample Munlanlwell13791_FD_192502 | JGI IMG/M metagenome (GOLD analysis project Ga0265297, IMG submission 192502) | Leachate microbial communities from a municipal landfill in Southern Ontario, Canada - Leachate well 137-91 | ecosystem: Engineered > Solid waste > Landfill > Unclassified | place... | reverse complement strand
AAAAGCGCCCCCGAAAGGACGCTCTCACTCGCGCTGCCACGAAGTGACCAGCTGAGCATACTCAGCAAAAGACCGAACTTCGCCAGTCAAACCAACTAGGCTAGCCGCCTGATTGTAGTTGTGACGCCAGAGATACAGCCTGGTCTGCGTGGGCAAAACCCCGTCATCCAGAAGCATGTCCAGCTCACGCCTATCATCGTCAACATAAGCGTAAGCGCCGGCAATGGCTTCAGCCTTGCTCTGGCCACGCGGTACAGACTGCATGGGGATAGACAGGTTGTAGCGGTCAAACAAGCTGCGGACGATTACTAGACCGGTGTTTGACCGACGGGTAGCAATCTTGATTGCATGGCCCATTGACTGAAGCCGCGCAACGTGAAAAGCAGCGCCACCTGCCAAACGCAGGAGATGGCCATACTTCGGATCATGATATACTGTCTGGCAGAACTCTTCATAGGCTGTTTCGGGCAAGATGCCCTGACCAATGAGATGCTGTCGGTTGCACAGACGGGGCTCTATGCAGATCTTATACTTGATCAGTAGAACCCGTGACCTGAGCTCCATGATATCGGTCATCACTCCATCGCAATCTAATGCCAGCAGCATGGCACACCCCCTTTCTAAAGGGTTTGGCAGACCTTTTGACAGGAACAATTTGTCTAGTTTTTACCATAAATTAAAATTTCGGTCAAATAAAAAAACAACCAAAATGGGTTGAACTTATTAACTATGCAATATCTCGTGCCTTATGACTCGAATGTCCCTCGGCTACGCCCTCTCGACTTCGCTCGAGGACTCTGTCCGGGACACTCGCCTCGTCTTGCATGAATGATGGTTGAGGTTCCGAACAAAGTGAGGAACTGAAACCACGAGCGAGGAGTAGTAAAACGACGACGAGTCGAGTGGTGCGCCCACTAGGATTCGAACCTAGGACCGTTTGCTTAAAAGGCAACTGCTCTACCGGGCTGAGCTATAGGCGCAAAATGTAAAAATACGGGAAAATTATACCCAATATTTTATAAACTGTCAATAAAGTGGAAGTGTGTATGTAAATGACCAGATAATTTCGCTGAATTTGCTCATAACTTGGGCATAAACTGTCTATATTTTTACCTTGAAAAAAGCCTTAAAATAGGTTAAGCTAACTCTACCAATAAACCAGACCCATGCCTAAAGTTCCTCCGCACAATTTAGAAGCTGAAGCCAGTATTTTGGGTGCTTTATTAATTGACAAAGAAGCCGTTATTAAAGTAGCTGACACCCTAAGGGCTAGCGATTTTTACAAAGATGCTCACTCTATGATTTATCGAGCAATTTTGGATTTGTTTGAAAATCATGAGCCAATCGATATCTTGTCGGTCAGCAACCGCCTGCATGATAAAAAACAACTAGAAGCTGTCGGTGGCAAAGCGTATCTAGCCGAGCTGACAGCGGCCGTACCAAACTCCGCCCATGTGGTCAACTATGGCAATATCATCCACAAAAAAGCTACCCTGCGCAAACTAGAGCAAGCTGCCGCAGAAATCAGTGAATTCAGCTTTGCTGAAGACGAAGATGTTGATAAATTATTGGATAAAGCCGAGCAAAAACTATTTGCTATTTCCCAGGAGTCTCTCAAGCGCAACTTTATTCCTATCAAAAATATTTTGGGTGAGGCTTTCAACCGTATCGATGAATTGCACAAGCAGGGCGGCCAAGGCACTCGGGGCATACCCACCAACTTCATTGGTTTAGACCGCTTACTGTCAGGCTTGCAAAATTCTGATTTAATCATTTTGGCTGCCCGTCCGTCTATCGGCAAAACCACTCTAGCCCTTGATCTGGTGCGCAGCATTGCCGTCAAAGCTAAGGTGCCAGTCGGCTTGTTTTCTCTGGAAATGTCCAAAGAACAGCTGGTCGATAAATTACTGGCCGCTGAAGCAGAAGTTGACTTGTGGCGCATGCGCACCGGCAAGCTATCTGACAAAGAAGAAGATGATGACTTCCCGCGCATTGGCAGAGCTATGGGCGTATTATCAGAAGCGCCAATCTTTATCGATGACTCGCCCAACGCCAATGTCATGGAAATACGCACCAAAGCTAGGCGCCTAAAAATGGAGCATAACCTTGGCTTTCTAGTGGTTGATTATCTGCAACTAATGGACAATGGCGGCCGCCAAGAAAACCGTGTCCAAGAAATATCCGAAATTTCTCGCGGCCTAAAACAAATCGCTCGTGAACTGGATATACCGGTGCTGGCTCTTTCCCAATTATCACGGGCCGTAGAAAGCCGCTCTCCGGCCATACCAAAGCTGGCTGATTTGCGTGAATCCGGATCCATAGAACAAGATGCTGATATTGTAATGTTCATCTACCGCCGCGTCAAAGATAAAACCCGCGGCGAGTGCCCGGAGGAAGAAAAACACGTGGCGGAAATCCATATTGATAAGCACCGCAATGGACCCACCGGCCTAGTACGCCTGTTCTTTGACGAAAATAAAGTGACTTTCAAAAATCTAGATACTGATAGAGCGGCCGGCAGCCTGACTCCACCGCCCATCACAGAATCTGAGAGCTCACTAGAATCACCACTCTCCACGGAAGATTTCCCTATAGCCGGCGGCTGGCAAAATATACCTTAATTAGTTCAAAATTATAAAGCAAAAAGTTAACAAGTATAAACCTTGATCAAATAATTAAGCCTTATCTTGAGATTTAAACAAAACACAGGTATAATACTTTCATAACTTTTTAATCTTAAACTAAATTTTATGTTCAACAAGCTCAAGCAATTCAATGATTTGCGCAAACAAGCCAATGATCTCAAAGGTGTTTTGGCAAAAGAAAATGTCACGGCTGAAAATAAAGCCGTCAAAATCACCATGGATGGAAACCAAGAAGTAAAAGAATTGGAAATCAAAAGAGAATATTTATCTCACGATCACAAGGCTGAGCTGGAAAAACTGACCAAAGAAGCCATTGCTGATGTTATCAAAAAAGTACAGCGCAAGATGGCCATGACCATGCAACAACGCGGTGACTTAAATTTACCTGGTCTTAAATAATGCAACGCTTACCTGACTTCATAGCACGGCTGGTAGCCGAATTTGACAAACTGCCGGGCATTGGCCCAAAAACTTCGCTCCGGCTAGCTTTTGATTTGCTCCAGCGCCGCGAGGATCTCAAAAATTTTGCTGATAGCCTGAATGAGGCTTACCAGAAAGTTCATTTTTGTCCGCGTTGTTTCAATCTTAGCGACAACGAACTATGTAATATCTGCCAAGACCAAAAAAGAGATCAAGGCACAGTTTGCATAATCGCTCATCACCAAGATATTGAAGCCATAGAAAAAACCAACCACTACAATGGCACTTATCATCTGCTCAACGGCTTGCTCAGCCCGATTGACGGCATTACGCCCGATAAACTAAAAATCAAAGAATTGGAAAACCGCCTCAATAAAGACCCCATCAAAGAAGTCATCCTGGCTTTGGATCAAAGCCTCGAAGGCGAAGCAACCAGCCTTTACCTTACCAAAATATTAAAAAATTATCCGGTCACAGTCAGCCAATTGGCTCGCGGCATACCCATGGGGGCCAACATTGAATACACCGATGAAGTGACTTTAAGCTCGGCCCTAGAAAATAGAAAAAAATTATAAAATGGACTCAACTAGCGAGCCCATTTTTTTATTTAGAATTGATTTTCGTTATTTTGACTTCAGTTTGCTGTTGGCGATGGCCATAGCGCTTGCGATAGCGAGTTTTGTTTTTATATTTCAAAACGTCTATTTTTTTAGTTTTAAAATTACGAACACAAGTAGCCTCAACACTAACCTTGTCTAAATATGGCTTGCCCAAAGTAACGGCGCCTTTTTCATCGACTAATAATAAAACTTTATCAAAAACTAGGCTGGCGCCTTTTTCCACGGCCAGTTTTTCTATTTTCAAAACATCATCTTTTTTGACTAAGTATTGTTTACCACCAGTTTTTATTACTGCTAACATAGATTAATTTTATTGCTTCTTAAAATACGCGTTCAATATTAACAAAAAAAAGACTTAATGTCAATAATAAAAGGTTGATTTTTACTATTCTTGACAAAATATACTATATATGATATAATATTAATTGTAAACTGCCGCAAGGCAAATGTTCCCTGGAATGTGCGAAAGCACAAAAAACAGAATGCAAAAGAAGGACCTTAGCACAGAAAGGATTCTCAATGAAGATCATTGCGATATCTCTCCTAGCTCTGATCGGCTTGAGTGCTGGTTGCGGCCACAATACCGTCTACTACCAGCCTCACCTGATCACCATGTCGCCCTTCCAGGCGACACAGGAAGAGCTGGATGCCAGGCTCCCTGACGTCCACTTCCGGCACGTCACGTTTTACTGGGCTTTCGATCCCCAGAACGTTGACTCGCCGGCCTGGGCATCCTTCACTGTCACTCCCGAAAGCGTGGACGCCTTGATCGACAGCGTGGCTGCTCGGCATCTCAACCCGAGTAGCCAGGATCGTCGTCTGGTAGGCGTCAGGATCGCTGAACCGATCATGGAGGATAGTGACTACGGCCTCAAGGAGCTGGGGTGGGTGCCTACCCACGTCTGGCATAGGAACTAGACTAGCATTCGCGGACAAGTGCCGTCCTGCACCGTATGGTGCGGGGCGGTTTTCTTTTTATAAAAATTATTTATTACTCAAAACATGTATTCTAGATCGACCATAAAGTATCACATCAGCCACTGGCCTATCTTTGCTCTCTGGCATAGCTTCATACATTTCATAAACTCCGCGCAATAAATACAAACGGTGGCCCTTATATTTTTCTAGGGCTTGTTTTAATTGATTTTCATCATCAATGGGCACTAAAGTCGGATGCTGGGGCAAATGCGCTCCGGCCAACAATAATTTTGGCATGGACCAATCAATACCAATATGAAAAACTACATCTTGATCCCTCAAAATAGTAGCCAAATCCTGATAATTAGACAGGTCACCGTCCTCTAGCCTCTGCTCAGCCAGCTGTTGGGCCTTTAGTTTATAATCCTTAAAAAAATTAGCATCATGCAAATAAACATTATAAAAATTTACCGGCAACACTAGGCCCCGCCACAAAATCAAGCAGGAAATCACCGCCGCCGCCAAAAAAGCGGCTCTGGTAAATTTGTTTATTTTTAAAACATAGCTGGCAATCAGCAGCAAAAAAATTGTCACCAATAATCCGTAGCGCTCAATATCAAAATGCCTTAATCTAAAAGTTGATGCCAGATACAGGCCGGATATTAGCCAAAGCAAATTGTAATAATAAAAATGACGGCGGTCTTTTTTAAATAAATAAAAAGCGCCAAGCAAAAATAAAATTACCCAAAACAAACCGATGCTTTTTGATAAGATGAGTAGAGTGGTCAAAACTTCCCCGGCATTAGGGAAAAAAGAACCATAGGTATTACCAAAATAAAACCAATGCCAATCATTAAAGGCCGCGTAGCCAATGACCAGCCCAAGTACCGCCAGCACCCAGGACAAACCTACGGGCAATATTCTTTTTATATCAAATTTAAAATTTATCAACGAAAATATCAAAAATATCAAAAACAGCAAACCATACTGCGGCCGGATCATCATGGCCATAAAAAGCCAAAGGTTGGAAAAAAACAAATCCCTGCTTTTGGTTTTATCTAAATAATATAAAAAATAAACAATAGCTAGCAGGGCAAAAAATAAAGCCGGAATATCGCTCATAGCTACCGTGCTCCAGCGCCAAATGACTGGATTAAGTAAAACTACGATTGTAGCCAAAAATGCATAATAATAATTAGCTAACAGCCTTTTGGCTAAAATAAAAATCGGAAAGACTAACAACGAGCCAAAAATCACCACAATAAAATTTGGTATAAAAACTAGCATCCACTGACCAGTCAAGTGGTGCCCGATTTTGAGGCCCAAAGCTAAAATCAATAGCCACAAAGGATAGCCGCTGGAGTGAGCACTGATATACTGGCCATTGATTGCTAAATTAATGGCTTTATCAACAAAATTAAAAGCATCGTCATGCCACAAACTAGTGCCCAGATAAAAAACTCGAGAAAGGAAAACTAAAACAAACAAAGCAAATAAAAGAAACTTTTCTGTTTTGCAGACAGCCCAAATTTTATTTAATATTTTCATGATTATATTATATCAAAAAACCACTGACTTGTAACAGTGATCTTGCGGCGAATACCCCTCGACTTCGTAGCATAAATTAACTATCGAATGGTCGAAGACCACGAGCGACCCTGCACCGCATGGTGCAGGGGAATCGAATGGTGGGTACACCTGGACTCGAACCAGGGACCTTTGCGATGTGAACGCAACGCTCTAACCAACTGAGCTATGCACCCCTAAAATGGTGACCCCACCCCACTCCGTCCCGCTCCACGGGACTTCGCGGGGCACAGCAGGGAATCGCCCATCCTACGCCCTTCGGGCTTCGGAGTGTAAAAACCCTTAACTCGCAAAGCTATTTTCTTTTGGTGACCTCTAGGGGAATCGAACCCCTGTTACTAGGATGAGAACCTAGTGTCCTAACCGCTAGACGAAGAGGCCATAATAACCAAAAGAAAATAGCTTTTACAAGAAAGGATGCCTGCCCGCCGAAGCTTTAGCGAAGGCGGGAAAACCTAGTGTCCCCTGCCTGCCGGTAGGCAGGGCAGGTAGGTAACCGTTAGACAATAGGGCCAAAACTTAAATATTTCTACCAAAATTATAGACTTATGTCAATCTAGCTAGCGGCTAATTGGTCCGACTAGTAAATCATCAGCTTCCCATGGCCTAGCCATAATTTCATACACTACCTGCTCCATTCTACTGCCGCGGGAACCTTTGATCAAAATAACATCGCCGGACTTCAATCTTTCTTGTAAAAATATGCCTGCCTCAATGGTTTTGGGAAAATGATATATCCGATCGTCAAGCATACCGGCAGCCTTGGCGCCTCTGGCTATATCGCGAGACTTTTCACCAACCACGAATAAATAATCAATACCCAGCTGCGCTACCCACTCGCCTACTTTTTGATGGCCAATTTCTGTAAAGCTACCCAACTCCAACATATCACCAAATATAGCTATCTTACGCTGGGCTTGGGGAAAGTCCTTTAATATATCCAGGGCGACTTTGGCTGATTGCGGTGAAGCATTATAAGTATCATCGATAATCCAAGTATTTTTGACGCCAGCTATCAAATTGGTTCGGCCGGCAGCTGGCTTATATCCCTGCAAAGCCTGGCTAATCTCGACCAAATTAAGCCCCCAAGCCAAGCCTACGGCTGCCGCTGTAGCTGCCGCTTGAGCATGCTGTGCACCCAAGACATTGGGCAAGAAAATAGGTACATCAGCCCCGCCATAATGCAGCTTAAAAGTCGTGCCAATGCTATTTTCTTTTTTGGTCAGATGTACCTGGCTGATCTGCACATCACTGCCCTGCTCTTGGCCAAAAGTCAAAACTTTGCACTTTAAGCCGGACACAAGCTCGCGCAATCTGCTATCATCATAATTTAATATAGCCCACTCATCTTTATGCAAACGAACAAAAATAGTGGCTTTCTCTTTGGCAATATTGGCTTCGCTACCAAAGTATTGGATGTGGCTTTGACCAATAGTAGTGATCACTGCCAAATTCGGCCGGGCAATTTTCGTCAGATATTTTATATTATTTGGCCGATCAGCACCCATTTCCAAAATCAAAATTTGCGGATAATTTTTATCGCTAAACAATAAATTTTTTATAGCTGCAATAAAAATCCCCAGCCACTTGAAAATATTCTTCCCGGCTGTTTTATCCTGGCCCAAGATTGTCATGGGCAAACCTAACTCATTATTATAATTCTTTAAAGACCGGCGCACCGAATATTTGCTGCCCAAAACGCAAAAAATCGCTTCTTTAGCGGAAGTTTTGCCAACACTACCGGTAATAGCTACAATCTGCGGATGATATTTACGCAGCGTGGCTTGGGCCGGTAATTTGATAAAAAAGAATAAAATTGATTGGAAAATTCGCTTCATAATATAGGCTTTAACGGCTAGGCGGCACCTGATAATATTCTAACAAGAATTTGGCGATTTCGCCAAATAAGGGAATGGCCGTGCCTTCAGAATATTGTGCAGTTTTAGGATTGTCAAGTTTTACCAGCATGGTGAACTTCGGATTATCCTGAGGGGCAAAGCCGATAAAACTATGGATAGTTCTGCTGTTATCGTATTTACCAGTCTGCGAATTGGCTACCTGGGCTGTACCGGATTTTCCGGCCACATAATAACCCGGCACCCGAGCCGCAACCGCATGCTCGCCATCAACCACATTGACCATCATAGCTGAAACTTGCGAAGCAGTATTGGCCGAAATCACGCCCCGATGTAAAATTTTCGGTTCGGTTTTCTGCAAAACTTTATCATTGTATCTGATTTCATTGATAATATATGGCTGCATCAAATTTCCCCGGTTGGCAATCACATTGATAGCATTAAGCATCTGCAAGGGTGTAGCTGTGATGCCCTGGCCATAAGAAGCAGTAGCTTTGAAGATATCGCCTCTCTTAGACAAAGAACTGATATCACCGCCCATCTCCTGACTGATAGAAAGGCCTGTTAATTTACCAAAGCCAAAATTCTCCATATATTCTGCAAAAACTTTATTGGGCACATCTTGGGTGGCAAAAATAATGCCGGTATTGATAGAATAAGTCAAAACCTTCTTCATGTCCGACCAGCCATAAATTTTATCGCCGGCATTACGGATCACCTGCCCGCCGGCAAACTTCACCTCACCCTTGTCTTCATAAGCTGTGTTGGGGCTTACTTTTCCCTGATCAACAGCTATAGCCATAGCAACCGCTTTCATCACTGAACCCGGCTCATAAGCCTGATAAACAGCTATATTATTGTATACGTCAATTGAATCAACTTTATTATACTCATTGGGATCAAAGCTGGGATAATTACACATGGCACGAATGGCGCCGGTGTTGCTTTCCATGATAATCAAGGTGCCATTGTCAGCCATATTTTTCAACACTGCTTTTTCCAGCATTTTACAAGCCTTGTATTGGACTGTATGATCAATGGTCAAAACAACATCTGCACCATTGACAACATCTTCTGCTTGCCCAGCTGTCAGTAAAATTCCCGACACATCTTTTTCGCCTATAATCATACCTATCTGACCAGATAAATCCTTATCAAAGTATCCTTCCAAGCCGTATTTACCTACCCGATTTAAGCCCTGCTCATCATAGCCCAAAAATCCCAAAACATGAGCACCGACTTCTTTATCAGGATAATAGCGCAGAACATTTTTAGTAAAAATCACTCCCAAGTCCTCAAGGCGAGTCAAAACATCTTTCTTGGCTCTATTTTTATTGACATCCGCCAGTAATATTTCCAGTTTATTTTTTATAGCCGCAACTTTTTCTTCGGTCACCGCTTTAGCCAAAACTTCATAGCGCTTGTCCGTTTGATTGGATTTATCTAAAACCAATTGGGCATCTATGCCCAAAATCGGCGCCACGATATCAGTAATATTCTGTGGTCGGGTAATTTTGGCTGGATCCAAAGCCACCTCATAATACACGCGATTGACAGCCAAGGGATACAGTTGGTCCGAAGTTGAAGCATCGGTCAGAGCCAAAATCCTGCCTCTTTCCGGCTTGACCTCTTGTTCAATGGCCCGCTGTTCTGCGCCAAGTTTGACGTACTGTTTGTTCTGGATAATCTGCAAATAAAACAAACGGCCAATGATTATCAGCACAAAGAAAAAAATAACCCTTTGCAGGGTATTAATTCTGGTATTGGTAGTCTGATTGTGATGCCAACGACCTAAGTTCATAATACTTCTACCAGTTTAATAGGGTTATTTTAAAGCCACTTTGTCATCACTGATTTTGAGATAAATGATGTCGCGGCTATCCACCTTGACCAAGTTTAGCCTCTGGCTCTCGGTCTCTATCCTGTCCATGGCCTGCAATTCGCTCACCTGGGCATCCAAAATCCTGGATTGATCTTCGGCTAAGCGCACATTCCTGTTCAGCTCGGAGCGCTCCAAATTTTGATTATTGGCAAAATTGCTCAAAGCCAAACCAAACATCCAAAAAACAACTATCAACACTGCCCACAAAGTATTATGCCTCTTGATTTGCGACCACATAGTAGATAATTTTTTTGATTTAAACATAAAAGAATTTTTATTTTTGTTTTTATTTAAAAAATTGACTATAGCTTTTTGGCTACCCGCAATAAAGCACTGCGGCTCCTGGGGTTTGAAGCTATCTCTACCCAGCTGGGGCGAATCGGCTTTTTGGTCATAATCTGCAAACGAGCTTTGGCGCCACAAACGCAAATGGGTGAGTCGGGCGGGCAGACACATTTTTTAGTCTGGCCCTGAAAAAACTTTTTGACAATTCTGTCTTCTAGGGAATGGAAGCTGATCACCGCCAGCTGCCCGCCCGGAGCCAAGATATCAATTGCTTGTGGCAAAATTGCTTGTAAATTTTCTAATTCTTGATTGACGGCAATGCGCAAAGCTTGGAAAACTTTAGTGGCTGGATGCCGTCTATATTTTTTTAAATCAGCCGTTTTGATATTCAATATGGCGAGTATGGTGGAGACAAGCATGGAAGTTCTGACAATCTTTTGTTTTTGTTTTTGTCCAGAAGATGATGATCCCCTGGCAGAGATTAAATTGTCGCGCCAAAGAACAATGCCTTTGGCTAGGCGTTTTGCCTGAACTTCTTCACCATACTCGCGCAATATTGCTCGAATTTTTTCTTCCGGCCAAGTCAAAACAATGTCGCTGGCGGTCAAAGTCTGTCTGGTATCAAAGCGCATATCTAGAGGGCTGTCCTCTTGAAAAGAAAATCCTCGTTGCGCTTGCTCTAGCTGATCAGAGGAAAGACCCAAGTCCAAAATCACGCCGGAAATTTTCGGCCACTGGGGCCGTCTTTTTTCTATGGTTGTCTGTAAATGTGCGTAAGAATCTCGAATTATCTCTAATCTATGGGAATATTTATTTAATCTTTTTTTAGCAGCGGCTATGGCTCTTTCGTCCAGCTCAAAAGCCAAAACCTTGCCCTTGGGACTAGTAAGCTGCAAAATAGCTTCCGTGTGTCCCCCACCTCCCAGAGTACAATCAACATAGTGCTGCCCGGGTTTTGGCCGCAAAAACTGAATCAATTCTTTGACCAAAACGCTTTGATGGCTATAGACGGCCATATTAAATACCTAAGTCAACCAAACCTTCGGCCATCTGATTAGTGTCTTTTTCTGATAATCTTTGATATTTAGTCCATAACTTATCATCCCAAACCTCTAAACGGTTGTATAAACCAGCTACTACTACTTGTTTATTCAAACTAGCAAAATCTTTCAAATAATCAGGCAAAATAATCCTGCCTTGCCTGTCTAGAGACGCGTCCATGGCTCCTGCCAGCATCAAACGGGAAAAAGCTCTGGATTTAGCTTGACTAATAGGTAAATTGGCTAGCTTCTCAACTAACTTCTGCCACTCTTTAGCAGTATAAATAAACAGACAATTATCCAAGCCCTTGGTAATCACTGCTCCGCCAGCAAACTGTTGACGAAATTTGCTAGGAATAGCCAAACGATTTTTGTCGTCTAGATTATATTTGTACTCACCAATAAACATAAACTATACTTATCCACAGGTGGTGTTAATAATTCCCCACTTTTTACCACAATTTTACTTTCTTAATACATTATACCCCACCAGCTCACAAAATGTCAATAAAAATAAAGCTTAACTTATCCACACGACATTACTAAAAAATAGCATGCTTGATGCAAGCCGCCATATATTAGACCATGTTTGCCACTTTTTTGTTAAATAACAAAAAACCACTTATCCACAACGTGATTTAAATGGTTTTTTATGGTCTATTATCTGTGAATAGTAAATTTTGGCCTTTTTTTACTGATAGTAATGTCTGGCGGACGCTGATAGGTAACTACCAGTGGTTTGAATTTTTTCACTTTTTTAAAACTGGCTGTTATTTTTTTGAGATCATCCTCTATTTTGCCCAAATAATGCCAATCGGCCATGACTGGCAGACTGTGATACCAAGCCAAAGTATTTATGGTAGCCGTAAATAATTTTATCTGCGTTAAACTGGTTTCATGCACCAATAAAAATAAACCCTTGACTTTAGCTAGGGAAATTTTATTTTTTTTCAATAATTTATCTAAAGTAAAAAGCAACTTGTCCTGATCAGTCGATAAAATGAAATTAACTTGGGCAACAATCTTATCCTGCCGGACCAACAACCATTGGGCTGAACGCCTATTTAAAATATTGAGAATAACTAGCATAATATTTATTCTGCTGGCTTAGTCTCTATCCGGAACAGAATCTCTTCATAAAGGGCGCGGAATTTGACCGGCTCTTCTGGCCATTTTTGCCTAGCCGCCAACAACTCATCTATCAAATCACGATCAAACCAATCTATTATTTTTTTTCTGGCCTCAGCTACGGAGATTCTATCAACCTTCAAAGACAATAGCGCTTGAAAATCAATACCCTGGCTATTATCTGCCAAATAAGCCCTCATCTCATCAGCTGTCAAAAAATCACGCTCAGACAACTGTTTTTCCTTTTTGGGCTGTCCTCCCTCGCCTGACCCGGACACTTTTTCTACTTTAATAATTTTTTTGGCTCTAAAATCTGGATGTATAATATCGGTCATAAAATAATTAATTAATTTTTCCTTGGTTTTTCCGCTCCGGCCTCTTCCTTGAAGTGCTTCAGGCCAAAATCCTTGGCCCTTCTTTTTTCCTGTTCTTTGGAAATCTTATCAACCACTACTATCTTGTTGTGCGCCCAAATATCATAGATAAATTTATCAACTATTGACAAACGATATAGATAATCTTCGGTGCTTAAAAAAGTAAAGCGCAACTCATGGCTTAAGCCGGCTGCTATTTTTCGCAAATACTTGTCAAAATCCCTTTTCCTGATCTTACCGACTATCAGGATATCTGTCAAAGTCGGGGCTTTGGTAAGCAAACCGGTAAAAATCAGCAATTTCAATCCGGACACTTTAGACATTTTATCAGCCAAAAACATTTCCTCCAATGTGATGGCCTTGAGAACCAAATTTTTCACTTCCAAAAATAAGGGGAAATCCTGATTGGCAAAATAGAATTTTTTGCCATTATCCTCGGCTGATTTGAGTAAACCAAAATCCTCCAGATTATCAAGCTCCCGGCGGATAGAATTGAGCTGTAAATTAAGGCGTCTGGCTAATTCTCGGATAAAAACTTTTTCCTGGGCATGGACGCAAAAAAACTTCAAAATCTCCGTGCGGGCAGCTGAACCAAAAATTTGTTCAAGCATAGAAATTAATTATGGATTTTATTTACTAAAATAGCTAAATATAGTATAATATTATTTGTTATAAATGTAAAATGCCTATTTTGCAGCACCATAAATTATTCCGCCACGACTCTTTAAACGGCCGAGAATTGTCTACCAACTATCTAAGTGACCAAAATGAATGCGGCCAGCTTTTTATCATTCTCGAAGTTCCCAAAAACAAAATAGATCAACAGCCTTTGCTGGACGAACTGGTCAACCGAGCAGCCAATCATTTTGCCTCTACCAACAACCCGGACCCGGAAACGGTCTTGGAAGAAATCCTGCGGCAGCTAAACCAATCTCTGCCCGAGCTAAGCTCTTTGAGCCGCCTGCGCAATTGGCTTTATACCCTGGATATGGCCGTGGGCATTTTTTATCAGGATCAAGTATTTATCTCCACTATTGGCAATATCAATGCCTGGCTGATAACCAAGGCCCAATATTTGCCTATCACCAAAAAAAATACCAGTTTTAACCCAGCCAAGGCTTTTGCTGATGTAGTCAGCGGTCGCTTGGAAGAAGGCGATGCTCTGATTGTCTCAACCAATTCCTTGTTTGACTATATTGCCAAAGAAAAAATCAAGCAATTGATCCGCCGCTACACCCCAATGTCAGCCACCAATAAGATCGGCTCACTCCTAGAAACCGTGCCTGATTTTGTCACTTTTAATTCCCTGTTTATAAAAAACCCATCCAGTACCGATATCGAGCTCCGGCCCGAACAAATGCGACTAAGCCCTGAAGGATCAGAGGTGGGAGCCGAAAGCGGCAATATCGTTTCCAGCCCGGCTGATATCATGGGCCAAACTCACACTAAAACTGTCCTTGACCTTGGCGTGATCAAGCGCAATCGCTGGTTTAGGGGCGGCAAAAATTTCTTCAGTCTGATCGCCATATTTTTCAAATCAATCTGGCAAATGTTGGCTTGGATTTATCGACAGATCAAAAACACCGTTTTATTCATCTTCTCCGGACGTTTCCGGCAAGAAAAAGAAGACCAGGCCATCAATACGGTCAAAAGCAAAATTGATGAACGCTATAACTGGTGGCAAAGATTGAATTTGGCCAAAAAAATAGCCTTGGTGGGCCTAGTGATCACCGTGCTGATTTTTATGCAAAGCCTGGTTATTTTGACGCAGAAAAAATCTCTTGATAAAAAAAGTCAGGTTTATCAAGAGTTGATTCAAACTATCAATGCCAAATTTGCCGAGGCAGAAAGCAAAATGATCTACAATGACCAAATGGCGGCCGAGAGCCTAATCTTAGAAATTGAAAACAGCCTGCAAAACCTGAATGTCAGCTCGCCGCGCCAACAGGCAGAAATTGACGCCATCAAAGACAAGGTGGCTCACCAGCTCAATACCATCCGACGCATACATGAAGTGCCTGAGCCAGTCGAGCTGGCTAGTCTGGCTAATCTAGCTTCGCCCCGCCAAATCGCCCAAAAACAAGGTCAATTTTATATTTTGGATCAACAAAAATTATATCAAGTCAAAAACCAGTCAGTAGAGCCAATGGCTGATTTCAATGAAGGCAAACTACTGGCTGATTGGCCAAATAAACCAAATCTAATTTTGGGAAACAATGAAAAATATTTTATCTTCAATATCCAAAACAAAACTATGGACGCTTTTGCTTTTGCCAAATCCGCCGGCAATAATTCTGTCCAAGACCTTAATATTTATAGCGACAATCTTTATGTTTTGGACACTCAGGCCAATCAATTTTTCAAATATCCGGGGGTAAATAACAGCTTTACTAATGGCCAGAAATGGCTCAAAGGCGACAGCGATGTCCGAGATGTAAATAGCTTTGCCATTGACGGCAGTATATATAGTATCGACAATCAGGGAATTATCAAAAAATTTACCAAAGGAGCAGAAGAAAAATTTACCTATCAAATGCCCAGACCGCAGATTGGCAAAGGTGCCACTATCCAAACTTTTCGGGACTCAAAATTCTTGTATATTATTGATCCGCAAAACAAACGCGTCATTATCTTAAATAAAGACGGCAATATTAAAGATCAATATACTTCGCCAAAATTCGATAATCTCTTAGATTTGACTATCGATCCGGCCGAAAAAGCCATCTACCTCTTAAACGGCCAGCATCTATATCTCTTAGCGATTAATCAATAAATACCGCCCGCTGGCCCGGTTGTCATTGCGAGGATCCCGAGCGTAGTCGAGGGAGACAAAGCAATCTATAAGTTTGTGGATTGCTTCGCTTCGCTCGCAATGACACTATGGCAATAGGCCAGCGGGCGGCTCAAAATCCAATCAAAAAATCCAGCCTCGCTGTAGTGGTTGGATTTTTTGTTCTTAAAAAAAATTATTTCAAGGTGACAGTAGCGCCTGCTTCAGTAAGCTGGGCTTTGATTTTTTCAGCCTCTTCTTTGGCCACACCTTCCTTGACCATCTTAGGTGCACCATCAACTAAGTCTTTGGCTTCTTTGAGGCCAAGCTGCGTGATCTCGCGGATGACTTTGATGACGCCGATCTTGTTGCTGCCAGCACTGGTCAATTCAACGCCGAAAGAAGTTTTCTCCTCAGCAGCTTCAGCTGGAGCAGCGCCTGCGACGGCACCTATCATTACTGGGGCAGCTGCGGAAACGCCGAATTTTTCCTCCAAAATTGAGACTAATTCGGATAAATCCAAGACTGACATCTTTTCAATCTCTTCGACAATACCCTTGAATTTGGCGGGTACAGTCACATTCTTTTTTTCTTCTGACATAATTATATGATTATTAATAATTAATCAATGCTTGTTATGTAATATTAACTTGCTTTTTTATCCCTGATGGCGCTCAAGGCGTAGACCAATTTTCTGGTATTGCCGCTCAAAACTCCGACCAAACCGCTAATCGGCGACTTGATAGAGCCCAGCAACTTGGCCAGCAATTCATTGCGTCCGGGCAAGATAGCCAAACGCTGCACCATGGCTCGATCGATAAATTTATTTTCCAAAACACCGCCGACAATATCCAGCTTTTCGTTGCCTTTGACGAATTTGTGTAAAATCTTGGCACCAGTAACTTCGTCATCATAAGACAAGACTAAGCCAACCGAACCTTCAATCTCATCTAATTTTTCCGGAGCCAATAAATCTTTAGTGGCTTTTTTGACCAAAGTCTTTTTGGCTACCAAATATTCTGCGCCCTCTTGCTTTAATTGCTGGCGCAAAGTCTGAACAGCTTTGACATTCAAACCCTGGTCAGTACTGAAAACAATAGTCTTACTTTTGCTTAATTTTTCCTCAATTTTCTTTAAGATCTCGGCTTTTTGTTGCTTATTCTTTGGCATAGTTTTTTATTAAAAAATCTGCGATCAACCGCAGACATTAAAACACTAAATAAAAGTATTTTGTACCTCGGTAGGATTTATATTTTGGTTTACCCCGTTAGACACTTATGTCTAATTGGGGCCAATATTAGCCAAAAAACCCACTGTCTACGGTTATTTAAAATTAATTGTGTAGATATTATAAAGGAAAAAATAAAAGTTGTCAAATATTTATTTTATTAAACTATTGACAAAATTAAAAAAATATGATATTGTGTTATGTTTAATAGTAGTGCAATTTGCACCCCTACCTCAGGGCAAGGGGGGCTCAACCGAGTCCCCTATTTTATTACAAAAAATTATAAACAATCATTATATAATTTTTTTATATATTGTTTATTATATCTTTAATCTCTCTAATATCATCAATAAGATGATCAGGCTTAGAACCAGCTAAAATGACTTTATCCTGAAAACCACAACTAATGCCAATAGTCTTTACGCCGGCATATTTACCCGCCTCTATGTCGCCGGAGGTATCGCCGACATAAAAAGTCCTAATCCAAATACTTCGCCTTATTCTTCAAGTGTTCCTGATAAGTCTTACTATAAATCACTTTCCCCTCTTTGGTAGTCAAAAAATAATAATAAGGATTATCAGTCGGATATAAGACTGCCTCTATGCTCTTTATCCCCGGGTTAGAAATCGGTCCGGGCGGCAGCCCTGGATTTTTATACGTATTGTAGGGTGAATCAACTGCCAGATCTTTGGCCGTGGGCTGGACCAAGCCTTTGCCGGTAATAAAATTGATCGTGGCATCAGATTGCAGGGCCATGCCGATTTTCAGGCGCTTCAAAAAAATATCGGCAATCATTTTTTTATCTTGGTCATTCGGCACTTCCCTTTCAATAATAGAGGCTAGGGTAACTACTGCAAAAATAGTTTTGCGTTGGTTTTTTATTTCTTGGCGCAGGCCGGCTGTCAATTTTTTATCAAAATTATTCAAAGTTTTGTCGATAAAATCTATAATGGTAGTATAATTATCCACAAAATAAGTATCAGGAAAAATATAGCCCTCTAAAGTAGCGTTTTTGGGGGCATCAGCCAAAAAATCATAGGCCAGCTGCCAGTCGGCAATTTTTTTAGTCACCGATAAAAAATCATCGCCCGACAAGCCTTTTTTATCCAAAATATCGGCAATCATTTGGCGATCCAAGCCCTCGGGCAAAAGTATTGACTGCTGCTGATTGACCGGCAGAGAAGTAATCAGATTCACCAGACGGTAAATAGAGATATCGGCCGGCAGATTATAAGCTCCGGCTACCACTCTATTTTCTGAATGCAAAAGCCACAGCCAAGTTTCAAAAACCAGCTTGCTTTTTATTAAACCGACTGCCTTAAGGTCAGCGCTCACTTGGTTGACTCCCTGGCCGCTACTGATGACAAGATTTTGAGCCGCTTTATCATTGCCGCTAAACAAGCCATAGGCAAACCCGCCAATCAAGATAATACCCAGCAGCACAATAAAGAAAAATATTCTTCGCCAAGTTTTCATAAAAAATTTATAATAATTTTAAAACCATGGCTAAAACAAAAGTATATATGCAGAACCAATAAAGTTTATCGCGCTGCACAATATTTCTTAGCAAAAACAGAGCCAGCAAACCGACAATTATTGTCATCAATAAACCAAGCAAGTATATCGGCTGCCAGGCGAGATCTTTAACGGCCAAAACAAAAGCGGCTATAATAGCCGGCACAGCCAAGAAAAAAGTATAATCAAAAGCATCTTCTTTCTTGGCACCCAGCAATAAAGCCAGAGATAAAACTAAGCCACTGCGTGAAACTCCGGGCAAAACAGCCAAACCCTGCACCAAACCTAGTACAAATGCCTCTGGGTAGCCGATTGAGCGGCCTGACTTTGACCAGCGAGTAGCCAATAAAAACAGACTAGTGAATAAAAATCCATTAGCAGCAAAACCAATAGTTCGAAAGTTTTCAATATAAGGATAAAATGACAAGCCCAAAATGCCGGTCACTACTGTGCTAATCAATAAATATAGCCACCACCTGTTTCTCTCAATAGGCCACTGACTCGGTCGGCCAAAAAGATGTTTTAGAAACTCCACCAGCGGCTGGCGGAAAAAAATTAAAATCACCAACAAACTTCCCAGATGCAAAAAGACATCAAAAGATACGGTCACTGCCAAACGCATGATTTTTTCTAAAACCACTAGATGCCCATCGCTGGATATCGGCAGCCACTCGGTAATGCCTTGAACAGCGCCCAAAATAATTATTTGTATCGGATTCATTGTTTTTTGCCCTAAGTTTGCTATAATTTACCTGTGGATCAAAACAAACTAGCATTCCACAGATTAAAGTTTATAATAAAAATCAATATGTATCAACTATTTCTCATCCCTTTGGTGGTCATGTTTGTCAATCAAATAGTCAAAGTGCTGCTAGAAATATTTCGCGGCCGTTTTACCTGGTTTTCTATCCTAAGCTATGGCGGCATGCCATCTTCACATGCGGCTACTGTGACTTCTTTGGTTTATTGCATGGCCTATTATCAGGGATTAAATTCCCCGGCCTTTGCCCTGGCTCTGGTTCTTGCTCTGCTGATCATCCGCGATGCCACCGGCATCAGATGGCAGATCGGCAAAAACAGCCGATTGATCAATCAGCTGATCAAAGAATTGCCCGATGAGAGAGAATATCATTATCCGGTCCTAGAAGAACGTTTTGGCCATAAAAATAGCGAAGTGATAGTCGGTATCCTGCTTGGTCTAGTGGTGACTATAATACTAATCCAAGTTTGGCCAAAATAAATCCTGCAAAATTATATCAATGGGCTGCCCGTCATCTGGGGCGGCTTTTTGAGACCCATAATTTTTAAAATAGTCGGCGCCACATCGGCCAGCACTCCCACTGGAGTGATGCGGCTCAAATCAGTGCTGGTCATGCCGGCCAAAACGCTTTTACCGGTAAAATCTTTACCGACGATAAACAGAGGCACAGGATTGCTGCTGTGTTCTTTGTCTATCTCGCCAGTCTGCAGATCAAACAAACCTTCGGCATTGCCATGATCGGCAGTGATCAAAACCACGCCCTCATAAGACAAGGTGGTATCCACTATCTCCCCGGCCAATTGATCAAGGGTTTCAATGGCTTGCACCGTAGCCTGAATATTGCCGGTATGGGCCACCATATCTGGATTGGCAAAATTTATCACAATAAAATCATATTTGCCCTCTTTGATGGCCTGGCTGACTTTGCTGGTAATCTCTCTGGCTGACATATCAGGTTTTTGATCGTATGAAGCAACTTGCGGCGACGGCACTAAAATCCTGTCTTCTCCGGGGTAGATCTGCTCTTGGCCACCATTAAAAAAATAAGTGACATGGGCATACTTTTCCGTTTCAGCAATGTGCAACTGCTTGAGTCCGGCTTCAGAAATCACCCGCGCCAAAGGCGTGTCAATGGTCAGGGGCGGAAAAGCTACCTTAACCGGCAAGTCCTTTTCATATTCGGTCATGGTGACCATCGATAAATTTTTGAAATATGTTCGAGAAAATTTCTCAAAACCCGGCACAGTCAAAGCCTCGGTCAACTGTCTGGCCCGATCAGAACGAAAATTAAAAAATATCACAGCATCACCGTCGCTAATCTTTCCCTTGGGCTTACCCAAGTCATCAATAATCACTGTCGGCACTAATTGCTCATCATAAATATTTTGCGCATAAGATTTTTGGATAGCAATCGCCGGATCACTAGCCAGCTCATCACTCTGGCCATCAACCATGGCTGCATAAGCTTTGGCTATCCTGTCCCAGCGATTGTCCCTGTCCATAGCCCAAAAGCGGCCGCTAATGGTGGCGATCACTCCGGTGCCGACACTGACCAGCTTTTCCTGCAATTTGATGATAAAATTCAAACCGCTATTATACAAAGTATCGCGACCATCCAAAAAAGCATGTATGCAAACACGACTGACTTTATGCTGATGAGCCAATTCAATCAAAGCGTATAAATGCTCATTGTAGCTGTGCACACCGCCCGAACTGACTAGGCCAATCAGATGCAAAGCGCTATTTTTGTCTTTAGCGTGCTTGATGGCTGCCAAAAAAGCCTCATTCTTAAAAAAGCTGCCATCGGTAATCGCTTTGTTGATGCGCGGTAAATTTTGATAAGGAATAAGGCCAGACCCCAAAGACAAGTGGCCGACCTGCGAGTTGCCCATCTCACCCCAAGACAAACCCACTGCTTCGCCAGCCGCCGCAATCGGCATGAGCGGATAATGATTTGAGTATTTATCAAAATTTGGAGTTTTAGCCAAAGATATAGCATTAGCGCGGCTGGGGGGAGCAATACCAAAACCATCTAAAATAATCAAAACTACTGGTCTGGGTCTATTCATTCCGTTAGAAATTTAATTTTTATTTTTTAACAATTAATGATTTGGCAGTCATACCTTCAGGCTGGTAAACCTGCATGATATCCAAAATCGTCGGAGCAATATTCGACAAACTGCCGCTGTCTTTTAATTTAAATTTAACATGATCATTGACAATGATTAAAGGCACTAGATTGCTAGAGTGCTCAGTATCAACTTCGCCAGTTTTTAGATTTATCATTTCTTCGACATTGCCATGATCGGCAGTAATGACAACCGTGCCGTGCTGTTTGCCGACTTCTTTAACTATTTCACCCAAAGATTGATCAACCGTTTCCACTGCTTTGATGCCGGCCTGCAAATTACCGGTATGCCCCACCATATCTGGGTTGGCAAAGTTGATAGCGATAAAGTCATAAGCCTTATTTTTCAGGGCCTTAATAACATACTTAGTGATTTCTTTGGCCGACATGGCCGGCTGCTGGTCATAAGAGTCAACCAGCACCGAAGGAATATTGACCCTTTTTTCACCAACCAAAGCATGGTCGTAGCCGCCATTGAAAAAATAAGTGACATGGGCATATTTTTCTGTTTCGGCAATATACAGCTGGCGAAAATCGTGCAAGGCCATCACTAAAGTATCGTTTATATCAATGCCTGGATAAGCAGTCATGATGCTATCAAGGTCTGGCCCAAAATCGGTCAAAGCGACAAAGAGTAAATTCTTTGGCCACTTGCTACGCTTAAAAGAGCCGGGATTTTTTTTATTAAAATCCGGCTGGACAAAAGCCTTGGACAATTGCCTGGCTCTGTCTGACCGCAGGTTAAAAAACACCACCGCGTCCTGATCACCGATGAGACCTATTGGCTTATGATTTTCCATGATCACCGTGGGTTTGATAAACTCATCACTCTCGCCGCGATTATAGGCTTGGCTGACAGCAGATTCAGCAGATTCAGCAGTCAAACCCTTACCCGAAACCATGGCCTCATAGGCGGCTTGGGTACGCTCCCAGGCTTTTTTGCGATCCATGGAATAAAAACGGCCCATAATGCTAGCAATGTGCAGACGGTCGTTATTGAATATCTTTTGGTAATGAGCCAAAATTTTTAGGGCAGCAAAACGCGGGCTGTCGCGGCCATCGGTAAATAAATGCAAATAAATCGGCCGCTTGCTCTTGCGCGTAAAAAAATTAATCAAGGATAAAAGATGATCCATATCCGAATGCGGACTAGAAACATCCGACAAAAGTCCCATCAAATGAATGTTTGATTGATGTTTGGCAACGTGCTTGGCTACCTGCAACCAGGCCGGATTTTTGAAAAAAGTGCCATTGTTGATAGAGCGCGATATCAAAACCGCATCCTGCTCCACCAAACGACCAGCACCAATATTCATATGCCCCGCTTCGGAGTTGCCCGGCTGATGCAAAGGCAGGCCCACTGATTTGCCTGAGGCGTGCAATTTTATATTGGGATATTTTTTATATAAATTGTTGATCACCGGCGTTTTGGCTAGCGCTATGGCATTGCCAGTCACCTCGCGGTTCAAGCCCCAGCCATCCAAAATAACCAGCACAATTGGTAAATTATCCTTACTAATATCAAGATGAAATTTTGGCATAAAAAATTAATAATGTTTTAATCTGTCTTCAATATTCAGCAAACGATTATATTTTACTATCCGCTCGCCCCTGGCAGTCGAGCCGATCTTGATATAATCAGCATTGACAGCCACCGCCAAATCGGCAATAGTAGTATCCTCGGTTTCACCGCTGCGATGAGAGACCATCACCTGATACTTGTGCTTTTGAGCATAGCGTATAGTAGCCAAAGTTTCTGACAAGGTGCCTATTTGATTGGGCTTTATGAGGATAGTATTTGCTGCACCCAAAGACGCCCCTTTTTCCAGACGCTTTACATTGGTGACAAACAAATCATCGCCAATCACCCTGATCTCATTATTTCTGACATAATCATCGACAGTAAATTGCTGCCAGGCATTCCAATCCTCTTGATCAAAAGGGTCTTCTAAAAAATGTATGGGATAGATGCTCATCCAATGCAGATAAAAATCCATCAGCTCCTCGGCGCTAAATAGGCCGCCCTCCAAAGGCAAGCTATATAGCTCCTTGGCGCTGTCATAAAAAACAGAAGCGCCAGCATCGATACCCAAGACCATGTCCTGATCTGCCACCAATTTAGTTTTGGCAATGGCCTGCATCAGCAACTCAAAAATTTGGCTATGGGATTTTACTTCCGGAGAGTAGCCGCCTTCGTTGCCCAAATCAGTATCCAAGCCCACTTCCTGCAGACACGCACCTAAATTATGAAAAACCTCGCTGGCCTGCCTCAACTTTTCGGCAAAAGTCTTAGCTTTAATGGGCACCAGCCAAAATTCCTGGATGTTTATATTGGTGCTGCCGTGCTTGCCGCCATTGATCACATTGACCACTGGCGTAGGCAATTTATACTCTTTTATCTTATTGTCATATAATTGGCGCAAATATTGGAAGAGCTGCAAATTATTGGCTTTAGCAGCGCTGATAGCGCAAGCCAAGGACACTCCCAAAATAGCATTGGCCCCTAATTTGCTTTTATTTTTCGTGCCGTCCAGCTTGATCATCAGTTGGTCAATTTTTGCTTGTTCGTTGACATCCAGGCCAGTTAAAGCCTGATTAATAACTGTATTTACGTTTTGCACGGCCTTGAGCACTCCCTGGCCATTATAACGAGACTGATCATTATCGCGCAATTCAAAGGCTTCCCAGCGCCCGGTAGAAGCGCCTGATGGCACAGCCGACACGCCCACCAGACCGTTGTTTAAAGTCACGGTCACTTCGACAGTTGGATTGCCACGCGAATCCAGAATCTCCAAGGCGCTAATTTTTTTTATTTTCAATGGCATGATATTCAGTACAAAGTTAGAAGCTTATAAAGTCAAAAGTTGCTAAATGATAAGTCGTTCCAAAACCGGCAGCTTATCGCCCTGCAAAAAAGCCAGCATGGCACCGCCGCCAGTGGAAACAAAAGTAAATTTATTTTTTATTTTCAGGCGATTGACCAGCTCTACAGTCTCACCGCCACCTACAATAGTCTTGCCGGGCAATTTGTGGATTGACTTCAGTAATATCTCTGAAGCCCGGGCACCCTTGGAATTTTCAAAATAACCCAGCGGCCCATTCCAAACTATCAGCTTGGCCTTTTTCAAAATCCCCAGGTAATACTTGATGGTCTGGGGCCCCAAGTCGACAATCACATCTTTATCGGCCACCTTATCGACCGGCACTGTCCGGCACTGCTTGCTATTCAAAGTGTTGCAGACCACTAGATCTTGTGGTAAAATCACTTTTTTGAATAATAAATACTTGGCGCTATCTACCATATCAGTATCATAGACCGAATGGCCCACATGCAGACCCCTGGCCGCTAGTAGAGTATTGGCTATGGCGCCGCCCATCAGTATGCGATCGGCAATCTGTACAAATTTTTTGATCAGATCAATCTTGGTAGATACTTTGGCGCCACCCAAGATGACCATCAGGCCATCGCGAGTAGCCAAAACTTCGGATAAATATTTTACTTCATCCTGCAGCAAAAATCCGGCATAGCTGGGCAGAAAATAAGTGATGGCATGCATGGAGCTGTCAAGGCGATGAATATTGCCAAAAGCATCATTGACATAGATATCAGCCAATTGGCTGAGGCGCTTGGCTAATTTTTTGCAATTCTTCTGTTCTTTGGGTTGGAAACGGATATTTTCCAGCATCACTACTTGGCCGGCTGACAGTCGACGGCTAGCGGAATAATATTTTGAGATGTTGCCCGGCCAAAACTCCACCGGAGCGCGCAGCATCTTGCTCAATTTATTGGCTACCGGACGCAAAGAATATTTTCTGACCGTCCTGCCCTCCGGCCTGCCCAGGTGAGCCACAATTATAATTTTAGCTCCTTGAGCGCGCAAATATTTTATAGTCGGCAAAGATCTCAACAAGCGCTCTTCTCCTCCTTTGGCTACCTGGCCATTCTTGATGGGCACATTTAGATCCAGACGCAACAAAACTCTCTGCGAGTCAAATTCGTCAATGTCTTGGATTTTTTTTAATTGCATACTTTAATTTAATTTCGGTATAAAGACCGAGATGATATTATCGTCTTTGACTAAACCGCAAAGACTGCGGGTAGGAATTTCTGCCCGTGCATAGTCAAAAATCCAGCTATTTTCGTCTATTTTTATGTCTAATTTGGCCAAATGCTGTCTGGTATCCTGACTGATGGGCACCTGCTTGAAGCTAATAAACGCGCCTATCAGGCTGGTGCGGCCATCTAAATCAAGCACGCTTTTATCAATTTTGTCTGACTGGCAAGACAGGGTCTGGAGTAAAATTTTATTCTGGGAACTGCCTTTATCATAAAACAAGAAGAAAAAACCGGCTAAAACTACAAAAATAATGACATAGATAACGGCCGAATGCCCAACTTTCATATATACTATAATTTAAAAATAAACACTCAAAAAACCTCTTGAAGGTAGAGGTATTATAACATTTTTTGTATTAAATTAAAAGAGTTTTATGCTACTTTTTTGTGTCACCAAATTATGACGATTTCTCTAAGTTTTGTAAATATTTTTTTAACTGATATATAAATTTTTGCTTTACCAGTTTACTTAAGCGAGAACTATTTTTTAGATAATAAGCTTTGTGGACAAGGTGTTCTTTGTCTGATACAGCCTTCATGATACCACTAAAGGAATGCTGTACTTTCTGGCCTTGAATATTTTGTTCTAGCTCCACAAGCCAAAAAAACTCTTTGGCTAAAGTAGCCAAGCCAATCTTACCAGAAAGATAGGCCGGAATATATGCTTTTTTTATTTTCTGGATAGCTGACCGCAACAAAACTTTATCGGATCTAATAGGAAATTTATTTGGATCAAGCGGCCGACCGTAGATTAATTTATATTGATCTAATTTCTTTAAAAAAATATCGGGTAGAGCCCTAGTGTCAGGCGTTATATCTGTTTGGGAAAATAAACGATTATGTTTGAGCTCCCACAAGGACAGGGGTATTATCATTACCGGACTAATATCTTTATCATTCAGCTCAAAAACTTGTCCTTCATAACTATTGGCTGTAACTATTGGCACCATGTCAACATCACTGACCGGGGTCATCTCCCGCCTGACAAAACTGCCCTTAATATAAATAGCTACCAGCCCCTTGGCTGGCACAGCCTTCCTCACAAGCCTTCTGGTTTTGATGACTTGTTGGATGGCTATTTTTTCTATTCTGGTTTTATGTTGCCAACGATTCCAAAAATTGTAGTTACTCATGGTTTAATACTAACAAAATAATCCAAATTTCGCAAAAAAATGGTCGAGTATACTGATTTTTCTAAAGCTAGGACTATTCTCTTCTTAAATATTTTGCTGAAGCAAAACGCTCAACCTCATTAGCAAATTATTATGAAAATTTTATAGGCTCGGAGATTGTTTATCAAAAAGCCGCTATGTAGACGGCTCTTTAACTATTTCTTTAGTTTATCACCAAATAGCTTATATACTTTATTCCTATCCTCCATGCCTATTTTAGAATTATGCTCCACTGTGTCAATTAAAACCTGTTTGGTTTTCTCTCCAAAATAATCCAACATATCTTTATCAAAATCATCATAGTTACCATATAGCACTTCCATAAAACCAAACATTAATAAACTCCTTAGATCATTATCTTCGACCGAGCTAACCCTTTCAAGGAAGTCGGCAATTTTTTTAACAGTTTCAATATCTCCATTATTAAAAGATTCCTTATAAAACATTTGTAGATAGCTAAACACAACATATGGTAGATTACCACTATAATCAGGGGATATTTCATCATAATCTGGATGTTTATAAAGCTCTGGAATAGAAGTCTTTAACTCTGCAAATACATTTTCATAAGTTAATTTCATAAATTAATTTTCTATTTCCATATTATCGGCTTTTCACTATTTAAGACCATCTAGGCCCGTGTGGATCTGTTTGTATAACTAAGCCACCGTATATTGATTCAAGATCTCCCTCAAAATCTAAAAATTCTGCCCCTGTATTAATCTGCCATACACCTCTTGGGCCTTTTGCGTGTACAAGGGCGTTTTTTTCCTCCAGTCTTTTCATTATAATTGCTACTATTTCATCTCTATTGTAATCACTAAAACATCCCGCTTCTTTAAAATGCTTTTCAACCGCTTCTTCTGGCGAATTAACTTCGTATTGCTCTACTGCAAAAGTAAAGTCCGAAAATGTAGTGGTTACCGTAAATAATTTCATAAAATATTTGTTATTTAATGTGTTTAATTAATGATTGAAGGCTATTACTAATACTGTTTAGACGGCTTGATTCTACTTTGTTTAAATTTTCGCTCTTAAAAACATTTCTTATATTACTGATAACATTTTTGGCCTTTTCAGTGTGAAATATGTCTTTCGTCTTATTACCGGTCATTATTTCATTCCTTAATGCACCTATTGTACCGCCAGGGATTGTGTCACTTGGCTTAAATACGGCTTTAATTGTGTTGATGGCCTTGCTGTTCTCTATTCCTTTCAACATTTTACTCTGCTGGGCCAATGCATCAAAATCTTTGGCTTTATTAACAAGTTTAGCAGCATCATCAACCCTAGTTAACCCAGCCGGCACAAATGGTATTAACGTAGCTCCAGCATCAACACTCAAATCAACAAATGACCCCAAAAAAGCATTTGAAGCACCTGATACTTTTTGAAAGTCACCAGAAAATAATGAACCCACAAACTGGCCTCCTTTATATAAAGTATTTCCAGTATCATAAGTAACAAAACCCACGTCTACTACGGTCTCTACTATTTCCCCATCTGGATCTGTATTCTTTAAAGGATTATTAGCAACGTAAGAATAAGAATTCAAGTTTTGTGGATCAGATAAATGGGACTCTACACTACGATTATACTTGTCTTTAAACTCTTTTTCATCACTTATAGATAGTGTAGCTGGATCGATACTTACAAACCTCCCCAACTGATTATCATTATACCTTGCCCCAAAATATTGTAAAGCACTCTCTTCATCGACCTCTTTCCCTGAAAACTTGTAGTCTGAAATAGGGTCTGTAACAGTATATTCAGCTTGTATACTGCCAAAAGGTTTGTAATCAGTTGACTCCATAATAGATCCAGAGCTGTCTATAATAATATCTGAAGAGCTTAGATGGTCAGATAGTATGTAGTTTGGATTACCATTATTATTTATAGTAGCTAATTTAATATTATCGAGGTATAGGTGGGTTTTAGTCTGGTTATTCAAATTCTTCTCAAAGTATTTATCAACATACTTATCTTGTGATACCACAGTCCAAGCCCAGTAGCCAGCACCATCTAAAGCAAGGGGTTCTTGGCTAAGGCTTTCTTCAGATATACTGGGCAGATCTCTGGTTGCTATGTTTTCTGTTGGCTCTTCTGGATCAGGAGGATAATAGAGATAGTCTTCAGTCCATTTAATAAACCTCTGATTATTATGGTCATAGAGATAGTAGGTGTTGTCTTCTGAAGCTATATCATAGGTGTTTTTTAGCCTATTTCTATGATCCCATTCGACTCGTCGTCCCTATTTGGGACTCCTCGCTCATGGTTTCAGCTCCTCATTCATCATGAGGAGCTTCAACCAATTATAATATATTAGACGAGGAGAATGCCCCGAACGGAGTCCTCGAGCGAAGTCGAGAGGGCGAAGTCGAGGGGCAAATTATTATGAAAATTTTATAGGCTCGGAGTATAGATGATTTATAATAGGTAGTTGTGCTGTCTTATTGTTGGGAAATTATTTGTCCAGTGAAGGTATATTTATTATTCTAAATCTCTAAAATTTTGATATGACTTCAAAATCTCTGGCAACTGATCAGATATATAACTATCTAGCTCCACTGGATTATCCATTTCTGGGTTCATAATTTCATCCATTTTACCATTCATTAAATCAGCCGTTTGATTATACAAATCTTGATTAACAGACCAAAAATCTTTTTCGATTTTCAATAAGGTTGGCAGCAGGCGAAGTCCACTACGTTCCATTTCAATTAGTATGTCCTTATCCAATTTGTTTAAACATAATGGCACTACAAACTCCAAACTAATTTTCTGTCTTAACAACAAAGCTAAATCTTCTACTGTTAAATCCTTTAATCTCTTTTTCCTAATTTCTTCCACTTTTTTAACAAGTGCATCATTAGGATCGCTAGAGTTAATATGGCCTTCTAATTCATTTAATGACTTTTCTAAATTTATCATACTAATGTGATCTTAATATATTATCTATTCTGTCTATATGGCTTTTGGCTGTATCAATGGCTTTATTTATAGTATCAACTGTCTTTTTATCTAAATTATAATTATCTAAATATCTTGTGAGCTTTGACACGTTATTTTGCAAACCTTTATATGCAGACATCACTTCATCATAATGGTCAAAATTTCTTCTCAAATTATCACTCCAAACTGGCGCCTTACTCAAATCTCTGATAAATCCTGCATAATCGGTCTTAGTAAGATGATCAGATATAGTATTACCAATTTTATTTACAGCATTATTAATAGATTTACTAACTGTTTTATCGACCGCTTTCAATGCAGAGACACCCTCATCAACATGACCATAACCTCCACCTGGAAGTGCCAACCCTGCTACTAGATACCCGCCAGATTCTACTTTATCTCCTGTACTAACATTTTCTCCAAATAAAGCATTACTAGTATCTAAGGCATCCCAAGCAGAGAAAACTAACTCAACAACACCAACTACAATTAATACTATAACTGGACCCTCGCCTGTTGGGTCATTCATTATCATTGGATTGTTATAGGCATAACTATAACTATTCAACTTTTGAGGATCAGCTAACAATATTCTTAAATCTTTCTCTGTGATTCTGCTAACTTCTTGGGGATTATGAAGCTTTACCAATAATGGGTCTATACTGGTAAACCTCCCAATCTCATTATCCATATACCTTGCCCCATAGTATTGCAGATTACTTTCAGGATCTTTTTCTTTTGAGGTGAAACCATAATTATCAGATAAATCCTGAATAGTATTCTGGTAATTAGTAGTACCGTATGGCTTATAATCCTCCACTTCAGCTATAGTACCAGTAGGGGTAGTGAGCAAATTGCTAGAATTTAAATGATCACTGATAATATAATAGGGATTATCATTATTATTAATTGTAGCAATTTTAATGCCATTTAGGAAGACATGAGACTTGGTTTGATTATTGAGATTCTTCTCGTAATACTTATCAACATACTTGTCTTGACTAACCACAGTCCAAGCCCAGTAGCCCGTGCCATCTAAAGCAAGGGTTTCTTGGCTAAGACTTTCTTCAGATATACTAGGTAGATCTCTGGTTGCTATGCTTTCTGTTGGCTCTTCTGGATCAGGAGGGTAGTAGAGATAGTCTTCAGTCCATTTGATGAATCTTTGGTTATTATGGTCATAGAGATAGTAAGTATTGTTTTCTGAAGCTATATCATAGGTGTTTTTTAGCCTATTTCTATGATCCCAGTAGTACTTTCTTAGGCCTATTTCCCTATTAAGGTTGCCGGCATTGTCATAGACAAAGTTTCTTGAGCCTACAGAGGTGAGCTGATGAGGATTGTTATTTAGATAGTTCATTGTACCCAGATCAGAGTTTGAGGTCATATTACCAATAGAGTCGTAAATAAAGGTTTGGGTGTAGTTTTTGTCTGGATGATTAATATAGCTTACTGTAGCTGAAAGCAACCTATTTAAGTCATCGTAGGTATAGGTAGCTGATTTTTATTTACTAACAAAATAAAACTAATCTTCCTTTGGAATATCTTTAATACTAAATTTACCCTCTTTAACTTTATTTTTATCAAAATCGAAATGACTGGGTGGTATATGTGGACTTAATATATGAAATGGTGGCACTCCCTCATCCTCATGTAAAAGATTACTCTCATCATTAAAAAAAATATTACTATATTCACACCTAATAATCGACAGGTCGTTTTCCACAGTCTTAACATTTAAATCAACCCACCTGGGCACACTACCATCTTGATATAACTTTTCGATCACCTTTTCTAAATCCTCATAACGACCTTCATACTTAGACTTATGTGTATCCTTACTATCTATCCTCGACAAATCAATAATAAAATCTTTGGGAATTTTTTCTTTTACATATTTCTGTGCTAATTCAATAGTTTTTTTTATTGCCCGTCGAAATCTATCTTTAAATACTGTTTTGTCCATATTATTGTATATATTTATTAATTGTATTAATAACCTCTTCTGAAGTTGTTTTTAATTCATTAATATTAAGTCCACTCCAAAATTTATCAGAATCAATATTTTTATTATCTATAATTAAACTCCCGTTTTTTATAAATCTTTCATAAATACTTTTCGGCAACATGACCCTAACAACTCCTTTGTCTAAATTTTCTCCCAACCAATTATCAGAATAATGTTCTGCTAAAGCCGACGAATTAGTTAACCAAAGTTTTCCATTTTTAAATCCTTCATTACCTATATCTGTAAAAAAATGCCCCGTCCCATGATATAAAGTAACAATCTCATCACTCTTATTTAACATCTCTCTAGCAACCTTACCTCCAACAAAAGGTAACAATGTTGCTCCACCGGTTACCAGTCTCTCATTGGTGCTAAGTTCTTTACCAGTGATAGTTTCTCTGCCTCTAATAGTTTCTGTTAAATCATTGGCTTCTCCGGCTACTGGAACAAAACCTAAACCAATTTCAGCTGATTGTTTCGGATTATTTACTATCCATCTACCTATAGCACCACCAACCACTTTATTTATATAATTTGATAAAAATGGCACATAAAAATTACCATCCTTATCTACCAGAATAATTGGGTTATTCCTAGAATAGGCATAGCTATTTAAAGCCTGAGGATCGCTCAAAACTTTACTTACAGAATCTACTTTTATGATGATGGGGTCAATACTAGCAAACCTCGCCGTCTCATTATCCATATACCTAGCCCCATAATACTGAAGTGCATTTTCTTCGTCATACTCCTGTCCAGTGAAGGTTGCTTGCACGACACTCGCTCCACCAAAATGAGACAAATGAGACAGTATAAAAGGGTTTTGGGACTGTCTCATTTTCTTAGATTTGTAAAAGAACTACGGTTTTTCCAAAACTTGACTGACTTGGACGTTCATTGTCTAATATGGCTTTACCAATTATAAGTTGGACTTTATCCACCCCTGCGGTATCATCCCCTCGTAATAAGCTAAGTATAGCAAAAAACTATGAAAAAAGCAGTATTATACGCTAGGGTAAGCTCAAGCCTGCAAGAAAAGGAAAGAACTATAGAAAGTCAGGTAGACGAGCTCAAAAAGCAGATCAAAAAAGTCGGCAATATTCTAGTAAAAGAATATGTAGATGACGGCTACAGCGGAGCTATGCTCAGTAGACCTGGGATGGATAAATTACGGGAAGATATTAAAACTAATAAATTTGATAGCATCTATTTCCATAACGCTGACAGAATCGCCCGAGATGTCACTTACCAAAATATCATCATCGGGGAAATTCTGCGGCATAAGAAACAGATTATTATTAACGGCGAGGACTATATTCATAACCCCGAGAACAAGTTTACTTTAACGGTGCTTGGGGCTGTAGCCGAGCTGGAAAAAACTAAAATACTAGAACGTAGTATGCGAGGCAGGCAATATAGATTAAAGCAAGGGCAACTACTATCACACGGATGCAACATTTATGGCTACAATTATATTCCCAAAAGTGATAAGTCCTTTCCTTCATATGAAATCAATCCTAAAGAAGCTAAGGTTGTTAACTATATTTTTAAACTTTATGCCCAGGGTAATATAAGTTTCAGAGAAATAGTTAAAAAGATAAAAGAAAAAAATATTCCACCTCGTCGAGGTAGAAAATGGACTTGGTATCATATAAGAATAATGTTAGATAACGAAACATACACTGGTATAAGATATTTTAATACTACAACTGACACCAATGCTTTAAATCGGCTTGAGGGTAGAAGTAAAACTATACGACGAGTGCCAACAGACAGGTCAACTTGGATTGGCATCAAGATTCCGCAAATTATTGATAAAGATTTATTTGATAAAGTGCAGAGTAAAATTAAATATAATTTGGAGTGCTACCGCAACGCTAAAAACACTCAGCCCTTATCCAATATAGTTTTTTGCGGCGTATGTCATAAAAGATGTTTTGCTTATCATAGGTGTTATAAAGTATATAGGAAAAAAGAAACAAAAATTTATCAAAGAACAATATATAAATGCGGCGGTAGTTTATATAAAGCCCACAACCGGGAAATTAACAGTAAAATATTAGAACCGCAAATATTCAAGATGATTGAAAAATATGTCTTTGATCCCGATAAACTAAAAAACTGTATGGATTATTTTTCCAAAAGCAATGCTGTTAACCAAGCTAAAGTTGAAAAAGAAATCAAACAAATCAAAACCCAGATAAAATCTATCCAAAAACAAAAGCAAAGAATTGTTGATCTATACTCCTTAGGAGATCTGGAAAGAGAAACCTATGTAGAAAAAGTTAATGGTTATGACAAAAACATACAATCACTGGAAAAAACAAACAAAGAACTGGCACAATCGATGCCAGTTTTTAATAATCCTCAAGAAATAGGAAATAGTGTGCTGAGTTATTCCAACCATGCTAAAGCTGATTTTTCTAAATTAAAAACAAAAGATTTCTTACAAAGATACGTCTCTAAAATAGAATATATCCATAACAAAGGTGTTGATGAAATAAAACTATACGGCTTTGTGACTATTAAAAATACTAAACTAGCTTTTGTAATAACCAATAAGATAAATAGACTACAAGCCCTTAAGAAACTACAACGACAAGATAAAAAAGATGGATTATTAGATAATAAGCAAATAACTAATAAAGAATATAATAAACTAAGCTATGAAAAAAGCAGTACTATACGCCCGAGTTAGTTCGGCTCTGCAGGAAAAAGAAAGAACCATAGAGAGCCAAATCGCTGAGCTTAAAAAACAAATAAAAGAAAATAATGACGTTTTAATCAAAGAGTATATTGACGACGGATACTCTGGTGCACAGTTGGATAGACCAGGAATGAATAAGTTAAGAGATGACTTAAAAAGCGATTTATTTGATACGATTTATTTTTTAAATACTGACCGAATTGCCAGAGAAGTAACTTACCAGACAATTATCATTGCTGAGATTCTAAAATACAAAAAGCAGATTATTATAAACGGCAAGGATTATGTCCATAATCCAGAGAACAAATTTGCTTTAACGGTTCTGGGTGCGGTTTCTGAACTGGAGCGTGCCAAAATAATTGAAAGAAGCCTAAGAGGTAAAATCCATAAACTAAAACAAGGTCAGGTATTAAACAGTGGTGCTAATATGTTTGGCTATACTTATATCAAACGCACAAACAAAACTCCGGCTAAAATGATAATCAACAAGGATGAAGCTAAAATAGTTAAATACATATATGAGCAATATGCTAAGGGAATAAGCTGGAAACAACTAATTGTATATTTAGAAGAAAAAGGTATTAAAACTCATTTAGGTTTAAAATTATGGGATACCGAAAAATTAAGGCACATACTGACCAATACCACCTACTATGGCATAAAATATTTTAATAAAACTAAATATGAGAAAAAACCTGAGAAGTCTATTTATAAAATTAAATATGGCAAAAGAATAGAAAAAGACAAATCAGAGTGGATTGCCGTCAAAGTTCCAGCTATTATTTCCAAAGGCTTATTTGATAAAGTCCAAAAGAGACTGGACAAAAATAAAAAGGTCTATAAGAAAAAATCAGAAGAACAATTACTATCTGGATTAATACGATGTGGTAATTGCGGTAGAAACTATATACCCTATCAGAGATATTATAAATATAAACTAGTAGATGGATCTTCTAAAATAACTTACAAAGTTGCCTATCACTGTGGGCTAAAGGTAAAAAACAGGATGCACTCTAAGAAAATGGATAAATACTTGTGTAAAAATCCCGAGGTATCAGCACCAAAAATAGAAAAATGTGTTTTTAAAATGATTAAAGACACGCTACTTGATCCTGACAGATTACTACTTTGTACTGACTACATGAAAACTAAAAATGGCTTAACTCATGAAAAAGTAGAAAATGAAATCAGCGATATTGAAAATAGTATATTAAAAATTACCAAAGATAAAAAACAATATCTAGATGATTACGCCAAGAGCAAAATTACTAGAACCTTATATTCCAAAAATTGCTCCCTGTGTGAAAAAGAAATAGATAATCTAAAAACACAAAAAAATCAGCTTATAAATAAAATGCCTAGACTACACAAGAAGCAAGTAATAGAAACAAGCGTCAAACAATTCTATGAAGTAGCTAAAACAAGATTTGAGCAAGCTACCAACTTTAATACTAAAAGAGAGTTTTTACTGGACTATATAGATAAGATAGTTTTTCTAAACAAAAAAATAACCCTATATGGGTCACTTCCTATAAAACTTAAAGCTTATAATGATCCAAATCAGCCGAGTAAGGTTAGCAAGATTGATTTTCTTATTGAGGATAAAATCCTATAACAAACAATCGCTATCGCCTGAACCATTAAAAAAATATTCTAATAAATCAATTCTTTTGCTTTCCGGATCTAAAGCTATAAAATCTTTACCATTAATTTCTATGGACCAGTTTTTATCATTAATTTCTCCTGATCTATCAACTTGATAACTCACATTGGTCAGAATACCCCTTGTATCAATATACCCTAATACTACTGCACCACCAATACTATCGGAAAAATTACTTCTAATAAAGTTTATAATATCCGAAGCCTCGGCTTTAATATCCCTTTTGGTTAAAAAATATTTTAGAATCTTGTTTTCCAGATTCTCATCAATGGTGGTTGACCCGCCAGCTACAACTGAATAAGTACCACCAATTTTTCCTATGCCAAATTTATGTCTATCTTCGTCTATCTCAAAAGAAAATAATTTCTGATCCGGCACAAAATAATTGTTTTCTCTATTCATCAATGGAGTAGTATCTGAATCTTGTGATGCAAATTGTAATGCCCCTACTATATTAGGATCTTCTACGTGGCCAGCTTGGGGACCTATTAAATCTGATAGACGCTTAAAACTAAATATCTTTATGGAACCACTCAATGATACGCCTGCAAATATCATAAGACATTTTTTTACTCCATCATATTCAGGAGTAATTTTTTTAAAAAAATCATCAATTTGTGTCTGTAAAACATTGATGTCTGTAGATAATACGCCCTTTTCAAAAGCAACCGATAATTTTTGATGTATAAAAAAAGAAAAATCTTTGTTTCCAGCATACATACAGGAAATAAAGTTACCTAAATCCTTTCTATTTTTTACAACCTTATCTTCATTTAAAACCCGATCATTATACTGAACTAATTTTGTACAATAGCCAACTACCTCTCGTTTACCATTAACTGATTTAGTAACTTTACTATCAGTTGCTAAAATTATTCTATCTGTAAGATTTATACCCAATATTAATGACATATTCTGTGAGCATATATTAATACTTCCAAACTCCTATTTTTCTTAATATAAAGCCTACTAAGAAATAACTTATAGGCCATAGCAAAACAAGCCAGCTGCTTAAAATAACATTTGCCCCCCAAATTTTTATACAAAGAAAAAATAATGAACAATATATTATTGTATATAGATCATGTCCTAAGTTACGATGAAAACTACTTTTTCCCCTATACCTACCCATATCTAGTATGAATCTTTTATATCATTCTTTAGTTTATTAATACCCTGCCAAGCCTTTGGATGGCAACGCCTGATCTGATCAGCCTTTGGACAAAAACAAGGGGTATGCCCTTTAATATAAGATTTTTGCTTTAATACCTGTTCAACTCGTGGCCAATTTGTATCATAACGTAATTTTTCAATAGAAGCCCTGGCTTTACTTGCATCGGATATATCTAAATATGATTCCAGTATGCCAACGGCACCATGTGAGTATTCAGACCACGGCCACTTACCATTTTTATCATAAAAAACTTGACCATACAAGAATGGAATGACCAGCTCTTCCAAAAAAAGCTTGAAACTAAATTCTGGCAATAGATACTCTCCCTCCTCTAAAGGACTACAAAGGCAAGCTGATTTGTCCATTTGATTAAAATGACGATCCGTAGTTGTATCTATATTTTTAACAATCAGTGCCGGAAGATCTGAAGAAGCTTTGTTAGTTCTCTCAGAAATAATAACGGAAAACTTACCACTTAACTTTAAACCATCAATGGAGTCTGGTGTACCATTATACAAAATTGAAAACTGGTCAGTGTCTTTATTATAGTTAGCTACAAATTCAATATCGCCAGAAATTTCTTTCCCGCTTACTATCAAACCAGGATAATATTTACTTAACCAATCCTTATCCTGATCTGATATCATAAAACAGACCAGGGTGATTTAGGCGTAAAGCTACGTGGGGTTGGCGTAGGGCTAGTGTCGTGGGTACCTAAATTAGTTTTAGATTCACTAATTTTATATGCATCCTCAACCCATTGACCTAAATTCTTTCTACCATCATCAGATACCCAGTCATGAGTTTTGTATAATGATGATGCAGGCTTACCATTTTTTAGAGAAATCAAATCTAAAGGATTTTTTCCTGGAGAATCAGTCTCTTTTTTCTGGGTTTTAACCGAGTGTATTCTAACGCCCAACAAAGCATTGCCTTTTTCTATGCTTTGTTCAATTTCGTATTTGACCCATGGCCTTTCCGATGTTTCTGCACCAATCAACACAACTGTGACAGAGGTATTTTTAAGCTGATCTTTTATCCAACTTTTTACGGCCTCATCACCTTTTTTCTTAATTTTTTCCCACTCGACTGAATCGATAATTCCATATTCATCCTCATCAGCGAGTAAATTGAAGTTTCGCACCTGACCAGCACGCCAAGCGTCCCGCTCATAATGAAAACTGTAAAAAACTTTTCTTGACATATGTTTATCCTATACTTATTGAAATTTTTATATCAAAATTGTAGTAAATAATTATTAAAAATAATAGCAGAAGCAGACCATAAAATATTACCAGTGTTTTAGAAAAGAAGCAGTTAAGCCATCTGTTTCTACCTGTATTATATTTACTAGCATCCATTGAGAAATCAATTTGATCCTCTTGCTTCTTGGCAACATCCTTGTATAGATCCCTATACATTCTTTCTTGAGACAAGAAATAGCCGTCTAGAAGCCAGAAAATTATAATTGGAACTAGAGCTATAAAGATAAATTGGGTACCAGCATTATTTGATGCCAATAAAGCCAAAAGTGCTGCTACCAAAGTAACTACCCATCCTTTCAACAGAAAAAGGTTATTAGCCATCCTGCTAATAACGTTTTGTATGAATTCTAAATGTTTTAATTTTTTTTCCATACGATTAAAATCTCCTGTCTTTAGGCGGATTAGGATCATTTCCTGGTGGAACTGTATCACTATCCCTAATTGGACCTTTCGGGCTGTGGATCCTTACCTCACCACCGCCGCTATTAGCTGAAAATTGTTTCGCTGCTGCCTCGGCTTCCGCTTGTGTGTCATAAAAGCCGGCGACTCTATCGGCCTTTTCTTTCTTAGCCTGCCATTTGCCAATATCTTTGTTTTTTGTTACGTGATAATTTGCCATGCTTGCTTGATTAATTATTGGTTTACAGGTTCATACCTGATATCATTAAAAGATTCCGGATCTGGCAATATATCGACTACCCTACCTACCAGATTAAAATCGTCTTTAACTATTAAAGGCTTATGCTTATCATCAGAAGAAGCTGGGTATAACACTATTGAAGAATCTCCCTTGGAAAAATTCTTTATAGTAGCCAGACCATCAATAACTGCTACAACCCTATCTCCGTTTGCAAAATAATCAGTTTTTTCTACCAACACCAAATCATTATCTTCTATACCCGCTCTGTTCATGGAGTTTCCGCAAGATCTCACCAAAAAATAATTATTCACTTTACTGGTCAATAACCTGCTATCAACTGAATAAAAATTCTCTATGTTGTCATCAGCGTAGAAACTAGGCTGACCACAGGAAACTGTGCCACGCAAAGGAACTAAAACAGTGTCTAGCCCTGGTTCTTGATAATGATTAACTAACTGTATGCCTCTTTTTTGTTTACGATTCCTTTCTATGTACCCTTGTCTGGTTAAAGCATCTAGATATTGGGTGACAGAGCGTGTTGATTTAAACTGAAAAGCTGATTTTATGTCCTCAATAAGTGGTGGAATATTGTGCTTTTCTATATATTTCTGAATAAAATCCAGTACTTCCAGTTGCCCTTTTGTTGGTTTTTTGGTATATTTCATACACTAGTATTATATACAAATATACAAAGATTGTCAAATACTCTACCCCGTAAATTAGGGATTTGCGAATAAAATAAAAAATACTAAGAAAAACGTTAAATAAATGGAAGCTACAGAGTTTAAAACCCAAATGCCGCTCAATCAGGGGGGTTTAATCCATATGTCTTTTTTCGTTGGCTACTGCCAAGATAACGGGCTTAAGATTGATAAAAATACCCTAGAGGAGCTACATAAGCATAAATTAGTCTTCCCCGCCTTAAAAGTATATTTAGGGGTTGTGGAGTTTAAAAGAGTATATGCTTCTTTTAACGGACTAAATGAATGGCGTTATATCCACCCTAAGGATTTAGACAAATTTAAAATTATAAAATTGGACAGAAAAAATTACTATTGCATCGGTAGTCTCGGAAAACTTAATGATCATTGGCTCGATTATTATTTTGATAACAATATGGTAGAGTGGCCGTCGCAACAGAAATCTTTTGCCTGGAAGCAAAGACAGTTTTCTGATTTTTACACCAGTGCTAGTGCCATAAAAAAACAATATGAATTTTTATACGATAAAAAGCAAATACTTGCCATAAAAATTGCTCTACCATATTTGATATGGATTAAAGAACACAAAAATGATATTGATAGAAAAAAAATAATAGCGTCCATCCAGAAAAGGATAGCTGACTTATATAAATTTCTAGAGATATACCATGAGATGGAAAAAATACATAAATTATTTGAAAAGAAAAAAAGAGAAAAATATACACAATACCGAGAGGCATATGGACATAAACCTTCAAAAATAGAATGGGGACAGGAGTACGATTTTGATATATCCCCTATTTTTAAAGAACGGGCAAAAAAAATCTTAGATAAGTATAAACTAACCAAAGAATTTATATATGACTGGCGAGAATTTATTTCGAAAAAAAGCTTGATTAACGAATCTGCTCGCAGTAATAAAATTAAAACAGCATATATTAAATCTCTAAACGACAATGATATTGCTAGTCTTGAGGACACGCATTACATGATTTATATTATTAATGCTTTCTTATATTTTCTGACTGAAAAAGAAGAAACTGTAAAGCAAGTTTTAACTGGATTTATTAATAAAACATGCCCTATTTGTAAGAGTAATTTTAAGCCCCGCAACAAATGGCAAATAACATGTGGATCAATCGCATGTGTAAAGGCCCATCGAAATGACTTAAAAAGAAGCAAAAGAAAAATTGCTAAGATAAGCTAAAACATTACAAAACGGAACTCGAGCGGAACTCGGAATGGACTATTTGAAAAAGAGCTATGATAATAATGGCTCTTTTTTCATTTAACTAATTACTAAGCTATGACTAAAAACAAAACCCTCGCTCCGATTGACTCCGATTCTATAAAAGTCGTGCCCGGGGTTCAGCGGGTATCTGAATTTATACTATTTGCCAAATGGTTTGCTACGCCTTATAAGTTTCGTAATCCCGAAACACAAAAGGAATTTGCAAAACAAATCGGAGTCTGTGAGGACACCTTAACTGATTGGACGAAAGACGTGCAATTCTGGCCACTTGTGCAAAGCGAAATAAGTGTTTGGGTAAAAGATCGCGTTCCCGATGCCATCGGAGGGCTATATAGCAATGCCTCAACTAAAGGTAATCCAAAGGCCGTTGAAATGTTCCTTAAGCTAGCCGGAATTCTAGATAAAAAACGATAATAAGATTAATTATTAACCAATAAAACCATGGACAAAAACAACCTCAAAATCCAATACCTTGATCCTAAGGTATTAAGTCCCGCTTCCTACAACCCTAGGAAGTGGAGTCAAAAGGCTATCCAGGACTTAACAGACAGCATTAACAGATATGGACTAGTAGACCCTATTATCTGCAATTCAGCCAAAGGTCGGGAGAATGTGGTCATTGGCGGTCATTTTAGACTCAAAATAGCTAAAGATTTGGGATATAAGACAGTGCCAGTAGTCTATGTCAATATTCCTAATCTAGAAAAAGAAAAAGAGCTTAATCTAAGGCTCAATAAAAACACTGGTGAATTTGACTTTAAGCTACTAGCTGAATTTGACGAGTCGTTCCTAGTAAATCTTGGTTTCAGCAGCGAAGAACTGGATGATATCTTTGATATAGATATAGAACCAGAAAAATTTGACCTCCAAAAAGAACTGGCTAAATTAGATATTAAAAACATTCAAACTAAAAAAGGTGATGTTTATGAGTTAGATGGCAGTCGCCTGATGTGTGGTGACTCCACTATTGAGGCCGACATGCTAAAATTAATGAATGGTGTTAGTGCTGACATGTGTCTAACCGATCCACCTTATATATTAAATTATTTAAAAGGTAAAAAGAAACATAAGTCTAGCGAGGGCTTCGGCTATAAGCGAGATAGACGGTATTTGGGTACAGATAGTTTGCCTGATAATTTTACTGAATTGTGGATGAAAAATATTGCCAAAATAGCCAAAGATGATTTTCATATCATAGTCTATGAGAATTGGAAAAATCTTAGAACTATTTGGGCAGAAATGGAAAAGTATTGGAAGGTTAAAAATATGATAGTTTGGCGACTACCCAATAGAACCCAGGGCTTTGCGGCTAAGTATAAATTTTTCTCAAAACACGATATAGCTATGGTGGGCAGTAGTAAAGACAGTTTAGAACTAAATCTATCCACAGAAGAAACGCCACTTCAAAATGAATACGAAACCGCCTTATACGCCATAGCCGGTAAACCCCATTGGGAAGGCTATCAAAAAGGCAAGAAGTACGCCCCAACTGACTTTATTGACTATAAGGCCTCGGACGAGAAAAGCTCTGGTCAAGGAGTGATTTTCGGCACCAAACCAGTAGAAATTCTTATTCCATATATCAAAGTCCTTACCAAGCGCGATGACCTCATTGTCGAGCCATTTGGTGGCTCTGGTTCAACGTTAATAGCGGCCACCAAAATGAAGCGCAGATGCTATATCATGGAAAAATCCCCCGTCTATACAGAAGTGATCAAAAAGCGTTGGAAAAAACTAACTGGTAAAAAAACTATTAAATTACACGGTCATGATAAGTAAGCAACAAAAAAATGAGTTGATTGAACAGCTCAAGAAAACTCCTATAGTGCAAATAGCGTGTGAAAAGTCTGGCATCAGTAGAGCGACCTATTATCGTCTGCGTAAAGACAACGAATCTTTTGCCAAAGAAGCTGATCAGGCCATACTACAAGGATCACTGCTCATAAACGACATGGCGGAGTCCCAATTAATTACCGCTATTAAAGATCGTAATCTGACAGCCATTATTATGTGGCTCAAACATCACCATCCGCAATACACCACTAAACTCCAAGTAACCGCCAAACTTGAAGAATCTAACCAGGTATTAACGCCAGAGCAACAAGCAGTCGTGACCGAGGCCTTAAAACTAGCCGCCTTGCACGCTGACTCTGACGAGAAAGAACAACAAATATATGAACCCAACAATGTTAACGCCTCAACTACTGAGGCAAGTCTACCAAGACCGGAAAGTCCGGACAGCCATCACTAGACAAAGTCATTTACTATTTTTCCATCTCTACTTTGCCAAGTATGTGACTCACGAGACGGCCAGATTTCATAAAGAATTATTTTCTATAACCGAAGACGAAAGTATTCCTATGGCTGTTATAGTGGCCTTCCGTGGATCCGGAAAATCCACGATTATGAATATGTCATACCCAATTTGGGCAATACTAGGACAACAGAAAAAGAAGTTTGTGGTTATGCTTAGTCAGACCCAAAGACAGGCTAGGCAGCACTTAATGAACCTTAAACGAGAATTAGAGCAAAATAAACTACTTAGAGCTGACTTAGGACCTTTTGAAGAGCAAGCTGATGAATGGGGTTCTTATGCTCTAGTTATCCCTAAATATGACGCTAGGATCATAGCCGCTTCTACTGAACAAAGTATTAGGGGTTTAAGACATGGGCAATATAGACCAGATTTAATTATTTGCGATGATGTGGAAGATTTGGAATCTGTAAAGACCAAAGAAAGTCGGGACAAGACTCATCAATGGCTGGTAGGAGATGTTATTCCAGCCGGAGACTTAAACACTCGCATTATTGTAGTGGGCAATCTTTTACACGAAGATTCAGTGTTAATGCGATTACAACAGGGTATTAAAGATAATAATCTCAAAGGCATATATCGTTCCTATCCTCTGTTAGATGACAACAACCAGTGTGCTTGGCCTGGGAAATATCCAGATAACGAAAGTATTGGAAATCTTAAAAAGCGAGTGGGAAATGATACAGCCTGGTATAGGGAGTATTTACTGCGTATTATCTCTAACTCGGAAAGAGTGATTCATCCAGAGTGGCTATGCTACTATGATGAGATCCCTAAAAGTCGAGAACATTTTTTCTTCCCAGCTATTGGTATTGACTTAGCTATTTCTGAAAAGACCACAGCTGATTATACAGCTATGGTCGCGGCTTTAGTTTATATTGTTGACGAACGTCCCCTAATCTATATTCTGCCCCATCCCATTAACCAACGTCTGACTTTCCCAGACGCTATTCAAGCAGTTAAAAGTTTAGCTAATAGTATACGTAAAGGAGATTATCCTGATGTTTATGTAGAAGACGTTGGGTACCAACGGGCTTTTATCCACCAATTACAAGATGATTACTGTATGCAAGTAGAAGGAGTTAATTTCGGACGCTTAGACAAGAGATCACGATTAGCCATAGCTTCAAATTCTGTTAAACGAGGTTATGTAGTTTTCCCTCGTCACGGAGCCGAAGAACTTATACAGGAAATAACTAACTTTGGGGTCGAAAAACACGATGACCTAGCCGATGCTTTTTCTATGCTGATTATGAAGATACTGGAGCATCAGTTTAGTATGCCAAGGTTGACTATGTTGGGATAATTAGTGTGGCTATTTAACTATGCTACAACCTCTAACAATGACATTGCCAATAATTTCTCCTTCCACTTTACCCCTAAGAACAATGTTTTGTTCTTTTGATAAGGCCGCTAATTGAACTTCGTCTTCTTTATTAAACATACACTGAATACCAAATAAACTACTAGATGGGCCATATAAAGTAACATACGGCGTATCAATAATATCCTTACCTATATTATCAATAACACCAGAGACTTCTACCATTTCATTCTTATACTTTGCGTCAGCGGCCACGCTATTAGTATCATATTCCTCACTGAGTTTAACAGCGGTAACTTTTATTATAGATTGTTCTGGTTGCTGACCTTGTTGTTGGTTAGTAGTCGCTGCTTGCTGATTGGATTGATTAGTATTTTCATTATCATTGTCACTTGAAGCAGCGATAACGATGATAACAACAAGTGTAACGCCCGCACCAATTAACATCTTTTTGAAAAAACCCATTTTCTTTTTTCCTGTTTCCATAAAATTATTTTGATTAATAATTAATTCCTAGACTCACTTTCGACCTAAGTGAGAGGGCTGCCGGAGATGCAAAAAGCCCGCCGCCAGCGATCCCCTTACGGAGACCCATACCCCTTTCGAGGCATGACCTATAACAGTGCTCTGACGACGAGCCATTTACTGTTATAGGTTTTTGCACCATGCCCAAGGAAAATCCTTAAGTTTAGGCGCTTGGCTGTTAAGCCAATGTTATTTAATTGTTAACTATATTTTAGCTAAAAAAGAACTAAAAGTCCACCTTTAGCTTAGCTCACTTTTGAGGTCTTGCGAAGGCTCTAGTTACCAACAGCTTACCTACATCAAAAAACCGCCAGAAAGGCGGTTTTTTGTATTTATTAGTTCCTTATAAGCACTACGTAATGAGGGGCTATTCTAATAATAACATCACCAACCGGGTAAACTTCCAGTGGACGCTTATCTAGATATTCCAAATCTGCATTTACGATAGGTAAAATTTTAACCTTTTCATCTCCTACAAAAAATAATTTAACATCTTCTGCATTGTTTATATTTATGATCTTAAATGGTATTATCATATATAATACAGATAACACCAACATGATATAGAAAAGTGAACTGATTATTTTCTTTTCACGAAACTTAAAGGTAGAAGTAAATAAAATAATCAATAATACTAGCAGAACGTAAGGTGTATAAGGAGTCATGGGCGATAGACCAAAAAGCAGAAGTCCTAAACCAATTAAAATTGTTAAAATCAGATTAATTTTCTTATTCATAATCATATATTTTAATATTTACCGTATAGAATATCCTCAGCGAAATATCCATAAGGCCCTCCCCAATCACTCATAACCTTATAATATGTATTAAATCGTTGCTGCTTTTCATAACCTGATAATCCCTGGTCTTTGGAGTTTTGCTGACTCATAAAATGTTCATAGGATTTAAATCCACTTATATTTGGATTTTTATCACCGAACCAACTACCTGCATCATTAGCCCAGTGGCTCAGTTCGTGAATTAAAGTGCTACCAATTGACTCAGAATCACCCTCTAATCCAAGATCATATATGTTTACATCATTAAACCACCAATCTCCATTATATGACCCAGCTAGCGGTTTATCGGGGTTATCATCCACTCCTATAAATACGTCCGGACCATATTTTTCGTCACTGCTCAAAATCTTAACAATATCAATATCTTTATCAAATGATTTAAAATAATCCTGTATCTCTTGATTATTTTGAACCAAATCATGCAATTTAACTAGCGCCTCTTTGAATTGAGTTTTCTGCTCATCAGTGGCATCATCATAATTCACTTTGATGGCTCCTGTTGGATCTACATATACCACAGGATTATTGGCTACATAAGAATAAGAATTTAATTCTTGGGGATTAGCTAAAATTTCATCAGTATTCTTATTATACTTCTTAGCATCTAAGATATCAATCATTAACGGATCTATAGCCGTAAATCTACCCAACTGGTTATCATAATACCTCGCTCCAAAATACTGAATATTGGTCTCTTCGTCATACTCCCGTCCAGTGAACTTATAATCATTCTTTAAGTCAATGATCTCATTATCATAGTTAATATTACCAAATGGCTTGTAATCTGACAATTGAGCTGTGGTGCCAGTACTATCAGTCAGTATTGAGCTAGAACTCAAATGATCTGATAGTATATAATATGGGTCATTATTGTTATTCACCGTAGCTATCTTTATATCATTCAAATAAATATGAGACTTAGTCTGGTTATTCAGATTCTTCTCAAAGTACTTATCAATGTATTTGTCTTATGCTACTTTTTTGTACGACCAAAAAAGTAGCCAAAAAAGTCGCTCGCTTGAGCCAAGGTTCACAGAATTTAGGACTCGTCATCACTAGCAACGCAAAACTCGCTGCGCTCAAACATTGCGTCGCTTACTTCGTAACGCTCTGACTCGTCTCTAAATTTCTAGCTCACCTTGGCTAGGCGAGGATATTTATTTTAGCGATAATTACTTACACGATATTTGCTTATAAAAAAAGCTAATATCCTTATCTTTTTCCAGATACAGCATTTGTTAACACTTCTTTCATATACTTTTTAGGATCGTTTCCATCAAATGGAAAATCTGGATAGTCCTCTAAAATTTTTTTCAAAATATTATCAATCCCATGATATTCGTCAATAAACATAAACCCCTCTTTTGTTAAATCTGTATACCTCTCTGGCATCAATAAAATCCATTTAACTACAACATTAAAATTTTTGAAGTCGCCCACATATTTGTCATCTTTCTCATAATCACGATACCCAAGACGAAAATCTTTATACTTCTCAATAATGTCTTCTTTTATCATAATTTTACCTTAAATTATTAACAGCATCGCTTAACTTATCAAATTTTACTTGATCATAGACCATTTGATAGGAACTTATTTGGCCACTCTTATTTAAACCGACTAACTCACGTGTTGTAGGATTAAAATAATCAACATAACCCTTGCCATAAACACCATCAAGTTTGAAGACGGTTGTATTATCTGCGGAATTGATTAAACTATTAGCCATACTATAATACTCATCAACATTCTTAGCCCCAACTTCTGCTCCATGTTTATAATAATGCCCGACTAAACTAGCTACATCATTTCCAGCTTCACCAGCAGACCAGGCTCTTTGAGTGAACTTAAAATTTGCATTCTTAACAAATAGCTCCCCTAAGTTTATAACATCATCAACATTTTTGGCAATACCATGGAAATAATCAGCTATTTTGTATGTTCTGTATCCATTCTTTGCTAGTCCTAACGATGGCAAAGGAGCTGCAACGCCTACTATATCTAGCCCCAGAAATACCATGTTCCAGGTACTCTTTTTATGTTGATAATCGTAATAAGATAAAGCTAGGGAAATCAAATCAAGGGCTGTTTCTACATACTGACCAGATGGATCAGTGTAAATAATTGGGTTATTCCTGGCATAGCTGTATGAGTTCAGTTGTTGAGGATCTATAAATAGTTCTAATATTTGCTTATTGTAATTTTCACTATCTTCCAAATCTAAGAGTAATGGATCTATCGTTATAAACCTCCCCAACTGATTATCATTATACCTTGCCCCAAAATATTGTAAAGCACTCTCCTCGTCCACCTCTTTCCCTGAAAACTTGTAGTCTGAAATGGGGTCTGTAACAGTATATTCAGCTTGTATACTACCAAAAGGTTTGTAATCAGTTGACTCCATAATAGATCCAGAGCTGTCTATAATAATATCTGAAGAGCTTAAGTGGTCAGATAGTATGTAGTTTGGATTACCATTATTATTTATAGTAGCTAATTTAATATTATCGAGGTATAGGTGGGTTTTAGTCTGGTTATTAAGGTTCTTCTCAAAGTATTTATCAACATACTTATCCTGTGATACCACAGTCCAAGCCCAGTAGCCTGTGCCACCGTCTAGGGTCAGTTCTTCAGTAGAATCTAGATTATCCAGGCCTCTGTCGGGAATAGATAGAGATTCAGTGGGTATTTCTGGATCTGGAGGGTAGTAGAGGTAGTCTTCAGTCCATTTTATGAATCTTTGGTTATTATGGTCATAGAGATAGTAGGTGTTGTCTTCTGAAGCTATATCAAAAGTATTCTTTAGTCTGTTTCTATGGTCCCAGTAGTACTTTCTTAGGCCTATTTCCCTATTAAGGTTGCCGGCATTGTCATAGACAAAGTTCCTTGAGCCTACAGAGGTGAGCTGATGAGGATTGTTATTTAGATAGTTCATTGTACCTAGATCAGAGTTTGCTGTCATATTACCAATACTGTCATAGGTAAATGTCTGGGTGTAGTTTTTATCTGGGTGGTTGGTGTAGCTTACTGTAGCTGAAAGCAACCTATTTAAGTCATCGTAGGTGTAGGTAGCTGATTTCTTGAGATCAGTATTGGCGTTATCTACTATGTTCAAGATATTGCCTACATCGTCATAGGTATAGTTGAGGTCTTGCAGAGTGTCCTGGCCAGAAGTAGTCAGAATCCTGGTCAGTCTAAAGGCTTGATTGGGGTCATAGGTATAGTCGGTTATGGCGTCATTGTCCCTTTCCAGGTGAGTCATCTGGCCATTTTGGTTGTAAATGATATTGGTGGCTATATTTATTGGGCCTTGGCCTTTGTCCAGAGATATAGAGCTTACTTGGCCGATATCATTGAAGCTGTAAGCTACTTGCCAATTGTTTGGATAAGTGACTTTGGATAGAGCGCCGGCTAGATTGTACTCGTACTTTAAGACAAAGGGCTCATTGGCAATGGTAGTGGTGGCGGTAGTCAGGCGGCCCAAAATATCATAGTTATAGCGCTTAGAATTGCCTAAGCCATAATCAGCGAAAATAAGCTTGCCTTTATTATACTGGCCATTGTCATAAGTGTAGTTTATTTTAGTAGCGCCGGACAATTTTTCATTCAGGACTCTGTTTAAATTATCATAAGTATAGGATATGGCATCGTTCTTAAAAGATGTTTCTGTTAAGACATTGCCATTTTTGTCATAGGTGTATTGGATCTTGGCGGGATTTGCAACACTGGGCTTATGCACCATGTCCTGCCAAGTCAAATTGTCCAGAGCATCATAGCTAAAGTTGCGAATATTGCCAGCACTGTCCGTGATTTTCTTGAGCTTGTTTGTCAATGTATATTCGTAGTTGGTAGTATAGACACTGGCGCCATTGTGCTCTTTGACTTGGACTAAATTGCCATAGGCATCTTTGGTCAATTCTTTGACGTGGCCATTGGCGTCAGTGATAACAGTAATGAAGCCGTCATACTCATAGCTGCTTGTGCCAACCGGCGTTGTTTCGGTCAAAATCCTGTCTTGAGCATCATAAGTATAGGTTTTAGCTGGTTTGGACAGATCTGCCGAGCTATAGGCCAAACTGCTGGTCATATAGGGCAAAGACTGGCGCTCTACTCTGCCTTGAGCATCATAGCTAATATCTACTGTGGCATATTCGCCGGAATTTCCGGTCTGGGATTTTTTCTGAACCACTCTATTAAGACCATCATAGTATTCCCTGCTAGTCTGATATTGACTGGCGGTATAATAATCTTTGACTTCTTTGTATCTAGGCAAAATCGTGTCTTGATAACTTATTTCTTGCTTGGTCAGCAAAGTTGTCGGATTGCCAGGATCGGAAATCTGCGTTAGGACCAGGCGGCCAAAAGCGTCAAATGTATTTACGGTTCTTGAGCCATTGGGATCGGTGGAGCTGGCTACTTGGCCGTTGAATAAATTGTAGTCAGTCAAAGTCACCTGATTCAAGGCATTGGTCGCAGAAGCCGGATAAAGATTGGGGCTGTCGTAGACGATGGTGGTGGTGGCATTTTTTGGATCAATCTCGGCGCTGACCAAACCATAGCTGTTGAAAACTCGTTTTACTTCGACCGCGTCTGTTTTATAATCTTCTTTGGTAAGATTGACTTTTTCTACTTGGCCCAAAGGTAAATTATCATAATATAAATCCTGATCTTTACTTTCGGCAATGCTGCTGATTTCCTTATTCTTCGGGGCAGCCAGGATATGCTTGGTGGTATTTTGGGCATATTCGTAGTTGGTGTCTTTTTCGTCACCAGTAAGCTGATCGGTGATTTGACCGGTATTTAAATTAACCGTTACTTTACCTAAATCATGTTTAGTCAGCAAATTGCCATTATCAGTATTATATTCATATTGCGAAGCGACGCTAGTTTCATAGTATGGCTCCTGCGTGTTGTGATAATAATCAAATATTTCCTGGCTATTTCTGGCTATATTAGAGATACGCAATTCATCAATAGAAAATGGCCCGGCATCATTACAATTTGCCTTATGGCAAAATAGATACAACTTTTCGTTGACTGCATCACCGCCATTATATGTCACTGGGCCTTGGCCAGATAAATCGCCATCAATATAAATATAGGCGTTCTGCGTATCCACCACAAAAGCATAATGTTGCCATTGACCCAAATGTATGGAGTTTTGCGCTGAATGCACTGTCCAGGTATATTTGTCAGATTGAGAATAAAACCAAATATAATTTTGATTATTATCATATTCGGCCACAAAACCGAGATTACTATTATTAATCTTGCCAAACGGCCGCATAGTCAAAACGCTGCCATTATACTTGATCCACATTTCCAAAGTAAAAGCATCGTCGCCAATACCATATACTGGTGCATATGCTCTAGTATTAGTGGAAACTCCTTTATAGGCGCCGTTAGCCTGGCCATTAAAGCCAGTATCTACGTTGGCGCTGCCAAAACCCTCCTCTACCAAATCATAAGTGCCATTGCCCTGGGCATTATCTTTTTTATCTTGCGTGCCAACAATACCATTCATATGGTATAGCGCTACTGTGTTGGCGTCGACATCATACTCACGCAAAGGCCCACCCTCCAATAAATGAATCTGAGTATCGGTATCTTGATCACTATAAACAAACCTTCTGTTCTGACCCAGATCCTCTGTCTGCCATTGAACAATTTTCTTGCCCAACATATTATCCTGCCAGTCATAACGGCTGCTATACTTTACTTTGCCGTGCAGATACAGGCCCGCGTCTGAAGCGATGTTATAATCATTTACTATTTTCTGTAAATTTATGTCATTGTAGATATTGCTCACAGACGGAATAAATTCAGTATTAGAAAAATAATTTGGTTGGGATGATCCATTGATCTGGCCATTGTACGACTCTATTCTAATGCGGCCATCGCCGCCCACGCCGCCATTACCAGAGGGTTCCATACCGACTGAATGGTATTCATTGCCGCCCTGGCCACCCAAGGCCTTTACCTGGCCACTTCCGATACTAGTTGTTTCAATGGTTTGAATATATATTGATCCGCCCGATCCGCCGCCGCCGCCGGCGCCAGACCAAAGACCGCTATCCAAAGTAGCTGAACCGCCATCTTGGCCATTGGCATTGATCTGGCCGTTGATGCCAAGCTCTAAAGATAAAGAATTTAATATTATAATACCGCCGCCATTGCCGCCGGCGCCAGCATCTCCATAGCCGCCGCCTCGGCCAACATCGCCGCCATTGCCGCCGCTAGACCCCAAAAACATTATATTTAAATCTTCATAACCATAAGTTGGTCCGGGCTGGCCAGCTTTATTGGAGCAGCCGCTTGGCTCCTGGCCGGCGGTTCCCAAACCGCCATACGAACCGCCGCCGCCGCCGGCCGCGTTATATATGCCGCAAAGCAAGCCGCTGCCGCCTTGACCAGGGCCAGATTCATCATATTGGTACCCTTGGCCAAGCGCAGACAAAATGCCATTAATGACGGCGACTCCTTGATTTTTTATCTTAATACCATTTTTTACAACTACAGTGTGCCCCTCATTGATTAATATAGAAGTAAAATTTTTGTCTGTTTCCCAGATATCATTGCCGGTAGATACATAAACACCGTCACTTCCATCCCCCAAATCAATCGGCAAAGCCTGACCCTGCCGATTGGTAACTTTGGCAAAACCATATACATCGCGCAATTTCTCGCTGGCAATTTCCATTGTTTTACCAGCGGCGTACTGATATTGGTAGCCAGACCAATTATTGACGCCATCATCGATGACTACTTCTCTGGCTACATACATATTAAACGGCAAATCCGGATTAGCCAGGCTGCCATCGGTATTTTTTTCTTGAGCGGAAAAACCATAGCTAATATATATCTTAGAACCAGATTGATTATCAATCTCTCGCATGATATCCAATTTTTCTCCTTTGCCAAAATATGTATCGGCAAATGAGCCGCCGGAATGAATGATATCTTGCACCTGATCGCCATTGAAATCAGCGATGGCCACTGGTAAAGATAATTTATAATAGTCCCCATAATCTTCTATATCCCCCGTATCAAACACAGTTTGACCCATTAAAGACAAATTTCCTTGAGACCATGTGCTGTTTTCCTCAACCTTGTGATAATAACCACGATCACTCAAGCCATCTCCATCCAAATCGCTAAAATAATTTACTGTTTGCTCTGGAGTGGCTATGTCTAAAAAATAACTCATAATTGGCAAGTCCATACTCACCGTACCGGAAATAAAGCTACTACCGGTATTAAAAAGTATGCCTTCGCCTTGCTCATGATGCTCGCCATATTGACAGCTATATTTATAAAACACATCACCCAGACCATCATTATTTAGATCGGCAAAACCATAAGGATCACCCCCATAAGCCAGACAATCACTAGATTCCATGGTCACTGAATTATGATAATCATTATCCAGAATCCAGCCGCCGGTACCGATATTACGCAAATAAACATCTATGTTGGCCGTAAGGTCGGTATGGTTATTATAAATAATATCATCATAGCCGTCAGCATTCATGTCTTGAAAAATTACTAGATTCATGGGTGGTAAACCGGCATGCGATACTTGAGTCAATGATACCGGCAGAGTGCTAGATGACTGTTGCCAACCACTGCCGCTATTGATATAAAAACGATCATCCATAGCCATATCCATAAAATGATCGCCGTTTAGATTGGCAAAAGTAAGAGGCAAGGAATAATACGTACCACCAAACACGCCGCCGCAATTACCGCTAAAACTAGTGCTCAAATCAAAGGCTGTGCTAGTTGCCCACGCTCCTTGACCATTGTTGAGCCAAGCGTCAACATCGACTTGTCCACTGGAACAACTGACCCGAATAAAATCAGTATAACTATCACTATTTAAATCTAAAAAGTAATCCTGTTTGCCATATCCCTGTTGGCTCTCGGCACCTAAAATCATATTATTTGGCAGGTCGTACTGACTAGTAGCTGAATACGTGGTTGCTTGATATGAATACTGAAAATCCACCTGATCTTTGGTAAATCCTGCGCCGCCATTATAAAATTGAGGCACTATTGATTGCAATAAATATTTGCTGCTGGTTTCATTCAAATGTTGCACTAAATCATAAACAGTTTTTATCTGGCCCTCTACTTTAATTTCAATTCTATCCAATAAATATTGCGTTTTAACTTCAAAACCCGTTTGGTAAGATGAGTTGGCAATATTGTTTTGCGTCAAACTACCGGAAGCAAAGGGCTGAAAATCAACTTCATAAATACCGTCGGTCACACCTGAGCCGGTGTAAAATATTTTCTTGGGATAAATTTGCCCGCTATCTTTATAATATTCATACCTTACGAAATTATCATTAGTATCCCTGATTTCCTGAAGCATCCATTTATAAATCTGGGTGGAGTTATTGGGGTTATCCTGTCGAGCATTTATATCGGCGCCAAAGGTATAAGCTGTGCCCAATCTATCAGTGACTATCCACTTGTTTTCACTGCTAAATTCAACTTTAGCGAAATTAGAATCAACCAGCTTGCCATAGGTGCCATAGCCGCTGCTATCCACGCTTATCGGCTGCAATTGACTGCTGCCGCCCAAGTTTAAAATAAAATATTTCTCATTATATATATTATCAATACCAGTACGGTTGTCTCTTTCGATACTTGGCATATACAGACTCCAGCCAAAACCTGCCATAGAGCCAATATTCACCTGCCGATGATTGTATTGCAGAGCGATATCTGGCTGTAGATTGGTTCGACCCTTGGGGATAGACAGGGAATAAGAATAAGAAAATAAGCCGGTCAATTCATCGATATTATAGCTGCCCACCTTATCTTTTGGCTGTTTGCCAACATTATCTCGATTACCATACATATCAACCACACCATCTTCGCCAGACATCATGTCCATTTCTTCAGCAGTGTCGTTGCTTATTGCGCCATCATCGCTTATCGGTGCCTGATCGCCCGGCTCAATAATCGGATCTAATGACGGCTCCTCGATTATCGGATCCAAAACCGGATCTTCGACAACTGGATCCAAAAATATCGGACTGGGTATTGGTTTAGCTATTTCCTTTATCGGCAGACCCATGATTTCCCCATTTGAGTTATCCACAGGCTGGATAATCGGATCAACCGGCGTTATTTGGTTAGAAATTTCCGGTTCTGATTCTTGCGCTTGAGCTTTTTTGGCTAAAATTAGCGAAAAATTTGATAAAAACAAACTCGCCAACATTAAGCCAATAATGGGGCGAAAACTTAGAGATTTTTTACTCGGCATATGATTAAAATTAATAATGATTACATCTTATTCCTGTATTAAACTGCTGACAAGATCATTTTTTATATTATCCGTATTGCTGTAGCCACCAACCAACAAACGATATTTATTTTGACTGTCATAAACATCTATGGCCCAAAATTCATCCGGTTTATCAAACAGCCAAGCTCGAGTGCCTATCGGCTTATCCTGACCATGGCTACTATCAATATTTTGGTCAACGGAAAAATCAACGTAGTCGTCGTAACCTTGGCACCAGAGTTGACCTGACCATAGATCCGCAGTCGCCTGCCGATCCAGATTATCTGATTCTAAACGGCACTTAGCATCGATCTGAAATTTAATATTAAATACTTCTTCCCTAATAATGGTTTTGTTATTCTGCTCCTGAACAACAAAATTAAATTTTGGCTGGCCAAATCCATAATACTTCGCCCATGACAAGCCATACCACAGCAGTAAAACTAGTGCAATGCCGATCAACACTACTAAATAATGTTTTCTACTTTTCCCATTATTATGCCGGCGAGCGACTTGAATCTTAAATGAAACATAAAGCAACCAGAACAAAATAATGCCAATCAGCAAAAATATTGGCACTGACCAAAATTTTATTATCAAATAACCATCATTATTATATTTTTCCAAAAGCCAAACAACCATCATGGCCACTAGCGGCCATTTATAGCCACGAACTATCAAGATTGCTAAAAAAATATAAAGTATCAATAGATAAAAAACTATCCATAAGTCATAAGTAAATACCCAAGCAGAAATTGCTAAAGAAATAAACATGGCAATCATTGCCCAGGTTCTGTAGCTTTGCCAAAACTTCAAGCTGTCATAATTTTCAGCTTGATAATCACTGCTTAATATATTTTTTAATTGTCCCTTGTTCATATTTATTAAGGTTGATATTTATAAGTCGCGAGATCCACAACTGGCGCGAAAAATTTATTAGGACGAATATTATTATAATATTTATTTTTCGCCTGGTTATTTTCTTTATCTAAATTATATTTAAACCATAGCTCATAACCCAATTTTTCCGGATTGGCGGTCTGACGACCAACTTTAAAATTCTGATTAACTACACCGCCCCGCCGCAACGCTTCAACTACTGCGTCAGTGCTCTGCAAAAATTTATTATAGATGGTCCGCAAATCACCCTGGTCAGCCATGTTAGCCCAAGCTAAATTGAGCCAATATCGTTGCATCCCCTCTTCCTGCTTACGGCTGGTATCCAATGTATAAATATCATATTCGGCTTTAGCGTTATCTGCCCGGTTCATAAAATTTGTCCAATTGACAACGTCCATGTCTTCACCCAACCAACGACCATCCTGCTGATGATATTCTCGACCCACATTACTTTCCCAATTATACACTTTGCCGTTAATAGCCATAAAAGCATGATCGTACCGTGGTTCAAACCAGCCTTTATCTTTGTTTTTCTCCAAGTAAATCTTAGTCAATAAGCCAACGGGGTCAAAAAAGGTTATGGGGTTATTCTTGGCATAGGCGTAACTATTTAAACTTTGCACATCAGCCAAAAACTTGCTTGGATTTTTGAGCAACATTGGATCAATGCTAGTAAATCTGCCCAAAATCGCATCATAATAGCGCTGGCCAAAATATTCCAAATTATTTTCCGCGTCCAGCTCTTTGCCGGTGTACTTATACCGATTGCTCCCTGCCATACTGGTACTGGTAGGTAAGCTACCAAATGCTCTGTAGTCATTTGTGGCCACTATTTGGCCCTTGGTATCAGTAATGATTGTGGGTGAGCCCAGATGATCAACAATAGGGAAGCTGAAATTTCCCCCACTATCTAGACTGGCAATCTTCTCATCGCCCAAATAAATGTTGACCTGTGTTTTGCCGTTTTGATCTACTTGATAGTATTTATCAATGTACTTAGTCTGGCTAGTGACAGTCTTGGCTGTTTTAGCTAAAGTCCCAAAACTAGGGATCAACAGTAGCAAAACCACGACTGCCAATTGCCAGCCCTCCAAATCGCTTTTCTTTCGCATCCTATTAAAAATTAATTACTAAAGGATGCCTGGTTTTTTTATATTAAATTTTTATTTTTTCCCAATTTTTTAGTGAAAGATTTTTTATCAAACCTAAAATCGTATATTTTATAAAATTCACTAGCAAATCGACGTTCACTTATTCTTGCTTCAAAATTTAAACTTTTTATGAGCCTAACAAGTTTTTTCTTGCCAAATTTTTTAATTAAAAATTCAACCCAAAATTGGCCTATCATATATACATTTGAACCACTCTTGTCAAAATAATTAAAAACATCCAGGGCGCTATTATAATCCTTGCTTAAAATTAATTTTTTACCAGACAGATAACAGGCCAATCCCTCGTTTAACCAACAAGGATAATGGCTATTGGTCATTTGCGAGTAGTAAATATGACTATATTCATGCTTGAGTGTTAACCAAAAATTTTTTGCCTTATGATTTGATTCTTTGGCATAAATATTTTTGTCCAAAATAAAGATAGCGTTATTTTTAGTCACGCCAACAAACCATTTTTCAGTTTTCTTCCCCATGATCAAATCTAAATCTTGTCGGCTGGGCACAAAAAATAACAGTGGTTCAGTGGCCTTAAAATCATAAAAATTATCAAACTCTTCCTTAGTTGCAGTTAGGAATGCTGATAACTTTTTATCAACCTTCACCGATTTTAAGCTAAGGTATTTTTTCATGTATTTATTTTAAAAAAATCGATAATAAAACTGGTTCTACAATTTAGCAGACAATCAACTATCTGATCCAATATTTTTTTGTGCTATAATCCTTGTAATTCCGTGTATGTGCGGCTCTGGATTGCCCGCATGACCATTTTCATTAATAATTTCTTCGTTATATAAAATAATATCTGCTTCGGAAAATATTTTTTTTAACTCACCTCGTTCAAAAAAACAGCGTTTATCATTGCCAATTTTTTTGTACAGCGGATCATCTATGGTAAAACCCGATATGATAATATAACCATTTTTTTTGATATTGTTCTTTATATTTTCTAATACTCGGAAAGCATCCTTTTTGGACAAAAATTGCAAAGAATTATAAGCATTAATAATGTCAAACATATCATCTTTTATAATGTAGCTACTAATGTCGCCACAAACTAGCTCGAAATTTACCGTTGATAATCTATTTATCTTTACTAAATTTTTTATATGATTTATAGATTCCGGTGATGCATCAACACCGGTCACCCTGAATCCCTTGGCCAACATAAATAAAACATCTCTGCCTTGACCGCACCCTAAATCAAGAAACTTGTCTTTAGGCGTCAATTTTTCAAAAATTTGCCGCAATAGTATATTCGGCTCATCTCCCCAAACTGATCTTTTTTTGTAAATTTGATTATAACTCATAATTATATTATATAGTATAATAGAAATTATACTTAGATAATAGCGATAGCACTCTTGAAGTTACTATCGCTATTTCAGTTAAACTCGCCAACATTGAGGATCCTTGCTGAAAAAATCCCCAGTTGTGCCCGCGGAAACTGCGTGACAACCACGGCAGTAATTTAGCAAGACACAGTCCTTACAACCAGACAGATTCTCGATTTGGCGGTACGTGTCCATCTCTGGCGATAGAAAAATCTCCTTGAAACTGCGTTGTTTAATACTCCCGACCAAGCTCTCAAAGCGACGACACGCATAGACCGTGCCGTTAGGCAGTAAGGTCATGTGACTAATGCCGCAGTTGCAACCGTCGAGAACAAGGTCCTTAACCTCACCAAGCTGATACAACCCCTCCTCGTAAAGGTAGGGCACCCACAAGTGATCCTTGAGAGCAAAGTTGGTACCGCTATCAACAAGTTCGCTAAAAACCTGCCACATTTCCGTCAAAAATTGACGGTAGAGCTGTGGTGACATGTTAAACTCGGTGTCACCCCGTGTCGGACAGTACCGGGAAAATGCGAAGTTGCCAACATGATGCTCAACACACAGCCTGGCAACGTCCGGAAGCTCGCGGTAATTGAGCATGGACGCTGTTGACATGATCATACTTCTAATCCCAACATCGTGCAACAGCGGCAAGGCTGCAAGTGTTGCCAGAAACGATCCCGGCTTGCGCATAGAATCATGTGTTTTCTCAAGCCCGTCCAAAGACATCTGATAACTGACGCAACCTAAGTCCTTCAGCAACTTAGCTCTGTCGTCGGTCAGATGAAATGGATTGCCTAGTATGGTGAAACTTATACTCTTACGACGCAATACTTCCAGCACCTCCCAAATGTGTTGATAAAGCAAAGGGTCACCACCGGTTATGGAGAAATAAGGAATAACTCCCATTTCCCCGCAGAACGCACAAAAGTCCTCGATGATAGACTGACACTGTTCCAGTGTAGGTGTAGATGTCAACCCCTCCTTGTCGTGCTTTTGCCAGATGTAACAATGCTTACAGCGCTGATCGCAATCGTTGGTTAGGTGCCACTGTAATCCAAATGATCTAGACATTTTCTGCCTCCCGGTATTTGAGGATAAGGGTAAGAGGGAGAAATAACTGACTTTTATATTCCTCCCTCTTTGCCTCGTTGGTCACCCTTCACAGGATGTGGAACATTCGCCGTTGCAGCCACCACCGCAGTTGCAGGCACCTTGCCCGCAAGAACTGGCAACGCCCTTCGACTTGCTTGTCGCGAGGCATGGCCGCAACACCGCCTGAGCACTGCGAGGATGCCTGTGATCGGCTAATCCACTCCAGTAGTTCATCCGCCTCAGTTTGCGCATGAGTTCACCTCCTTAGTGTTAAGGTTCATTGTATAGCCGTCTCATAAAAATAAGCCGTCTATACTTATAATATAAATATAGCGCCCTCATAAAAAGATGTCAAGTATATTAAGGGGAGCCTGACTAATATTTTATCCACAAACAAAAAACCCAGCCCTTCCTACCAAAGGTAGATGCAGTGCGAGGGGCTTGGTTAAAAAACATTATATTTTAGGAAACGGCTCTAAAGCCAATACTCTTTTACTTTTATCTAAAGACAAACTCCTCTGCTCTTGCAGAGCTTCTACTAAGGTCTCTAGCTTGGTATTTTCCTGGCGCATCATAACTATCATGTCACCTTTTAAAGCAAATAATTTTTGGTCCAAATAATCTTTGGTAACAGAGTTTGTTTCTAAAATAGTTAAGCGTTTTTCTATGGCCAAAAATCTTTGCTCCACTTGATCGGCAAAATTATTGATAGTTGATAAAATATCCTCATATTGTTGTTCTAGATTCTCAACTCTTACCGTAAGAGCATCGACACGCTCAGTTAGGACATCGACACGCTCAGTTAGGACATCAACCCGTTCGGTCAATTTATCTAATTTTACCGATAAATCATCGACTTTTTTGGTCAAATTAAATACAGCTGCCGATAAGCCGCTGATTGCCTGTAAAATTTCTTGTTTGTCGCTTTTCTTGTTTGGCATAAATTTTATTAAATCACTTTTCTTTAGTAATTATCATAATATACCAAAACATTTGTCTTAGTCAAATCTGCCTATTTTTCTGCTGGCGCGGGCAAGGTTTCCGGTGCACTATCTCCCCCATTTATGGGAATGACAAATTGAAAGGTGCTTCCTTTGCCTTTACCCTGACTTTCGGCCCATACCTGGCCGCCGTGTTCTTTGATGATTTTTTGGGCGATAAATAAGCCGAGGCCAGAGCCACCAGTATGAATCTGGGCCACGCCTGTGCCGCGCACAAATTTTCTAAATAAAGTTTTGGCTTCTTCCGGATCAATGCCAATACCAGTATCTTTGACCACAAAATGAAAGCCATGCTCATCGGTATAAGCTGAAGTTGTAATAGATCCTTCTAGCGTGTATTTAATAGAATTATCAATAAGATTCAAGATGACTTCACGTAATTTATCACTATCAGCATTGACTAGGGGTAAAACAGTTTTTGGCTCCTGATAGCTAAGTTTTAATTTCTTTTGTTCAGCTTGGTTGCCAAGTTCTTTGATAACGCTAATAATCAAATCATTGACTTGAAGGGGGTGCTTTTCCAGCTTCAGGCGGCCAGACTCAATCCGAGAAACATTTAAAAAGACATTGATCAAGCGAGCCAAGCGAGACGCGCTTTCAAACAAGTCTTTGATGACTTGCTTGATTTTGTCAGGGATAGGCCCAAAGTCTCCGTCTATCATCATGGATAAATAGCCTTTGAGAGCGGAAATAGGCGTACGCAATTGATGGCTGGCAATAGACAAAAACTCTGACTTGGCTTTATCCAGCTCGCGCAAGCGCATATTGGCTTCCTGCAACTCCAGATTGGCTGACTGCAGATTATTGTACAAGCGCAGATTGCGGGAAACAATGCCGACTTGGTTGGTCAGAGCAGTCATCATCTCGATATCAATAGCTGACACCTGCCGCCGCTCGACTGCCAATAAAAAGTGGATGATGCCGATAATTTTATTTTCCGAAAAGATTGGCAAACCGACAATGGTCTTGACGCCCAAATTCCTTTGGATCTGATCCATGATTGGCTTTTCCACCGGCGGCGAGAAAAAATCGGACATTTTATCGGAAAAATTTATCTTTCCGGACAAAACGGTCTGCGACCCCAGCGAATAATCCATCTTCAGCTGGGCCTCAAAATTGCGCGGATCACGGCCCAATACTTTGACTACTGCTTTGGTATTTTCATTTTCCGTCAAAGCCCCAATCCGCAAAATATGATTTTCCTCATCAACAAAGCTCAAAACGCCACCGATATAGCCAAGCTCCAAGGCTATGCTATTGGCAATCATCTGATTGACCTGCTTCATGTCCAGAGTGCGGGTAACATGACCGGTAATAACCTGCATGGTGGTCAAAAACTTATTTCTCTCCTCTAAACTCTGATTGGCCTCTTTGAGACTCTTGGTTCTGGCCTCTACCTTAGCCTGCAATTCACGATTAAAAGCCTGAACCTCTTCATAAAGCTTGGATTTGGCAATAGCCGTGGCTATCTGCGGCACCAGAATCTTTAAAAAATTGATGTCATCCTGATTGTATAGATCGCCAGAACTTTTAGAGCTGAACAAAAATATGGAGCTTAAATTATTATTATCATCAAAAATCGGCACCACCATCTCTATCTTCAGGCTCTCGGCTTCTTTGATAAACTTTTCCAAAACCTGGTAATATGGCGAACTGCTGCCAATATCGCTCTGGGTGCGGATCAGCTCTTCAACTATCAAAAAATCTTTGCGCTCTTTGATTAAGCCGATAAAGTCTGCTGTCAGGCTTAATGACTTTTGATGTTTCTTTAGACTGGAGATTAATTCAAAACTATTGCCTTGGGCAATCAAAATATAGACTTCTTTGATTTTCAGCTGTTGGGCGATCAACCTCGATAAGGCATGCGATAATTTTTTCAAATCAATTTCCCTGGCAACAATAGCACTGGCTTGCTGCAGAATATTTTGATAATCTACTCTATCTTTATAGAAAATACGGTCAGTAATCTTGGCAAAAATTCTCTTAAGCGGGTCAAGAAAAATGACAATAATGAAAGAGTTTATAATATAGGTGAAAATTTTACTGGCCTGACTAGTGCCACCCAGAACATTGCCCACGAAAAATACGGATAAAGCGAAAAAACTTGCGACTACCGCCACCAAAATCGCATACAGTATACTGCGAGTCAAAATTAAGCGAATGTTCATGAGTCGGTATTTTACGATGGCGTATGTGATCATGATAATATAAAATCCAACCAGATAGTTTCCAATGGGGTATATCCTAGAAAATTGGGGTAAAAAATTAAAAATACCACCACCAAAACCAATGAAGGCGGCATAAATAACATATTTTATTTGTTGCTGCTTAACACCAGTACTACTTTTTGAATATTTAAACAATAATATAACGGCAAAAACTGCTAAAACCATAAAAAATATTGGAAACAATGGATACAGTACTCCTGGATCAACCCAATAACTAAATTCGAATATGTGCTTTAAGCCTTTTTTAAAAAATTTTGTTATACTTAAAATAGCCAGTAATAAAGAAAATATATAACTAAATTTTAAAATTCTTTTATACAATATTTTTTTATCTATTAATGTGACGACAAATTCAAAGAATAAAACTGGCACGAATATCGCTGATATATCTAAAATAATCTGTGATATATAGGCATATTTAAAATCTCTAAAAAATGTAACACCAAAAAGACCAAGGCTCCAAAACGCAACAGCAAAACTAACAAATGACCATATTCTATTTAAAGCAAAACCACCTCTACGAAAATATACAAAACCAGACAAAAACAGGCTCAATATTCCTGTTATTAGACTTGAGAAAGCAAAACTATTCATCATCTTATAAGAATTAATTAAAATGGACGACGGGCCAATTATTTAATTTGGCCATTCTTAATAATTGATTATCTGGATTAACTACATGCGGATCGTCAACAAAATTTAACAATGCTAAATCTCTATAACTATCGGAGTAAAAACTGGTATAAATTACATCCCTTGACAACCCCAACTTTTTTATATAATCAACTAAAAAATTAACTTTTTCCACTCCATCAATAATTTTTCCATTCACAGTACCCCGACAAATACTATTATTAAATGAAATTTTGGTAGATATAACGTCTTTTACATTTAAATATTTTGCGATTCTTATTATAATTGGTTCTAGACTAGTCGATATCAAAATAACTCTTGCACCCCCATTAATGTCCTTTTTAATATTTAGGATTGCGTCATTATAAATATTCTTAACAATACATTTCTGAAAAAAATCATCAAAAAAATTATTATATTTTTCTATACTATAGCCCTTTAAAAAATTTAGCAGAAAATTCATGGGTTTATATAAATCACTAACTAAACCAATTTTATAAAATAAAAACCAAGTGACCCCCAAAAATCTTATTTTAAAACTAATGATTCTATTTTTGAATAAATAATTAATAAAATATTTCTGTGTATACCCACGTACAATAGTATTATCTACATCATAACAACTAATAGTAATTTTATTGCTCATTTTTAAAACTCATAACTCTGCCCTGCCAATGCAGAAATTGTTTTCATAATTTTTCTAGTCTCTCCCTCATAATCATCGGAGTCTACAATCAAACTGGCGCCTATATTTATCTTGCCTTTTTTAAATTTGGGAAAATTATCATGCGGCGACATAATCTCATAAGTCCCAGATATGCCTACTGGCACTATTGGAATATTGTATTTATTAGCAAATTTGGCTACCCCGCTATAAGCTTTTTGTATTTTACCCGATCTTGATCTTGTGCCTTCGGGAAATATACCTAAAACGCCATTTTTACTGATCAGCTCATCCACCTGCTCATAAACACCGCCCTTATCGCCTGACCCTCTATCCACTTTTATCTGACCGGTAATTTTCATGAACGGACGCCAAAAACGACTGGCAAAAAATTTCTCCGCCGCCAAAAAAGTAATCCGCCTGGGAATGAACACATACAAGAAAATAAAGTCAAAATAACTGGAGTGATTGGCCGCGATGATAAATGAGCCTTTTTTTGGT
>Ga0265297_10001157_pt1 | contig 64600 bp, 54 predicted proteins | sample Munlanlwell13791_FD_192502 | JGI IMG/M metagenome (GOLD analysis project Ga0265297, IMG submission 192502) | Leachate microbial communities from a municipal landfill in Southern Ontario, Canada - Leachate well 137-91 | ecosystem: Engineered > Solid waste > Landfill > Unclassified | place... | reverse complement strand
CCCGTGCATGGCCATCTCGCAGCCGCCCCCCAGGGCGAGTCCCGCCGGGGCGGTAACTACGGGCTTGGAGAGGTATTTCATCCGCATATTGGCATCCTGGAATCCCGAGATCATATTCTCGAGGACATCCCAGTCTCCCATCTGGATGAGAAGAAGAACCTTGAAGATGTTGGCCCCGGCGGAGAAGTTGGCGGCATGATTGCCCACCACCATGCCGAGGAAGTCCTTCTCGACGATGTCGCAGCTCTCGTTGATCATGGCGACAATATTGTCGTCCACGGCGTTCATCTTCGTATGGAACTCGAGGCAGGCCACGCCGTCGCCGATGTCCACCAGGGTGGCCCCGGGATTATGGGCAACGATCTTCTTGCGCTCCTTCAAGGCGGGGAGAAGAATGATCCGGGGATTATCGCCGATCTTCACATAATTCTTGGTCTCGAAGTCGTAGTAATAAGTCCCGTCTTCCTTCTTCGCGTAGAAGGTCTCAAATCCCTTCTTCAGCATCTCCTCGATCTTCTTGGGAACCTTCTTCTTCAGCTTCTTCATGACATCTACCGATTCCCGCACACCCACGGCGTCCCAGGTCTCAAAGGGACCGAGCTGATGATTGTAGCCCCACTTCATGGCGTTGTCGATGGCCGTGATGTTCTCGCAGATCTCGGGAATACGGTTGGCCGCGTAGATGAAGTTGTTGCAGAGATATTCCCGGACCAGCTCCGAGGCCGCATCCTTGCCGTAGAAGACCGTCTTGATCGTGACGGCGACGCCCTCGTCGGACTTCTTCTTCGCTGCGCTCACCGATTCGAACTTCGGCTTCCCCGCGGGAACATATTCCATCTTCTCATAGTCCAGCATGAGCTTGGCCTTCTTGCCCTTCGCGTCCTTCGTCTTCTTGTAGAAGCCGCCCTTGGTCTTGTTGCCCAGCCACTTGAGCTCAAACATCTTGTCCATGAACGGCAGGGGTACGAAGGTCTCCCGTGCCTCGTCGTCGGGGACGGCGGCGTAGAGGTTCTTCATGACGTGGTAGCCCGTGTCCAGACCGACCAGATCGAGGGTCCCGAAGATGGAACTGCCCGGACGGCCAATGGCCTTGCCGATAATGGCGTCCACTTCGTCGATCTTCATGCCCTTTTCGGCCATGAGGCGGACGGCGTTGGAGATGTCGAAGACGCCGATCCGGTTGCCGACGAAGTTGGGGACGTCCTTGCAGACCACGATGCCCTTACCAAGAACCCGCTCCCCGAATTCGATCATATAATCGACCACTTCCTTCTTCGTCTCCTTGCCGGGAATGATCTCGAGGAGCTTCATGTACCGGGGGGGATTGAAGAAGTGGGTGCCCAGAAAACGCTCTTTCAGACTCTTCCCGAATTTCGCGGTGATCTCCTGGATGGGAAGGCCCGAGGTATTCGTCGAGACGATGCAGGTAGGTTTCACGATCTTTTCCACTTTCGCGAAGAGCTCCTGTTTGATTTTGAGGTTCTCGATGACAACTTCGATTACCCAGTCGCAGTCGGCCAGCCAGCCGAGGTTGTCTTCAAAGTTGCCGATCTTGATCATGGCGGCGTTTTTCTTGGTGTAGAAGCTCGCCGGCTTTGATTTGGTCACCCCCGCCAAACCGTTGGCGGCAAAACGGTTCCGCCAGGCCGGGCTCTTTTCCGTCAAACCCTTGGCCTTGTCGCTTTCTGTTAATTCAAAGGGAATGATATCCATCAGGTAGCATTCGATTCCCGCGTTGGTCAGGTGGGCGGCGATTGTTGCCCCCATGACGCCCGCGCCTAATACTGCCGCTTTTTTAATTTCGTAGGACATAGTTTTCCTCCTCTTGATTACTGATGATGCGGGAACCGGATGTATGCCGTCTCAGGTCGCATCGGTTCCCGTATCCCAGTATGTTATGTTTATGACGGAAAGGATTCGATGGCCATTTCAATCGTCGTTTTGTCTCCCATCTTGATGGCCTCGCATTTTGCCTTGACCGAAGCAAGGACTTCGAGGGCAAAGAACTTAGCCGACGCAATCTTCCCCTCGTAGAAGGCCACATCTTTGTCCGTATGGACCAGGGCCCGTTTCTTTCCCAGGGAATCCGCTCCCTTGGCCGCGAAGATCGCGTCCAGCTTTTCCCTGGCAATGGCGGCGCCCTGGAAGAGGAAATGACCGAGGAGCATATCCCCGAAGAGGTCAAGATAGGGCGAAGCGTTGAGAATGGGAATCAGGAAGCTGGAGCTCTTCCCCAGGGCGGCGAAGGTCATCGTCAGATCGACGACAGCATTGTATGCCTCTTCGAGCTTGGCGCCGTACTTCTGGAGGTCTTCGATTGTTTTTACCTTGTTGATGGTCGTGCTGATCTCCCCCATCATGTTCATGGTGTTCATGCCCTTGTTCATGCCCAGTTTGCGGCCCACGAGGTCGAGAGACTGGATGCCGTTGGTCCCTTCGTACAGGCAGGCGATCTTGCAGTCCCGCATATACTGTTCCACCGGATATTCCTGGCAGTAGCCATAGCCGCCGTAAACGTCGACGGCCTTGGAGGTGACCAGGCAGGCGATGTCGGATGAGTAGGCCTTGCAGACGGGCGTCAGCAGTTCGGCAAAGCCCTGGTATTTGGCCCGCTCTTCGGGGGTGCCGCCGACCTTGGCCATGTCGAGGGAGTAGGCGGTGAAGTAATTCAAGGCGCGGAGGCCTTCCACATAGGCCTTCATCCAGAGGAGATCCCGGCGGACGTCGGGGTGCATGATGATCGGCACGGCCTTGGCCTCGGGGTTCTTCATCTCCCAGACCGGGGTGCTTTGAATTCTTTCCTTGGCGTACTGGACGGCATGTTCGAGGGCTGCGGAGGCATGCCCCAAACCCTGTATACCAACTTCCAGGCGCGCTTCGTTCATCAATTGGAACATGATCCGCATGCCTTGACGTTCATTGCCAAGGAGCTCGCCGATGCACTTGCCCTCATCGCCGAAGTTCAGGGTACAGGTGGCCGAACCCCTGATGCCCATCTTGTGCTCGACGTTACCTGTCTTCACATCGTTAAATTCACCGAGGCTGCCGTCGTCATTGACCCGGTATTTGGGAACGATAAAAATGGAGATGCCGCCTGTGCCGGGAGGATCGCCCTCGATCCGGGCGAGGACCGGATGAATGATGTTCGGGGTTAGATCCTGATCCCCCGAAGAGATGAAGCACTTGGTCCCGGTAATCAGGAACTTGCCGTCGGGAAGGCGTTTCGCCGTGGTCTTCAGGGCGCCGACATCGCTCCCCGCACCGGGTTCGGTCAGGCACATCGTCCCGCCCCATTCCCCGGCGAACAGTTTGTACATATACTTGTTTTTCAGTTCTTCCGTGCCGTGATGTTCGACCAGACCACCGGCGCCGAGCGTCAGGCCTGCATAAAGCAGGAAGGCAACATTAGCCGACGAAAACAATTCCGTGCAAGCGGTGGAGACAACGATAGGGGTTCCCTGTCCACCGACCTCCGGAGATTTCATCGGGGCAATCCATCCACCCGCACAATACTTCTTGAAAACATCGTGGAAACATTTAGGGACCCGTACCTGGCCGTCCTTATCCAGATGACAAGCCTCCTTGTCCCCTTCGGCGTAAGTGGGCAATAGTACATTGACTGCCATCTTTTCCGCCTCGTTCTGCATCATCAGCACTACATCCTTCGAGTAATCGGCATATTGCTCTTTCTCGAAGAGCTTCTCGATGCCGATCTGTTCAAAAAGGACAAACTGCTGATCCCTCAAGCTCACCAATCCGTTACTCATAGCAATCTCCTCCTAATTTTCATTTTGCCTTTTCCGATCAGGTCAAAATCTTTTCGCCCGGAGAAACACATCAGAAAAGGCCTGGGGGGAAAGGCATGTTTCTCCTGCGCTTTGTCTTGTTATCGTTTATTCTTCCAAAGGAACGTCCTGATTATTGACCATTATCCGATGGCGTCCTCATGCCTCGGAGAAAGGTGTTCAAACCGGTCTGGATCGTGGATCTGATCCGCTCCGCGCGCCTTTCCTCCGTGCCTGTAAACAGGTGCAGAGAAATAATCCCGTTTAAGAGACCCCAGATGGCATTCCGTTTCTGGCGAAGGTCAATGTAGGGTGGAAACTCGCCCGAACGGACACCGATCATGAATATTTCTTCTATAACATCAACGGTTTTATTGGTGGCTTTTACGATGAGATGGTCGATTTCCTCAGGAAGATTCATGTGATCGGTATTGAGCATGTAATTCATCATGATCCGGAAGAGCTCCCGATCGTTCATGAAGAAATCCGCGTAAATGTTGGCAAGGCTCATAAGCATTGTAGAGCTGCTCTGCCCTTCCTGGATTAAATTAGCCATGACCTTGTGGAATTTATCGATGTCGGAGAGAAGGATCTGGGTGTAGATATCTTCCTTGCTCTTGAAGTATAGATAGACCGAACCTTTGCTCAACTCCGCCTTTTTGGCAATGCTCTCCACGGTGACATCTTTGAAACCCTTATCGAAAAAGAGCTTCCGGGCCGCTTTAAGGATTGCGTTCTTCCGGTTTTCTTTTTCTCTCTTTCTTCGCTCTTCAAGTCCCACCGGAAATTACCTCCAACTATGACTTTTAACAGGGAATTGGACAATGGTCAATTACTGACCGATAGTCAAAAATTGGATACAGAACTTTTTGCTCGGTGTCAAGGTATTTTATCGCTTAATGGATATGTATCCGGCGCACGGGAGAAACGACGTTAATTTATTTAGTGATTTCCATAGGGAAGGGCAAGACGCGCCACCATTACACCGGTGCGGTGTGGGGACTGATGTAAATAATCAACGAGCGTTTCCGGAGAAATAACCACTTGCCCCGCCTGCTGAGAGGCGTGAAGCAAGTGGAGCTGTCCGTCCAGCCGGACGGAGATCCCGACGTGACATACATCGAGGCCTTCCTGGCCGGCCGTAATGGCCAGAATGTCCCCGTCCTCGATTCCTCCTTCCCAGCGGCCGATCTCTCCTTTCGGCAGGAGATGCCGGGGAGTATCGGATAACCGTTCTTCGATGGCGATCATTTGCCGGCAGACCGCGAGGTCCCGCAGGGGAGGATAAAGTTCTGAGTGAGTCGTCATGAAATTAAGGACTTTCTGGGAAGACCTTCCTCCTAACGATCTGGTCACCTCCCGGATCAGCCCCCCCCCTTCGCTATTCTGAAGCCAGTCTGAGAAATAGTGAAGCCGCGAAGGATAACCGGCAATCACGCCGTTCCGGTAACGCAGTGATTGGAGGATGGCCGCATAGCCGACGAAACCGTCTTTCCCGGCGTGGCGCATGAGCGTCAGGGCGCAGCAATTTTCAACCAGGGTGAAACAGTCGAAGGAGCGGAGATTGATAATGAGGCCCTCCGGTCCGGAAGCGTCCAGGGTCTTTGCTTCATAGGGGGTCCCCAAGAAATAACGACCAGCCCGCAGGAAGCCATCTCCCGGCGCCTCCTTTGCCGCTTGCTCCTGCCGGTCCGCCCTGACGAAGCCTTTAAAGATTTCGAGGTCTTTTCGATCAATCATTACTACTTTCCTGTTCATATGAGAATAACATCGTCTGAGGTTTAATTAATTGTGTTATCGTCTCCATCCCCTGCCAATAACTCCAAAACGGTCGGGATGAAAGTCAAGATATCCTCCACGATGCCCAGGTGGGCGACCTGGAATATCGCGGCGTTTTTGTCCCGATTCACGGCGATGATGCAACGGGAATTCCGCATCCCCGCAAGGTGGGGCATAGCTCCCGAGATGCCGCAGGCTATGTAAAGGGGCGGGGATACGGTCCGGCCGGTCATGCCGATCTGACGACGGTGCTCCATCCAGCCGAGGTCACAGACGGCCCGGGAACAACCGACGGCCGATTTCGGAAAAACCCCGGCCAGACGTTTGATCAGGTCTATATTATCTGCGGCCCCGATTCCCTTGCCGGTGGCGACAATTACCTCGGCTTCGGAAAAATCATAAGCCGTTTCCGGGGCCGGCAATCGGTCCAGTAGCTTTGTCTCGAAAGTTTTAGCCGACGGTACTGAGAGGAAAGAAACACGGGGTGGGCGGCCCCTCTTGCCCGCTGATCTTGCTGCGGCAAGCAACGCCGTCCCTTCCGTTCCCCTGGCTTCCGGCAGGATGGTCAGGACGACGGGCCACGTTTCGGGGAGGACTTCCATCTGCCATTGCCCCTTTAGGAAGGAGCGTTTAAAGAAGAAATCCCCTCCTTGCAGGCGAAATCCCTCAACGGCGCCGATCAGGGAAGCTCCCAGGCGGACGGCCAAACCAGGTCCATAGTCCCAGCCCCGAGAGGTATGGGGAATGCAGATGAAACGGGGATTGATCTCCCCGCAGACGGGGGACAGGGCGGCCATCCATACCTCGGCGCTATAGGCAGACAGGTGATTGCCGGATAGAACGGCCACGTCGCATCCGGTTGCCGCCGCAATCTCTTCGGCCACTTTATCTGAAAAGATCCCCAACCCTCCGTTGCCAGAATGAGGATCTTCATGTTTCGTGACGCCCGCACCGCGGCATGGCGGTTGATTTATGTCCGGGAAATGGCCGGGAACCAGTACCAGCACATCTTCGCCGGCGGTCTCCGCCAGGAGTCCGGCAAAGGATATTACTCCCCGGCTGGCCGGTGTCAATCCATCCGCTGATATCTCCGCAATGACGACAATTCCCGCTTTCATGGGGCAAGGAATCCCTTCTGCCGGCAGAAATCGAGAAATTGCCCGGCCTTTTCGGCGGGAGTACCCGCGAGGAAAGTGCACGTTGCTGGACTTTCGGTTCGGGAAACACCAATTATGCGCTCCCGGGGGGCGGGGAGGAGGGGGGCCGCATCCAGGGTTGTGATCTCCTGCGTCCGGGCCCGCAGGACATGGGACAGGGCAGGGTAGCGGGGACGATTGATGCCCGATTGGATGGTCAGGACGGCGGGGAGACAAATCTCATAGGCGGTCCTTTCTCCCCCGTCTTCCTCCCGTTCGACATAAACCGGACCTTGGGGAGACAGGAGGCGCTCACTGATAACGGCGGTGGCACAGGGCATATCCAACAGCGCAGCGATAAGCTGCCCCGTCTGTCCATTCATGCCGTCTTCGGCCATGACGCCGGTGAGGATCAGATCGTAAGCATTGTCCCGGAGGTAGCAGGCAAGAATGGACGCGGTTTCAAAAGGCGTGAGGGGCGCGGGGCGGTCGAGGTGCAGGAGGGTTGCATTGTTCGCCCCCATCTCCAACGCCCTCAGCAGCACCCGCCGGCAGCGTTCAGGTCCCAGGGACAGGGCGTCAACCGTTACGTCCGGAAGAGAATCCCGAATGCGCAAGGCTTCCTCGACGGCGTATTCATCGAAAGGATTAAACCGGTAGCAGTTGTCGTCGGGCGACGGCATTGTGAAGGCAAAGGCGCCCTCATCCCCGGCCTTGATTTCAGGCCGATCGGACAATTCCCCAAGTTCCGGGGCGAGGATCTGTTTGATACAGACTAAAATCTTCACGGTTCCCTTTATTCCATAAGGCCGTATTTTTTTAGTTTCAGATGGAGGGTGCGGCGGGTGACGCCAAGACGCCGGGCCGCCTCGCTTTTGTTTCCTCCGGCGTCTTCAAGGGTGCTGATAATGGCATCCTTTTCCACTTCGTCGAGGGAAGAGGACCGTTTTTCGCCCCGTGATGAATCATCATCCGAGGCGCCAACCGGTCCGGTTGCCATGATCAGGGAAAGCTCCGTTTCTTCCAGATAGTCCGAACGGGACAATACCACCCCGCGCTCGACGGCGTTCATCAATTCCCGGACATTCCCCGGCCAGGGATAATGGAGAAAGCGGTCCATGGCCTGAGGGGAAAAACCCTTGATGCGCTTGTGGTTTTTCTGTGCGAAATGGTCAAGAAAATGCTGGGCCAGGATGGGGATGTCTTCCGGGCGTTCCCGCAGGGGCGGTGCCAGGAGGGTAACGACATTCAGCCGGTAAAAGAGGTCTTCCCGGAAACGGCCGGCGCCGATTTCCTCGGCCAGGTCGCGGTTGGTGGCGGCGATGACCCGGACATCCACCTTGATCACTTCATCCCCCCCCACTCGGGTTATCTCCCTTTCCTGGAGGACCCGCAGGAGTTTTACCTGCATGGCCAGGGACATTTCGCTGACCTCGTCAAGAAAGATCGTCCCGCCGTCGGCCTGGCGGAATTTCCCTTCCTTGCGCCGGTCCGCCCCGGTGAAGGCCCCTTTTTCATGGCCGAAGAGTTCCGATTCCAGGAGGGTTTCCGTGATGGCGGCGCAGTTGATCTTTACGAACGGTCCCTCCCGGCGCCGGCTGTTGAAGTGGATGGCCCCGGCGATCATTTCCTTTCCCGTTCCCGATTCTCCGGTAATGAGGACCGTCGCCTCCGAAGGGGCGACCTGGGCGACGGTATCGAGGAGCCTTACCATGACCGGGGAGTTGCCGATGAGGTTCCGGCGGTCAAAGCGGTTGCCCAGGCTCTCTTTCAACTGGACGTTTTCTTCTTTGAGCTGCCGGTGTTCCATGGCCCGCTCCATTTTGAGCCGCAGCTCATCAAAATCGAGAGGTTTGGGCAGATAATCGTAGGCCCCTTTCTTGACCGCCTCCACCGCCGTCTCCAGGGAGGCGTAGGCCGTCATGATCATCACGGGAATGGCGGGATTGAACGCCTTGATTTCGACCAGGGCCTCCAGGCCGGAAACCTTGAGCATCCGGATATCCATGAGGATCAGGTCAAAGGGTTGGTTGCGAACGGCGGCGATGGCGGTTTCGCCGTCATCGGCCTCATGGATCAGATATCCCCAGCCGGACAGCAGGGTTCTCAGCATGGTGCGATGGGCGCGGTCGTCGTCCACCACGAGGATGGCGCGTTTTGTTTTCATAGTTATCCCTTTTCGTTTCTTTCATCGTTCCCGGATGGCAGCAGGATGATTGCCCGTGTTCCCTGCCCCGGTTCGCTTTCCATCTTTATCTCCCCATGATGAGCCGTTAAGATCTTCTGGACGATGGCCATGCCGAGACCGGTTCCCGACGGTTTCGTCGTGAAATAGGGATCGAAAATGCGCCCCAGGTCTTCCCTGGCAATGCCGGTCCCCGTGTCGACGATTTCGATTCCCAGCCATTGTCCGTTGACCGGACGGGCCTTGACGGTGAGTCTCCCTCCTTCATCCATCGCCCCCAGGGCGTTGAGAAAGAGATTCAGGAAGACCTGCTTCATTTTGTCTCTATCGAAGGATATATCGGGCAGGGTCATCAGTTCCCTCTCCAGGGCAATTCCCTTTTCCCCCATTTCTCCGGCGATGATTTTCAGGACGTCTTCGACGAGGGCGGCTAGGGAGCCTTTTTCAAGATGCAGGGTTGTGGGGCGGGCGAATTCCAGCAGCTGTCCGATCACCCGGTTAAGCCGCTCCACCTCGCCGATCATAATTTCCGCTGTTTCCCTGTCTGCCGGTATCTCCCGGTATCTTTCCTTGAAGTAGGTGGCAAAGCCCTTGATGGAACTGAGGGGATTGCGGATTTCATGGGCTACCCCGGCGGCGAGGCTTCCCAGGGCGGCCAGGTGTTGGGTGCGGGCGATTTCCCCTTTCAGGGCCTGGAAGTCGGAAATGTCCCGGAACAATATAACAACCCCGAGGATCTCTCCTCCGGGATCCTGCAGCCGGGAGGCGATAATCTCCAGGGGAACCGTCCTGCCGTTCCGCAGGGGGCAGTCCATTTCCTTGGCGACAAATCCCTGTCCTTCGCTCAGAGTGCCGATGATTTCCAGACAAGACGGCGGCAGGATTGCCGCGGCTGCTTGCTCCCTGGCCTCGTTTACGGGGAGCGCCAGAATGGCGGAAGCGGTCTTATTGAAGGCGATGATCTTTCCCCGGGGATTGATCACTACGAGTCCCATGGGCATGTTTTCCATCAGGTGATCGGAGAAGGCCTGAACCCGGGACAGGGATTTTCTGGTCGTCTTATAGCCCTGGGCCAGAAGGAGGGAGATGACGCCAGAAAGACCCACGCCGATGAGTATCACAGCCATCCAGATGGTATGTTCCTCGTCGGCCTTTCTGGCGGCAAGGACGGGGCCCATGTCCATGCCCACAAAAATCACGAATCCCGGAGAGTCGGCATGGTATCTTTTGCTCTCCCAGACAGTGAAAGGTTCCGGTGTGGGGGCGAAGCGCCGGTAAACCTCAAAGGTGTCGGCCCCGTCCGTATTGGCTACCTGCCGCCACTGGACGGTATTTGTGGTTGTGAGACCCTTGAGATCAAGATTGGTTCCGTAGAAGTCGCCGATCCGATAGGGATCACTGTCGGCCAGGATCGTCCCGGCGGCGTCGGTGATGATGAAGTAATCGATGCCCGGCTGCTGGGCCGTTTCGATGAGTAATTTCTGAAGCTGCCAGGCATTCCACCTCAACCCGGCGCCGGTCCGCGCCCCCGCTTCGAAGGAGCGAATCAGGGCTTCCCCTTTTTCCAGGAGGAGGCGAGTTGTTTCCGTCTTCTGCCGGTTGATGCTTTGCATGGTCATTGCGGCAAAAAGGGGAATCAGCAGGATCGCCGCCCCGATGATAATCCAGGGAGGGATAAAGGCCCACGACCAACGGTGTTTCATGGGTTGTTTCGCTTTCATGGTCGACGACTCCATAAATAATGAAGGCGGATACTTTTTAGGCAACTGGATACCATAATTGGATACTTATTAGCCAGTTTTTTCGGCTTCTAACAATCAAGGATAATAAAAAAAGATGTTGATGCCAATATCGGCTGTAAAACTAAGCATATACAAATAAATTGCGAGTATGGCACGATGGTTGCTCAAAGTACATGCAAAGAGAAAAGAGGCCTGCAAAGATAAGAAGCGAACAAAAAAATAACGATAGATCAACAATTGAATTGAAAGGAGAAAGGTTATGAAAAAGACAATTTTAACACTTATGGCGGTCCTGGTGGCCGTGGCCCTCGCGACAACATCCTTCGCCTACGGCGGCTGGGGACAGGGTATGCGGGGCGGCAGGGGGCCCGGTTATGGTAACTGCCAGAGCGGCGATTTGCAGGGATTGGCTGCTCTGAACCTGACGGCTGATCAGGAAGCCAAGATAAAGTCTCTCCGCGAGGCCCAGTTGAAGGAAGCCAAGCCCCTTCAGGATAAGATGTTCAGCAAGCGCGGTGAATTGAAGCTCCTGTGGCTCCAGCAGAATCCCGATCAGGAAAAGATTCTCGCCGTGCAAAAAGAAATCCGGAGCCTGCGTGACCAGTTACAGGATAAACAGACGAATCATCGTCTGGCTGTCCTCAAGGTACTTACCCCGGAGCAGCAGACCAAGGTTCAGTCCTTTGCCGCGGGCAGAGGTTTCGGTAAAGGCAGAGGTTTCGGTCCCGGCGGCGGTCCTGACGGCGGATGCGGCGGCTACGGCCCCGGCCCCAGAGGCAACTGGTAAAAGAGATCGGCAACATAAAGCATCAAAACCCCGGGGAACAATAATGCCCCCGGGGTTTTGATTTCCTCCCCATCGTAAAATTCTCGACATAGCGCTGCTCCGCCTGCTGTTTTACTCAATCGACACAGACAAATATGACCTAAATCTGAGCGCGGCCCCAGGCAAGGATATTTACGGACAAGCTCTTAATACTTTTACTTTTCCTGATAGGCCCCGAACCGCGGATAATCTTACTTGGCAGGCATATTTCCATTTTATAGGCATTAATTGGGTAAATTATTATAAATATTAATATAATGTGTTAATTTAAAATTAATAATAGGTAGAAGAAAAAAAAGATAAAAAAAACGTGAATTTGCCCTTGACACAAGACTTTTGCTCTTTTATAATCCCTTTCACAAAAGTAACAAGTATTTATGAGTAAGGGTGTACCGTAGAGGACGGTTGTAAACAAAAACAAAAGGAGGAAGGACATGAACAAGGGAGATCTGGTGAACGCGGTGGTGACGGTTGTAGGGAAGAAAAAAACGGCGGAAGAGGCGGTCAATTGTGTTCTTGAGGCCATTACCGGAGCCTTGAAAAAGGAAGAATCAGTTACTCTGGTTGGCTTCGGAACCTTCAAGGTGACAAAAAGAGCGGCCCGGACCGGCAGGAATCCTCAGACCGGCAAAGCCATCAAGATCAAAGCCAAGAAAGTTCCCAAGTTTGCTGCCGGCAAGAAACTGCGGGACGCTGTAGCGGCGGCGAAGAAATAGCTAAGCCTTCATATCTTCAGGAAAAGCCTCCAAGCATTGATCATGTTGGAGGCTTTTTTATGCGCTCTCATTTTAGAAATAATGCCCAGAGGACAGCGTAGATAAGGGCCGGCAGCAGATTGCCGATGCGGATTCTGACCATATCGAGGAGGTTGAAGCCGATGGCGACGATGAGCAACCCTCCCGTGGCAGTGATGGCGCCGAGGACCGCCGGTTGCTGAAGAAAGGCCAGTTGCGAGGCCAGCAGGGTGAGGGAGCCCTGGACAAACAACACGCTCAGGGCGGCAAAGGCGACGCCGATGCCCAGCGTGGAGGCAAAGGCGATAGAAGCCACACCGTCCAGCATGGATTTGATGTACAGGGTTGTGGCGTCTCCCGTTGTCCCGTCCTGAATGGAGCCGACGATAACCATCGCCCCCGTTACATAGAGCAGAGAAGTCGTTACAAATCCCTCTACGAAGGTCGATGAATCCGAGCGGGCTCTTACTTTCAGCCATTCCCCCAGTCTGTCCATAGCCGCCTCGATGTTCATCAGTTCCCCCGTGATCGCCCCGATGAGCAGGCAGCCGATGGTGGGGATAACGTCTTTCTCCGAGAGGGCCATCTGCAAGCCGATCAGGATGGTAGAGAGCCCCAGGCACTGCATCAGGATCGTTTTGAGACGTTCGGGAAGACGTTTTCCCGCGGCCATGCCGATGAGACTGCCGACAATGACGGCCCCTGTGTTGACCAGTGTTCCCTTCAAGTTATTTTACCTTTCAGCACGTTTCATTCATCTCTGTATCTGGCACCTCTGCATCCGGCACCTCTGCATCCGGTTCCCCGCTATCCTCAATCAGCGCCACGGCATCGGCTGCGGGCATTTCCTGGACATTCTTTAGCCTTCTTTCGATGGCCCGGGAGCGGGTGGCCGCCTTTTCGATGATGTTGCCTGCCTCCTGAATTTTCTTGTGGGTCTTCTCCAGTATCCCGCCAAACGTCGTAAATTCGGTCTTCACGGCCCCCAGCAGGCTCCATACGTCGCTGGAGCGCTTTTCAATGGCGAGGGTGCGGAATCCCATCTGCAGACTGTTCAGGAGGGCGGCCAGGGTCGTCGGCCCCGTGATCACGACTTTGAAATCCCGCTGGAGGGTCTCAACGAGACCGGTGCGACGGAGTACCTCCGCATACAGTCCTTCGGCGGGGAGAAACATGATGCCAAAGTCTGTAGTGTTAGGGGGATCGAGATATTTGTCCCGGATGTTTTTCGCCATTTCCCGGATGGTCCGCTCCAACTGCCTGGTCGCTTCTTCGACCGCGGCGGGATTCCCCTGCTCCTGGGCCTCAAGGAGGCGCAGATAATCCTCCTGGGGAAATTTAGCGTCCAGGGGCAGCCAGACCGAATGAGACCGGTTTTCGTCTTGCCCCGGCAGTTTGATGGCAAACTCGACCCGGTTCGCGGAATCCTGCTTGGTGGCGACATTTACGGCATACTGCTCCGGGCTTAGTATCTGCTCCAGGAGACTGCCTAACTGGATTTCCCCGAAGGTGCCCCGGGTCTTGATATTGGTGAGGACCTTTTTCAGATCCCCCACGCCGGCGGCCAGGGTCTGCATCTCCCCCAATCCCTTCTGTACCATCTCCAGGCGCTCGCTGACGAGGCGGAAGGATTCGCCGAGGCGCTTTTCCAGGGTGTCCTGGAGCTTTTCGTCCACTGTCGTCCGGATCAGTTCCAGTTGGCGATTGTGATCTGCCTGGAGGTTTCTCAGGTGGAGGTCAATGGTTTCCAGTATCTTGTCGAGCTTCTGGATGTTCTGAGTCGTGAGGGTAGTCAATTGCTGAGAAAAAAACTCTAATTGGCCTTTTTGCGCCGCGGCGTTCTCCGTAATCCTCTTGAGGAGGGATTCGTTGAAATCCTTCATGCTTCGTCCCGTCTCTTCCCGGTTTCGTCCCATCTCTTCCCGGAATGCCTGTTCCACCCGCTCCAGATTTTTCTCTATGCTATCCAGTCGAGAGTACAGATCCGTAATCGGCGATCTTGATGTCCTGATCAGAAGGATGACGAGCAGAACCAGTGCGGTAATATTCAGGGCGATCAGCAAATAGAGGAGGGCCGTGGTCATGATATGACTCCAATAAATCGATGGCCCTGTTTAGAAGAAACTCGTCAATATTGTCAATATTTTTTACGGCAGATTGCCAAGTGATTATCGTTGACTTGCTCAGGGAGTTTCGATACCATCGCCGTGGTTCATATCTTTTTTCATACTATCATAGGACGATAATAAATAATGAAAAGGACGCCTGTTGTGCCCGCAACCGCTGATGACATGGTCTTGATGCAGCCTAAACATGGAGGGAACCGGAGGTATTTGTCCGACGCCGCCGGGATGCCCCTGGAAGAGCTGCTGGATTTTTCCGCCAACATCAATCCCCTGGGGTTTCCGGAAGGATTCCGGTCTCTGATCAGCAGGCGGATGGAAGAGGTCCTTCATTATCCCGATCCCGATTGCGCAGGGCTTGCCGGTGCCGTTTCCGCCCGCTACGGAATTCCCCCGGAGGAGATCGTCATCGGCAACGGTTCCACGGAGCTCCTCTACTCCCTTCCCAGGGCGCTGCCGAAGGCCCGGGCCGTTATCCCCGTTCCTTCCTACGCCGATTATGCGACCGCATCGGAACTGGCGGGCATGACGGTGGATGAGGTCTTTCTCAGTGAAGATAATGGGTTCTCGCTCGAAATTTCCGGCCTCGAAAAACTTCTTCGCGGCGATGAAATTGTTTTCCTCGGCCATCCGAATAATCCCACCGGTCTTATCTGCGATGCCGAGGCAATCAGGGAGACGGCCCGGCGACACCCGGCGAGTCTTTTCGTCGTCGATGAGGCTTTTGCCGATTTTGCCGCCGGGATGGATCGCCTCCTTGTGAGGCGCCCCGGGAACGTCATCGTTCTTTGTTCACTCACCAAGTTTTTCGCCGTCCCCGGTCTCCGTCTCGGCTTTGCCGCAGGTTCCGCGGATATTGTCGGTAAAATAAAAAAATTGATTCCCCCCTGGTCCGTCAATGTCTTCGCCCAGGCCGTGGGCGAGGCGGCCTTGCCGGATGAAGGCTACCGGATAAGAACCATCGGGCTTGTTAATGAACAACGGCGATATCTTGTCGATGAACTGGCAGGGATAACCGGTTTTTATGTATATCCGGGGCAGGCAAACTTTCTGCTGGTGCGGCTGGATCGCCGGGATATGGACGCCCCGGAACTGGCCCGGCGGTTGCTGAAGAAGGGGATCGCCGTGCGGATCTGTGACAATTTCTCCGGTCTCGACAAGCGCTTTTTCCGGATTGCCGTGCGGAACTCCGAAGAGAACGAACTGCTCCTGGATGCCCTCCGGGAGGCCCTGTCCATGCCTGCAAAGGCTGCGTGTAAAGCCCGCAAACCGGCACTCATGTTTCAGGGGACCAGTTCCAACGCCGGCAAGAGCATCCTTTCCGCCGCCCTCTGCCGGATTCTTCTCCAGGACGGCTACCGGGTAGCCCCTTTCAAATCCCAGAACATGTCCCTGAATTCCTATGCGACCCGGGACGGAGGAGAGATGGGGCGGGCCCAGGTGGTGCAGGCCCAGGCCAGCCGTCTCGATCCCGATGTCCGGATGAATCCGATCCTGCTCAAGCCGAGCAGCGACACGGGAGCCCAGGTGATCGTTATGGGGAAACCCGTGGGGAACATGGATGTGAACACTTACATCGGCTATAAACCGGAGGCCTTTGCCGCGGCCCAGGCTGCCTACGACTCGCTGGCGGAGCAATACGATGCGATTGTGCTGGAAGGGGCCGGGAGCCCTGCCGAAGTTAACCTCAAACATCACGATATCGTCAATATGGCCATGGCCCGGTATGCCCGGGCAACCGTTCTCCTCGTGGGCGACATTGACCGGGGCGGTGTTTTTGCCTCCTTTGTGGGGACAATGGAAGTGCTCGCCGAGTGGGAACGGCGGCTGATCGCCGGATTTGTGATCAACCGTTTCCGGGGCCAGGAGGCCCTGCTCAAAGATGCCATTGATTTTACGCAACGCCACACGGGAAAGCCGACCTTCGGCGTGGTTCCCTATATCCACCACCTCGGGCTGCCGGAGGAAGACTCGGTGACCTTCAAAAGCGGCCTCCTGGATGCGGCGCCCCGGAGGGGAGAAGCGGTGGAGATTGCCGTCTTGGATCTGCCCCATATCTCGAATTTTACCGATTTCGACCCTTTCCGGATTGAGCCGGATGTTTCTCTGCGCATTGTCAGGTCTGCACAAGAAATAGGGAATCCCGACGCCCTGATCCTGCCGGGAAGCAAGAACGTCATCGCCGATATGGCCTATCTGGGCAAAAGCGGCCTGGCACGGGAAATCAAACGCCTTGCCGGGGAGGGAAAGACGGAGTTGGTGGGGATATGCGGCGGATTTCAGATCCTCGGCAGGGAGATTGACGATCCCCACGGTCTGGAATCTAAAGGAGAAACAACCCCGGCAGGCTTGGGTCTCCTCCCCGTGACTACGACCCTGGCCTGGGAGAAAACACTGAAATGTGTAAAAGGAAGTCATCTGGAATCGGGACTGCCCGTGAAAGGCTATGAGATTCACCACGGCCGGACGGCGGGAGCGGGAATCCATCCGGCCTTCTCCCGGGCAGACGGGGAAATAATCGGCGTTCGATCGCCTGACGGCCGCACCTGGGGGACTTATCTCCACGGGGTCTTCGACGACGACGCCTTCCGGCGCTGGTTCATCGACCGGCTTCGCCGCCGTCGCTCCTTGGCGCCCCTGGGAAAGATCATGGCCGTCTATGACTTGGAACCAGCTTTCGACCGCCTGGCCGAGATCGTCCGGCAAAGCCTCGATATGGAAAAGATTTACCGTATCATGGGATTGAAATAATGAAGCCAAACACGCCCCGCATTCTCTTGTTTACCGGCGACGGGAAGGGCAAGACCACCGCGGCCCTGGGGATGGTCCTGCGCGCCACCGGTCATGACCTGAAATCCCTTATCGTTCAGTTTATCAAGGCCGCCGGGGAAACGGGGGAACTCAGCTCCTGCCGTCATCTGGCCGGGGTCGAGATCGTTCAGGCCGGCCTGGGATTTGTGCCCGAAAATACCAGCCCCGCTTTCGCGTCACATCAACAGGCCGCCCGGGAGGGCCTCAGAAAGGCAATGGTGGCCATTGCCGAGGGCAGCTATGACCTGGTCGTGCTGGACGAGATATGCCTGGCCGTCACAAAAGGCCTTTTGCCTGAAGAGTCGGTCATTGAGGCAATCAAGATGGCCGGAGGAGAAATGGTAATCGTCATGACCGGCCGCCAGGCCCCGGCAGATCTGATTCGCCTGGCTGATACGGTAACGGAGATGACCATGGTCAAGCATGGATACGGAGAGGGATGGCCCGCTCAGAAAGGTGTTGAGTTTTAGGAACCGACATCGGATTCTCCTTGGTAACATGGATATCTTGGAGAAGATTTAACGCGGTGGAAAAGATCGATGAAAACAAGGGAGAGAACGTGAAGAAGCTGATCATCTCTTCAATATTGCTGTTAATGGCGCTTATCACGACCTGCTCCGCCTGGGGCGGCAATGCCCCCGGGAATGTCTCCGGTGATTTTGATTTCTATGTCCTCGCCTTGTCCTGGTCCCCCGATTTCTGTGCCGGGCCGGGCGGTAAAAATTCCGAGCAGTGCGGACCGGGGACAAATCCCGGTTTTGTCCTCCACGGGCTTTGGCCCCAGTATCAAAAGGGCTTTCCCCAAAATTGTTCTTCCGCCCCGTTCCCGTCTCCTCTCAAGAGGGAATTCTCCGGCTTGTTCCCGAATGACCGTCTCTATGCCCATGAATGGCGCCGTCATGGCACCTGTTCCGCCCTTTCGCCCCGGGAGTATCTTACCCTGGCGCAGAAACTAAAGCAAGCTGCCCCTCTTCCCCCGCGATACGGCCATCTGCGTGAACCGGTCCGTACGACCCCGGCGGCGCTCAGGAAGGAATTCAAGGCCGTAGGCGCCGGCTTGCCGGATAACGGCATGGCCGTCTTCTGTTCCGGATCGGGGCGTTTTTTGAAGGAGGTCTTTCTCTGTTATAACCGAGTGGGCAAACCGTCGGCCTGCAGCTCCGAAATCCTCTCCCGAAGCGCCCGGAGTTGCCGCCAGACCGACTTCCTGATCCGCCCCGGCCGTTAAATATAACAATGTATATGGATAACCATTTCGTGCACGGGCAACGATGCTGATCCTGTATATGCAACTGTTCAAATAGAAATCCGTAAATTCTGATTGCCAGCTGTCAATGATTGAAGTATTAAATATCAATTGTTTAATAAGGGATATTTCTATGCGTGCCATGCCTAATAGAATCTTACTCGCCCTGTTTATCCTGCTCATTTCTGCAACTAACTGTCTGTACGCACAACCTATACATGAATCAGCCGGGATAAGATTAATCTCATCCTTTGAAGGGGGGAAACATTACCGGAGCGGGAAAATTAATATCCTTGCTCTCCATGGCAGTTATCATCAGATGGGGCGTCAATATGGATACCTGTTAAGCGGTGAATTAAAAAGCTTGTATAAAAATGCCGTTGTGGAATATTTTCAAAAGCGCAAAGGCCTTTCTGCCGGCGCCATGAAAAAGACCGCAATATCTTTGTATCAGTTTTATCCCCAGCGTTTTAAAGATGTTATTACTGGAATGGCGGAAACATCCGGGCTTTCCTTAGACGAGCAAATTATGCTGAATGCTATTGAGGTTTATGGTTCGATATCGGGATGTTCAGGAATCATTGCCTGGGGGGAATATACAAAAAATCAACCCCTCATTGCGGGAAGGAATTATGATTGGTTTGATAAATATGCTGAATTTGCACAAACTCTCACCGTAACCGTTTTCAATCCTGATTCAGGAATTCCCAACGCGATCATCACCTTTGCCGGTGTCATTTACGCGACTACCGGATTGAATGCAGAAGGTATATATCTGCAACTCAATAACGGACTTCCCTCCGGCGGCGCCCTCAGTTATTCCAATCGTGTGCCGGCTATCGTTAGTCTGCTGGCTTCTCTCAACGATTATGGCAGCATGGATCAGTTAGATGCTTTTTTCAATACAACCAGGACAGACTTTGCCTTCATCATCAATATAGCCGACAGGTCGCGGGGAATCTCCTATGAATGGGCGCCGTTTGAACATCGCCGACGAAGCGGTGACACGGAAGGACTGCTGGTAGCGACCAACCATTTTACCGACCCATCATGGGGAATTGTGCTGCATGACAATGCCGGTTTTGAAACGATCCGCAGACGGGAAAATCTGCTTGCCCTGGGACATAAAAACAAAGGTGCAATCAATGTCAAGATCATGAAGGAGATTCTGGATACTCCCATGAATGACGGCGGTGCAACCTGGCCTGTCGGAGGCAGTATCCGCACGGCGTATCAAATTATTGCCGTACCGGATTCTTTGCAGATATGGTTAAAAGTCCCAGGTTTTCAGGATTGGACAGGCGTTGAATTGAAAAGCCTGCTTAGATGGGGGTTGCGGCGCTAACATAGGTGTAAATTTGCGGTAATCCAGGTTATTCGTACTCCCGACATAAGCTGTAATAACGTTGTGTTTTAGCCTGCTTGGTGCTATATGCATACTCGAGTTTCGTACTTCGCCGCAATTGAAAAAGGAAATATGAGATTTCGAGTGATATCAATCCTTTTGTTCTTGCTGACGGTAGCTTCTCCCGCCTGCGCAAGCAACCCTGCATTAAGCAGCCAGGGACTGGAGCAACGCGTTGATTTCTGGAAAAAGGTTTACGTGCAGTATGGAGCCGCCGACGTCATCATTCATGACCGGATTTATGTAAACCTGATCTATGCTGTGGCCACCAAAGAGACACAGAACGTGAAGATCACCGAGGTTCAGAATGCTCTTAGGGAAATCCAATCCAATCTGAAAACGCCGGGCAACCTCGGCCCGACTGCAGTTCCAATATTTGAAGCCATCGTTGCGCAAGGCCTTCCCTTGTCATCGAGCCTTATCGAGCACCTGTTCGTCAACATTCACAAACAAAATGGAATCAAGGAACGGTTTCGCGACGGGGTCATCCGATCCGGGCGCTATGTTGAGAGGTTCAGCGAAATCATGACAAACCATGACCTGCCTTCAGAGCTCGCATTACTCCCACTCGTCGAATCGTCATTTCAGAATGCAAAGTCCAAGGCAGGCGCGGTGGGGGTATGGCAGTTCACTTCAGGGACCGGCAAGCTTTACATGAAGATCAACAGCAAGGTAGATGAGCGGCTGGATACTGTCCGGTCATGTGAAGCGGCTGCGCATTTCTTGCGCGATAACTACCGGGTGCTGGGCACATGGCCATTGGCCATTACCGCATACAACCATGGACGCGGTGGAATGTTGCAGGCCCAGAAAAATCATGGCTCGAACCTGACGACAATTATAGGCGGATACCGCGGCCCGGTCTTCGGATATGCTTCGATGAATTACTATGCAGAATTTCTTGCGGCGGTTGAAGTGTACAAAAACTATCCACAGTATTTGGGAGAACTCACGCTTGACAGGCCAGACTCGCCACCCTACAAAGGTCCGGCCATGAGAACATCAAAACTGCCAACCAAGATAGCGAGCACTCCGGCCAAGGGCGCGGCATCTGTCGTTATCGCCAAATACAAAGTTCAAAATGGAGACACCTTGTCGGAGATTGCCCAACGCTTCGGCATGCCTATCCGTAATTTGATGAGCAAGAACAAACTCAACAAACCGGTAATTTACGCGGGCCAAATCCTCCTGGTCAGGCAGTCGGCTCGCCACCATCACCGCCGTAGCGGCCACAACGCGATTTAGACCTCGTGTTTTAACAGGTTGTAAAATATTTCTAACGCTTCGCGCTAAGCAATTTCCCGACGACCCTTTCCAGATGGACTAACGTATTGCATTCCTGCAATAGATGGCAATAAGGCGCGTAGGTTTTGATTTCGGAATCGCCGGTACCCCAGAAAGGTTTGGTCTCAGGGTTAAGCCAGATCAACCGTTTGCATCTTTCCCCGATGGCCTTGAGAACCTCGGCGCGGGGGGGGTTGAAATTGTTTCTGGCGTCCCCGAGGATAACTACGGTGGTATTTTTGGTTACCAGATGCAGGTGGTGATCTCTGAAGTTGGTGAACATCGTATTGTAATCGCTTTTCCCCCTTATAATCGGCAGGCTCGGATCGGTCGTGATTTTTGACAAGGCTTCTTCGATGCTGTACCGGTCGAAGATATAGCTCGCATCGATCATGTTCGAATAGAAGATGAAGGTGTGAATCTTGCCGATTCTTTTATTGAGGCCGTAAATAAAAAGCATCAAAAAACGCACCGTCCGCAATACCGAGCGGCTGATGTCGCAGATCACGATTACATCGGGGCGGTTCTCTTTTTTCTTTTTCCATAGCGGGGCAAATAAAAAACCGCCGTAGGAAACACTTTTCCGCAGCGTTTTTTTATAGTCCAGTTTGCCGCGGTTTGCGGTCTTCAGTCGGCGGGAATGTCTGTCTTCGAGCTGCCTGATGAGTTTCTGAATCAGCCCGTCCATCCTGTGAAAATGGCGCAATTCGATTTGGGACAGGGGCGTCGTTTTCAGAAACTGGTCCTTGGAATCCACACCGTCGGCGTTCAGTTGAAGCTGCTGCTCCACATACTCTTTTACGGTTTGCAACAGATCATCGCGGCCTTTTTCCAGCAGCTCCGCCGTCTGTTGGGAAAGACCCGATCCGGTGGAGTTTTTTATCTGCCCAACCATCGCCTCCATGCCCGGCATTCCCATTTGATTCAGGATTTTCATGGTGAAGAGGCTTTTTTGCATGGGATTTTTTATGGAGGAGACGTTTGCCATCCGGCCGGCCTCCGTCATCAACGCGGCAAGCTGCCCCTTATCGTCCTTTAGGACAAGGGCGGCCAGCGGGTCTTTCAGAGCTTCCCCGTAGGCTTCCGGATGGTGGGCGTTTGCCTTTTTCGGGGACTGAAAAAAGTTGAAGGAAAAAAAACTGTCAAAACAGGAATCGAAAATTTTCTTTTCGGCATGGCTCTTGGCGAGCGATGCCGACAATGCTTCTTTTAACCGGCGACGATTATCATAGCCCATTATCTGTGCGGCATTCACCGCATCAAGACTTTCGGATATCGATATCCTCACGCCCGCCTTGCGCAAGACGGTTATGAAATCTCCCAAAACGCCTTCCAAATCATTCTCCCGTCATGCCGTCATCTGCCTTTAGCGCTTCCGCAGTGAGGCTGATAAGCTTTTCCTCGGCCACCCTTATATCTTCCTCGTGCTTTAAGATGACATTCAGGGTTTTGCCGACAAGCTCTCTGTTCAGGCTCTCAGCATGCATAAGCAACAATACCCTTGCCCAGTCGATAGTTTCACTGATAGAGGGTGGTTTTCTGATATCGAGCGTGCGGACAGCCTGAATAAAAGCGACCAGCTGTTTTCTCAACTTTTCTCCGATCTGCGGAAGGCGGGTCTTTATAACCTCCCGTTCCAGAGCGGCGCTCGGAAACGGTATATACAGATGGAGGCAGCGTCTTTTCAGCGCCTCGCTCAGTTCCCTGGCGTTGTTGCTGGTGAGAAAAACCACTGGTTTGCGCACTGCCTTAATCGTGCCGATTTCCGGAATCGAGACCTGAAAATCAGACAGCACTTCCAGCAGGAATGCCTCAAACTCCTCATCGGCCTTGTCTATCTCGTCTATGAGCAGCACCACCCCATCCGGCTGTTCCAGAGCCTTGAGAAGCGGACGAGGTTCGAGAAAATGGGGGGAGAAGAAGATGTCGTCGTATTGATGGAGCTTTTCGATTGAATCGGCAAGCTTGTCCTCCTTGTGCATGATCGTGTCGAGCTTGTCTTTCAGAAGCTGCGTGTAAAGGAGCTGCTTTCCGTATTTCCATTCGTATAACGCCTTTGATTCGTCAAGCCCTTCATAGCACTGGATTCTGATCAGCGGCGCTTCGAGATACTCGGCAACGACCTTTGCCAGTTCGGTCTTCCCGACCCCCGCCGGACCTTCAACCAGGACCGGTTTTTCTAGATTACAGGCAAGATATACTGTGGTGGCGACCTGGGAGTCGCAAATATAATGGGCGGCCTTCATGCCGTCCATAACCTGTTCTACGCTGGAGAACTTATCGGCTTTCCAATCCATACTCATAACCTTTCACGAGGAGATCATCTCCAATTTTTTTGAACGCAAAGAAGCGGCCTCCATGGCCGCCAGCATACCGAATAAACGCCCCGCTTTGTCCGGAGGGATGTAATGTTTTTTTGCCGTTGCTAGGGAGCGCGTGTACATACGCTCAAGCCCGCCTAAAATCAACTCCAAAAGAAGCAGGGAAAAATATCTTTGGCAAGATTCCCATGAGCAAAAATATTGTGTTTGGGCCTCCCATAAGAAAAGCCATGGGCAAGCAACGCCTTGTTATTGGCTACTTTTTACCAGTGATCCGTTCATGTCGTAGGCCTCCGCTTTCACTTTCTTCTCGTTGCTGTCAAAGTAAAATATATCCTTTGCTATCCCCTTCTTCAGGGCATAGTTATCATTATAGAAATATTCATCTTTAATTACCTTCTCGTCGTTGTCAAAGTAAGATATGCTCTTAACTATCCCGCTGCTCTTTTTGTACTCATCGGTACGGATGACTTCCCTTTTCACTATCTTGTGGTTGCCGTTGAAGTATTCTATTGTCTCGGCCACCCCATCCTTATATCCTTCCTCATCTGCAGAAAAAGGGGTCATCATCGTTTCCCCGCCAAACTCATTCCTGGTGTTTATTATATCAGAAATTTGGGCGAACACGGATGTTGTAATCCCGATAAGCAATATACATAATATTAAAATATGTTTTTTCATTTTCCACTCCTTCAGAAAGCAAAGCTTCCCTTAATTCAATTCATAGTTCGCAATCATCGGATGAACCAGTATTAAATAATCCTTGCGGAGTTACTAAAAATGAGGCCGCCGGGAGCGGGCGGGCGGAGGCTTTCTGTCCGTTGTTTGCCGCCTGACCCGGGGGAGGCTTTTCTTGGCGGGGTAAACAGCTACGGGTTTGGTTAGCATTTCATCATCCGGTTCAATGCAGTGCAGGTCCCGGCCCATGAACGCCTCGATGGGGGCGATGTAAAAGGCGTCGCCTTCGTCGGCGAAACTCACGGCGGTGCCGCTGGCCCCCGCCCTGCCGGTGCGCCCGATGCGGTGCACGTAATCTTCGGGATCATGGGGCAACGTAAAGTTGATGACGTGATCCATCCCTTCGATGTGAATACCCCGGCCGGCCACATCGGTTGCGACCATGACCCGGATTTTCCCGCTCTTGAAATCATCGAGCCTGCGAATCCGGCTGCGCTGGGGGATCTCGCCGGAGAGTTCGGAACAGTTGATGCCGTAACGGGTCAGCCGTTCGGAGAGACGCCTGACCTCGTCTCTCCGGTTACAGAAGACCAGAACCCGCTCCAGATTCTCTCTCGTAATGATGTTAAACAGGAGATCGAATTTCTGGTGCTCCGTCACAATGTAAACGATCTGGTCCACCGTGTCGACGGCCACCTGCTCAGGGGCTATTTCCACGGTTACCGGGTTGACGGTCCACTGGGAGGCGAGGCGGGTAATTTCCCCGGTCAGGGTGGCGCTGAAAAGGAGGGTCTGGCGCTTTTCCCGGGGCGGGGTGCTATGGATAATCATGCGGACGTCCGGGATGAAACCCATATCGAGCATCCGGTCGGCCTCGTCGATGATCATGACCTCGACCTTTTTCAGAGTTATGTCGCCCCGGCGCTGAAAGTCCATTAACCTTCCCGGTGTGGCTACCATGATATCGGCGGGACCGGCGGCTAACTGTAGGCGCTGTTTATCGTAATCCATTCCGCCGAACACGGGAATTATCTTCAACCCGCAATATTTCACTAGCTGGCGGGCTTCCGCGGAGATTTGGAGCACCAGCTCCCGGGTAGGGGCAAGGATCAGGACCCGGGGTGTCCCGTGGGGCCTTTCTCCCGGGTGGGGATGGTTCAGAAGTCTTGTAATGACGGCAATCAGGAAGGCAGCCGTCTTTCCCGTACCGGTTTGGGCCCTGCCGCTGGCATCCTTGCCCGAAAGGGTGCTGGGTAGGATTTCCGCCTGGATCGGGGTACAGTACTGGAAGCCCAGATCGCTGATGGCGTGCATCAGCGGGTCGGGAAGATCGAAGTCGTGAAACCTGGTTTTACCCTCAACGGGGGGAACCTTGAACTGCCTGGGGTCCCATCGCTCCTCCATGATCGTAGTATCGGCAAGAGGGGAGGAAGCCTCGGAGGAAGCCGGTTCCTTTTTCCTTTTTCGGGGAGGCCGCCGTCGGGGCGGGCGTTTTTCCTGATTGGGATGAGGCGATAGGGCCTCGGATGATGTGGCGGATTCTTCCCCTTCCGATATTCTTGCTTGGGGACCCGGAGTTGCATTTGTTTCTGCTTCGGTCATATGAATGTATTCTCTCTTCCGGCAACGGCTAATAATTTGCCCCGTAAATATACGTGACTTATGGCATATCATAAGCTTATCCTGACAAAGATAGCAAGTAAAAACGCAACAGAGGAGCTTTGAAAAATTGCTTTACCCGGACACAAAATGCTTTACTATCGAGTCAAGCATTGCTAAAAACTCTCAGGTGAAAGAACTATGATTCCACGTATTGTGATTGCCGGGACCCATAGCGGCGTCGGGAAAACCTCGGTGACCCTGGGGCTGATTGCCGCGCTGAAGCGGCGGGGGCTCAAAGTCCAGACCTTCAAGGTGGGGCCGGATTTCCTTGATCCCTCTTATCATGCAATGGCCTCAGGGCGCCCCGCCTATAACCTCGATGGCTGGATGAGTAATCAGGAATATGTGACCCGATTATTCTCCCGGGTGAGCGCGGACGCCGATATTTCCATCATTGAGGGCGTTATGGGGTTATTCGACGGCGCCTATCCCGATTCCATTGCCGGGAGCAGCGCCGAGATTGCCATGTGGCTTAACTCTCCAGTCATTCTGGTGACGGATGTCTATGGCATGGCAGGAAGCATCGCGGCCCTGGTTAAAGGATTTGCGACCTTTCATGCCGGGACCCGTATTGCCGGGGTTATCGCCAATGCCTGCGGTTCTCGGCGTCATGCCGAGCTGGTGGGAAGCAGCCTGGAAAGCTCAGGGATTTCAAGGCTCGTGGGGGCGATCGAAAAGGGTAGTCTGCCCGCCCTGTCGAGCCGCCATTTGGGACTGGTTACGGCAAATGCCAAGAATCTCTCCCCTTTGTTTCTCGACGCCCTGGCCGATGCCGTGGAGCGCCAGGTTTGCCTGGACGATATTCTGCGGATCGCCGGCAGCGCCGGTTTCTTCCCTCTCGGAAATAAGAAGGTCGGCGTAGAAGAAGAGGCGCAGGGGTCGTCAAGGGCAGGGACGGTGAAGAAATCAGGGGGAAAATCGTACGGGAAGGCTTTATGCGTAGGCGTCGCCCAGGATGATGCCTTTCACTTCTACTATCAGGATTTGTTCGATGAATTGACGCAGCGCGGTTGCGTCATCATTCCTTTTTCGCCCCTCCGGGAGGAAAAACTCCCCGCCGGGATAGACGCCCTCTACATAGGCGGCGGTTATCCGGAGGAGTATGCGGAAACGTTGGCGGTCAACGGGGGCATGAAAGAAGAAATTCGCAAATTTTCCCGCTCGGGCCGGCCTGTCTATGGGGAATGCGGGGGATTGATGTATCTGTCCGAAGGGATTGAAACGATGGACAAGATTTTCCACCCTATGGTCGGGCTTGTCCCGGCAAGGACAAGGATGCTTGACCGGATCAAGTCCTTGGGTTATGTAGAGGTCGCCTTCAGGGAAGACAGCCTCTGGGGGAAAAAAGGCGATCTCCTCCGGGGGCATGAATTTCACTATTCCGAACTGCTGGCGACTCCGGCGGGCAAAGGGGGGTGGCGGCCTGTCTATGACATGACCTATCGGCGGACCAACACGGTTTATCAGGAGGGATTTCAAAAGGGGACTATCCTGGCCGGTTATGTCCACCTCCATCTTGCCTGCCGACCGGCGGCCCTGGAGGCGTTTCTGGCCTTATGCCGGCAGTCCCGATGAAACGCGTTAGTAAGTAAGCACAATGGCAGAGAAAGAAAGGGTTGCTTTTCAATATGGATGGGAAAACGGACTTTAAAAAGCCCTTGATCCACGACCTCTATGAAAATCCTCTGAGCGGGGCGGATATCGAGGCCCGCTCTTTTGCCATCATCGACCGGGAGGCGCCGGCGCACCATTTCTCTGCTCAGGAATGGGAAGTGGTCCGCCGGATGATCCATACGGTCGGCGATTTCGGCATCCTGGGGGATGTACGATTTTCAGCAGGAGCGATAACGGCCGCGGGGGCGGCCTTGAAGAATGGACGGCCCCTTTACGTGGATTCCAATATGATTCGCAACGGCCTGTCTCTGGAGCGCCTGCGCTCCGTATTTCCCCAGTACGGTGGGGAGCATATTCATTGCCATATTGCCGACGCCGACGTCGCCCGTGCGGCGCGCAAGCAAGGTCTTCCCCGCTCGCTATTTGCCGTGCGCAAGGCAAAGGCCATCCTCGACGGCAGTATCGCCGTTTTCGGCAACGCCCCGGTGGCCCTGCTGGAACTGAATCGATTTATCATGGAAGAGGGGCTGCGTCCCGCCCTGGTCGTCGCCATGCCGGTGGGATTCGTCCATGTGGTCGAAAGCAAGGAGGAACTCATGTCTCTTGGCGTTCCCTATATTACTTTGACCGGGCGTCGGGGTGGAAGCCCCTTGGCGGTCAGCGTCATCCACGCCCTGTGTTCCCTGGCGGCACAGACCCATCCTCACTCCATCCCTCCCCTTGAAGGGGAGGGAGCGAATAAAACAATTGATTAATGGACATATGAGGGCAAATGCAGATGAAGGATAATCACGGCAAAGAAGCGGTCATTCTTATGGGACACGGGAGCCGGGTTCCCGGGGCAGGGGAGGGTATGGAAAAGGTTGCCCAATGGCTAAAGAAAAAGCGTCCCGGGACGATGATCGAAACCTGTTACATGTCCGAACTCGGCCCCCACTTTCCTGAAATTCTTGAGAAATGTCTCAGGGCAGGGGCTGATAAAGTCATAGTTATGCCCTATTTCCTTCACCTGGGCATCCATCTCCGCGAAGACATTCCCGCCATGATGGAGATGGAAGCAAAAAAATACCCCGGTCTGACCCTCATTCTCGGCCGGCATTTGGGATTTGACGAGTCTCTGGCGGATCTGGTCGGCAAACGTCTGGACGAGTCCCGGACTCTGGACGATATCCGTGGGAAAAAAGCATAGGAGCTTTGTGAAGGAATGAAAACGATTTGTAATTATCTTGCTGTAAAGACCCGGACGTCGGGAAAACGTCATCTGTGTTTCGTTCTGTTACTCTTGGGGGCGGCCATGGTGATTACGGGATGTGCAACCCCTTCCCCGCGCCTGCAGCCCTCCGGTCTGAATACGATCTTCGCCGTTGCGGAAGACGCCCCTTTTGCGGCATATCTTCAAAAGACCCGGGAGATGATGATCAAGGCCCGGGTAGACATCCACGACGACAATCGGGAGACGGTCCTGAATGCCAACATGCCTTTTGAGCTGCAGCCGGAGGCCGGGATTTTCCCGAAAGGAAAAGACGGAAAATACCAAAAGGGCATCCTGCTTATCCACGGCCTTTCCGATTCGCCTTACCTGCTTCAACCCCTTGCCCGTCACCTTCAAAAGCAGGGTTTTTTGGTCCGGACGATTCTCCTGCCCGGGCATGGGACCGTTCCCGGGGATCTACTTAACATCCGCTACCAGGAGTGGATACGGGCTGCCGAATACGGAATCCGGGCCATGAAAGGAGAGGTTGCGGATCTCTTTCTGGGTGGATTTTCCACCGGCGCCGCCCTGAGTGTCCTGGAAAGCATGAAAGATAAGGAAATCAAAGGACTGATTCTGATTTCTCCCGCCCTGGCGGTCAAGGACCGGAGGATCGCCCTGGCGGGGATGCTCCGGGGGGTCAAGGACTGGGTCGGCGATATTCAGGATGATGTGGATTATGTCAAATATGAAACCTTTGCCGTGAACGCCGCCTATCAGATCTATCTCTTAACCATGGAGATCGACTCCCTTCTCGATCAGGGCCGGCGCATTGAAGCCCCCGTTTTTGCCGCCCTGTCGCAGGAGGATATTACCATCGATCCGGAGCGGGCCCTGTTTGTTCTGGAGAAATACGCCTCTTCACCCCGGAATCTGCTGGTGGTCTATGGGAAAAACCCGCAAAGGACGGGAGGCGTGTTCGGCGGGAAGATCTACCATGAAAACAGCTTTCTTGCCGACAAAAAGGTGCTGGATTTTTCCCATGTCTCCCTGCCGGTTCCCTGTGACGACCGGCATTACGGTGAGCAGGGTGGATACAAAAGCTGCCTCCATTACCGTAATGACCGGGAGAAAAGAAGGGCGTGTCTGCTGGATGATTCGATATGGCGGGGCGAGATCTCCGGCGATAATCTCCGGACCTTCACGGTCCGCCGTTTGACCTGTAATCCGAAATTTGACGGCATGATCGAAAAGCTCGATCAGTTTCTTATGCTGGTCACGAAATAAATATGACAACTCTTTAAAAGCGTTGCCCGATAAAGAGACCTACGGTTTGGTTGCCTCCTTCGGCCAATCCGTAATAGAGATAGGCGGGACCGATAAATGTGTTGGCCCCGACGAAGACGCTGCCCGCATAGATGAGGGAACTGAGGGTAATATCGCTCCGGTCTTGCCAGGCGCCGCCCGCTTCGGCGGAGAAGCCCAGATAAAGGGCCGTATGGAAGTCTCCCAACCCCACATTGCCCATGTTACGGTAGCAGATAATTTCGGCAAGCCCCACATGCTGTCCCGATAGCTGCTCGGGCCTGTATCCGGAAAGGTTCAGGAAACCGCCGATCGTATAAGCGTTCTGGATCTCCCCATTCCCGTCGACGATGCCCCTGTAAAAAACCTTCGGGATGACGGTTGTCTTGCCCCACGTTTTCGCAGCCAACCCGCCGACATCAATGCCGGTAAACTTGCTGTCCGACCCCAGTTCGGTAAGAGAAGAGATCAACTTGGCCCCGCCGCTGGCTCCTCGGAGAGGAAACTCGAAGTTGTCCAAGGTGTTGTAGGAGAAAGACGACGTTATGGCGCCCAGGTTAAAACTTTCCGTTGGCCATAAGGATGGATCGCCGACGTTGAGACGGGTGGCGCCGTAGCCCCTTATGAGTCCCATGCGTAGTTCCCCCCAGTTTTCGAACTGCCGCCCCACATCCAGACCGCCCAGCAGTTCCTTGATCCGGTACTCGGCGATGACATTGCCGGTGCTGGGAAGGAAGTAATTGGCGTTCCACTCCCGATACTCGATCCGGGGGGCGATAAAATAGCGCGTCCCAAAGTCAAGGGGCTGATAGAATTCACTGAAAACGCGGGGAAGGTCGCCGATTTGCAATTGATTTCTCCATTCGGCGCCGAGGGCGTTGATCTCCGTCCTCGTAATCCGTCCCCCGATGGTATAGCTGTTCTCACCCTTAAAATCGTCGGCCAGACTCAGGCTGAAACGCAGGTAAGTGGGGCCCCATGATTTCTCCACGGGATCGAAAATCAGGCCTGTTTTCCCATCTTTCTTTTCGAGGTGAAAATCAACCCGCTCAAAGGTATCGAGACCATAAAGGCGGGTGATGTCTTTGTTGAGGGTATCCACATCCAGCTTTTCCCCGGCCTTTGTTTCTATCTGGGCCTCGAGGACCTTGGGAGAAATATTAGACCTGTTTGGCATTATTGTGGGTATGCCGGTCATCTGTTTCAGCTTGGCGCTTAAATCAAGGTTGATGTCTTGGGCATTCTTCCCTTCCGCCGAAGTCCGGAGGGCCGGGGCCGTCGGCGATTTTATTTCCACTTTGACATAGTCAATTTTCGGCAGTTCCACCGGCTGCTGCCGCTGACGGGCCAGATAAACCTGAAAGCTTTCGGGAGACACGGTCAGCCCCGCCAGGCGGCCGGTCAGCTTTTTTGCCGTATCCTGTCCGATATTCATGGCTTCTGCCGTTTTTGAGAAATCCGTGGTTCCCAGATTGCCCAACTGGGGCTGGATGAGGATGTCCTCCGGTTTGAGGGTCTTGAGCTGGGCCTGGACGTTTCTCTGAATCAGGATGGTCATGACCTGAGCGGTGATGCTGGTGGGGGAATTAAGTCCCTCCCTGGTCCGGAGCGGCGTCCCGATGTCGACGACGATGAGGATGTCCGCCCCCATGCCTCTGACTATATCGACGGGGAGATTGTTGGCGATGCCGCCGTCGACGAGCATTCTTCCGTTGATTTCCATGGGAGCGAAAATGCCGGGGATGGACATGCTGGCCCGGATGGCCTCGGAAAGGTCCCCGGCGCCGATAACCACCGCCTGTCCCGTTTCGATATCGGCGGCCACGGCCCGAAAGGGGATATGGAGCTTGTCGAAATCCTTGATGTCCGCAGTATGGAGAAGCATCTCTTTCAGGAGCAGATTAAGGTTCTGGCCCTGGACAAGGCCCCTCGAAGTGGTTAAACGACCGTCCCGTATCCCGAGATTCAGATCTATCTTATCGGCCTGACGATCCTCCTTGCGGCGGAAGGAGAGTTTATCGGCGGTCTGCTTGTCCGTAAAGGCCTCGTTCCACGGGATGCTGGTGACAAGCTTTTCCAGCTCGGCAGGTGAAGCGCCCGCCGCATAGAGGCCGCCGACGATGGCCCCCATGCTGGTTCCGGCGATGCAAGCGATGGGCACCCGCATGCTTTCCAGGACCTTCAGAACGCCGATATGGGCGATCCCCCTGGCCCCACCGCCGCTCAGGACCAAACCGATGCGGGGACGTTTGTCTGTCTTGGGCTCTTCCGAGTGACTGTATCCGGGGGTAATAAAGATCAGGGCGGCCAAAAGGATAAAAAAAATCCCCCCCCCCAACAAGGATCGTAAATGGCGTGCTTGAGAAATCATCAAAGTGATTAGGATCGACCGTTTCCTCACGTTTCTGATGATTCGGATTAACCGACCCCGAGATATTTGTCAATCATTTAATATTTCATTACTTTATGGGTGTGAAACAAATATATTATCGGCTTGACATTATATTTCGCTTCCGTTATTCAGTTCCGAATCAATATTTCCCGTCTTTCATACATCGGGGTTTTTCGGGAGCCATGCTTATGAATAATCATTATTTCAAGCGCTATAGCATTCAGAACAAGGGCATCCTGGGGAAACTCATCATCATCCAGTCCCTCCTGGTTATTATCCCGCTCCTGGTGCTCTTTTATGCATTTTATCAACATGGTGTTTTCTTAAATACCAGCCACCTCGCCCTTACCGCCTTTATCTTCCTTATGGTCCTGGGGGGACTGCATATCCTCAGGCAGATGTTTGAACGCATCATCTCCCTGGCTTCCTCGGTAAAGAATGCCGATGTCGAAGACGCCGGAGATGCTGGGGTGCAAAAGGAGACGGATGAACTCAAAGATCTGTCCAATTCCCTGCATCGCGTGTTGAATCGCCTGGAAAAGACAACGGAGGATCTGCGGCGAAGGTCCTTTGAACTCCTTACCATTCGCGAATCCATGGAGGCGGCGAGAAACAGTCTTGATATCTATCACATCATGGATATGATCCTCGGCAAGGCCATGGGGATCACGGAGGCGAGAATCGGATCGATCCTCATCGCCGAGTCATCGACGGAACAATTCCGCGTTGCCGCCATCAAGGGATTAAATGACGTATTGGAGAAAGGCATGTGCATTCCCATGCAGACGTCCCTGTCCCGACAGGTCCTGTTAAGAAAGAAGCCCCTCCTGGTGACGGATATTCAGCAGGATCACCGCACGGAACGACCTAACCAGTCCCGCTACAAATCGCCATCTTTCCTCAGTATGCCCATCCTTATCGGGAACGAGGTGTCGGCGGTGTTGAATCTGGCCGATAAAGAAAATGGCCTGACATTTAATCGCGAAGACGAAGAGATGTCGGCGATCCTTTTAAGGGAGATCAGTTTCGCCCTCGAAAACGCCCAGCTTCATGGCCGGATAAAGGATCAGTTAGAAGAGATTCGGGAAAAGAACCTCCGGCTGGAAAAGGAAGTCACGGAGCGGCAAAACATCGAAGTGGAATTGAAAAAATACCAGGGCAACCTGAAACAGCTTGTGGAGGAGCAAACGGCAGAGCTCAATCGGACCAATGTCCAGCTCCAGCAGGAGATCGGGGACCGGTCGGCGGCGGAAGACGCGCTCCGGGAAAGTGAAAAAAGATACCGGGAATTTGTGGAACTCCTTCCCCAGATGGTGTTTGAGACCGATCCCCGGTGGAAGCTGACATTCTTCAATCGTGCGATCTTGACCCATACGGGGTATGGGGAAGAGGATATCCGGCAGGGATTAACTTTTCCGGAAATGATTGTGCATGAGGAACGGGAGCGGGTTGCCGCCAATTTTGAAAGAAGATTGCAAGGTGAATTTGTCGCCGGGCTGGAATACAATATGATGAGAAAAGACGGCAGTATCTTTCCCGTCATGATCTATGCGTCGCCCCTGATTAAAAACAACGAGGTGCGGGGATTGCAGGGAGTCATCTTCGATCTCAACGATAGAAAACGCTTGGAACAGCAGCTCCTCCAGGCCCAGAAACTTGAGGCCACCGGCACCCTTGCCGGGGGGATTGCCCATGATTTCAATAATATGCTTATGGGCATTCAGGGCTACACCTCCCTGATGCTGCTGGACATGGAGCCGGCTAATCCCCATTATGAACGTCTCAAGCGTATCGAAGATTATGTGAAAAGCGGTGCCGACCTCACCAAGCATCTCCTTGGTTTCGCCCAAGGGGGGCGATATGAGGTCTGCACCACGCAAATGAACGATATAATCGAAAAATCAGCCTCCATGTTTGGCCGGACGAAGAAGGAGATCGCCATCCACACGAAGCTGGCCGCTGATCTCTGGTCTGTGGAGGTGGACCGGGGGCAGATGGATCAAATACTTGTGAACCTGTATCTGAATGCCTGGCAGGCCATGCCGGGCGGCGGCGAGATCTTCCTGGAGAGTTCGAATACCATCCTTCGTGATGATGATACCCAGCCCTACGAAATTCAGCCGGGGAATTATATCAAGATTACGGTGACGGATACGGGTGTGGGCATGGATGCCAAGACCAGGGGGAGGATTTTTGAACCCTTTTTCACCACGAAGACGATGGGAAGGGGGACAGGACTGGGTTTGGCCATGGTCTATGGCATTATGAAGGGTCACGGCGGGATGATTCATGTTTACAGCGAGCCCGGTCATGGGACAACCTTTAATCTCTATCTCCCCGCCTCTAACAAGGATGCGGCTCCGTACAAGCAGGAAACTCAGCAGATTATGAAGGGGACGGAGACAATTCTTCTGGTTGACGACGAGAGGACCGTCTTGGAGGTAAACAATGAGATCCTTGCCTCCCTGGGGTACACTGTTCTTATCGCGGCCAGCGGCCATGACGCGCTGGCGCTATATCTTGAAAATATAGAGAGGATCCAACTGGTCATTCTGGATTTGATCATGCCGGGGATGTCGGGAAGTGAGACTTTCGATCGACTTAAACAGATGAACTCTGAAATCAAGGTGCTCCTCTCCAGCGGTTACGGGATGAATCAAAATGTCCAGCAGGTTCTGGATCGCGGTTGCCGCGGATTCATTCAGAAGCCCTTCAACATCGGCGATCTCTCGAAGAAACTGCGGGAAGTATTAAACACTTAAAAAATAATAGAGGTGATCCCATGGAAAAAAGAAAACGCACCCGGATTCCTGCTCACTTCAAGGCGTCCGTATGGATCGGGACGAAGGAAATTAGAACGGAGACGCAAAACATCAGCCTGACGGGGATTCTTTGCGACCCCGATCCCCGGCTCCATCAGGGGGAAAACTGTCGGGTGGTGATGACACTAAACAAGGCTGTTAGGATTACTTTGGAGGGGAGAATCCTGCGGGCCAGTCCGGAAGAAACCGTTATCAGCTTCCTTTCCATGGACACGGAGAGCTTTTTCCATCTGAAAAAGATCCTTCAATTTAATGCGGAAGACGCGGACATGATTGAGGAGGAGCTGGTAAATCCCGCTTTCAAGTAAATGAGGGCTTCGTAAGAAGTCCGGATGTTGCGTTTCCTCCTTCGTCACTGCGGCGTACGCCAAGTACGCCTCATGACTCAGGCCTTGCGCGCCTTGCCTGCAGGGCTTTTTACGAAGCCGTCGATTATGGTCGATTCTTAGACTCTTATCTGGTTTCTTACGTAATCGGTGCTGACGATAAAGACGTTTTGCTGGAGGTAAACGGGAAAGGGTCTTTCAGGTGGGGAATAATCCCCCCTTGCCTGAAACCCCTGTTTCTTTATTGAAGGTGCTAAGATCTACGACCGCCGCTGCCGCCGCCGCGATTACCGAAACCGCCGCTGCGAGGCGGGCCGCCGCCAAAACCACCGGGCCTCCTGCCGGGACCGCCGGGAGATCGCGGCCGTTCATCCTGCTCGCCTTTGGGTTTCGCCTCGTTGACGCGGATAGTGCGACCGAGAAGTTCTCCGCCATTGAATTTTTGCACGGCTTCCTCAGCCTGCTGTTCCGTTGACATCTCCACGAAGCCGAATCCTCTGCTCATACCCGTGATCTTGTCCCGAATAATGACCAGCGATACAATCTCACCGATTTCTCCAAAGTTGGCCCTTAAGTCATCTTCAGTTACATCGTCCGCCAGATTTCCTATGTAAAGTTTCTTTACCATTTCTTGTTCCTCCTTCTCTCCCGTTCTGACCGGTTGCTTTGCCCGGCAGAGCCCAATACCCGTCAGCATGCCCTGCATATAAAAAACCACCGAACTCTGCGGAGCACGGTGGCCTGCCTTGTTCCACAGGTTGAAGACAAAATGCCCTGATCATCGCTTGACCAAAATCAGCAGGAAAATGATATATGCCGTTATTTCTATTACAGGTGTGTGAGAAAGTCAAACGATATTTTCCCGCTGCGAGGCGTCGGGATCGGTTCAGGAAGCCTTTGCGGGTATTACGCCTTTTGCAAAGGGAATGAAAATGAGCTTCCCCTGCCGACCTCTGAAGATACGGAGATATTTGTTCCGTGAGCCTCGATTATTTTACGGGCCAGGGTGAGTCCCAGGCCCATGCCTCCATAACGGCGGCTAAGGGCCTCATCGAGTTGATGAAAGGGTTCGAAGATTTCCTCGCAGCATTCCCGGGGGATTCCGATGCCCGTATCAGCGACGGCAAAGACGATAAATTCCCCTTCCTCCCGGGTCCGAAGGGTGACCGATCCATCTTTGCCAGTGAATTTTATTGCATTTTCAATTAGATGACGGATGACCCAGGACAATTTGTCGGGATTTGTCATGACCGAGACATCCGCTAAGGGGCAATCAAGACTAAGGACGACTCCCTCCTTCCGGGCCGCTTCCTGTAAATGGGCAATGGCGGCTTCACAGACGGAACAAACGGGAACAACCTGCATGCGCAGTATCAGGGGTCTGTCCTTGGTAGAGGTGAAGAGAATAAGGTCTTCGATCAGGTCTCCCAACCGCTCGGCCGCCCGTTGCGCGACGGTGAGGGCTTTTTGCTGGTCCGTGTTGATGGTTCCCATGTCTTCATCCAACACCAGTTCCAGATTGCCTGAGATATGAAAGAGGGGGGTTCGCAATTCGTGGGAAATGTTTGATACAAACCGAATTTGCATTTTATTGAGTTCAGCGAGATTGTCGAGAGCTCGGGCAAGTTCCGCCGTTCGCTCCATGACCGTCTTTTCGAGGTTGCTATTGGTCTCCTCCAAGGCGTGACGCAACTCCAAAATCTGCTCGGTAATGGCCGCGTCAAGGGTGTCTTTGTCGATAACACCCATGGCAACAAGGGCCTGTCCCAAAAAAAGACGCACCCCTTCCGATTGTAAGGCCCGCTGCTGACGAGCGAGTGCCTCCCGGAGGTTTGCCTCCGTAATCAGCTTTTTCTCCATCAGGTAATCCCCCAAACGGGGGACCAGCATTTCCGGCTTCAGCTTCATTTCACCTTTTCGTTTTGCCTACTTATTCCTCTATGTCAAGAAAATACTGACTTCAAAATGCGAGGTTTGACAACAATGATCGAAAAAGTTGCAACAAATAATCGCCTTGACTTCCTGTCTTTGGTTGTTGTATCAGGCCTAAAAAGACATATGCCATAAAAGGCAGATGCCTGCCTTAAGCCATTATCTGGAGGTAAATCATGAAGAAGGCAATCTTTTTACTTAACGGGAAAGAAACCCCTTATTGCCCCGGGCAGACGCTTTTGGAAGCAACGCAGGCGGCCGGGTTTCATATTCCTACTCTCTGTCATCTCAAAGAAACAACCCCGACCGGAGCCTGTCGAATCTGTCTGGTAGAAATTGCCGGGGCCCGGAGCCTCATGGCTGCCTGTTCGACACCCGTTACGGAGGGCATGGAGGTTTTCACGGAAACGGAACGCGTCCACAACACCCGGAAGCTCAATGTCGAGCTGCTCTTGGCCAGTGGGAAACATGATTGTCTCATCTGTGAGGCCAGCGGCGATTGCCGCCTCCAGGAACTCGCTTATTATTACGGGATCAAGGAATTGAAATTCTCCCAGGATGAAAAGTTTTACCCCACAGAAGAAGAGAATCCGTTCATAATCCGCGATTTCAGCCGCTGCATCCGCTGCGGGCGCTGCATCCAGGCCTGCAATGAGCTGGTCGTCAATCGGGCGATCAGCTACGGTTATCGCGGCAAGAACAGCAAGGTCGTGACGGGTGGCGACGGACCATATACGGACTCTGAATGTGTCTTTTGCGGGCAATGCGTGGAGGTCTGCCCCGTCGGCGCCCTGACGGAAAAGAAGGCGAAAGGAAAGGCGCGGGCCTGGGAGACGGAGAAGATCAGGACCACCTGCCCTTATTGCGGCGTCGGCTGTCAACAGTGGCTGCACATGAAGGATGGTAAAATAACCAAGGTCACGGCCGTCGAGGATGGCGAACCGAATATGGGACGGCTCTGCGTCAAGGGCCGCTTCGGTTATGACTTCATCTATTCGGAAGATCGCCTCAAGACGCCCCTGATCCGTGAAAACGGGGATTTCCGGGAGGCCTCCTGGGACGAGGCTTTGGACCTCGTAGCGGGGAAATTCAAGGAAATCATCGCGAAACATGGCCCGGACGCTATCGCCGGAGTCAGTTGCGCCCGCAGCATCAATGAAGACTCGTATCAGATGCAGAAACTATTCCGGGCGGTGATCGGCACCAACAACATTGATCACTGCGCCCGTACCTGACACGCCCCAACTGTCGCCGGGCTGGCGACATCTTTCGGTTCCGGGGCGATGACGAATTCCTTTTCCGATTTTGCCAAAGCCAAGATGATCTTCGTTATTGGCTCCAATATGACCGAGGCCCATCCAGTGGCGGCATCGCTCCTCAAGATGGCCGTCATCAACGGCGCCGAGCTTATCGTCGTCGATCCGCGCCGCACCCCCCTTGTCGATCTGGCCAATCTCCATGTGCCTATCAAAGTCGGATCCGATGTAGCCTTCCTGAACGGCGTGATGAACGTTCTGGTCACGGAGGATCTCTACGACAAGAAGTATGTCGAATCCTGCACCATGGGATTTGAAGACCTGAAAAAGAAGGTTTTGGATTATCCGCCGGAGCGCGCGGCGGCGATCAGCGGCGTCAGCGCCGCAATGATCAGGGACGTAGCCCACCGTCTGGCGGCGTCGCACCCGGCCATGCTCATGTATACGCTAGGGATTACCGAGCACATCTGCGGCGTCAACAACGTCATGTCCTGCGCCAACCTCCAGATGCTCCTGGGCAATGTCGGTTTTGAATGCGGCGGCGTCAACCCCCTGCGGGGTCAGAACAACGTCCAGGGCGCCTGTGATATGGGGGCCCTGCCCAATGTCTTTCCGGGGTATCAGCGCGTCGATAACCCCCAGGCCCGGGAGAAATTCGCCGCTGCCTGGAAGGTGGAAAAACTGCCGGAAAAGCCCGGGATCATGATCCCCCAGATGATCGACGGGCTTCTCGACGGCAAGGTGAAGGCGTTTTATGTCTTTGGGGAGAACCTCGCCAATACGGAGCCGGATATCCGCCACGTTGAGCATTGCCTGAGTTCGGCGGAATTTCTTGTTTGCCAGGACATCTTTCCCACGGAAACGACGCGCTTTGCCCATGTGGTCCTGCCGGCGGCGGCATGGAGCGAAAACGACGGGACGTTCTCGAGCAGTGAGCGCCGGGTCAACCGGGTCCGCACGGCCAGCGCCCCTCCCGGGGAGGCCAGGCCGAACTGGTGGATCTTCAAGGAAATCGCCAAACGCATGGGACACGAGTGGGAGGCGAACAGCGCTCAGGAGATCTGGGATAATGAGGTTTCACAATTGGCGCCCTCCCTGGCGGGAATCAAATATTTCCGTTTGGAAAAGAACGGCCTCCAGTGGCCGGCCCCCACTTTGGACCATCAAGGGACGTCCTTTCTCCACAAGGAAGGATGCTTCACCTGCGGCCTGGGGGTCTTGGCCCCTATAGATTGGATACCTCCCGCCGAGGTTCCCGACGCCGAGTATCCCATGGTCCTCAGCACGGGCCGGCGACTTTATCATTATCACACGCGCACGCAAACGGGTCGATCCCAGGGGCTTAATGAACTGCTGGGAGAGGAGACGGCCGATATTTCCGAGGCGGATGCGGAAAAATACGGTATTAAGCACGGCGAGATGATTGCCGTAAAGTCACGGCGCGGCAGGGTCGTCGTCAAGGCGAAAGTGACCGAACAGGTCCCCGAGGGGCTGGTCTGGATGGCATTCCATTTCCGGGAGGGATGTGCAAACTGGCTGACTAATCCTGCTTACGATCCGATTACCCAAACGGCTGAGTACAAGGCCTGCGCCGTTGCCATCGGAAAACTCGCGTAACGGAAACATTGTTACTGAAAGTATAGGGTAAAGCGCCGAAATTGGTTGCTTTACCCTTTTTTCTTCCCGTTGACATACGGCTGGGCGTCGCCTGCGAGGAGGGTGGAAAGTTCACGACTTGTCTTCTGAAGATAGGCATCGGCGTCCTTTTCCAGACGCCGGAATTTGTCCAGGAGGCCCTTGGCGGCCGGGGTTAGGGTCATGCCTTTTTTGGCGGCGTCGCTCTCTACGAGTTTGACGCCCAGGCGCTCTTCCGAGGCGCGCAAGCGGCCCCAGGCGGCGCGGTAGGACATGCCGAGCTTTTTCGCCGCCGCGTTTAAGCTATGGCATTCGTCAATGGCCTGGAACAGCTCTTCCCGGCCATGCCCGAAAATGACCTTCCCCTCTTTTTCGATCCAGATCTTATATTTGATCTCCATATCCCATTCCCTCTTTGGGAAAGCCTAATGAATGGCCGCTAAATAGTCAAGGATTTTGATTTTAATCATCTTATTCCACATAGGGCGAGCGGCCCTGGCAGCCCAGGCAGGGCGTGCCGTCTCTTAAGGGATAGGCCTCGCCACAGGCGGGGCAGACGGCGGTGGGCCCCAGGCGCCGCTTGACCGTGAGTTCCGGTTTAACACATACCGGCTGCATACTGAGGACCGAGGGACCGGCATCCTTGATCTGGGACATGAGGAGATCGAAATCCTGTTCCTTTTTCTTTTTCAGTTTGAAATACCAGGCGTTGAATTCCGGCCAGGATTTCAGTTTCTCCGTATCAAGATAAACACGGATTCCCTGTCCGCTTTCTTTCTCATATAGGGTCACGGCAAAACGGCCCAGATCGACGACCTTCAACCAGCCGTTTCCGATCGTGCAGGGCGTCAGCAATTGGACGGCGTCGGGGAGGCAGACCTGGGTTTCGCAGATGGCGTCGAAGAACTCCCCCTCGGGGAGGTTCTTCAGGGCCAAATCCACGATAAATCCTCCGATAACCAGACCCGGGGCCAGGCTGCCATGAAATGATTTCACCAGATGTACATACTCGTCATAAGAATAAGCAGCTATTTTCATTAACGTGTCAACTCCTTTAAGATTGGGGTCAGACTCACTAATAGACATTTGATGTCAAATGTCTATTAGTGAGTCTGACCCCGGTTTAATAAGCAAGGGACAGCCGCGGTTCCCGGACCGCCTTGGCCCGTTCGGGTCTCGCATCGTCCACCCGCACGATGGAGCGTTGCATCCATTCCCGGTCCACCCGGCCCTCGACAATGGGCAAGAGATCATCGGCCAAATATAACGCCTCATTGACGTCGTGGGTCACATAAATCACGGGCATCCGCAGTTCTTCTTTCAGGTTGCGCAATTCATCCCGGAGATCCCTGCGGGTGAAGACGTCGAGGGCGGAAAAGGGCTCGTCGAGAAGGAGCAGCCGGGGCTCCCTGGCCAGGGCCTGGCAGATGGCGCACCGCTGGCGCTCCCCGCCCGAGACGGCGTCGGGCTTGCGATCCTGCAGATGCCGGATGCCGAAACGCTCCAGCAGTTTCTGAACGATGTCCTTCCTGGCTCCGGCGGCAAAGGCGGCATTGTCGTGGATGCTCAAATGGGGAAAGAGGGGATAATCCTGGAATACATAGCCGAGACGGCGTTTCTGCGGCGGGAGGAAAATACGCCGCTTGGTGTCTAACCAGACCTCGTCGCCGAATTGGATGAAACCCTCCGCAGGTTCATCCAGCCCGGCGATGATGCGCATGAGCGTCGTCTTGCCGGCGCCGGAGGGACCGATGATCACGGTCATCGTCTCCGCCGGGCAGTTGACGTCGATGGACAGCTCGAAGTGAGGCAGGGGTTTACGGATGCGGATCTGGAGATTCATGACGGGCTCCTGGTCAGGCGGTGGACAACGAGAAGAAAGATGTAGCAGATCGGCAGCAGGGCCAGGGACATCATGGCGGCGCTGCCGTATTGCAGGGTCTCCACGGCCTCGTAAATAGCGACGGAGGCCACCCGGGTCTGGCCCGGCACGCTGCCCCCCACCATGAGAATAACGCCGAAGGCCCCCAGGGTATGGAGAAAAACGAGGATGGCCGAAGCGGCGATTCCGTTCAGACTGTTGGGGATGATCACCCGGGCGAAAATGGCCGGCGGAGAAAGGCCGAGAATCCGGGCGCTTTCGATCAGCCGGGGGTCGATCTTTTCGAAGGCCGCCCGCATCGGTTGCAGGGCAAAGGGGATGCTGTAGATAATGGAAGCGATGACAATCCCGGTAAAGGTGAAGAGGAGCGGCGATCCGGTCGCCCTTGTCCACATGCCCCCGAGCCAGCCTTCGGGACCCATCATGATCAGCAGATAAAACCCGACAACGGTGGGCGGCATGGCCAAGGGCAGGTTGATGAATGCCTCCAGGAATGCCTTCCCCGGCAGGCGGCTGTAAGCCATAAGGCAGGCCAGGGGGGCGGTGACGATCATCAGGATCGTCGTGGCGACTACGGCGAGTTTCAGGGAAAGAAAAAGGGCTGTCCAGTCCATCTATTATTTGTATCCGTATTTCTTTTTGACCGCGACCGCCTCCGGTGAGGCCAGGAACCTGGCAAACTTCTCCGCCGCCTCACGCTGGGCCGTCCTTTTCAGGAGGCAGGCGCCCTGGACGATGGGCGGGGCTTCAGCTATGGAGAAAAAACATCCCTTCCTTCCTTCCGCCGATGAAGTGGCGGACAAGGCGCAGAATCCCGCATCCACGCTGCCCGTAGCGGCATATTGAAAGGCCTGGGCGATATTCTGGGCGTAAACAAGCTTTCCTTGGACATTCTCCAGGACGCCGGTTTTCTTCAACGCCTCCATTGCCGCCGCGCCATAGGGTGCCGTTTTCGGGTTGGCGACGGCTATTTTTTTCAGATCGGGTACGGCCATGACCTCCCGCCAGTTCTTAAGGGGACACAGATCCTTCCGGTTCGTCCAGAGGACCACTTGTCCCGTGGCGTAAACAAAAGGGATGTCCGCCCGTCCTGCCTGATGGAGAAGGTCCGGTTTTTCCCGGTCGGCGGAAAGAAAGAGGTCGTAAGGGGCGCCGTTCACAATCTGGGTGTAAATCTGACCGGTGGAGGCGTAGGTCGCTTCCACCCTTATCCCCGTTTGTTTTTCGAATGACTGGGTCAATTCCTGAAAGGGAGAAATGAAATTCGCCGCCACCGCGACATGGAGTTTATCCTGGGCGGAGCCGGGAGAGATAAAAAGAAAAAAAACAAGAACAGCGATTAGAAGACGGCGTTTCAATGACTTATACCTCCTTTAACATATGTTACGTTTGGCTCAATACAAAAAATCGGCGAGAAAGTCAACCCCCATATGTCACATATGTCATATATCGCTTGACACGAGTCTTTCCCATCGTATAGAGGGGAAGCAAAAAAAGAAGGCTTGATGATGAAGCAGAAGATAGAGACGCTCAATGAGATCATGGACCGGGAAATTGAAAAGAACCCCCACAGCCGGGAAATCATCGAGGCCTTCCGCCCGGTTCTGATCGCGAGGATTCGCTTGCTCGGGAAAAGAAAGCTGAAATCGATTCCCTTAACGGGCTTCGACCCGGTCCGGTTTACCGGCGGCGTTTCCCTGGTCCGGCAACTGCGGTTTTTCTCTCCCGATGATCCCTGGCAAGAGATGGTATCCGCAATAACAACCGCCATAAAGGAAGGTTTTCCCAGTCTCCGGGAGGACATGGACCGTCTTGAAGAAGCCGGACGCAAAGGTGGACTGGATATATACGATTATTTTCGAACCTTTCCCGAGCATGGCGAGGATATCATCAAACTCTGGTCCGCCGACCTCCCGGCCGGCCCCCAGGGTATCGCTCTCCTTCTCCACGAATTGACGAGGATCGTCCTGGAAAAGCGGCGTCCTGACGCCGTAGCGCTAATCGGCGGCGCCGACTGGAAGAAGGGTTACTGTCCCGTCTGTGGCGCCTTTCCCACGATCGCCCTGATCGAGGAGAAGATAACCCGCCGCTGGCTCCACTGTTCTCAGTGCGGTCATGACTGGCTCTTCAGCCGGGTGATATGTCCTTATTGTGAGTTCGAGGCCCAGGGGGGCATGGACTTCTTCTATGTGGAAAACAGGACCCAGGAAGCGGCCTTTAGTTGCGACAAGTGCCAACGCTACCTTGTCACCCTCAACCGGGTGAGCGACCTGAACGACCACGAGCTTGATGTTTCGGCCCTCAGCCTTACCCATCTGGACGTCATTATGCAGGGGAAAGGTTTGTTACCCATGGCTAGTTGTTCATGGAATGCCTTCGAAGGATAACCGTTTGAAACAAAGTATGCCGGCAAGAATCGCCGAATGCTATCTTCCCTGGCAGCGGAAGGCGCGCATGCTGTACCCGCCTATCGGTCCTCATGACTGTCGTTGTACTTAGAGTTTATCGTCTGCTTCTTTTTCTCGATAGAATTCGGGATACAGTTTTTTCGCGCAATCCGGGCAAATCCCGTGACTGAACTCGGCCTCGGTGCGCTCACTTACATACTTCTCCACCTGGTTCCAGTAACCCTTGTCGTCACGGATCTTTTTACAGTTTGCACAGATAGGCACGATCCCGCGCAACGTCCTGACCTCATCCAGTGCCATCTGTAGTCGTCTGCGTTCTTCGTCAAGTGCCTCTGCCGCCCGTTTGCGGTCGGTAATGTCGATGAGCACTCCGACCACTCCGGCGACATTCTTACCGGTATCCGTGTACGTAGCCTTATTGATAATCACGTCCCTGACTGAACCATCTGCGGCGCCAAACTTCCCGTCATAGATCTGGCTGCCTGGGCATTCATATAATATTCGATCTTGTTCATAATATTCACAAGCCATTTCAGCAGGATATATGCTGTAGATGTCTTTACCGATAATCTCTTCTCTGGACTTGCCAATGAGTTCCTCAAAGGCACGGTTGCAGCCCAAGTATTTTCCGGTAATGTCCTTGTAGAAGACTGGGCTGGGAATGGTATTGAGAAGTGTTGTTATAAATTCCATGTGGTTATTCAGCTTCTCTTCCGTCCGCTTGCGATCGGTGATATCATGGGCAACAACGTCGGCTCCGGCAAGACCTTCCGGATCATAACTATTTTTGCTGCTTAACTGCAGCCACCATCGCCTCCCGTTTTTATCCATTACCTCGTATTCAGGATTTTCCGTTACTTTCTCGCCCCGTGACATTTTACTTAAACGTTCTAAAAATTGTATTTTGCTTTCATCGGTCAGTAAATCGTATGGAGATCGTGAAGTTATTTCTTCTTGAGTACAGCCAAGATATTTGCAGACAATATCATTTGCTTTTAAAAACTTTCCTGTCCTGAAATCAATTTGGTATATCACCGATGGTGAACTGTCATAAAGTCGTCTATAATTCGCTTCACTCTCCCGGAGCGCCTCCTCCGCCCGCTTGTGGTCGGCAAACTCCTTCCGTAACTCCTCATTAACCCGCACTAATTCCTCTGTCCGTTCTCTGATGCGCTGTTCCAACTCATTATGTGCCCGTTGCAGCGCCTCCTCCACCCGTTTACGCTCGGTAATGTCTTCAACGAAGCCCTCTATTGTCAACAGGCGGCCATCTACATCCTGGACCGGCCAGATGTGCAGGTTACCCGTGAAAGTACTGCCATCCTTGCGGCGATAAATATTCTCAAAGCTTCTCAAGCTTGGATTTTCCATCATCAGGCGCATAATTTCCGAGCGGCGCTGTGGATTTACATACATATCGGTGGCGACATCGTTTATTGAGGCAATGACGTCTGCAGGCGATTCGTAGCCGAACATTTGCGCAAATTCAGAATTGGCAGTGAGCACTTTTCCTTCCGCCGATGACTGGAAGATTCCGATGGTGGCTATATCAAAGAGCCTTTGGTATTTTGCCTCGCTCACGCGGATTAACAGTTCTGCCGGCGTTGGCGCCGGCTTTGATTGCTCCTGCTCCGCAATCTGCCGTCTTAGAGAAGACAGTTCCGCAATCAATTCCTGTTTGGTTTTCCTTTTATCTTGCATCTGGTTATCTCTGTTTGCCGAAATTATCCGTAAGGATGGAAAGGGAACTTCATTTTCGATAGATGACCGTCCCGACATGTTCGCCCTGGAGGGCACGGGTGAGGTTCCCTGCTTCCAGGCCGTTGATGATCTGGATCCGGTCGATAACTTCACTGTTCTGGAGGATATCCAGACAGGGGCGTTCGATGATCAGGTCGTCTAGGTCTTTCGCCAGCAGCTCCTGTACGCTGATCTCGGGAATGAAGGCCGCCTTGTCGTTTTTCTTGGGATCGTCCGTATAGAGCCCCCGTTCATCCTTGACCAGAATGCAGCTTTTGGCGCCGATGAGATTGGCCAGGATCAGGGTTCCCACATCGGTGCGGTGGACGGGAAGACGCGATTTCGAGGTGGGGAGGGCGAAGTAATCGTAAGGGGGCATGCCGTGCATGACGGGGAGGCAGTCCTGGGCAAAGTAGGTGGAGAGTTTGATTACCTCGTCGTGACCGATCTTGATGCCCCCCCAGGCGGACAGCAGGGTGGAAACCAGCAGGGCGTTCTGCTCGGAGACGGAACTCCCGAACTTGGCGATGATCCCCGTGGGCATGCCCAGCTCCAGGCCGATGGAGTAGATATGGCGGCTTCGGGTGCCGCCGCCGGTGGTCAGGAGCATCTTGTGTTTCTTTTTACAGGCTGCGATTTCCTTGACGAGGGCGGGCAAGGCCTTGACCCCCCGATCACAGATGGATTGGCCGCCGATCTTGACGACATTCACGTTGGGAAACAGCCGCTGCTGCGGCGCGATGGTGAGACCTTCCAGAAAGGTCTTCCCGACCAGGCTCTCTCCCATCAGTTTGCTCTTCACATGGAGCCTGCGGCCGTCCCGCTCTCGATAAAGGGCCATAAATTCCTCCTCGTCAACCTTTAACTTCGACTTCTTCGTCCGCATCCTTGGGGGCCTTCAGGAGGACCAGTTCCGCGCCCACAGTGGCGGCGATTTCTTCCAGCTCTTTCTTGCGCAGGTGTTCGCTGTAGAACTTCAGGTCTACATCGGCGACGGCGACGAGCTTGAAACGGGGTTTCTTTTCCTTTTCTCCCACCTTCCGGCGTTCCCGGTAAAATATTTTTCCTGCCATGATCACACCTCCAAAATTTGTTACGGTTTGTCCTTCTTTCTCTTCTCTCCCACACTTTCCCACCGGCCCGGTCCCGCCGGCATCACGGGCAGGACTGCCTCCCGTCCCCACAGCCTCGGCCGGAGCCATCCTTTCGTCCTGACCAAATCCCCGGGGGCGGGGCAAATCGCATCCCGATCCAGGGAAACCGCCCGGATTCCTTTTCCTGACAGCTCGCCAACGGTTACCGGATCGGGAAACTCCCGCAGGTTGGCAAACTCGATGAAGCGCCCGTTCCATCCCGAGGCGGTGAGGCCTACGGCTGCCGCCGCGCCGATGATCCCGTCATTTGTCCCGCCGTGACCGGAGAGGTGGCTGCCGCCGGCGGCCTTCCGGGCATCGGCCTGGGTCATGATCCTTTCCGTGCAGAGGCGACCGAAGGTTGTCAATGCCGGGAGGGACTGATCCCCTTCACAGACGATACACAGGCCCGGATCGCTCCCCGGAGCGGAGGATCTTTCCAGGTGCTCGATTGCCAGGGGCAACAGGGATGGCGCCAGGGAAGGATCGGCTACCTCCACCACGATGCAGGCCGAACTGTTGTGGGAGGTATAGGGGATGCGGGGATCGACCAAAAGCTGCTGGCGGACGACCCCCCATACACGACAACACGCGGGGAGCAGCCGTTCATAGCGGCGGGCCACCTTGCCCGTGCCGAATTCCGAATCCAGAACGTCCGTATCGTCAAAACCGATGTAAACGCGCATCTTCCTCCTCATGGTCCTGTTGCGTTGCACAAGACCCATCCCCACCCCTGCCCTTGAAGGGGAGGGATTTGGGAAAATTGTTACGAGATCATCATACATGACAAGGCCTGATAAAGTCAAAGAATGATGAACTCGCTAAAAGTCCCCTTAACCGTCATGCCGGCGAAAGCCGGTATCCAGAAATACTAGAAAACACTGGATTCCGTATCAAGCACGGAATGACAAAACATGACAAAATTGACTTTTTGCGCGTCTATAAATGAATGGCGCATATTCCATTCCGCAGGCGATTGTTCCAGCTTATGTTTTATTTACTACAACGCCTTAATTTGTTTCGGATTCCCTCCATTTTTTCCTTGACGATTGCAGCGAAATGGCGTAGATATGCCGCGCTTGACATAGATCAAATATGACATAAGTATTTATTTTAGTTTATTTAAGGATTAAGGAGGCTTCTATGGAGATTACCAGGAGGGGTTTCTTGAGTATGTCCGGGGCCATCGGATCAGGCATCGCCCTGTCCGGCCTGGGCATCAACTTGAGCCCTGTACAGGCTTATGCGGACGAGCTGAGCAAGATGAACCGCGTCAAGGAGGCCAGACAGGTGGCCACTATCTGCTGCTACTGCTCTGTGGGCTGTGGTCTCATCTGTAGTGTTGACAGGTTGACCAAAAAGATCTTCAACATCGAGGGTGACGCCGATCACCCCATCAACGAAGGATCGCTGTGTGCCAAAGGGGCGGGGTTCTTCGATCTCACGGAGGCCAACAAGCACCGCCTCAAAAAGGTTCTTTACCGGGCTCCCATGAGTGACAAGTGGGAGGAAAAGGACTGGCCCTGGGCCCTGGAGCGGATGGCCCGCCTCATCAAGGACACCCGGGATGCGGGTTTTGTGAAAACCAACGCCAAGGGCGAGGTCGTCAACCGCTGTGAGAACATCGGCCATCTCGGGAGTTCCAACATCGATAACGAGGAATGCTGGCTGGTGACGGCCATGGTGCGCGCCTTGGGCCTGGTATACATCGATCATCAGGCCAGGGTCTGACACAGCCCATCTGTTGCGGCTCTGGGAGAGTCGTTCGGACGCGGTTCCATGACCAACCATTATTGCGATTTGAAAAACAGCGACTGCATCCTCATCATGGGGAGCAATGCCGCGGAACACCACCCCATCGCCTTCAAGTGGATCTTGCGGGCAAAAGATAACGGGGCAAAAATCATCCATGTCGATCCCCGCTATACGAGGACCTCGGCGCGTTGCGATTATCACGTTCCCTTACGTTCGGGGACGGACATCGCCTTCCTGGGCGGGATGATCAATTATATCCTCAGCAACGACAAATGGTTCAAAGACTATGTCCTGAATTACACCAACGCCTCCTTCATCGTGGGGGCGGATTATAAGTTCGAGGATGGTCTCTTTTCCGGGTATGACGCGCAAAAGCGCAAATACAACAAAGACACCTGGGTTCTGGAAAAGGATGCCCGGGGCATCCCCAAACGGGACATGTCCCTGAACGATCCCCGCTGTGTTTTTCAGATGATGAAAACCCATTACTCCCGCTACACCCTGGAGAAGGTAGCTAGTATCACCGGTGTCCCCAAAGAAACCCTTTTGAGGGTCTATGAGGAGTACAGTGCCACGGGTGTCCCGGACAAGGCGGGGACGGAGTGTTACGCCCTGGGCTGGACCCATCATACAACCGGCAGCCAGATCATCAGGACAATGTCGCTCATCCAGCTCCTCCTGGGGAACATGGGGATTGCCGGCGGCGGCATCAATGCCCTCCGCGGCGAGCCGAACGTTCAGGGATCGACGGATCATTGCATCCTCTACGGCAACCTGCCCGGGTATCTGAAGATGCCTTCGGCCTCCCTGGATACCATCGAGAAATATCTGCACAAGTACACGCCGGAATCGAAGGATCCCCAATCAGCCAATTATTACCAGAACTACCCGAATTTTTTCGTCAGTATGCTCAAGGCATTCTTCGGGGACAAGGCAACGAAGGAAAACGGTTTCGGATATTCCTGGATCCCCAAGATGGACGACGGTGTCCACTATTCCCTGATGCATCAATTTGATGCTATGTACGAAGGGAAGATCAAAGGCTTGTTCGCCATTGGCACGGACCCGGCGGTTAGTGCCCCCAATACGACCAAGGTCCGGAAGGCCCTGGAAAAGCTGGATTGGCTGATAAGTGAGAACATCTTCGACAATGAGACCCACTCTTTCTGGAAGGGTCCCGGTGTCGACCCCAAAAAAGTCAAGACGGAATGTTTCCTCCTCCCTGCGGCTGCGACCATGGAAAAGGAAGGCAGCCAGAGCAACTCCGGCCGCTGGGTGCAGTGGAAGTACAAGGCTGCGGAAGCCCCGGGAGATGGTATCCCCGTCGGTGAGATCGAGATCAAGATCATGAACGCCGTCAAGGCCCTGTATGCAAAGGAAGGCGGCGTTTTCCCGGAAGCAATCCTGAACCTGAAGTGGGATTACACGGACAACAAAGGCCGGTATGACGCCCTGAAGGTATCCAAGCAGATCAACGGGTATTTCCTCCAGGATACAGTCATCGAGGACACGGCCAAGGGTACGAAGACGGAGTTCAAGAAGGGCCAGCTCGTCCCGACCTTCGGAATGCTCAAGGCCGATGGCTCAACAGCGGCGGGCAACTGGTGTCTGACGGGAAGCTTCGGTGCCAATGGTGAAAATAAGATGGCCAAGCGGGGCAAGGACGACCCGACGGGACTCGGCCTTTTCCCCAACTGGGCTTACGCCTGGCCGGTCAACAGGCGGATTCTTTATAACCGGGCCTCCTGCAACCTGGAAGGAAAACCCTACAATCCGAAGCGGAAGATCATGGAATGGACGGGTGACAAATGGGTGGGAGATGTGGTGGACGGCCCTTGGCCGCCCCAGGCGGATAAGGAGAAGGGGAAATATCCCTTCATTATGAAGACCGACGGTCTGGGAGCCCTCTTCGGTCCCGGAATGGTTGAAGGTCCCTTCCCGGAGCATTACGAGCCTCTGGAAGGGCCATTGGCCAAGAACCCCCTTTCCGGTCAACTGATCAACCCGGCCATCGAGATCTTCAAGAGCGATCTCGACAAGAGGGCCAATGCGGATGCGAAATTCCCCTATGTCTGTACTACTTACTCGTGCACGGAACACTGGTGTTCCGGCGCCCTGACCCGCTGGCAGGCCTGGCTTCTGGAAGCCATGCCGGAACTGTACGTCGAGATCGGCGACCTCCTGGCCAGGGATCTGGGCATCCGGAATGGCGTACAGGTGAAGGTATCCTCCATCCGGGGGGCCGTGGAATGCGTGGCCATGGTGACCAAGCGGTTCAAGCCCTTCCAGATCGAAGGCAAAACGGTCCATCAGGTTGGCCTGCCCTTCAATTATGGCTGGCTCTTTCCCAAGGACGGCAGCGATAGTACCAACTTCCTGACGCCTACTGTCGGTGACGCCAATACCTTCTGCCCCGAGTACAAGGCATTCATGGTAAACGTGCAAAAGATATAGGAAAATGAGGGTAAATACATATGAAAACTGAATTTATAAAGCTCATTGATACGACAAGATGCACGGCCTGTCGGGGATGCCAGGTGGCCTGCAAACAATGGAACGAAATGCCGGGGTTGAAAACAAAACAGTGGGGCAGTTATCAGAATCCCCCGGATTTGCAATGGAACACCTGGACGCTCATCCGCTTCCAGGAGTATGTTAGCGACAAGGGGGCCTTTAAGTGGCTCTTCCGGAAGGACGGCTGCATGCACTGCACCGATGCGGCCTGTGTGAAGGTCTGCCCCAGCGGGGCGCTCCACCACACGGAGTTCGGTACGGTGGGACTGAATTCCTCCCGCTGTATAGGTTGCAAGGAATGTGTTTCCGCCTGTCCCTTCGATATCCCCCGCTATGACCGGGAGACGGATAAGATCTACAAGTGCGACCTCTGCTACAACCGCCTGCGGGGCGACGAATCGCCGGCCTGTGTCAAGTCCTGCCCCACGGGGGCGTTGACCATCGGCAGGAAGGACGTGATGACCAGGAAGGCCTACGCCCGGGTCAAGGAGCTGGGGGGCGACGCCAATGTCTACGGCGACAAGTTCGTCGGCGGGACCCACGTCCTCTATGTCCTGGAAGAGAAGGCCAAGGTTTATGATAACTTGCCCCGGGATCCCTCGGTGCCCTTCTCCCTTATTGTCTGGAAGGACATGCTGAAGCCGCTGGCTTTGCTGGCGGCGGGCGGTGTGTTGGCCGGGTCGTTCCTGCACTATATCCTGCATGGACCAAAGCTGCCCGATGAGCCCGGCAAAGAAGAAAAGGGAGGTGAATAAGCCATGAGAAAGGGATTAATTCAAGCAACGGACGGTTTTGAGCGGATCGTCCACTGGAGTCTGGCCCTGTCCTGCATAGCCTTATGTGTCACCGGGCTGGGGATGATGTATCAGTCCTTTAATTTTATCGGCGACATGATGGGAGGCCTCAAGTCCCTGAAGTATGTCCATAATTTTATGGGCGTCTTCTTTGGCGTAGCCCTGTACTTCACCATCCGCATGTGGTGGAAGGAGGCGGGGATTTTTTCCATGCCCGAGGATCTGGAATGGATCAAGTGCGCCGGCGGTTATGTCTGGCATGTGGATAAGGTGCCCGAAGTGGGCAAGTACAATCCGGGCCAGAAGATGTTCTTCCTGGCTGTGGCCGGATTCGGAGTAATCATGTTTCTGACGGGGCTGATGATGTGGTTCCCCCTGTCCTTTCCCGCGACGATCGTGCGGTTGATGTACGTTCTCCACGCCCTGGGGTTTGTAGTGATCTTCGCCTTTTTCTTCGTCCATCTCTACCTGGGAACGATCGGTTCTCCGGGATCGCTGGACGCCATGCTGACGGGCTGGGTGAGCCGGGCGTGGTTGAAGAAGCAGCACCCCAAGTGGTTGAAAGAGATGGAAGAGCACGGGACCCTCGTCGTCTATGGGGAAGAAAAGCCGGCCAAGGGGCACGGTCATTGATGATCAGCAAATGCCCGACATAAGGGTTTCATTGTCGGATAGTTTATAAGATGGCGCCACCGGACAAAACGGTGGCGCCATTTCTTTCTCATCCCAAGTCACTTTCCCTCTGTATTCATCATCACCGTATTAAAAATGGCGTGTAGTATCGTAAGAAAAATAATAATATCGATATATTAACATCTGCCGGAGCTGCGGCAGAGAATTTTGGCCAGCGGTAAACGATCCAACACGATTTCTCTTGACACATAACCTCTTTAAGGAATAGGATTTATCGATACATTTACCGATACTTAGCGGTCGAGAGAGGCAGATGTAAGCCATATTACAATACTCCAAGGAAGATAAAACCAGAAACAAGTAAAAGAAGGGAATAGATGAATGCCCACAATATTTCGGGTTGGACCTTATCGACTTTTCTTCTATGCCGGTGATCATGGTGAGCCTATTCATGTGCATGTAGAACATGATGATACAATCGCGAAATTTTAGCTTGAACCAGTAAGGTTAGCCAATAGCGGTGGCTTTAACAGACTGGATTTGTCGGAAATATTTCGGATCATTGAAAACCACAGGGATAAAATTTTGGAGGGGTGGCATGACTACTTTGGCGATTGAAATTATAATGCCGGTTGCAGAAAGTGTATCAGTAACAGATGATACACTGAGTGTTAATCTTAGTGATGGTAGAACCATTTTAGTTCCCACGGCCTGGTATCCGCGTCTGCTGTGTGCTAAACCGGAGGAAAGAAACAGATGGCGGCTAATTGGAAGGGGTCACGGGATTCATTGGGAAGATATCGACGAGGACATCAGCATAGAAGGTCTATTGGTAGGAAAACAATCCGGGGAAAGCCAAGCATCATTTAAAAAATGGTTTGAGGCAAGACAAGCACGCAAAACACGCATAATGCCAGCAGACGGCTAATCGCACTGCTGAACGCAGCGATCACAATCAATAGGACAGCAACAAACACAATGAGAGTTTCAGTTATTCTAGCACATCCCGATGCCGGCAGTTTCAATCATGCCATTGCCCGAACCGCGATTGAACAGTTGGAAGGCAATGGACATGCGGTCTTTTTCCATGATCTTTATAAGGAGGGCTTCGATCCCCTGCTTGTTAGCGAAGAAATCCCCAAAGACACCCGGTTGCCGGCGGCAATTGCGGAACATTGCCGGGAAATCGCCGCCGCCGACGGGATAATCGTTGTCCATCCGAACTGGTGGGGTCAGCCGCCGGCGATATTGAAAGGATGGGTGGACAGGATTATTCGGCCGGGCGTCGCCTATGAGTTTCTCGAAGGCGATGCCGGAGCGGGTGTACCGAAGGGACTGCTGAGAGCCAAAACCGCCCTTGTCTTCAATACGTCGAATACGGCAATAGCGCGGGAACGGGAGGTTTTCGGCGACCCCCTGGAAACAATCTGGAAGAATTGCATCTTCGGTCTTTGCGGGGTACCCAATTTTTACCGCCGCATGTTCGGCATTGTCGTTACCAGCACCGAAAGCCGGCGAAAGGAATGGCTTGCCGAGATAAGTAGAAATATCGATACGTTCTTTCCTGCGGTACTCCATAAATAGAAACTTGAAGGCATGAGAGATAAAGTGACTGAAGCCTCCGCATGGTTATGGCTGTCCTATGCCTTTTTCATATTTTGTCCTATGGACAGAGATTAGCCCCTACGCTATGAATTTATTGCCATAGAATTGTTAATGGTCCTGATAAATAAATTCACTTGATGCTCCCGCGTGAAGTCATCAAATGTGTCATAGTCGGGTGCCGTGATACCCCGGAATTGGATAGCGTGGATTTGTCTATCCACAACTTTACAATCGATATGATGGAGGTTCGATGATGAAAGAAGAAATCGATGAGAAATTGGCAGGTAAAGGTATCAGCCGCCGGTCCGTCCTGAGAGGTGCTGTAACCCTGGGCGCAATGACGGTGGGCGGAGGTTTGGCCCTGAACATGGCCGTACCGGGAACAGCGGAGGCTATGATAAAAAAGCTCCCCAAAAAGTGGGATGAAACCTGGGATGTTGTGGTGGTCGGTTCCGGGTTTGCAGGGCTGGCAGCGGCGGCCGAAGCGGCGGGGGCGGGATCCAAAGTGGTGATCCTGGAAAAAATGCCCATTTATGGAGGAAACTCCATAATCAACGGCGGTGGCTACGGGGCCTACGATGACAAATTGAAGCTTCGTAAGAAACTGAACCTGGGCGACGACACCGCGAAACAGCATTTCGACGACACCCTGAAGGGGGGCGATTATTACAACATGCCCGAGCTGGTGCAGGTTATGGTCAATGAATCGCCGGACGCCCTGAACTGGATGATCGATGAAGGCGGCCTCAAACTTCGTGACGTATTGACCAAAGGCGGCGGACACACGGCTTACCGTTGCCATTTTTCTGAAACAATGTGGGGAAAGGACTATACCGAAGCTCTCAAAAAGATCGCGGAGAAACGCGGAGCAAAAATGATCCTCGGTTCGGAAGTCACCTGGATATGGCGCAAAGACGCCGATCCGAAGAGCCCCGTCCTGGGGTTAGAAGTCAAAAGGGGGAGGAGAACGTTGAATCTCAAGGTCCAAAAGGCGGTTGTCCTGGCTTCCGGCGGGTTCAGCCAGGATGTCAAGATGCGGATGGACCACTATCCCAAGCTCACGGGGGACTTCAACTGCACGAACCACAAGGGTGCAACCGGAGAAATGATCCGTTTTGCCCAGGCCGTCGGCGCCGATACCCTGCAACTGAATTTTATCCAGCTCTATCCCTTTGCCGATCCGAATACAGGCACCTTGGATACTCCCGCCGTGTTTCCGTTCAGCGGTCCAGGCCGCGGTGCTATTTATATCAACAAGAACGGGAAACGTTTTGTCAGTGAACTGGAGCGCCGGGACGTCTGCGCCTTCGCACAGACCAATCTGGGACCCGGCATGAAGCCCACCTATACCATCTTCAGCGCCGCCATGGTTCCCTTGATGGGCTATAAACCGGAGGAACTGGATGCCGGCTTGAAAAAAGGCCGTTTTGTCACGGCGGATTCAGTCGGAGAGCTTGCGAAAAAAATCGGCCTCCCTGCCGATGTGGTTGAGAAGACGGTCAGCGACCACAATCGCTATCTAACGGAGGGGAAAGATCCCGATTTCAACAAACCAATCAACAAAGCGATGCTTCCCCTTGACAAAGGACCTTTTTACGCCGTCGCGCAGTGGCCGGCTGTCCATCACACCATGGGAGGATTGAGAATCAATAAAAACACCCAGGTCATTGACATCTTTGGCGCTGTCATCCCGAAACTCTATGCCGCCGGAGAAGTCGCCGGAGGCATTCATGGGTCAAACAGGCTCGGAACAAACGCAACGGCAGATTGCGTAGTATTTGGTCGCATTGCCGGCATCAATGCCGCTAAAGGAAAACCGACGGCATAACCATCAGGGGGGGCCGTGACCGAACACGGTCTCCCTCCTTTTTATCAAGCAGGTGCCCTGCACCGGATCCGGCCGGAGGAGGGCAGAAAAATCACTTTTCATTCCGGATGCGCCGGGCCAATATTGCGCCGAAGGACCTCAAAGACCGCAATCCCCGCCTTGACAATCATTTTATCAGCCGCCGCATCGAATAATTATAAGAGAAAATCTGCCAGAGGATCAAGATGAGTATAATCGTTTCGCTGGAGATGGGCAGCCCCCGGTAGGTGAATATGTCCTCTTTGGGGATGGTATCTGCGGGCCGGTCTTGTTTGTCATGTTGGAGCAGACTGAAACCAAGGCCCAAGGTAACGAACCCCGTTTTGCCGTCTACGGCCTTATCCTGAGGCACTCTATAGATGGAAACCTGAAAACAGGAGAGGCAAAAAAGAAAAATCAGAATAGCGAGGGATGTTAAAAACGTGGCCTTCATAGCCTTTCCCGTCAATATGACTTCCCGTTCATCACGCTCCCGCATGAAAGTGATTTTGGCTATCACCTGCTCCCGAAATGGCCCGGAAACCATCAACCGAACGCTCAGATAAATGGCAAAGGTCATCCACACCGCAAAAACGAGTCCGGTAAAACTGTTCATGAACCTGGCGTAGCCGGTGTCATGGTTAACGGCTCCTGTGCTGTAAAGGTAAGCAAAAATAGCGAGAACGGCGACTACCGGGAGACCGCACAAAAAAACCTTCAATAGCATTGAGTCAACCTTCTTCATTTTATCTCCTCCTCAATTGAGAAAATGGTATTTATATCTGTCCGGAAATAGCGGGCGATGCGAAACGCCAGCTCCAGGGAAGGGTTGTAGCCGCCCCCCTCGATGGCAACAATGGTTGCCCGTGTTACCCCCACTTCTTTCGCGAGCTGTTCTTGGGTCATCCGCTGTACAGCCCGGAAAACATGCAGGCGATTTACTATTTTGAGTTGTGGCAATGATTTGGACATAACCTGCTCCTGATGTCTTGTTTGTGGTACCTATGTATACTTTATTAAACTTAATGTCAAGTTTATTTTTCTATTTTTTGTAAAGCGTGAAAGGGGGATGCAGATTGGCCATGACAAAGACAGGGGACAGGGCGGTTTCCACATATGTTAAATTAGGCAGTATTTACTTCTTATGCGATCTCCGGTATAGACGGGCCGATCATAGATTCAATTGTTGTCATAAATATTTTACCCGGTTTGCCATGGGATAGTTGCCAGGCAGCCTGGGGATGCAAAATAATATATGTAACTGGCGGATTGCCACGGAAAGGATTTGGTTATGGCGGAAGACGTTAAATGGTTCAAGACCCACTGTTCACGGTGGGATCACGGCGGTTGCGCCCTCCTGGTCGGTGTAGAGGACGGCAAAATAACAAAGATCAAGGGAGATCCGGACGGTTACCTGAACAAGGGCTATACGTGTCCCAAGGGCAGAAATTCCGCCGAGCGGCTCAACCATCCCGATCGTCTCCAATATCCCGTAAAGAGGGTAGGGGAGAGGGGTGCGGGGAAATGGCAGCGCCTCTCCTGGGCGGACGCCTTGCAGGAAACTGCGGATGGCCTGAACAAGGTCAAGGAGAAATACGGGGCCAAGGGAGTCGCTTTCGGCGTCGGGATGCCGAAGGGGCTCGAACATTTCATCCTGATCCGCTTGGCCAATCTTTTCGGCTCCCCCAATGTCATCGCCTCCCAGGACATCTGTCATGCCCCCCGGGAGATCACCGGGGTCCATACCTGCGGGTTCTATCCCGTGGCAGATTTACATAATCCCACGAAACTGGTCATGCTCTTTGCCAGTAATCCCGCGGCCACCAACGAGGAAGGTCAGATCTGCAGCAACCTCGATGCCCAGCTCAAAAACGGGGCGGACCTCATTGTAGTCGATCCCCGGCGGATCGACTATGCCAAGAAGGCCGGCCTGTGGCTGCGCCTGCGGCCCGGCACGGCCCACGCCCTCGTTTTGGGCATGCTGAATGTCGTCATTGAAGAAGGTCTCTACGACAAGGAATTCGTCGAAAAATGGACCCACGGCTTCGAGGATCTCGCCTTGCAGGTGAAGGATTACCCGCCGGAAAAAGTCGCCGAAATCACCTGGGTCCCGGCGGAGCAGATCCGCGCGGCGGCCCGCAAGTACGCCGCCGCCAAGCCCGCGGCCATTCAGTGGGGAAATCCCATCGAGCACGATGTGAACGCCTTCCACGTCATCCGCGGCCTCCTCTGCCTTATGGCCATCTGCGGGAACCTCGAAGTGGCAGGAGGCAATGTAAACGCTTACGATCCCAAGATCATGGGGATGGGGCCTTTTGTCCGGGCCGACCTGATTCCCGACAAGGCCAAGGAGATGATCAGCCGCCATTACGGGGTCATTCCCCGCCTGATGACCATCGCCCCCGCTTTCTTCCGCAAGGCGATTCTGGAAGGGGTCCCCTATCCCGTCAAGGGATACTACGCCATGTGCACCAATCCGATGGTGGCCTGGGCGGACAGCCGTAAAACCTACGAAGCCTTCCAGAAGCTCGATTTCATGGCCGTTGCCGACCTGTTCATGACGCCCACCGCCGCCATGGCGGACATCGTCTTCCCCGTGGCCCACCAGTTCGAGATGAACGACATCGGCCACTACGGCATCGGCCACGGCATGATCCTGGCGCGGCCCAAGATCGTCGAACCCCCGCCCGAGTGCTGGCCCGACATGAAGATTATGAACGAGCTGGGCAAACTCATGAGCCCTCCCGAACTCTGGAAGGCGGATCATGAGGAGTTCCTGGCGGACCTCCTCCAGCCGAGCGGCCTCACCTACCAGCAGTTCTGTGAAAAGGGATACCTGAAGGGTCCCGACCGTTTCAAACTTTATGAAGAAAAGGGTTTCCGGACGCCGACGGGCAAGGTGGAACTGCGGCTCAGCACGGCGGAGAAATTCAAGCTTCCCGCCCTGCCTGCCTACGATGGCCTGCCCGAGGAGGAAGATCCCGATTATCCGCTCATTCTAATCAGCTCCAAGAGCCCCAACTACCTCATCTCTTCGTATCGCTGGGTCAAGAAGATGCGGGAGCGGGAACCCGATCCCTTTATCGAGATCCATCCCGATACGGCCGCCCGGTTCGGCATCAAGGAAGGCGACAACGTCCGCATCGAGACCAAATACGGCGCCATAGTCCAGAAGGCCGTCGTCTCCGATATCGTGGCCCCCCAGGTCGTCAATGCCTCGATCGGCTGGTGGTTCCCCGAAGGAGATCCGGAGAAGCAGTTCGACTGGGAAAAATCCAACTTCAATGTCCTCACTTCCATCGGGAAGCTGGGCAAGGAATACGGGACGCCGAACATCAAGAATATCGGCTGCCGGATTGCCAAGGCATGACGGCCCTCTCAGGTTTTTAGCCTCCAATCAACATCTTTCCCCTAACCCCCTCCCCGTCAAGGGGAGGGTAGGGGTGGGGATGGGGTTAGTCCTTGAAGATAATTCCTTTTGCAAAGCCCTATCAACTATCGTAGTCCATCACACCCGTGCCGCTACGCCGGCGGCCTCCAGGGTCATCCTGTTCTCGGTAGTTCCTGGGATTGACATATGATTTCGTTCTGCTTATAGTTCGTCGTCCCGGAAGCAAGTTAGCAATTTATAGCGTTTTTCCGTATGAATTCCCAAGAGCATAAAGGAGGAACTTATGGCTGCTCAACAAGCTCCCGCCTTTGAAAAAGGCAAACTCTACAACCTGCCCATCACCGATATCAAGCCGGACCCCGATCAACCCCGCAAGTATATGGGCCCCCTATGCCCTGGAGGAAAAGGAAAAAACCGGCCTTTTCGGTGGAATCGAGCAATTGAACCAGGACCTTAAGGACCGCATGAAGGAGATAATCCTCCAGTTGGACCCCAGGTGAGCAGCCCGGCAGCGGGGCATAAAAAGAATAAAACGGGGAACACTTTCGTCAATCGGTCAATTATATCAACAAATTAATCTATGCCGGTACACCGGCATAGATTTTTAGGGTGGTGGGAAACGATAATGTTAGGTGGCTCGAGCAATCAATCGAACCGTACCGCCTTCGGCGGCTTCACCCCCATTGTCAAGGGATCTGCAATGAATTGCTGCTCCAGCGCCCAAGGGGTGCGGCTCATCCCACCCCGCTAGCCGCCATGTATGCGGCATATCCGGGCGCGGAAGCACATTATTACGAGAGGACTTTTATAGGCATGCTTTTCCAGGAACTTGAAAAAATTAATACGCGCCCCCGGCCGTTTGAGTTCTATACGGCAAGCGATCTATGGACTGACGAGCATACGTCGCAGCAAATGCTTTCTTTTCACCTCAACGAGAATGTCGATGTCTCGTCCAGAAAGGCCGTGTTCATCGAGGACTCGGTAGCCTGGATAGTCTCCCGGTTCTGCATTTCGGCCGGGAAGCGTGTCGCCGACTTCGGTTGCGGTCCAGGGCTTTACACGACCCGGCTTGCACAAAATCAGGCAAAGGTAACGGGCATCGATTTCTCCCGGCGGTCCATCCAGCATGCAATGGAAATCGCGGAGCGGAGCGGGTTATCGATCAACTATGTCAATAAAAACTATCTGGAGTTCGAGTCAGAAGAGCGATTTGACCTGATCTTGATGATCATGTGTGATTTCTGTGCCCTTAGTCCCTCTCAACGGAAGCAGATGCTCGGAAAGTTTCATTCGATATTGAAGCCTGGAGGGCATGTTTTGCTGGATGTCTACTCGTTAGCCGGGTTTTCCCGGCGCGAAGAGGCAGCCGGGTACGAACTCAATCAACTCAACGGATTTTGGTCGCCAAACCGGTACTACGGTTTTTCGAATACATTCAAATATGAGGAAGAGAAGATAGTTCTCGACAAATACACAATTGTCGAATCCGACCGCGTCAGAACGGTGTACAACTGGCTTCAGTACTTTAGTCCTGAGGGAGTGAGGGCAGAATTTTCCGATAGCGGATTCAAGGTGACAAACTTCTATTCCGATGTTGCAGGGCAGCCTTTCGATCCCCAAGCGAGTGAGTTTGCGGTTGTTGCGGCGAGCTTGTGATGGTGCGGCTGTCCGGGCAATCACGAACCTCACGCCGCTGGAATTCATTACCGCATCTGTGCGGTCTGACGCGGCCTGCCGATCCGCGGATGAGGAACGAGGTATTTATGGAACAATTTTGCATATTATCAGATAAAAAGGCCCAAATTGTAGTGAAATCCTTTCCGCATATTCGTCGTATGATCGCCATTTCTTAAGTGAATGCAAAATGTTAGAATGTTTATGGTTTATGGTATTTGAATTGCATCATCCTTTGCGGCAAACAGGCATGCTGAATAATCCCCCTTGATTGGGGCCATCACAGCGGATCATGTACATCCTTTCACTAAATTCAGGCTGAGAATCCGGCCCTGAGGAGGTTATATTGGCAAATAGTCAACATTTTGGACTTTCGCTGTCGATGCTGGAGGAGATTATTGCGGAAGAAAGAGTTTTTGTCGAGTTTCAGTCGATCTTATCGGCCCGTAATCATTCCATCATCGGATTCGAAGGGTTAATCCGGGGTAAAACCCGGCACGGGGGCCTGATCCCGCCCATTTTCATGTTCGATGCGGCCCGCGAGCATGGCATCAGCCTTGATCTTGACCGCCTTTGCCGCGAAAAAGTCCTGGCCGCCTTCCGAACCATTCATCGGCTTCAAAAGAATAGCCTCTTATTTCTCAATGTCGAAACATCTTTTTTATCCGCGGAGATCGTCGGATCGGGATATCTCCTCGATCAACTCACAAGGCATGAAATTCCCCCTGCCAACATCGTGATCGAAATTGTGGAATCGGAAAGCGTGGATACGGGAGCCCTGATCCGCTTTGCGAACACTTACCGCGAATGTGGATTGAATATCGCCCTCGACGATGTGGGAACGGGACATTCCAACTTTGACCGGATATCCCTGCTCCGGCCCAATATCATCAAGATCGACCGGTCCATTATCAACGGGATGGCGACCAATTATTTCAAGCAGGAGATTTTCAAATCCCTGACCAATTTATCCAAGAGCATCGGATCACTTACGCTGGCGGAAGGTGTGGAAACAAAGGAAGAGACCATCCGCTGCATCGAATACGGCGCCGACCTGCTCCAGGGGTATTTCTTTTCCCGGCCGCGGGATATCAGGCATCCGGGCGGGAATGGGGAAGAACAAAAGCTGGAAGATATTCTTTTAGCCTTCAGAATGAAGCAGATCGATATCGTGAAAGCGAGGCGATTGCATAACAAGCAATACCAAAAGACAGTCCAGGGTATTATCAGAAGAATTCAGGGAAAGCCCATGGAGGAAATTGACGCCTTGCTCAGGGACGTAGTGGTCCAAACAGACTCCATTGATGCCCTCTATATTATCAACGACAACGGCATACAGATAACGGATACGATCATGAAAAAAAGCACTCCTCGACGCATAAACCCCGTTTTCCGGGCGGCAAGCAAGAGTGAAAACCTGTCCCACAAGGACTACTTCTATCAATTGATCAATACGGATCTCAAGAGGTTCACGACGGGCCGATACATATCGTTTGCCACCGGAAATCTCTGCGTGACGTTGAGCCATTTGTTCAAAGGCGAAAACAATCATTTTTGCATCTTGTGCACGGATTTTATCGTGGGCGCCCGCAATTCCTGATTGATCAAGCCCGGCAGCAACCGCCACTTGTCAGGGGCGAGGAGCCGACTGTATTATTCATCTAAGGGAAAATATCCTATTGACATATGATTTTATTCTGCTTATAGTTCGTCGTCCCAGAAGCAAGTTGGCAATTTAGTGCGCTTTTCCGAACAGCAAACAAGGAGGAACGTATGGCTGCTAAACAAGCTCCCGCCTTTGAAAAAGGAAAACTCTACAACCTGCCCATCACCGATATCAAGCCGGACCCCGAACAACCCCGCAAATACATGGACCCCCAGGCCCTGGAGGAACTCGCCGCTTCCATAAAGCAGCTCGGCGTTCTCCAACCCGTCCTCTTCCGGCAGGGCGAACAGGGCGCGGTGATCATCGTGGCAGGGGAGCGGCGATTCGCCGCGGCCCAAAAGGCCGGCCTCACGGCTATCCCCGGCATCTTCGTGGAGGGCTCTCCCGCCGAAATCGCCCTAGTGGAAAACCTGCAACGCCAGGACCTGACCGTCATCGAGGAAGCGGAGGCCCTGGGGCGCCTCGTGGACAATATGAAATATACCCAGGAGCAGGCCGCCGTCGTCATCGGCAAGAGCCGCCAGACAGTGACGGATATCCTGTCGCTCACCCGCCTCCCCCAGGAGATCCGCGACGACTGCCGGAACAACGCCAAATGCCCCCGCCAGCTCCTCATCGAGATCGCCCGTAAGAAGCAGGAACGGGCCATGATCAACCTCTACAACAAGTACAAGGAAAGCGGCCTGACGACCGGCGAATTGCACAAGGAGCGCCGGATCCATGCGGCGAAGACGGAGCTGGAGATTGTCAAAGGCGCCGTCGGAAATCTCCAATCCATGAAGACGAAGATTGCCAAGCTGGAACTCGCCGTCCTGGGGGAGGAAAAGAGCGCCCTTATCGCTGAAATCGAGCAATTGAACCAGGACCTGGCGGACCGTCTGAACGGGATAATCCTCCGGTTGGATCCCAGGTAAACGGCCCGGCGGCAGGGCATAAAAAAAGAACGAAAAACGGCGGACACTTTCGTCAATCGGTTAATTATATCAATGAATTAACCTATGCCGGTACACCGGCAAAGATTTTTGGGGTGGTGGGAAAGGAGCGGGAAGTTCATTTTAGCAATTAATAATCTATGATTTATCCGACTTGATCGGTAATGAAATACCAATGTTAGTCGGTCTAATCAATGTTCGCCAATGAAAAAGGATTAGCTGATGAATATGCACGAGGCGATTGAAGCCGCCGTTAAGAACATCGCGTCACACGGGGATACCGACATTTTCCCTTTCCCGTTCGAGTGCCCCGGATGGCCACTTGAAAATCCCCCGTCTGTGGCCGGGCCAAAATCCCCCAGCGACAGAGCTTTAATTTCTACTTCATTTTTTGACTATAGACAATCATATTTGTTTTTCATCCCTTATTTTCTTT
>Ga0265297_10001156_pt1 | contig 64611 bp, 48 predicted proteins | sample Munlanlwell13791_FD_192502 | JGI IMG/M metagenome (GOLD analysis project Ga0265297, IMG submission 192502) | Leachate microbial communities from a municipal landfill in Southern Ontario, Canada - Leachate well 137-91 | ecosystem: Engineered > Solid waste > Landfill > Unclassified | place... | reverse complement strand
CGGCGAAACATAACTCAAACCGCAAATCGCCAAAAACGACAATTGAAAACCGATATCAGCCAACAGAATGGCCGGATTAACTAAAATCATCAACGCGGCCGTCAACACCAAGACATTGGCAATCCGGCTGGCGCGGCCGATCTTTTTAGCATACATGACCGCCAGCGCCATGATCGCCGAACGCACTGCCGAGGCCGGCGCGCCGACCAACGCCACATAAAAGGCGATGATCAGAGCCATTGGCCAAAACGCCTTCGGCCGTGACCAGCCCAACGCCAACAATAACTCCAGCAAGGCCACGGCAATAATGGCGATATGATCGCCGGAAATCGCGATGATATGGGTCAAACCGAGATCAGAAAATAATTGCGCGTACTTTTCCGGCAGACCCCGGCCATCGCCTAACAAGATGCCTCGCAAAAGCGAGACCTCCGGCTCGCTAATAGCGGCATTAAGCGAACGGAACAGATGATCCTTAAAATCAAAAAATAAACCGACCGGCGAACGACTGGCCGAAATCGCGGTATTAATGTCGGCAAACCCGCAATAGACAAAAATCCCGCTCTTGGCCAGATAACGGCCGTAATCAAAGTCCTCAATCAATCCCGGCAACTTCAAAAAGCATTTGACCTTAAGCGTGTCGCCATAGCGATAGTCCGGATAAAGCGGCGCGGTGATCAGCACTGAACCGGAGACCCTTTTTACTAATCCGGCTTGTTTCAGCTCCGCAACCGCTACAGTCAGTTTTTGACTGCCTAAACGATTGTCAACCGCTCGGACTGCGCCGATAAACTCCTGCGTCGAACTGACATAATGATAAATTTTCGACTGATCGCCGTAATCAGGCAAGGAAACGCCGTAACGCCAAAAACCGAATAACAGGCAGCAGGTGAAAATCAAACAACATCGCAACAGCCGGCGACGTTGGTTAAAAAATAAGCCAAGCGAGATAACGCCGGCGCACAGCGATAAGAGCAAGCAAAAAACCGCCAAGGGCGGACAGGTAAAAAAATCAGCGGCAGCGACGCCGATTATAAACAACAACGAATAATAAAAAAGCGCCCTGGATCTGGACCGGCAAAGATCAAACCAAAACGCCTCCATGACTGAAAATTATTTCTTAATTATTTTCTTTTTAACGCCGACTCCGGCCTTATCGGCTTCGACCGACCCGCCGGCCAGCCACTTCAAATAGGCCTCGACAAAATCATCGAACTCTCCGTTCAAAACCCGATCAGTGTCGTTGGTCTCCTGGCCGGTGCGATGATCCTTGACCAAGCGATAGGGCTGCAAGACATAAGATCTGGCCTGATTGCCCCATTCGGCTTGGCGATGTTCGCCTTTTATCTTCTGCAAATCCGACTCGGCTCGCTCTTCGTAATATTTGACCAATTTGGCCTTAAGGACTTTCAGCGCCGTATTCTTATTCTGCAATTGAGAACGCTCATTCTGACACTTGACCACAATACCGCTGGGCAGATGAGTAATCCGCACCGCCGAATCGGTGGTATTGACTGACTGGCCGCCATGGCCGCCGGCTCGAAACACATCAATTTTCAAGTCGTCCTCTTTCAATTCGATCTTACCCGTCTCCTCAATTTCCGGCAAAACCTCAACTAAGGCAAAAGAAGTATGACGCATTTTTTCGGCGTCATAGGGCGATATCCTGACCAGGCGATGAACGCCGTTCTCGCTTTTGAGCCAGCCATAGGCGTAATTGCCGGCTATCTCCAAGGTGACGCTCTTGATGCCGGCCTCGGCGCCGGCCGTTTCATCCACAATTTTCGCTTCAAAGCCGTGCCGTTCGCAAAAACGCAAATAAGACCGCAGCAATAAGCCGGCCCAATCCATCGCATCAACGCCGCCCGTGCCGGCATGGATGGATAAAATAGCATTGCCCTGGTCATAATCGGAAGAAAAAAGGATGGCGAACTCCAGCGTCTGGAATTGCTGCTCTAACCCCAACAACTTATCCTTTATCTCTTGCTCATGCTGGCTGATCTCCTCCGCCTCGATAAAAATGTGAGCCAATTCCAACAATTCCGCCGTCTCCTGGCGCAATTTTTCCCAAGTTGAAATTTCCGCCTGCAGATTCTGCTGTTTACGGCTCAGTCCTTTCGCCCGATCCTGATCAGACCAAAAATCAGGGGCGTTCATTTCCCCTTCCAATGACTTCAATTTTAGTTTCTTTTGGTCCAGGTCAAAGTAACCTCCACGTGCCGTTGATCCGATCGGCCAAGACCTTGATTTGAGTTATTATTTCATCCATAAATTAATAGAAATAAAGAAACAAGAAATTAAGAAATAAAGAAAAAAACTCCTCCACTCCAATCAAAATAACGCCGAGCGCTAAAGCCCCAAACTTTTAATCAAACTCGCGCTAGTGGCAAAGCCCTTAATGAAATCAGGCACATAAAAAAGCGCTAAAATCGCCGGCAAGACAATCAAGGCGATCCAAATAAGAGAAACGATCGTCCGCCACCGCATATAGGATTTGATCCTGCAAATTTCTTCTTTCAAAATCTTGGTATCGGCCAGATTTTCCACCAGTAATTTTTTTATGTCATCATCGATATTGGCATCAGTCATATTTTTATCTTATCGGATTAAGCATTTTTTGACGCTGCCGGCCGCTAAAGCTCGCATCGTTTCCAATTCTTCAGCAGCAAACTGCCGGCCGCAGAATTTATCGCCGGCCAACGGAACGTTCTGGGAATAATTCTGCAAATAATACAGCTTAGCCCCCTTAATGGCTTGTGCCATTTTTCCAACGTCTTCCGAGGTATGCAGATTTTTGACCAAAGTCGAACGGAATTCATAAGGCAGGCCTGATTTCATGACCAGCTTGATGCTATCGGCAACTTGGCCGGCCGGCACGCCGGAAAACTTCTGATAATCAGCCAGCGGTCCCTTGATGTCCATAGCGATATAATCAATCAGCTGTTCGCCGATCAAGTGCTGCAAAATATCGGCCGCCAAGCCGTTCGTATCCAACTTGATCGCATAGCCGATCTGTTTCATCTGCTTGAGAAAATCCGGCAGATCTTCTTGCGCCAACGGCTCGCCGCCGCTAATCACTAAGCCGTCAAGATACTTCTTGCGTTTCTTCAGAAAAGCGATGACTTCCCGCTCATCATAAAGATTATCATCGCTGAGCAATTCCGGCAAGACCAATTTGTAATTATAGCAAAAAGGACAGCGCATATTGCACCCGGCGGTGAAAATGATGGCTGCCAATTTTTGCGGATAATCCAACAAGGTTACGGGCTGGAGTCCTCCGATTCTCATATCTTTAAGCGGTGCATTCTTATCCTCATGAAGCCGCTGCTTCGCCTTGGCAGGCGCAATGGGACTCGAAGTTGGCTCGATCGCCGAACTCCGACTGCTTGCCGGGGTTCCATTGATCGACCGGCCGGATATAGCCGACCACGCGCGAATAAACCTCGCAGGGCTGCCTGAGATTCTCTTTGTTGTCACCTTCCATATGGTTTTTTTTAAGAATTTTTAATTTTTAATTTTATAAATAATTTTTTAATTTCTTAATTTTTAAACATTAAAACATTTAGACATTATTTAAAAATTACAAAATTAAAAATTATTTTACTCTTGACTATAACGGTAACTTCTCCTTCTGCTCCCTGATATAGCCGATTTCACCGTCGCAAATCGGGCAGAAGCGCTGTTCGCCCGGCAGATAGCCGTGCTTGGGGCAGATCGAAAAAGTCGGGGTCAGGGTATAATAAGGCAAATGGAAATTCTCAGCGATTTTTCTGACCAAATTCTTGGTGCTGGCAATATCCGGCATCCTCTCGCCTAAAAAAACATGGACGACCGTGCCGCCAGTATACTTAATCTGCAAACCGTCTTGCTTTTCCAAAACATCAAAAATATCAGTGGAGTAATTAACGGGAAAATGCGAAGAATTAGTGTAATAGGGCGCGGCATTATTCAAGCGGTACTGCTGTTCATTGGCGACCGCAATATCGGGATAAAGTTCTTTGTCTTTTTTGGCGAAACGATAAGTGGCGCCCTCGGCCGGCGTTGCTTCCAAATTATACATCTCATCATCTTCCTCTTGATATTGAGTCAAGCGAGAAAGCATGAAATCCATGATTTTCTCGGCAAATTCTCCGCCCTCTTTGGACGATAACGGCTTGCCCAAATAATTGACGATGGCCTCGTTCATGCCATTGATGCCGATCGTATTGAAATGATTCCGCCAGTATTCTCCGAAACGTTCCTTGATTTCCGACAAATAAAATCGAGCGTAAGGGTATAAGCCCATTTCAGTGAAGTCCTCCAATACTGCGCGCTTCAATTTAAGCGACTGACGCGCCAAATCCATTACTTGGGACAAACGGGAGAAAAAAGCCGATTCGTTGCCCTTGAATTGATAGCCGATCCGCGGCAAATTGATCGTGACTACGCCGATCGAACCGGTCAAAGGATTGGCGGCAAACAAGCCGCCGCCGCGTTTCCTGAGTTCGCGGTTATCCAACCGCAACCGACAGCACATCGAACGGGCATCTTCCGCCTTCATGTCGGAATTGACGAAATTAGCGAAATAAGGAATGCCGTATTTGGCAGTCATCTCCCAAATCGGATCCAGGTTCTCATTATCCCAATTAAAATCCTTGCTGATATTATACGTCGGAATCGGAAAAGTGAAAACCCGCCCCTTGGCATCGCCCTCCATCATGACTTCGGCGAAAGCGCGATTGATCAGATTCATTTCCAGCTGGAATTCTTTGTAGGTCTCCGGCTGCGGCACACCGCCGATAACCGCCGGCTCATTGGCCATCGTCGACGGACAGATCAAATCAAAAGTCAGATTGGTAAATGGCGTTTGGAAGCCCACCCGAGTCGGCACGTTCATATTGAAAACGAATTCCTGAATGCCTTGCTTGACCTGCTTGTAATCCAAACCCTCATAGCGGATAAACGGCGCCATCAAAGTGTCGAAACTGGCAAAGGCCTGAGCGCCGGCCGCCTCGCCCTGCAAAGTATAGAAAAAATTAACCACTTGGCCCAAAGCGGCACGGAATCTTTTAGGCGGTTTGCTCTGCACCTTGCCCTCGACGCCGCAAAAACCGACTCGGATCAAGGTCTGCAAATCCCAACCGCAGCAATAAACCGCCAAAATCTGGAGATCATGAATGTGCATGACGCCGTCATTATGGGCGTTCCTGATTTCCGGCGGATAAATCTTATTAAGCCAATAATTGGCCGAAACCGCCGAAGCGACATGATTATTCAAACCTTGAAGGGAATAAGCCATATTGGCGTTCTCTTTGACCCGCCAATCCATTTTCTTCAGATAACCCTCGATGATATCATTGGAATTCAATAATTGCTTCAATTCTCTCAAACGGGCGTGCTGTTCGCGATAGATGATATAGGCCTTGGCCGCTTTGACTAAGTCCTCCTTGATCATGACCTCCTCAACAATGTCCTGGATCTCTTCAATGGCCGGAATCGACCGGGGATGGAATTTATCATTCAAAACGCCGATGACTTGATCAGACAATCTTTGAGCCAACGGCTCATCATCGCGCCCGACGGCCGCCAGCGCCTTATAAATCGCCAAAGTCACTTTAGCTTGGCTGAATTCGGCGATTTCTCCGTTGCGTTTTTTGATTTGCGCTATTTTTGACTCCATAATTATAAGAAATGATTTTTCCGCTACTGACCTAATGGCCGCCCCCTCTTAGAATCTAATTATACCCGTCCAAGACAACACTGGCAAGGCGCTTTTTCATTGGCTTTTTTAGAAAATAAACCGGCGCTGTGGATAAAGTTTTCAACCCGAAGATAACTCAAAAAAAATCAATCCGCCAGAAGCGGACTGACCATGGCCAAGCCGATTTTTTACCGATTATTTCATCTTCTTCCTGATAAAACTGGGCAATTCCAAGTCATCATCATCGTCTTCGTCCAAAAGCCGGACCGGGGCCTTGGAAGGAACAGAACGAGAATCAAAATCATCATTAGCCGTTGCCGATTCATTCCGCGACACCGCCTCGATCGGCTTGAATAAACCGCCTTTCCTAATGATCGGCGGCACATCGAAATCCTCGTCGCCGACAGCTGACGAACCGCGACTGCCTAAATGAAACAACGATTTCCGGTTTTCTTCATTAACTGATCTTGATCTGATCACAACCGGCTCATTATCGCCGCCGACCGCTTTAGAACCGAATTTCGGGCCTTCGTCATCGTTGGCCGGACTCTTATCCACGAAAATATTATTGATCTTGTCGCCCCAAGTGCTGCGCTCTCCCGATCGAGACGGCTTTTTCATCGGTTCTCCAAAACCGGTCGCCACCAAAGTCACCCGGATGCGATCTTTCAAACTTTCGTCGATATTGGCGCCAAAAATAATCTTAGCATTCTCATCCGCGCCGGCCGTAATGATCGAAGCGATTTCATTGACTTCGCTCATCGCCAAATCAGAGCTGCCGGAGATGACAAACAGCACGCCTTGGGCGCCATCGATTGATAAATCCAACAACGGCGAAGCTACGGCCGCTTTGGCCGCCTGGACGGCGCGATTTTCTCCGGCGCCTTCGCCGATCGACATCAAAGCTGAACCGGCGTCCTTCATAATCGCCTTGACATCGGCAAAATCAACATTGATCAGCGCCGGAATCGTGATAATTTCTGAGATACCCTGAATGCCTTGGCGCAAGATATCATCGACTTCCTTGAAGGCATCCAAAAAAGAGGTCTTCTGATCGACGATCTGCCAGATCTTCTCATTGGGGATGGTGATGATGGCATCGACATTGGGCCGAAGGATCTCCAAACCCTCATCAGCAATCTTCATCCTCTGTTTGCCCTCAAAAGTGAAAGGTTTAGTGACGACAGCCACCACTAACGCGCCGGCTTCTTTGGCAATCTGAGCAATGACCGGCGAAGCTCCCGTTCCGGTGCCGCCGCCCAAACCGCAAGTGATAAAAACCATGTCCGAGCCCTTCAGGATATCGCGGATTTCGCCGGCATTCTCCTGAGCCGAGGCCAGACCGACTGAAGGATTCATGCCGGCGCCCAGGCCGCGCGTGATTTTCTGGCCGATATGGAACTTGGTTTTGGCTGTATTATGGTGCAGGGCCTGCACGTCGGTATTGACCGCAATAAAATCCACGCCGCGAATTTTTGTCGCGATCATGCGATTAACGGCCGAGCCGCCCGAGCCGCCCACGCCTACTACTTTTATTTTGGCAATCGTCTCGATATCCGGTTTTATTTCAGGCATAATTGATGGTTAAATTCCTTAGCTTCATTGCGCGAACTTGAAATTGTTCAAAAAGGTGACAAAAAAATTCAATAAATCCTGATTAAGCCCGGACGCAGTCAAGCTGATGGCATAAAGGGTGTCGGAGGTCTTGACATAAACGATGAACTGATCCAAATCGGCAGCCAACAGTTTTTGCTGGCGGAAAATCACCGGATAACCGGAAATGACCGCTGCCGCCGTCGAAGTCGCCACTTCAACTGAGGGTTGGCCTTCCCAGCCGGTTTCATTGAGTTTGTCCAAAGCGGCCAGATATTCAGTTAAGGTCTTAGCGCTTTTGACCCAATTAATGTTAAGCTGGGTGCTGGTGGTTTCAGGATTGCTCAAAATCAAATTATTAGAATTCTGAGTCAGTTGCAATTCAGCCGGGTATTTGAAAGATAAAGAAGTTGAAGCCGGACTGGATGTCGAAATAGCCGACAAATTGAATGCCTTCCAATCAGCGGTCGGATCAACCGGAGCCGCTTGGCCGATCAAATCAGCTTGGCCGGCCGCTTGGCCGCCGGCTATCGCCGCGGCTTCATTCGCCGCTGAAATTTCCCGCTCAGTTTTATTCTTCAAATACTCGGTTGTAAAATAAGCGCCGACAGCCAGAATCAACAAGACGAACAGTGTGATAGCCGCCGCCGAAGAAGATGAACTGCGAGAACGGCGGCCGGCTTTGGCCGGCAACTGGACCGAGGTCGAACCGACAGCCGGAGCCGAGATATCCGAAGCGCGGCGCGGAGATTTCTTCAGTTTCGGCCGAGCGATCGGCGGCTCCAAAGGACTCATTATATTGGCTGGCTGTTTTCTGGGCATATGATCAAAATATTATTGATTATTATGGCAAAAGCGATTTGAAAATGTTTCTGAAGCTGGCAATGGCGGAATTCATGACTTTCGCTCCGGACGGCCCGCGTCCGCCTGACTTATTAATCACCTGATTGCCCCACAGCGCCAAGCCGACGGCCGTCGTAAATGACGGATCAGAAACTTTGTCCAAAGAAGACACTAGGTCATGGGGATAGCCGACAATCGCCGGCAGATGCAGAACACGCTTGGCGATTTCGACAATGCCGTCTAACTTGGCACCGCCGCCGGTAATGACAGCGCCGGCCGGCAAACGGCCGGATTTACTGATCTTCTTAAGCTCCCTATCAACGTATTGGAATATTTCCTCCGTTCTGGCTTCGATGACTTCGGCCACTTGTTTTTTGGAAAAATAACCCTCTTCAATCCCGCCTACGCCGGAAAATCTCATCTCGTCATGGCGCTTGAACTCTTTGGCCAAGCAACTACCCTCCCGAACTTTTATTTTTTCCGCCGTGTCGATCGAAATCCGGAATAATAAATTAATATCAGAAGTGATATGGTCGGAACCGATCGGAATGACAGCCGTATGCAACAAGTCGCCTTCTTCAAAAACAGCCAAGGAAGTGGTGCGGCCTCCCAAATTGATCACGACGACTCCCAGATCCTTTTGGCGATTGGTCAAAACGCTTTCTGAAGCGGCCAGGATCGATAAAACCAAATCATCGATTTCCAAGCCGGTGCGATAAACGCAATTAGTCAAATTCTTGATCTGCGCCGACAATCCCTGGATAATCTGGGTCTCCACTTCCAAACGGATGCCAGTCATGCCGACCGGATCCTTGATGCCGACCTGGGAGTCAACGGTGAAATTCCTGGGGATGACATGAAGTATCTCATAATTGGGCGGCGCCGAAACCGACTTCGCATTCTCAACTACTCGCTCTACATCGGCCTCACGGATCTCGCCGTTAACTTTGGAAACCGCCACGACGCCGCGGCTCTCGGCTGTAATGATATGATTGCCGCTGATGCCGACCCAAGCATGGCTGATAGCTTGGCCGACCATGCGTTCCGCTTTTTCCAAGACCGCCGAAATGGCGGAAATGGCGTCATCGGCGTCCACGACCGCGCCCTTGGAAATTCCCTTGGACGGGCCTTCCACGGCGCCGATAATCCTGATTTTGGCTTCGTTTCTCGGCCGTTCGCCTGTCACGATCCTGATGGCGGTTGAACCGATATCGAGCCCGGTGATGAGATGGTCTTTAAGCATGGTACTGGGCGGGGACCAACAGCCGATAATCAGCCGTCCGTCTCCAAGTTAAATTCTGTTAAATTATATCAAGAAACGATTTTCTTAGCAACCGCCTACTGAACAAAAAATGTGTTCAGTCAGTCCGACAAATCCTCTGATCCGGCCAGCGCTTTTTTTTCAAAATCAATCATCCGCTGTTCCTCCTGCCGGCTGACGCCCTCATGTTCATAGCCGACGAGGTGCGACAAGCCATGGACCAATAAACGGCAAATCTCATAATCGACCGGCCAGCCGTTACTGCGAGCTTGGAGTTTGGCTTGAGCGGAGCAGATTAATATCTCGCCTAATTCCTCGGCTTCGCCCGGCCCGACAAACTCGCTGTCGCGTTCGGCAAAACTCAAAACATCAGTCATTTTGTCCCGGCCTCGATAAAGACGATTGAATTTCCTGATCGTCCGGCCGTCGACAAAAGCCAAAGAAAAGCTTCTCGACTTCTTGATTCTGGCAGCCGTCGCAAAAGACCGGACGCATCTTTTGATCATCTTTTCATTAACGGCTAAGCCGGTGGAATTGTAAATTTCGTAACGCAGCATAACTATTTGCAAACCTTGGCGATTTCCCCCAAATCACCATTCCAACAACTGATCTCAACGCAAATCTGTCCGGTCGGACAATCGCTATCAATTTCGCAAGCCCGCTCATGGCAAGTTTTTTTTAGCGTGGCGCTCAGGCAAGAATTTTCTCCGCTGACCAACGGCCCGCAGGGTTCCTCATAACACAAATATCCTTGGCAAACCTGATCGGCTGAGGATGAGGCATTCGGCGCCAAAGCCGCGGCCGGCGCCGTCAATTCAAAACTTTTAATAATCGCCGCAAAAACCGTGCCATAACGGACTTCCAGCTGCTGGCCGGCTAAATATTCAAAAACATAAAACTTGGTTTTGGCCGGATCAGTCAAATAAGCCGTCAAGCCGTTGGCAGTATAAATACCTGACAGAACGCCGGCTTCCGCCACTCGCAATTGGCTGACAATCGCCTCGGGATGATCCTGCAGATACCAGCCCAGCGCCGATTGGCCAAGCTGATTATCCCGAATACTGATTCTGATGATTTCGCCGGTCGCCGCCGTGATCAAGGCCTGCCGATTGGCGGCAACGAAGGCCGCCAACCAATCCTTAGGGTAAAGGGTCTTAAAATTATCCGAGCTGAAATTAGTAGCCAATGATTTGATAAATGGCGACTCCTTCAACCGAGAATCGCCCGGCTTGGTGGGATTATAGCCGCCGGCCACCTCGCTGCCATCGCGATAACCGTCTCCATCAGTATCAATGTTCGTCGGCAGAGTCCCCAGCAAGGTCTCTTCTATATCCGACAGGCCGTCGCCGTCGGAATCCAAACTGACCGAAAGTGCGGCCGGCGTCAAGGCCGGGGTACTAGTTGGCTGGCTGGTGATTTCTGTTCCAGTCGTCGTAGCAACAGCTTCAATTGTACTGGTCGCCTCAATCAGCGGCTGTTCAACTTCCATCACCTCGATTTGGGGCGGAATCGGAGCCGGTGTTACCGCAGCCGGCTGGCTGTTCATCATATCATAAATCAAATAACTGGCCGTCAGCAAAATGACTGCGATCAAAATAATGGAAACAATCAGTAAGCCCTTGCCGCCAGTTTTCGCTCCGGGCATCACATATTTTTCCGGCATCACATAAACATCAGAAAACCCCTGCGGCGCTTCAGCGGCGGCCGGCTCAGGGGCCGGAATCGCCTTTTTCGGTTTGAAAAACATATTTTAAAATATGGATAATCAGCTTTATGGCTGCGGCACTTCATAGAGCCGCGCGCTGCCCGGCTTCAACGGATCATAACCATTGATCACTTCCGCGCCATCCTTATAAGTATCGCCATCAGTATCGGGATTCAAGGGATCGCTCTTATAAATCTTAATCTCCGCCCAATCGGTCAAGCCGTCGCTGTCCGTATCCGCTTTCTGCGGATCAGTGCCTAGCGCTGTCTCTTCGCTATCAGTCAAGCCATCGCCGTCAGAATCAACGACTGTTTCGGCAACAACCGTGGTAGTAGCTATAACCGCCGGGGTCTCGGCGGCCGGAGCAGTAATTGCCGGCGCGGCCGCAGCCGGAGCAACCGGGGTCTCGGCGGCCGGAGCAGTCGGTTTAAGGCCGCTAATCCAATAATTATAACCCCAAATCGCCGCTCCGATGCCGCCGATCGCCACTAGAACAATAATAATGATAGTAATAATCTTGCCCCAAGGGGTTCCGCCGCCGCCGAACAGATCAGTATCAGAAATACGCGGCCCCGGCTGATAAGCCGGAAAAGCAGCCGGCTGAGCCGCATAGCCGCTTGCCGGCGATGCCGGACGATCAGTCGCGGCAAACATATCTTCGGTCTGAGGAGCAGAATTTGGCACCGGCGCAAATTGATTGACTGGCGGCTGAAAAGCCGGCGGCGGCAAATTATTAGCAATCGGCGGAATATTAGCCGGCGGCGGTGGCATAAAAGGGTTTTGCGGCTGGCCGAAAGGCAAATTCGACGGCGGCTGCGGCGTGTTGGAGTTTTGTTCGAACATAGAAATTAATTAAAACTAAATTTTTAATCTAATTTAGGGCAGTATCCAAGCGAGACCGAGGAAAGCTTAACGGAAGCAGCATCGCTGTAAGACAAACTGATGTTATGATTAACGTCATCGCAGAAACCGGCAGAGATAGTAACATCAAGAGTTTGACTGCCATTAATTTCCTGGTCAATGATATTAGTCGGTTGATCGTCGATTTTAATTGTAATTTTAGGAATAACCGCGCCTGGATTTAAAATAGGGACCGGAAACGCCAATAATAGAGTATTATTTTGATCGCACAAATCACCAGTAGCATTAATGCCAGTAAAAGGCGTCCAAAAAGGTTTATGCCACATCTTATCATCTCTATTAAAAAGACAACACCCCTGATTACTTTGAAACCAGCTGATATCATCACATTTTTTATTATTATCAATCACCTTGACGTAACAATCATTCGAATCATTAACATTATAACCGGGGCTTAAACTGCCATTATTCTGAAAATAATCAGCTGCGCTAGCTCGATTGCAACTATATTCCTGGCCGTCTGCGCCAGTGGCAAAAGCTGATAAAACCGGCGAAGCGGCAGAAACAGCAGCTGCTTCAACTGTCAATTTTATCTTGTCTGATAAGCGGCAAATGGGCGTATTCAACGTCACTGAACCGCCGGAATTTTCCCAGATTTGAGTTATTGATTTTGCCGACCCAAAAGTCAACGCCGCACTATTATAGTTATTAATAGTACAAGTAAATTCGCAAAGATTACTACAATCACCGCCGGATACGCCATTTCGATCACCTTGATCGCATTTTTCCTCGTCTGTCTTTAAACCATCACCGCAAAACCTGTAATCAGTATTAATGTGAAGAAAACAATTAGTGTCGCAATATGGCTTATCAACCGGCCTAGCTGGCGGTTCTAAATATGTAGTTATCGGATTATAATTTAGATTATTACAGACAAAGGGATTATATTTTGCTGGCGTATAACCAACCGTTCCACAATCACATTCTTCCTGGTCAGTCCTTAAGCCGTCGCCACATCTGGGATTTGAATTAACTGATTTATACCAATCAGATAATTTGCATTGGTCAGTGCAGCAAAGAGCGCCTTGAACAGTAGATGTTACAAGTTTTATAATATTAGGATTCCCAAATAGCTCATTTGGACTAGGACAATTCGGCACGCCATTAATAAAATCACACTCTTCTCCGATATTCGCTCCAGTCATATAATTAATACTATGATTTATAATCCCATTGCCGCAGGTCGCGGATGCAGCAATCGGTAATGTCGATGTCGCGCATTGCCAAACACTAGAAATTTTTTGGCAAGATTTGCCAATTAAGCAAGCACAATCCAAAGGACAACTAGAGCAGGTCTCACCGGCAGAATTATCACAAACATTATTGCCGCAACTGTCGCTGACTATTGAATGAAAACCACCAACTACATAACCACTGAAAGGGTTATAACCCCAAGTCGCCAACGAAACCCAATCTTCATGCCAAATCGAACCGGTCGAGTCCTTTTCACCCTTGATATAAATCTTAGTCGAAGTGCCGGCTTTAGTGCCGTAATAAGCATAGACGGCAGAATTCCAATCAAGATTCGACTCCATTTTTTTGCCGGTCTGGTCCCAACAAGTGACGGGATTATAAGGATTAGAGCAATCAACTGACTTACCATACCAAGCCCACAATTTATTAATCGGATCAACTGGCAAAGCGGTTCCCAAGTCCTTGCCCAGGTTATCCTGCCAGCTCGGCCAAACACTGAAGGTTTTGCCGGTCAGGTAAGTGCCGGCGCGCAAATTAGGATAGAAATTACCGCAAGCTCCGCCGCCGTAACAGTCGGCATTGGACCGGCAAACACGATTGAAATCATTAGAACAGCGTAAGCGGCCATAATAACCAGCCAACTCCTTGTAAATATCCTGGACATCAGCCAAGCGCTGAGTATCGCGGGTGATCTTGGCTTTTTCCGACTTACAATAACCGGCGCCGCGTTTCAAGCAATCGACATCGCTGAAGCATCTGTTATCTTGATCGGCCTGGCTGCCTTCACTGCAAAAACCAAGGGCTTCATAATATTCCAAGCCGCCGACTGACAAGGAGCCGGCATTGAAAAACCAGTTGGCTAAGAGTTGGTCATAAATATTCTTAACCGCTTCGCCGGCGTTCTGGTCATAAGACAAAATAAATATGTCGGAATAAACCTTGTCCTGGCCATCTTTAAAATCAGCCGCATTAATATAAGTCGTCCGGCCTTCTCGGCTGGCGCTATAGCCGTCGACGCTTAATTTCGACAAATTGCTTTGGGAAGCGGGATTGAATCGCGATTGATACCACAAAGTCGGCGAATAATGATTATTATTGTTGTAAATCCTCAAGCCGATGGTATTGCTGGAGGTCGCTATGCCGGCAGCCGAACCGCTGAATAAGAACTCCTTAATCTTATTGTCGCACGGATCAGTGGTTGGGCAAGCTTCAGAGCCGATGACCGCCACCCCGGAATTTATCCTGCCGATCGACGGCAAATCATCAGCCGTCGTGCTGTCCAGTCCGGCATCGCGGCAATAGTAAGCGGCGAAATTAGTATTAATACAAGTGCCAGTTGGACAATTTGCGTTACTATCAACAAACGGGAAATCATTGGGGGACGGCCAGGGATTCTTGCAGAAAAAAGTATAAATCGGCAAACTGCCGCTGACGCTGCCGGCGCCGGCATCATTCAAATCACTGATCTTGACGTTAAAAAGAGATCGGCCCTGGGTTGGCCCCGAAGTCAGCCAGAAATCGCCGGCATAACCAGTGCTGCCTAAAGCCGACTGATTGACCAGAGCGCCGACATTGGCCACATTCTGCTCAAAATTAATGCCGCGCAAAACATGCCCGTCTTGATCAAGCGGCCAGACGCGATAAAGATGATTATTGCCCGGCTTGTAATTGGGATTATTAATAGCGGTTTGAGCATCGCCATTGCTGTTCAAGTTATAGCCGTTATCCAGTTGATTCATGGTCCAAGCCGCCGACATATCGTCGTCATAAGGATCATCGCTGAAACGGCCGCACTCGTCCAACTTGCCGGCAACCGGATCAGAAGCGCAGAAAAACGCATCCGAATTCTTAGCCGCGCCGCGCGGCCAGACATCGAATTTAACGCTGTCCATTCGGCAGCTTGAGGAGTAAGTCGTCACATCGGAAGTCCGGATATTGCTGACGCCATTGCGGACATAATTCACCACCGCCTTATACTGGGTGTTCGGCTGATAGTTATTTTTACGGATAAAATTAACTTTATAACCGTCATTATCATCAGTATAACCGATGATCTCAGTCGACACCCCGTCCAGCAAAATATCACGCTTGAAATTACCCAAGCTCATTTTTTGCAAATCTTCAGCTGAAAATTTACTGTCATTAGAATTATTCATCGTACACCACCAATCGGCCGCCAAAGCCGAATGGAAACCGAAGAAACTTTTAACTATCTTGGCTAATTCATTAAACATCCGCCGCCAAAAGCCGTATTGCCGCATCTCTGCGTCAGAAATGCAATTAGACGCAGGTTTATTATTGCCTTCAAACCCACGATAAAACAAGATATCAAAACTGCTGACACTGGCATCAGCGCTGACCGACCAAACACCATTAGGGCAAGGATTGAGATCGGCTCTGACAGCTTGGCAAACTCTGACATTGTCATCAAGATTGAAAGTCCAAGAGTAACTGTCAAATTGGCCATTCTGTAATTTGCGGTCACCGCAAGTGCCGCCTGTGCTCGTAGCATTCGCGCCGCTTAAAAGACAATTGGAGGTGCAACGATTAAGAGACGAACTATCAACCGCATTATCAGCGCCATCATCGCATTGCTCACCGGCTTCAATCTTGCCATTGCCGCAAATCGGCGCGTCAGAGACAGAACCGACTTGCTCGACCGAAAAATCATCAATATAAAGCCTGGTACCACTATCAGTTGTTGGCGCATTAGGAATAACTAGGGCTATCACATTTAATAATCTGCCGGCACTATCTCGCAAGCTGGCTAATTCCGAAGTGTAAATAAATTCGGTCGTATGTGGCTGCCAATCATCATAAGTACCGGGATTAATCGCTGTTTTAGATATGCCGCTATAACATTTAGTTTGGTAAGGCGCCTGAAAACAGCAATGACTAGGATCGTCAGAACAAAATTTACCAGTTTTACAAATTTCATTGCCAGGATTACTTGGGTCATCTTTCAAATTTAATGTGCTAGTCGAGTTGCATTGACTAAGATTGCCAGGGTTATAACCAAAAACCAAACTAGTAGTGCTATTCTTATCAACTATTCCCTTGTACCAAAATTTAACAGTATACTTCTGACCTACCACAAAGCCGGGCGAAGATACATTATAAGAAAGAGCACCCCACACCACCGCATGGTTATTTGGTGCATATAGAGTGTTGCCAAAATTATAAATGGGATTGGAGTTGCCAAGATGCGCACTATCCTGCTGATTAAAACTACACTGATTGGTAGCACTCAACCAAGTGCAACCGATATTAGTTGGGAGGGCTGGACTCAAGTCATTACAAATCGCCTCCGTACAAGTACCGGGAAATACTTGATTAGATTCCTGCAATATTAAAACGCTTCGAGCTCCTGATTGATACTCAACTGATGTAACTTCCACTTTAGAATGCTTTTGTGAATATGTAGACCAATTTTTCAACGCACCAGTACGTATGTCGTCTTCTTCAAAACTGGTATTAAATAAAATGTTAGTAGTGACGCCCTCTACCCCCAGCAAACATTCGGAACTGCAGCCATCATTATCTACGATATTGCCGTCGTCGCATTGCTCGCCTTTTTCTATCTTGCCGTTGCCACATAGCGAGCCGTATCTGGTGTTGCTGCCTTCGAGCAAGCATAACGAGCTGCAACTATCGCCATCTCTGGTATTGCCGTCGTCGCATTGCTCGCCGGGATCGATCTTATTATTACCGCAACTGGCCGAAGTATTGCTATTGCCGACTTTGTGGCAGTTGTCATCGCACAATAAATCAGCCGGCTGGCATTCCGCCAGTGGCGTGCCGCATAAGTTGCCGATGAGCTTGCAGGCATTACTGCATAATCCGACAAACGGATCGCCCGACCGCCAAGGATAAAGCCCCGGATCGCAAACTTCACCACCGGCTTTGGCCTCAGAATTATAATTCAAATCCAATAATGAGGAGTTAGCAAATGACTTAACGCCGGTATCACCTCCCTTAACCACCACTCGATAAGTTGCGCCCGGAGTCAGATTGATATTCGGCACCAGATAAACCGAATTGGAATAAAAAGGATCTGGTTTGATAGGATCTTCATAAAGGCCTTGCGGATTTCTTATAGTAATCTGCAAGTTCTGTAAATCATCAAAACGGCAATCAGAATTACCGCATCGGTAAAGCTCAATATTATTCTTAAGAGTATCGCTTTTGGCCTCTTGAGAAAAATTGATATTAATATCAGTGTTCAAGCAATTGGTGTTGTCATAAGAAGACACCTTGAATCCGCCATAACCGACCTGCAATTCGCCGGCGCCCCATTTATTAGCTTCGCACTCGCCCTGCTCGGCGGCGGCCGTGATCTTAGTATTACCCTCGCTTCTGGAAGTCGCTATCGTTTCGTCTGAAGTGGTCGAAAGAATAGAAGCGACATAATCGCCCGAATTATTGCCGTTCGGACAACGGTCGACAAAGGGATTGATCAAAGAATCCCACTGCCAAACATAATTATTAGAATTAAGATGGTTGCAATTGGCAGCATACGGGTCGGCTAAATAATCCTGGGACTCTCCGACTACCGGCATAAACTTGATTTGCGGCAAGACCGCCACCTGATCGATCGGGCAATCGCCGGCGCCTGTCTTGAAATACCAATAATACCAAGTTTCCGCACCGTTGATTATCCTGGCATTGGGATTGGGGACTTGCAAAACACCCTCGGATTGCTCATTGGAATCAGAATTTCCTCCGCGCACCCCGTTCTCGCCGCCCCTAATAAGGACTTTATACCAAGTGTTGGACGCTAATTTATTCGGAGGATAAATCCGGATTCCCTCCGGAGTTGTAGATCCTTGGACGCTGTCAGCAGCGGCCATTAACTCCTGCAAGGTGATATTTTGATGAGTATAATTGAAAACTTTAGCCTGCCAAGCCGGCTGAAGTTCGCAATCATCATTATAACTGCTGAAATCAGAAGAAGTAGCGGCTGCGGCATTGTCGCACTTATAAATTTCAAAATTTTTAATTAGGCCGCCGTTCAATAAACTTCCATTCATCATATTACGGGAAAACAGCACGAAGATAACGCCATTAGTGCAGGCATCAGTTTGCCCCTTCCAGGGACTCGGGCTTTGCAAGACCTGCTTGGACCAATTATCGCTGTCAGCATCACCCTCAGTATCACTCTTGGTGCAGTATTGGCTTTCAATCACCACTGGATCGGTAAAATTGTTATGCGCCCGGCAGATTCCCGAATTTTGAGTCGCGGCCTCCTTAGACCTAACTGCAAAAAAATCAAAATCATCGCCTTCGAACCAAGCGGAATAATTGGAATTAGTGCGCCAGCGTGTTTCCAACTGCGCCGTCGTCGTCGCTTTGCCAGATATGACTGTGCCGCTTATCTGATGTAAAATGCCATCAGTTGCCGTCAGAGCCAACTGGCTGATTGGATCCAACAGCCATGAATAGGCGCTCGCCATAGTCCGCATGATTTCCCAACCGCGATTATTACTGTTACCAGTGGTTTGCTGCTCGACCGTCCAGTCCCATTCATAATTCGTAGCATCCAGCACAATGCAAGAATTATCAATGCTGATCGGATAAGCGGCGTGCTGTTTCTTTTGGCCGTAATAACGATTGAAGTACTTGTCCGGACCGCAATTGACGCAGCCGACTTCGCACATCTTATTAGGATCGCTGGCTGCGCGAGTTTTAAAACTCCAGCAGACGCCATTGCCATCGCCGACACCGCCGCATAATTCCTGCCGCGGACCATTAGGAGTATCAATCAAATTGCGCCCCAATCCATCACGAATCGACTTGCTTAAATAAACACGATAAGTGGTACTTGAAATTAAATTCTGATTAAGCTTTAAATTGAAAGAATCTACACCACTGTCACTTAATGGTAATGATTCAATATCATCAATTAAGCGATTATCTTCCCAAGTTGCGTTACTATTATTATATTTATACAATTTAATATTCTCCGTATTCAAAGTCGCTTGATCCATCGTTTGTGTAAAACGCGCAAAAATCGTGGCATTCAAACAGGCATCGATACTGGCTTGATTTTCCACATTGGAATTTTCCGGCGTCCACTCTTCCCAGGGCGAAGGGCTGGGCAAACTGTTTCGGCTGCAATCGACCGAACCGTCGCACGACTTAACCACCATCGGACCGGCGCCAGAGAGCCCGGCATTCGCGCCGAACGACCAGCTGTAAGAAGCGATAGTCGAGGCCGGCACAAGCGGATAAGGAATGCAATTGGGATCGCTTTGAACGCAAGCGCCCCAATGGCCGTCGGCCGAACAGGTCCTCGCCTGCCGGCACTGCCCGACCGGATCGCAGGTCTGGGCATCAACTTCGCCAGGGGCGCATAATTGCGACTTCGGCACGCAAGTACAGGCATCATGAGCCAAAGAAACCTCATTTATAACCAAATGATCACCGATCGTCGAACTGGCCGTATTGTTAGGAAAATCGCCGCTCGAATTAGGAAAATAAACAAAATCAGACGCGTTGCCGGTATCCAAACCGTCTATTTTCCGACCAAAAGAAGCGGGCGAAAAAGCCGCCGATAAATCATTATTGCCATACTCAACAATATCAACTTGGCTGAAATTATTATTTAAAATTATTTTTCCAGAAATATTCGGCAAACGGGCTCCGGTGTTCCTTAGGGCCATGTAACTCTTGCCGCCGATAAATTTGCCAGTCGGATTAGAAAAAGAAAAAAAGGTTTTTTCTTCAGTGCCGAAATAATCATCAATATAGCTGATTCTTAAATCACTGATATCAATCGCACTATCGGTCGGATTATAAATCTCAACCCACTCTTCAGTCGTTTGAGAAGTATCACAGCCGAGATTGGCGTCAAAACAGCCGTTAAGATCGCAAGTATCATCGCTCCAAATATCCGACTTACAGCTCATGCCGGCTATCGGCCGTTTCAAAGCGTTAAAAGCCCAAGAAAATGAGGCGATGCCGGAACGATTGCCCAGATATGGCACGCAATCGACTGCTGATGGCACACAAGTGCTACTCCAAACACCTCTATCAGTGCAATATTTAAAGCCGGCGCAACCGCCAATAAAGCAGGCCTGCTTATCATTTTGCAACTGATCAGAATTATAAACGCAGGCGTCTTTCGAGTTGATTTGGCAAGTGCAATTCTTCGACAAATCACAGCCGGCTTGATAATGATCATCATTAGCCGGATCATCAGAACAGAATTGGCAGGCCAAAACTACGCCCTCATCTTGGCCGCAAGTATTAATATCCTCGTCGCATGAACGATTATCATAGCCGCAAGGATCATCCAATCGGCCTCGAGAAACCATGAACAAATATGAATTACTCTTGACAACGCCATTAAAAATATTTACCAGAGCGCGGCCGCTTAAATCCTGCGGCACGGTATCGATCGTCGAACTGACGGTCCAAGCACTAGCGCTTGATGTTGCATGATAAGGCGACAGCGACCACAAAACATTCTGCGGCGAAGCGCTGGGAAATCTCCAACCGACAATCGTCGTCGTCGCCGGATAGGCGCCACTCTTGGGAACCATAGAACAAATCCCCGGCCGTTCGATTTTATTGACTTGAAACCCCCAGTCATTGGAGACCAAAGACGTCGCCCCGGTCGAATTTTTCTCGACAATTACATTGTAATTCCTGAGCGGACTGGCATTGACGATGGCCGTTTCCGAGCTGATATCCATTTGATCCAAACCGTCCGGCACCACGACAATGATCTGATTGCTAGTCCAAGCGCCGAAACAATCGGCAATGTCGGCCTCGGTTCTAATATTGTCACTATTTCTGACAAAATAAACCTTGCCCCTGACTTGGCCGAAATAACGGCCGAAAATACTGATGGCATTGCCCGGAGCACCATTGGAAATGTCATCAGCCGTAGAGGCCTCCGTGATATTGCTCGGATCAGTATCGCCATTAACGTCCCAAGCCGGGTCAATATAAGTGATGACCGGCGGAATTAGGTTATAAGGAGGATTGATCGGATCGCAATTAGGATCGAATTGGCATGGACCCCAGATATTGCCTTCCAGACAAGTCCGCAAACCGGTGCAGCCGCCGACCGAACAATTGTCGGTTTCTCCGACAGTTTCGCAGGGCTCAGTCGGAGAACCGCCGTCCGGCGGGCCGAAACGATCAAAAATGAAAGCGGAGATGGCAAAAGCCGAAAAAATTATAACCAAGCCGATAATCGCCTGCAAGATGATACGCTTGGCCTTGGTGACTTTGTCCGGATCGCCTGAGGCCGTCATCCAAATAAAGCCGCCATACATCAAAAATACCACAACAATGACGCCGAGAAGCGCCATAAACAGCTGAATGATCCGAATAATGATCTGCGCCAAAGTCGCTGTGCCGAAAATACTGCCGAATAAGCCGATCGACGGGACTTCGCCCGCAGCCAAAACCGCCGCCGGCAACGCTAAAGTCGCTGCCGCCAGAATTACAAGAATGACTAAAAGTGTTTTTTTTGTTCGAACTAACATTGAAGAATTAAAATTTCTTTTTGTATTGTATAACTTAAAAACACTTGCCAAAGCAGCAGCCGGTTTCTCCGGTAGTAAAATCAGTGATGGATTTATCCTTGGTAATAATCCAACTGCCATTCAAAACAGAATTTGTGGAAGTAGCAACATGGGCCTTGCATTTTTTGTCACTGGCGCACAAAACCGCTCCGTCAATATCTTTGCAAAGCAAATAGCCATAAGAAGACGGATTAGTCGAGGTAACGCGTCTATTCGAGTCAATATCCAGATCAGTGACACAACCGGAAGTATTGCCAGAACCATCAGAATTATAAACGCACTTATTATCGCCGGTAGCACCGGCATCTATCGGACCATTACCGGGCAAAAGGCAATTCTGAGTGATTGACTCAATACCATTACCGGCGAGCGGACCGTAATTAACCGCCTGATCGTAAGCGCTGTGATTGATGCGGGCTTCAGTATAATCAGCCAGGCCATCGCCTCGGCCGGCCTCGGTCGAAAAATCACCCTCATCCAAGTTGAGCGCGCTAACCCAATAGCCGATCGGATTGGCTCCGGCCGTAATCGTTTTCAAAATCAAATACCTGGTATGCCAACGGGGGTCGGCCTCGCGCTCGCCATAACCCCAGCCCGGCTGAAGAGTCGCCAGACGCATCAAGCCATTAAAAACTAAAGTGACCGGATCGCGGAAGGTCTGATCAAGGCCGATACCATGGGAACTGTCGCCGGTTGGTAAGATTTTGGCAATCAACGGAGCGGCCCGATCAATCTGAGTGGAAACGAAGAATGACCAAGAAAAGTTATCACCATTGGCATCGCCGTCGTTGGCAAAAGAAGTGACTAAGCCGTCGAAGTGTATTGGTGTTGTAATGCTATTGGCGTTATAAGCCGGCTGGCCAGATCTGCCAGCGCCGGTTCCCGATCGGCCTTCAGCATTGCCGACCATGACGCCTTTATTATTCTCTGATTTATTAAAATTGCCGTTGAAAGAATTATTAGCCATGTCGGTAACGCCATCAGCTGAAACATCGGCCTGAGGATAATGCAAGCCATTGGTTAATTGGCAACGGCCACCATCAACTCCGACTTGGCAAGTGCCGCCGAATTTAACGCACCAATCATCATTCGTCCCGACACAGGTCTTCAAGCCGGCCGCCACGATTTCTATACTCGCCGGCAAAGAAACATCGGCGCTGTTGGGATCCAGCCAGCAATACATCTGTTTGCCGCAACTGTTAACGCCGCACGGCTTAGTGCCCAAAAATTCCAGCGTGCGGTATTGATTAGTCAAAGTGGTGGAAGCCGTGACAATATCTCCGTTAATCTTGATTATGACATGCTGTTCAATATTGATCGGGCTGATTGCCTCGGTAAAAGACACCCGGAAAACCGAATTATTGTAGGCATCGCCCTTTGAACCGGGCGGCAAAGGCGTTCGAGCGGTAACCCTGGCTTCTCCTGATAAATTGCCGTCGATAGCCAGCGCCGAGCTATTAGTCGTTAAGCTTAAAGAATTAGCGCCAGCCGCTTTCGGCGTGACGATTATTTTATTAGTAGCAACAGTTGATGTTACAAAATTGCCAGCGTGAGCAATCAGGGCGTCATTAAGGCCCTTCAGATAGCCGGCCGTCGAAGTCGCAGCCGACTTAACAGTGAAATAATCAGTGTTGACTATCGTCCGGCCATCGCTCGCCACTGAACGCTTAGTAATTTTAGCAGGCAAAGATGTATCCGCAAAAATAAAATTAATCTTATTAGTACCGTTAGCCAAAATCACTTCATCGCCATTAACAGCGGGAGAGACGGTAAATGACCACTTTGAACCGCGCGCCTCGGAAAAATTGCCAGTTGAAGCGATTGTTAATCCGGAGCCGGTCAACGTCACACGCTTATTATCATCTACTAACAAGCAACGTTCCTTATTGGCGCAAACTCCTGTTCTAGAAAAAGTAACGCCTAAGATACTGGCCGCATCCGGTGAAATATCAAATTCAATATATTCGCCAGCCGGACTAATCTGAAATGATATTTTTTTTACAGAATTAGTGCTAGTAACACTAAAACCAGAGGTGCCTAATTTCAAATAATCATCTGGAATAATTGGATCATTATCAAGATCCTCAGTTAGAGATATATCAACCAACGGCGTACCAGTAAACGGACGGCCTTGGATCGTCGGTGGGGTTTCCAGTCGAGGGGTGATTGAGGCGGTAATTGAAGCCGAGCCAACAGTCGACTGCGCGCCGACATTGTAAGTGTCGGGAGTATTATCCGGATTGGGATAAATTTCCATTCGAGCCACCTCAGGCGGCGAGAAATCAAGAACGCCGTTGGTCTTGAAAGCCCAGGCATAATCAGGATAACGAAGATTAGCAAAAACCGATTCATTGGTAGCAGCCGCTTCTATGTCGGCGCCCAAATGAACCTTGAAAATCCTGACTTGATTGTCATCAAGGCCTAAATAATTATTGGTTGAAAAAATGAAAGTCCTTTGATCGCTGGAAGTCGCTTGGTAGACCTTGGTATCGGCATAAACATTAGCGTTGAATTCCGGATCCGGCAGGCAATCGGAACTGGTTGAACTAATCGCGCAAATCGTGACATTCTTCATCAATCCGCCATTGCAATAAGTTTCGCCAGCGACTAATTCGCAGATACTGGAAGGATCGATATTAACTTTAAAAGTGACAGCAATCCTGGTATTGATCGGGACATTGACCGCATTAGGAGCCGGATAAACGCTTTGAATCGGTCCGGCCCCAATCGCCGAACGGCCCCAATCGCCATTGCCGCCGGGAATCCGAGTCGTGCCGCCGCCATCGCCGCCGCCACCCAAGCCGTTCAGCCAAGCCATTAAAAAAGAGGTAATGGCAAAAGCGGAAAAGATCACGATCAAGCCGATAATCGTATTATAGATGATTTGTTTGGCTTTGGTGACTTTATCCGGCTCGCCGGCCGCGGTCATCCAAATGAAGCCGCCATACATCAAAAGCGCGATCGCGAGCACTCCCAATAAGCCGAAAAAGATCCGCAAGATCGCCAGCAAAAAGACCGTCAGATTAACCATGGGCAAACCAGTCCCCTCGACTACTCCGGATAATGTCGGAATATCGCCGGCCGCCCAAGCCAAAGCCGGCATTAAAAATAAAGCAATAAAAAACGCTAAGGAACCGATAGTAGCGGCTCTAGCGTTTTTGAAAAACGACCTTTGATTAGAAACGATTTGTCTCTTAATCATATGTTTGTCACCTTCCGGGCGCGTAATGTGAAATAGTTTAAGCTACCTCAGTATTTAAAAATGATTTTATTAAGTTACTAACTTGAGATTGAATTATTTTCCCAACTCTTCTTTCACTGCCTTTGAGACAGCCGCGCCATCAGCCGCGCCCTTGGCTCGAGCCATAACCGCGCTCATGATCTTGCCGAAACCGGACGGCCCAGGGTTGCCTGACTCGGCGATAACCGCCACCACCAACTCCCTAACAGCTTCTTCCGACAGTTGTTCCGGCAGGAATTTCTTGATAATGATGATTTCCGCTTCTTCTTTCTGCGCCAAGTCCTCTCGGCCGGCGGCGCGATAGGATTCCACCGAATCAGCTCGTTTCTTGGCTTCTGATTTCAAAACAGCCATCACCTCATCATCAGCCAGAATTTCTTCCTTTGGCAACGATTTCTCAATCTTTTTATTAAGTATGGCGGACTTCAACATTCTTAACGTCGAAACCAAGGCCTCGTCTTTCGCCTTGTAGGCCTCAAGAAAAGCGGAATTTATTTGGGATTCTAACATAATGCGGAATTATGAATTATGAATTATGAATAATTAATTCCAAATTCTAAATCATGATTCATAATTCAAAATTCATGATTCAATCAATAGTTTTTCACATTTCTCCGAACCTGTCGCCAGCTTCGGAGCAAATTTAAAAACCTAAAAATTATCGTCTGAAAGTCCTGGTCGGCTCTTCGATTAACTTGCCGATTTTCTTCAAATATTCGCGCTTGGCAGTGATTTCCGACCGCCTGGACGCTGCGGCTCGAACGGCTGTCTTATTCTTATCTTTGGAATGGTAGCGGATTTTTCGCGACTGCAACAAACGTCCGCTTTGTTGGACTTTTCTGGAAAAACGCCTGACCAGCGCTTCAAATGATTCGCCTTTTTTTCTTTTTACTTCTGCCACATTAATTCACCTCGCTTTCTATGATTAGTTTATATCAATTATTAATCAATAACTCGATTAGTAGCTGCCGGCCGCATCAGACGGCTCGGCCTCATCGCCGCCGAAACTTGCGCCGCCGCCGAAGTCCTGAAAATCATTGGTTTCTTCCGCGACTCGATCGCCGTAATCGTGCTTTTTCTTAGACGACATAGCCGCCCGGGTTTCTTCCGTATCGATGACCGCTACTCCCTCGGCGCCCGAATATCGTTCCAGCCGTTTCGAGAGTTCGCTCTCGATCTTATTGAAATCGATGACTTCCTGAACCGCGCCATTCATATCGCGCAACATGATCGTGCCGTCGCTGACTTCTTTCTGACCCAGAATCAAAGTGTATTTGACTTTCAGCTTATTGGCCTGCTCCAGCTGCGCCTTCAAGCTGTCTTTATAAAAGGCCTGGGACATCTTGAATTTATGGCGCATTTTTTCGTATAACACCAAGGCCTTCTTTTTGGCATTCTCGCCCAATTGCGCTAAAAATACATCGGGTTGATAAATTTCTTCCATCAGCGCTTCGCTCTCGCGGATCTTGGCGACAACGCGATCCAGCCCCAAAGAAAAACCGCAAGCCGGGGTCTTTTCACGGCCGCCCATCAATTCAACCAGATCATCAAACCGGCCGCCGCCGCCCAAAGCCGTCTTGCCTTCCTGGTCTTCGGCCGCCCAATATTCAAAAACGGTGCGATTATAATAATCGAGACCTCGGACAATGCGAGGATTGAGTACGTAAGGCAGATTGAGTTCATCCAGATATTCCAGAACTTTCATAAAATGCTTTTTACAGTCATCATCAAGATAATCAAGAATCTGCGGCGCCCCCTCCTTGATCGTTTCGCAGCTCGGCTCCTTGCAATCCAAAAGACGGAGCGGATTGCGAGCCAACCGGTTCAGGCAATTCTCGCACAACGCCTTGCTGTGCTGTTTATAATATTTCAACAGCGCTTTTTTGTATTCTTCGCGGCAAACCGTACAGCCGATCGAGTTGACTTGCACCACCGCGCCAATACCCAGACCGCTAATGATATTATAACCCATCAGAATCATCTGGGCGTCCAAAGTCGGACCGGCCTCTCCGATCGCTTCGAAACCGGCTTGAAAAAATTGGCGATAACGGCCGGATTGCGGCTTTTCATGGCGAAACATCTGTTCGATATAATACATTCGAACCGGCTGGGGCTGGTTGACCATGCCATGCTGGATATAGGCGCGGACCACGCCGGGCGTACCCTCCGGACGCAAAGCCAGCTGATCGCCGCCTTGATCGACAAAGGCGAACATTTCCTTCTCAACGATATCGGATTGTTTGCCGGTGCTTTTGACAAACAGATCGGCGTATTCCAAAATCGGCGTCTCGATCAAGCCGTAATCATAATCATTAGCGATCTTCTTAATGGAATTGATGGCGATTTGCCAATATTTCTGATCTTGCGGCAAAATATCCCGCATGCCGGTAACAGTAATAATCTCCCGTTTGCCGCGAGAAGTTCTTTTTTTAGATGGATTTTCAGTCACATTTTTTTTCAGATTAGGCATTTCTTAATATCTTAAAAATTTTACTTATACTCCGGCGTATTGAACACAGTAATCCGGCCGAACGGCCAACCGCGGATCCAGGTGCGGCCGACGATCAAATCGCGCTTGACCGGCCCGAAAATCCGTGAATCCAAACTTTGATTGCGATTATCGCCCAACAAAAAATATTCATCAGCAGCCAAAGCGACATCGCCGTAGCCTCGCAGCGGCAGAATCGTCTCGACCGCCTCTGGCAGATAAGTTTCATTGAGCTTAGCGCCGTTAACGTAAATATTATTATCCTGAATCTTGATTTTTTCCCCGGGCAAGCCGATGACGCGCTTGATGAAATACTGCTTGGGATCTTTAGGATACTTGAAAACCACGATGTCGCCGCGCGCCGGCTGGTTGAAACGATAGCTGATTTCATCGATGATCAGATATTCATGATCATAAAAATTCGGCTCCATCGAAGCGCCTTTGACATAAAACGGCTGGATTAAAAAATACCTGACCGGCAGGATTATCACCAAGGAAATAATGGCGACTCGGACCATTTCCCAAAAAAACTCCGAAATTGCCCGCCATTTAGGTTTGCCGATCGGCAAGCCGTCGCTATTCATCGAATTATTCATTATTGCGGATTAAGGTTTAATATTCATTTTTCCACAGGCCGGCTGCCTGTTGATAACTATCTACAGCATAACATAAAAGAGGCATACAAATCAAGGGGTGAAGGCCATTTCAGCGCCAAAAATCCGACTGACTAATCCGAAAAAACAGCCGACTTGAAAAAATTTGCTGGAAATACTGGCGATTTGAGTAATTATTATAATAATGTTATAATCTACTTTAGTTTAACACCCTATGCCAACCATTATTTGGCATTTTAAAATACTGAAAAAATGACCGAACCGGTAAAAATAAACTTCATCTCCGACCAAAAAACAGAAAAATTCAATTCTGTCAATTCTGAACGCCATTCTCCGCCACCGGCCTCACCGGCGCCAAGTTCAGCTGCCGCCAATCAACTCTCACTGCAATCTTCACCAGGAGTGCGGCCGATTTTTAAAAAGAAAAAAAGGGGCAAGATTAAAAGATTGCTGGCCAGCATTGCCATTGTCGCCGTCATCGCTTTCGCCGTCTTTTCCTCTTCAATCATCTTTTCCAATGAGAATCTGATTAAAAATTTCACTAATCTTAATTTTTTAGGCCAACTCGGCAGCTTGATTGTTTCCAGCGACCGGCCGCTTCAAGGCGAGGCCAATGACCGGATTAATTTCTTACTGATGGGAATCGGGGGCAAAGAACATGAAGCCGGCAATCTGGCCGATACGATGATTCTCGCCACCTACAAGCCATCGACCGGGCAATTAGCCATGCTCTCCCTGCCCCGAGACATGTACGTCAAAGTCGCCGGCATCGGCTGGACCAAAATCAACGCTGTCAACGCTTACGCCGAAAAAAAATCACCCGGATCGGGCGGCGAGGAAACCGGTAAATTCATCGGGGAACTGCTCGGCGTCGAAATTGATTATTACGCCGTCATTGATTTCGACGGCTTTGAAAAACTGATTGATGAATTCGGCGGGATTGACGTTTATGTCGATAATAATTTAATCGATTACTCCTATCCGATCAACGGCAGAGAAAACGACTGGCCGATCGAATCGCGTTACGAGACCCTGAATATCAAGAAGGGCTGGCAGCATTTCGACGGCGCGACCGCCTTGAAATATTCCCGATCCCGGCACGCCTTAGGCGCCGAGGGTTCGGATTTCGCCCGTTCCAAACGCCAGCAAAAAGTCCTGATTGCGCTAAAAGAAAAAATCAGCCAATACAACTTCATCCTTGATCCGGCCAAAATCTCCAGTTTGTTCACCGCTTACAAAGAGAACGTCTCGACCGACTTGGAAATGTGGGAAATTTTGAAACTAGCCAAGATTTTTAAGAATATCGAAGCGACTGATCCGATCAATTACAGCTTGGTTAACGGCCAAACGCCGTTATTGTACGATCAAATCGTCAACGATGCTTATGTGCTGCTGCCCTACGGCGGCAATTACGACAAGATCGGCTTCATCTGGCAGAATATCTTTACCTTAGGAACGTCAACGCCGGCAATCGATTATACCAAGTGGGCCGAATTCAAAGACCAACCAACTTCAACCAAGGCGACCACCACCAAAACAACCGAGCCGGCAATCGCCGCCAAGCCGGCTGAAACTATTCCTTTCGGCAATGAAGCCCCGACCGATCTTAACACTCTGGAACCGGCGGCGCCCAAGGACTACTCGTATCAGAACGAAGGCGCAAAATTAGAAATCCAAAACGGCACGACGATCGAGGGCTGGGCGGCCAAAGAAGCCAGCCGGCTAAGAGCTAAGGGTTTTACGGTGACCAAAACCGGCAATGCCGCGACCAAGGGTTATACGACGACCAAGATCTACGACTTTTCCGGCGGCAAATACTCATTGACGGTTTCCGAGCTCCAGATACTTTCCGGCGTCAGCGCCGCTCCGCCGCCCGCCGGCCTCAAAGCCGCGAGCGATGTCCTGATTATCTTGGGGAAATAAGGCAAAACAAAAACAGTCCGCCTAGTAACGGACTGTTTTTGTTAATAATAAAAATTACAAAGATTGTTCCAATGAAACCAACTTTGATAAAAACACAGGACTGATTTTATCATCTAAAATCTTTTCCAGGCAGAATTCCTTCACTTTTTCCCGATAACCATTTTCCGCCAATAGCAATAAGGCAGAAATTTGATAATCGAATGAAAGATCGCTATCTGCATATTCTCCCAAGTTATTACTGAACTCTCTCAAGACCTGGCCTAATTTCAAGCCGGCGCCGACACTCTCCTGAAGAATCATCCAAGCATTATTGATTTTTCTTTCTTTAGGGCTCTTAAAAACATCCTGATTAGCGATATTTTTCACCTTGACAGCCATTGCCAAATTCCGCTCAATCTTGATTTTATCCGCCTCCTCAGCAGTAACGGATAATCGCTGAAGAAAACTCAAAATTGCTTCGTCCTTATCCATCAAACGGCCGTCTTCCGACTGGTAAATACTCGACATTTCACCAACCCCCGCCTCGACAATTTTTGCCGAACCAAAATCAACGATAAACAACTTTCCATCCTTATCTTGCACAATATTGCGCCAATGCAAATCGCGATGAAAAACTCCTTGCTCATGCATAGCGCTGATGGCCGCCCGCAAATCCTTAATTTTGCTTCGGTCAAACAGCCCCTTATTTTCGATGCCAGCCAACAGTTTATTCGCTATATCGCTGCGTTCCTGCCTGGCTTCAAACGAATCATCAAGGTAATGATACTTAGCTCGTACGCCCAGAAGACGATGACAAAACAAAATCAAATTATCAATTGATTCACCGTTCAAATATAAATCATATTCCTCGGCAGCGACTTCTTTCTCAATGCCCGCCAACTCCTTGAATCGATCAAAATGGGCCTTAATGAATTGCTTATAGCAATAAATGCCCAAGTCCTCGCCTTTGACAAAATCCATCATAATCACTCCAAAATGGTCAGTAGCGACATTAATGCCAGCGGCTTCCAATTTATCTTTCAACGGCCGGCCGGAAATAGAAATCTCGCCGCCGAAATAACATTCCGGTATGCCGACATTCGCCCTTAACTCTTCCCGGCCATTAACGGCTTGAACCGCCTTTTCCTGAGCAAGGAATTCTTTTTCCGCTTCCCTGGGCTGGTACAATTTCAACATCTTGACGGCCACCTCGCCGGCATCACTAATCGGTATTTGAAAATGCCGACAAAATTCTTGTTTTTCCGATTCGGACAACCCGCTGAAATCAAGCTCGAATATAGCGCCGTGATGGCCCTCATTGACCTTATTAATCGACTCGGAATCAAAAAGCTTCTCCAGTAATTCTTCAACCCTGGTTTGTTCTTCGGCCGTCTCATTTTTATCCGAATTTTTTTCCAAATGCTTAAATTTTTTCTCCATAAAAATTTTTATTTCTTCTTCAAACTCTGCGCGCCCAGCCAAGCCAATTCGAACAAGGAAACCATCGTCTCGTAAATATTCTTGTCTTCGATGATTACGCCGTTCAAACGGTCTTTAAGCGAGGCAATGCGGACTTTATTGTCGAAAAAAGCGACATCGCAATTGATGGGAAAACGATCAGCCGGCAAACGCTGGCGTTCGTCCAACGGACTGGGCCGAGAGCGATCCTCGCCTTCTTTCAAAGTGAACATGGCCTTGACTTTGGTCTTATTATTCACCCGATTCTGATAGGCCTGGTCTACCTCTTCCTTGGAATAAACCCGCCTCAAATCGTCTAATGAAAAAAACGACCGGATTAATTGCGGCTTGGCCGGCATCTGCTCCTGGGTCATGGCCCGCAAGCCCTCCTTGCCTTCGAAAAATCTGACCACCGGCTTGTGCTCCTGGCGATTATAAATGGCGCGCAGTTGCGGCATCAGTTCATCGATCATCTTCTGCTTGGCCTCGATCTCCTGCTTCTGCAATTCCAAAACGCTGATGATCATTTCCGGCGACTCGGCGATGTAGCGGATCTTCTTATCCTTGCCGGCATAAGTGCTGCATAAACCCTTCTTGATCAACGAATCCAGAATCGTATAAGCGGTCGGACGGTTGATGCCCGCCTTGCCGGCAATGTCATGGACCGAGGCCTGGCCCAATTCCAAAGCCGCCAAATAAACTTTGGCTTCTTTGTCGGACAAGCCGATTTTTTTCAATTCATTGATTAACATAGGATGATAGTTAATGTCCCTACTATTATAACTCAAATTGGTTTTTAAAAAAAGGGGGCGTCTCCGCAACTGCCGGATAACGCCCCAGGAATCAACAATGTTCTTTTTTGTTTCGCCGCTCGCCGGACTGGCTTATTCTGCCCATCGGTGATGGCGGCCTACCCGACCTCTTTTCCGTTTTTTTTAATAATGAGAGGTCTTTCACCTAGTTCATCCTACTCCGTCCATACTTCTCCTTTCTGTCGCAGCGGTGCTGACAACTATGGAACCGGCGATTACTCCGAGCCCGACACGCGCCATATCCAGGTTAGAACCGGAATATGGCGAAGGGTGGGTTTGGAGTCAACCGCTGCCCATAGCCGCCTCCTTTCTGAGGTTGTGGCTTCTATTTGCCTCAGGACGCCTTGCCGTCGGCAGAAACCGGTTGAGGTTTACTAGAAACTAACAATTTTACCCTCAAAAAAAATACCGCAATGATAGGTGCGAGCCCAACCGCATTCGCGTTGAGCGAGTTTTGAAAAATCGCGTCGAGCAAATTCCTCGGCTCGAAAACTCCCCAGAACTTTGCCAGGAAGAATCTTCCCCGTGGAAATATCTTTAACTGCAACCACGTATTTTGCTTTTTTCGACATTTCGTTCTCCCTTTGAATGTCCATTGATCGCCAGCCGCCCAATGCGGCTTTTGACTCAATATAACAGTATAGCATACCCAATAAATTTTGTCAAGAGGCATAAACAAAAGTTATCCACAGGCGGGCTAGAATTATGAATTTAGAATCATGAATCATGAATCATGGTCGGAAAATAACAAATTGTCAATTATGATTGACAGAATTATTATGATTTATTTTGTTTAAATTTAGCTAAAATAATAACAAAAATAATAATTAATTATAATGACTATTGACAAAATAATTTCCGTGTGATATACTGATTTATCAACCTGGTAAAACCAATGTCAAAACTTTCCGACAAGTACAAACCCAGAGTTGAAAGCTGAATTTGGCCGATCGCCCGCTAACGGCGATTTAGCCAAAAAAACCGGCTAAAACCCGGTTTAACTGGAAAACAGCGGATCAGTCCCTCGCGGACTCTGCCCTGCCCTTAGCGGTTGGGGTGAAAAAAATCCACTTTTCCCGGCTGTCGGAAAGATTAATTGACGTTAATAGTGTTAACTCGCAACAACACTTGTCGTGCCAAAAAAAAGTAATTGATAACAGGTCAAAGTTAAAAGTAATATATCTCGACTGGCACCTTATAATGGATTACTAATGATGCGCGTCTGCGCCGGATTATTTTTCAAACGATTGGAAAACATTCCGGTGCAGATGCGCGCAGGCATCCGGGCACGTTTGGCTTGGCTGCCAACACTTCATCTCTGCGGGAACGCACAGATGGAGCGCGTCTAATCTTATGCGAGACCCGAGCGGAAATCTGGGCAACTTGCATGAGAGACAACCATCCTTGCTAGAGGACGGCTGAACGGGTGCTAGCACGCCCGGGAAGCAACGCTGAAGAGGCGTTGGTTCCCACTGCGACTATACCTAGTCCCTTGTCTGGCGAGAACGCCTGCAAGAAAGTCGGTTGTGAGCCGTGACAGCGGCAACACGCGGTCGGACATCTCGACTGAGGGCGAAAAAATCGCCTTATACCTCGAAAAAGAGGCGGGCTTGGACGAGCCCAGGAGCGGGGATATTAGAGGCCTGGCGGTATCGGGAACGATCCTGAACTAGCTCGGCCGGTTGGCAAAAAAGCCAGCTTAAATCCCGCTCCACTGTCAAAAAGGTTTCCGCCGATTTCCCTAAAAATGAAAAAATCGGCAGTCCACTTGAGTGAACAAATTACTTGTTCATTGAAGCGGACATTCAAACTGCAACCCCAACCACAAGGAGAAGAGAATCATGAGCGAGAAACACACATGCGAGTTTTGCGGCACAGTCGGCAACAACGGCGCGCGGTGGCTAGTACGGACGGCCGACGACAAGGTCGCCAGGGTGCATAAGCCCTGCGGCGGCCAACTGATCGCTTCCGCCCCGGCCGAACTGAAGGCCGCGCTTATCCCGAGTCCGGAGCTGAAAGCCGAATGGACCGCCAAGCGGACCGAACGGCAAGTGCAGGACTTCTGGGTCAAGCAGTGTCCGCAACTGCTCGGGATCAAACAGGATCTCGAGCAAAAGGAGAGAACGACATGAGCACCATCCATATCGGTACAATAAACTTGCGCGAGTTGGACAAGAAAGTCCGTCGCGCTTTCCCGCGGCAGACGGAAAAAGTCCACTCTTCGCCAAGAGGCAAACGCGGCTATGACCGCAAACAAGCCAAGCGGGCTTGGCAGAAAGGCGACTCATGAGTAAGCTCCGACGAGCTGAAACCCGCCGGCTCAATCGATCCCGCGACCACCTGCGTCGTCGCCACGAAGGCGTTAAGCGGCAAGGATTGGTCGAGGGGTTGTCCCGAGCCGAGTTTGAGCGACGCTTCCCCTACCTGCCCCTGAAGGCCTGGTATGCCCAGCGCGGCCTAATCGGACGGGGCTGGGAATACTAAGAACCCGCACTTTTACCATCACGCCCTTGCTGCAAAGCAATGGGTATTTTTTGTTTTCTAAAAAACCTTAAAAACACTTGACAATAATTAATAAGCGGCCTACAATAAACTATCAGCTCATTGACAATGAAATTAGGAATAAAAGCAAAAAAGCCCAACACCGGACTGGAAGGAGGACGACTTATGTCTAAGAAACAACTGGCTGGCTTAGGCGTCCTGCCACCGGATAATGAACGTTTCAATGATCAGCGCTTGATCAAAGCAGCTGTCCATCAATTTTGGCAGTTGGTTTTCATCAATGTCCGCAATTCGACGGCAGCAAGATGCTGGGCGATAACCAAAGATGACATTCATTGCGCCTATCTTTACGGCCTTCTCACCTGGCTAATGACGCAGGATCGAACCGCGCAGCACGAAACGCTGCGGCGAATCAATAATTGCTTCGGCTCGGAGGACGGCCGAGAAATAATGATCCGCGCCGTCCAATCGATGCTCTACCGGATCCATCTTCATCTTCATCCGGAAGACAAGGAAACGATCATTTCCATCCTGTTCGAAGTTAACCCTCATTTAGCCAAACGAGTCGACGAGGAATTGCCGGTTTCGGTCATTAAGAAAGTCAGATCGTTCTGGACCGGCGAGCCGACCGGCTTGATTGCGCACGATCAAACGACCGGCCAAGCCCGGTTGTCCCTGCCGGAAACGAGCCAGGGCCGACTACTCTTAACCGGGCCAAGCGATGGCTCGAAAAGCAAAAAATCCGGCGCCAAATCCATAACTGAAACCAAGCCGGAATATCCCGGACATATTTTTGCCCAAGAGATCATCGCTTCCAACTTGAACAGTTTGACCGCCAATGGATTCGCAGTCGCTGCCTCACTTCAAACAGCCAGCCAAACCGGGAAGATGACTGAAGCCCTAGGCCAACTATTCACAATCATACGGTTGCTATTCAACAATAATCTGCCGCCGGAAGCCCGAGCCGGAAAAAAAGCGGCGGAAAAAGTCATCAAGATCTTCAAGAAACCGGATCGGCTGTCAGACCCAATCAAATCAACTTTTGGCAATATCCTGGCTGAAGCGGTCAAGCAATCCCCGGGCTTGCGGCCGTCGGTAACGGCCGGGATCGCCGAATTATGCCAAGTTAATCCCAAATTGTTCGATGGTCTGGATTGGGAATACTTTCGATCGGCTTCGGCGGACACTGAACCGGCGACACTCAAGGAGCCGGCGATCCAACAGCAAACGCCAATGGAAAAAGCCACGCCTCAACCGAAAGTCAAGATGCCTGAGGGCGACGGCCAAAATCCGCTGGCCCGCCTGCAGACGATTTTTGAAAAAAATGAGATCGATATCTTCAAAATCAACCAATACGACAGTTACTGCCGCGAATGGCTCTGCCATATCTTGTGCGGCCAAGCCGACCCGCCGACTAAAGAGCTTCAACGCGGTTTCCACATTTGGCAAAAACTCGTCCACCCCGATAAAACGCCTGATCCGCTACTCCGAGAACTTGCTAAGTTAATTAGCAACATCTACGACTTAGTGATCAAAAAGGAATTCATTCGAGAGGCCGGAGTCCGCGCGATCAATGAATTGAAAGAATTAGTCAAACAATTGTTAGTAGCCAGTTCGATTACTCTGGTTCCCTGCCAAGGCAAACGCCTAATCATTGCCGGTGAAACATCGATTGCCGACTGGCTGGATAACTGCGGTTATATGGCCGAAAAAGTCAGCGTCATTATTAACGGCACTCTAATCGCCAATTTCACTCAAAGCCGCCTCAAAAAAGACGATGTGATCGAATTGATCTTTCATTAAACTTAAAACGCTCCGACCGCTGTCGGGGCGTCTTTTTTACTTGGTTTAAGATTTGCAGATATCAGAAAGTTTTTGCAAACAAAGCTGGCAGTATTGGACTAAACTTAAAATTTTCTCCTCACTGCCGTCTTCAAAGCTGCAAGTTACTTGGGCTTCGGCCGCTATCATTTGAGCGGTTTCCTCCGGGGAACTATCGGTGGGACGACAATATCTGACTAGCTCGACCAACTTGGAAAACAGCTGATTAACAGTTCGCGCCCGACCGATTTCTCTGCCGTCATAACTTAATTTAACTTTGCCCTTAGCGCTGGCAAAAGGATTAAAAGCCAGTTGGCCGATAATGGCTCGGTTTGACTCTTCCACAATCGGCTGGCTGAATGGCGTCTGAAAGTCAAAGCCATTAAAGACCTCTTGTGAATCATGGATCTGAACACGCAAACCGCTAAGAACTTGCAGCAACTTATCTATTTCAGAACGAGTAGCGGCCTCAGTCAAATACAAAACAGCATTTTCATTTCTCTCCTGATTGCTGATATTTATCTTGAAAGCGAATAAATCCGGCAGCTCCTCAAACGCCCCCGCTAACTGCTCCAAAAAATCCAATAAATAATCTTGTTTAATGGAGAGATAGAACCGGACTTCTCCGCCGAATTCAGAAAAATTATCTTTATCAATAAACTGACAAAAACCCGGCGATAATATTTGCCGGTATCTATCTCGTATTTGTCCTACCCAGGGCAAATTGCCAGGATTGCCGTCAGGATCATAACCGATGACCGATTTCCATTTTTCAATAAAAATTTTATCCTCTTCTTCCGTCCGCTGAGATTTAGTCACTATCGTATCATAATCATAACGACCTTGCTCCAACATTTCTAAAGCCGGCTCAACGCCATATTTTAATAAAAATTCTTGCGGATTGCTTTCAGATAAAGCCAGCATTTCTCCGCCGCCTAATTCATAACGACTAACCCTGATCCGCTCTGTCTGCTCATTGATATTCTTCATAAAAATAACTTAAAATATGACTAAACCACGATACTGATCAACTTGCCTTTAATGAAAATAATCTTCTTTGGTTCGCCAACCAGATATTTTTTGACATTCTCATCACTAAGAGCAGCTGCTTTCGCCTCAGTTTCACTAATATTGGCCGGCAATTTCAATTTAGCCCGTACTTTGCCATTGATCTGCACCGGCATTTCAATTTCCGTGTCAATGACTTTGCTTGCATCATACTCCGGCCACTTTTCTTTAAAAATACTTTCCACCTGGCCTAACTTTCCCCACAATTCTTCTGCCAAATGCGGCGCGAACGGCGACAGGATGATTAAAAATTTTTCTAATTGCTCTTGATTAATACCACCAGCCGACTGGAATTTATTGACCAGAACCATCAGCGCTGAAATAGCCGTATTATAACTCATCGCCTCAATATCCTCGCCGACTTTTTTAATGGTCTTATTAAATAAAATTTCTAATTCTGCCTTGTCATTCCCTTCCGAAACCTCCCCTAGCCCCTCCCTGGAAAGGAGGGGAACTAACTCCCAAACCCTATTCAAAAACCGATGGACGCCCAGAATATTCTTGGTGCTCCAGGGCTTCATCGCTTCCAATGGCCCCATAAACATCTCATATAAACGGAAAGTGTCGGCGCCGAAGTCCTTGACGATTTCATCGGGATTGACCACATTGCCGCGCGACTTCGACATCTTCTCGCCGTCTTCGCCCAGAATCAAACCCTGATTAATCAACTTAGCAAACGGCTCTTCTTGCGGCACAACGCCCAGATCAAACAAAACCATATTCCAAAAACGAGCATAAAGCAAATGCAAAACCGCATGCTCAGCTCCGCCCAAATACAAATCGACCGGCAGCCAGTATTTCAATTTATCCTGATCGGCAAAGGCCTCATCATTATGCGGATCAATATACCTGAGCCAATACCAAGAACTGCCTGCCCATTGCGGCATTGTGTTGGTCTCGCGCTTAGCCGGACCGCCGCATTTCGGGCAAATCGTATTGACCCACTCATCGATTGTCGCGAGCGGCGATTCGCCGGTGCCGGTCGGCTCGTATTTTTCCACTTGGGGCAGTGTTAATGGCAAATCCTTTTCATTTAGCGGAATGGCACATCCGCCAGCTGGCGGACCGCACTTCTCGCAGTGCACCAGCGGGATCGGTTCGCCCCAATATCTTTGGCGAGAAAAAACCCAATCGCGCAATTTGTAATTGATCGCTTTATGGCCGACACCTTTTTCTTCCAGCCAGTCGATCATCTTGCCGATTGCTTCAGCCGGCACAAGGCCGTTCAAAAATTCCGAATTGATCATGACACCATTATCGACGTCCGTATAAGCGATATCGCCTTTTTTAATCCGTTCCAGCCAAACATCCATTTCCGCATGAACCATGAAATCCAACGTTAATTCTTCCGGATTTTTCCAAAGGATTTCATTCTCGGCTATTTTTTCCTCCTCAGAAATTCCGATCTGTTCTTCATCAGCCAAATCAAATCGAACTAAGTTAGTGAAAGAAACTCGATTAACATCCTTATGATTAGCGAAATATTCAGCGCGAACTTGCCCGCCGAGCACTTCGCCATTAATTAAATTCCGATAACCGGTTTCTTCTATCACCTCGCGCTTAGCGGCAGCCAACAGATCTTCATCAGTCCCGACGCCGCCCATTGGAAAAGTGACCCAGCCGTATTTATGGGAATGAAGGCAAAGAATTTTTCCCGTCCGAGGATTGCGAACAATGACTTGGACATTTTTTCTCTCAACCTTTTCTTTGCCGGCTACGGGCGGATTCCTTTTATCAATCCTTTCCGGAATAATCACCTCGATGATCGGCAAACCGAACTTCTTCGCGAATTCAAAATCACGCTCATCATGAGCTGGCACCGCCATGATCGCGCCGGTGCCGTAAGACGCCAGCACATAATCGGAAATCCAGATCGGGATCTCCTGGCCGTTGACCGGATTAATCGCCTTAATGCCCTTCAGCTCAACGCCGGTCTTATCCTTATTAAGTTCTGTCCGTTCCAGATCGGATTTATTCTTGGCTTTAGCGATATAATCCTGAACCTCTTCCCAATTAGTAATTCTAGGTTTCAATTCATCCAAAAGATTATGTTCAGGGGACAAAACCATATAGGTCGCGCCAAAAAGAGTGTCGGGGCGAGTAGTATAAACCTCAATTGGAAATTGGAAATTGGAAATTGGAAATTTCACCGTTGCTCCCTCCGATCGGCCGATCCAATTCCGCTGCAGGGCCTTGATCGACTCCGGCCAATCCAGCTTATCAACCCCTTCCAACAACCTGTCGGCATAAGCGGTAATCTTCAACATCCATTGGCGCAAATCCTTCTTCTCGACCGACGTGCCGCAGCGATCGCATTTGCCGTCTTTGACTTCTTCATTAGCCAAACCAGTCAAACATGACGGACAAAAATTAATCGGCACGGTCGCCTCATAAGCCAGGCCTTTTTTGAACAATTGCAAAAAAATCCATTGCGTCCATTTATAATATTTCGGATCAGTGGTATTGATTTCCCGATCCCAATCATAAGAAAAGCCAAGCGACTGAATTTGGCGTTTAAAAGTGGCGACATTATTATCAGTGGTCAATTGCGGCTGGGTGCCGGTTTTGATGGCGTAATTTTCCGCCGGCAAACCGAAAGCGTCCCAGCCCATCGGATGCAGGACATTGAATCCCTTCAGCCGCCAATAACGAGAATAAATATCAGTCGCCGCATAACCCTCCGGATGGCCGACATGCAAGCCCGCGCCGGACGGATACGGGAACATATCCAGCACATATTTCTTGGGCTTGGAACTGAAGTCATCGGCTCGATCAATTTTTGTGTTCAGCCATTGATCCTGCCACTTCTTCTCTCCTCCATCATTCAAGAACTCCTTGTATGTCATATAATTGTCTTAATTTAGGATATTTAAAGATTATCACAAAAATCTAACGATTTCAAATCCTATTTAACTAGACCGGCGCATAAAAAAGCCCGAGGACAACACAGCCTCGGGCTAAATTAAATAAACATTATTAAGTTATTTCTCCAAGGCCTTTTTCAAATACTGGCCGGTATAACTCTCTTTGACTTCCGCCACCTCGAATGGCGTGCCAGTTGCCACCACGTACCCCCCCCGATCACCACCTTCCGGCCCCAAATCAATGATCCAATCGGCTGACTTGATCACCTCCAAATTATGCTCGATAATCAGAACCGAATTATCTTTGTCGGCCAGCTTATTCAAAACCTGCAAGAGCCGCTTGATATCATCGAAATGCAAGCCGGTCGTCGGTTCATCCAAAACATACAGGGTCTTGCCGGTCGGCCGGCGCGATAATTCTGTCGCCAATTTAACCCGTTGGGCCTCGCCGCCGGACAATGTTGTCGCCGATTGGCCGAGTTTCAGATAACCCAATCCGACCTGCTCCAAAATCTCCAATTTATCAATGATCTGGCTTTGGCCGCCAAAAAATTTCTTGGCCTCGCTGACAGACATCGCCAGCACATCGGCGATATTTTTCTCCTTGAAATAAATCTCCAACGCCTCGTGATTATAGCGTTTGCCATGGCATTCTTCGCACTCGACGTAGACATCCGGCAAAAACTGCATTTCGATCTTGATCATGCCGTCGCCGCCGCAGGTTTCGCAGCGTCCGCCGCCTTTGACATTGAAAGAAAAATGACCTTGCTTAAAGCCGCGCATCTTGGCTTCCGGCAATTCGCTGTAAAGATCGCGGATATAAGTGAAAACGCCGGTGTAAGTGGCGGGGTTGCTGCGCGGCGTCCGGCCGATCGGCGATTGATCGATATTAATGACTTTATCCAAATTTTCCAAGCCCTTGATTTCCCGATGGCGGCCGGGCAGATCCTTGGTGCGATAAAATCTGGCCGACAAGGCCTTAGCCAGGATCTCATTCATTAATGTGGATTTGCCCGAACCGGAAACGCCAGTAATCACCACCAATTTGCCCAAGGGAATCCTGACATTGATATTTTTCAAATTGAATTCCGAGGCGCCGATGATCTCGATGAACTTGCCGTTGCCTTCGCGCAGATTACTTCTGGCTTCGATTTTTTTCGCGCCGGAAAGATATTGGCCGGTGATTGATTTCTTGTTTTTTTTGACTTCTTTGACCGTGCCTTCGGCCGTGATTTCACCGCCATAGATGCCGGCGCCCGGTCCGACATCGATCAGCCAATCAGCGGCATTCATGATCTGCTCGTCATGTTCGACGACAATGACCGAATTGCCTTTATCACGCAAGGCATTTAAAGTATTAATTAATTTTTCGGTATTGCGGGGATGCAAACCGATTGACGGTTCGTCCAAGACATAAGTGACAGATTCCAAGCCGGAGCCGATCTGAGTCGCCAGCCGGATCCGCTGCGCTTCGCCGCCGGCCAAAGTGTTGGCGCTGCGAGATAAAGTCAGATAACCCAAGCCGACATTCTGCAAATAAGCAATCTTTTTCAGGATCTCCTTAAGCAACTGCTTGGAAATCTTGCCTTCTTTTTTTTCGCCCCACTTCTTAGCTAAAGCGGCGATCAATTTTGCCAAGCTGTCGACCGATAAAGCCGTGATTTGGAAGATGCTCAGATCATCGACTTTAACGGCCAAGCTTTCCGGCCGCAATCTGGTGCCCGAACAAACTTGGCAAGTCGAAACCCGCATGTAATCCTCCAGCGTCTTCTGCAAATACTCCGACTTAGTATCATTATATTTATCATCTAAAAATTTCAAAACGCCGTCAAAAATCATCGGCTTGCCATCAATGGCATACTCCCGGCCATCGCCCTCGTGAATCAAAGTCAAAACATTTTCCGGCAATTCCGACACCGGCGCATTAAGCGAGAAGCCGTATTTCTTGGCGACTGCTTCCAACAGCTTCATGTTGGAGTTTTGCGAGGCGAAATTGCGCGACCAGGGCTTGATCGCTCCCTCAGCCAGCGTCAATCGCTTATTGGGAATGATTAAATCGCGATCCGGGCTGAGCTTGACGCCTAAGCCGCGGCAAGCCGGACAAGCGCCGAACGGCGAATTGAAAGAAAAAGTGCTCGGCTCGATTTCCGGCAAGCTGATCTGGCAATTGGGGCAGAAATAATACAGATTGAAATTAAGATCCGGCCGGCCGTCACTGGCGACATTGACAAAACCGTTGCTCAAATCCAAAGCTAGCAGCAACGCCTTATTCAGGCGGGCGTAAGAGATATCCTTGGTCTCCAGATTCTTTATTTCTTTAACGATAGCCAAATCGTCAACCTGGACTTCGATCGTATGGCTGACATCCTTATCGAGCGTCAAACGATTCTGCGAGATTTCAGACGCCTGATAAAAACTGCCGTCGATCCGGAAAATCTCATGATTGGCTTTCAGAAGATTATCGATGATTTTCTGCTGGCTGCCCTTCTTATTCAAAACCACCGGAGCGAGAATCTTGATCCTTTGCCCCTCCGGCAATTTAGCCAGCTGTTCCAGAATCTGCGTCGGGGTCTGGCGCTTGAGCGCCGCGCCGCATTTATGGCAATGGACTTGGCCGACCCGGGCGTAAAGCAACCGCAGGTAATCATAAATTTCTGTAATCGTGCCGACCGTGGAACGTGGATTGATGGAAGATGACCTCTGATCGATGGCGATCGTCGGCGACAAGCCCTCGATCGAATCGACATCCGGCTTATCCATCAAATCCAAAAACTGCTTGGCATAAGAAGACAGCGATTCGGCATAACGGCGCTGGCCCTCGGCGTAAATCGTATCGAAAGCCAGTGAGGATTTGCCGGAGCCGGACAAGCCGGAAATAACCACCAGCTTGCCGCGGGGAATATCCACGGAAACATTCTTGAGATTGTTAACGCGAGCGCCGACTACTCTGATAGCCGAATAATCAGCCGTTTTGCTTTTAGCCATAGATAATAAAAAAAATTAATGCGTCAACCACAAGCATAGCACATTCTTCAAACCGGGTCAAGTAAGAATAAAAAAGCGGGGCTCCGTTTCCGGAACCCCGCGGGGTGCGAATATTAACTACGCAGTATTGCGTTTACTTCTCGACCGCTTGGTCGATCAGATCAGCGGCGACGACTCCGCCGCCGGTCCAACCCAGCACCTTAAGGCCGAGGTGGTTATGATGCAAAGCCAGATTGGACTTGTTATGAGTCCAGACCCCGGCCGTTACGCCATAAACGAAAAAGTCCACCAATGGATCTAAATTATTGTCGGCGATCCAGGTCGTGGCCGCGCCGTTGCCGTCATCGGCAATCGGTTCGGCGCCGACGATCGTCCGCCCGGCGCTCTCGAGCATATCAGTCGTCTGCTGACGGACATGCTTCGGTATTGCCAAAATAGCGGTCGATTTCTGAAGCGTCAACGACTTGAAGACGTCGGTAACGACAGCTCCAACGGCCTTGAACGGGCAAATCAACGTCCGACCAACGTTCTTCTCGGCACGCGAGAAGTCCGCGCTGGCAGTAAGCGACGACATGGTCAAAAAGATAGCAACGATAGCGACAACGATGAGTTTCTTCATGATGACTTGTTTCTCCTTGTTTTTTTTCCCAGTTTGAAAACAAAATCAATTAAAAATCACTGCGCGCGCTGTCTCTTACATCGGCCGTCCTCCTCTTTTGACTCCCAGGGAGCCGTGTTTCTTATGAACTATGCGCTAAAATCTTATGCTATTTTACAGTTTTTGTCAATAGCTAATCAAAAAAATAAGCTAAAATAAGACAAAAATGCAAAAAATCCCTAAATATTTAGGGATTTTTGTTGATTCGTTTGATATTTTTACATCAAACCGTATTCCTTAATGTTGGCATCGCACAAGGCCTGCCATTTGGCGATTTCCGCCAGGCCGGCTTCTCCATTGGACGCATTGAATAAATGCCTGAATCGCTTCTGCGGCTTCAAAAACTTCTCAATCGGCTCTCGGGCATTAATTTTCATTTTATTCGCCAACTCGCCGTCAAGATATTCGACAAGCGGATAATAGCCGGACTGGACAGCTGATTTTGAAATATTAATAGTGTCCTGCGGCTCAATGCCCCAACCCGGCACGCAAGGCGTATAAATCTGCAAATATTTCGGCCCTTTGATCGTCAAGGCCTTTTTGACTTTGGCAATAATGTCATAGGGATAAGCGACAGTAGCAGTAGCGACATAGGGCAATCGGTGAGCCAAAGCGATTTTAATCATATCCTTTTTCCGAGTCGGATTGCCGAAGGACTTCTTGCCGGCCGGCGCCGTTGTCGCGCTGGCGCTTAACGGCGTCGCACCGCTGGATTGATTGCCGGTATTTTCATAGGCCTCATTGTCATAGCAGACATACAGCACGTTATCGCCCCGCTCCCATAAGCCGGACAGCTGGCCGAAACCGATATCGAAAGTCGCGCCATCGCCGCCGACCGCAATCACATTGACATCTTCTTGCTTTTGGTATTTCAAGGCCGCCGCTACGCCCGTCGCTACGCTGGAAGAATTTTCAAACAAGGAATGGATCCAGGGAATCTTAAAAGACGTCATTGGATACTGAGTCGTAGTCACCTCGCTGCAGCCGGTGGCGCTGGTCATAATCGTCTTCGGACCGGCTGCATCAACCAATAATCGAACAGCGATAATCATGCCGCAGCCGGCGCAAGCGGAATGGCCGGGATCAAGCAGATGGGCCAGAGGGGCTTTATATCGTTTAATGTTTTTTTCCATAAAATTTGCTTATTTGCCGACGAAAATGGTTTTTTCTTTGGTTTTAACGGCCAAGGCGATGGTTTTTTTAATCATTTCCTTAGTGATATCCCGACCGCCCAAGCCCATAATGGCGCCGACGATTTTCGCCTTCGACCGGCCGTAGAAAGCGCGGCGCAACTCACCGGCCAAAACCCCTTCCTCGCCCAGCGACACCGACTTGTCAATTACCAAGATGTTTTTCTTGCCGCCGATCAGCTTAATGATTTCTTCAGCCGGAAACGGCCGGAACGCCGTAATCTTTAACACTCCAACCTTACCCTTCACCTTTACTAAAGGGGAGGTCGGGAGGGGTTTATTAAGCTCGTCGACTGTTTCCTTGATCGTGCCCAAAACCGAACCCATAGCCACCACGACTGTCTCGGCATTTTTATCGCCATAATATTCAACCAAAGATAATTTCCGGCCGAAGACCTTTTTGAATTCCGACATTTCCTTAGCGATCAATTTCCGGCTTAAGGCCAAATCCTCATGCAACCCTCGGCGAATTTCAAAATAATGCTCCGGCGTAGCAAAAGCGCCGAAAGTCAAAGGATGTTTGACATCCAATTTTTCCGCCGGCCGCCAATCAGGCAGATATTTCTTGATCAAGGCCGGCGCCGGCACCTCCACCGGCTCCACCGTATGAGTCAGGACAAAACCGTCAAGATTAACCATAGCCGGCAACGCCGATTGTTCCGCCACCTTGTAAGCCAGAACATGCAGATCGCAGGATTCCTGATTGGTCTCGCCGAAAAACATGATCCAACCGGCATCGCGCATCGTCACCGCGTCCTGCTGATCATTCCAAATATTGATCGGAGCGGAAACCGCGCGATTGGCATTGGTTATAACCACCGGCAAACGCATTCCGGCGATATTATACAACACCTCAGTCATCAGCAGCAGGCCCTGCGAAGAAGTGGCGGTATAAGTCCGGACCCCGGCCGCCGCCGCTCCCGCCAGAACGGAAATGGCGCTGAATTCGCTTTCCGCCAACACATACTCATAATCCGCCTCGCCATCAGCTTTGAATTTGGCCAAATCCTCGACAATATGGGTCTGAGGCGTAATCGGATAGCAAGAGACCACCGCCGGCTTGATATTATTGATTGTTTCCGCGATTGCTCGCGAACCCTCTAAAATCCTCATCATAATATGATAATTTCTAATGATTAATTTTCAATTTTTAATAAATTTTAAATTACTTATTTTCTTCCCGCATCGTGATGGCTTTAACCGGACAAACCTCGGCGCACAGGCCGCAGCCCTTGCAATAATCCAAATCGGCTTCAAAAATATTTTTGCCCCGGGAATTTTTTTCACCGGTGTCAAAACAAATCCCCTCGGGACAAATCGTTTCGCACAATTTGCAGCCGATGCAGATTTCATGGTTGAATTCCGGATAATGCTCTTCGCGCCAATTGCCGGTTTTGACTTGACTGGATGTTCCCGGCTGGCAAGTTAAAATATTTTTCATAATCAATTATTACTCATAGTTTCATAGCCGCGCTTCGCCGCTTGGACGTTAAGCTCGGCGACTTCGCCTTGGAAGCGCTGGCGGATCGCTTTTTCTACGGCGTCCAACTTGATCAATCCGGACATGGCGGCAAACGCCCCCAACAGAACCGTATTGATAATCGGCCGGCCAATAACCTCCCGCGCGATACCGGTCGCGTCCAAATCCCTGATTTTAACTCCTCGCGGCACAACACAGACATATTCTTTGCAAGAATTCATCAAAATAGCAGCTGTATTTTTTAAGTCAGACATAATCTTGCCGCCCTCCAGCAGCGTCACATCCTGGACAATGGCATAATCAGGCGAGTAGACCTGGCTGCGCAAACGGATGAATTTGTCATCAAGACGGACAAAAGCCGTCACCGGCGCGCCGCGCCGCTCCACGCCGAAATTCGGAAAGGCCTGGGAAATCTTGCCGCTGTAAAACGCTGCCTCCGCCAAAAGTTCCGCCATTGTCACTGAGCCCTGGCCGCCCCGGCCATGTATCCTTATCTCCACCATATTATTGCTGTTTGGTTAATTCCTTATATTTGGCGATTATTTCCTCCCAAACGCTCTCGCTGACCGGACCGTCCAGCTTGCTACCGTTGACAAAGAAAGTCGGCGTGCCGCGCGCGCCCAAATCCAAAGCGTCCTGCATATCTTCCATTACTTGCGGCCGATATTTTTCCGTATTGATGCAATCTTGAAGTCGATTCCAATCCAAGCCGGACATGACAGCGATTTTCTGAAAATCAGCCAAGCTGGAAATCCGGCCCTGACTCGAGAAAAGACGATCATGAAACGGCCAGAATTTTTCTTGCTCCTCGGCGCACAATCCGGCTTGCGCCAGCATCAGCGAATTCTGATCAATCACCGGATAGTTGCGAAAAATAAATAAAATATCTTGAGCATACTTATTAGAAATCGCTCGAATGATCGGAAATTCCTCCAAACAAACGGAGCAATTGAAATCGGCGAATTCCACTATGACCAAGCCGGAAGAAGCATTGCCTAATTGCGGCCGGCCGCTTTTCTCGGCCAACCGGCGGTTGCTGTCTTGCGAACCGGCCGATGCTCCGAACAACGGGTCGCCAGTGGTTGTCGTTGCTGATGCAGCAATAGTCGAACTGGCCTCATCCCGGCCGTTCATCAAACTGCCAAGCAGCTGGCTCTCGATAATCGCGCCGGAAGTTCCCTGCTGCGCCGACTTCAAAAGCCCCTTAAGCTTGGCATCGCGCGCCGCGACTTCCGAATAAACTACGAATAGAAAAACCAACGCGCCCAAAATCGCCAAGATTGCCGCCATCACTGACAGCCATTTCAGCCAGTTCTTATTTTTTCTAAAAAGAGGCGAGCCGGCCGGATAAGCGGGATAATCGGCAACCGGCTCGATCATCTGATTTAATTGCTGATGTTCGTTAAAATCCATAGTTTTTACTCTTGTATTTTAACATGAAACGGCCTGATTGACAAAACTTCCAATCAATTCATTTAAAGCATTTTTTTGCCATAATCCGATCGACCGCAAATTTCGCCAAATGATTAAAAAAGTAAGCCAAACCCAGTATAAGCGGCAGATACAAAACGGTTGCCAGCCAGGGCGGCAGATAATCATACAAAAAACCGTAACGGCCAAAAAGCGGCCAATGCCACAGATAAATTTCAAAAGAATAAACACCGATTATTTCCAGTAAGCGGAATTTGGTTTTCTTAAACGCAAACAGCAGAATCAGACAAGCCATCGTGACTAAGGCATAAGCTTGCTCAATTTCCAAGCCCTGGCCCACTCCGGAATGATAGGCCGTCTGCCAAGCCAAACCGGTTAAAAGAACCAAAATCAGCCAATGCCAGACCGACGGCAATGATCGAAAATTTTTAATCAGGCGAGCTAACGGTTTAGCGGCGGCCTCCGTGTCTTTAGTCCAAGCCGAAAGCAGCCACCGATAAGATCGGCAACGCTTGCTTCTTACGCACGCGGCGCAAACCGCTTGCGGCGAGACCGTCAACACCGCCAGCAACACGCCTAACGGAAAAGCCAGCCAATGCGTTTGATAATACTCCCAAATCTGCTCCGTTACCGGCCAACCGGGCCAGTAAGCCGAAAAACTAACGATAAAAATAGCCAATACTGACCAACGCGGATGACGCTGATGGAAAATGAGAGGAAAAATCAAATAATAAAACAACAACGGAGTTAAAAACCACAAAGGCGAATTAATGGAAACAAAAAGATCGGCTCTCGGAAAAAAACCGAAAAAAGCGGCGATAACCTCGGCCAACGGATAAAAACGATTCAATAAATAAGCATCAGCCAACAAGACAAAAAATAAAAAAAGCCAGAGTGGCAGGTAGATCTTAGCTACGCGTTTGCGATAGAACTCCAGCAATGTTTTAGGATGATAAATCGCGGAAGCGGCTAAGCCGTAGCCGGATAAGAAAAAAAATAAATTGACGGCGATGCCGCCCCAAATGCCCAAGGGGAACAAGAATTCCGTGCCATAAAATTTGCCGTAAGTCAGATGAGTGAAAATTATCCCTAAAATCGCCAAGCCGCGCAACTCATTGGAGGTCTCTTTGGACAGGATGCGAATATCGCTTTTGCGGCAAATGGAAATAAAAACCGCCGCCAGAAAAATAACGGTGAAAATCGCCGTTTGCGATCCCCAATAATTATTTAAAATCTCCATAAATCAAATCAGCCCACAGAGCGTAACCTCGATCCGAGGGATGGAAACGATCCGAGCAATACAAATTAGAATCGGCTTTCAGCGGCTGCTCCGAAATTGAATACAAATCGATTAATCTGACGCCGGTCGCCTGCGCCGCCTCGCTGACAGCGGCGTTATATTTTTTCAATTCCCATTCAAAATATAAATCATACGGCGATAAAACCAAATCCTTAGCGCCTAAATACGGCAAGTTAATCAAATAAATATCGGCTTGGGTGCTATGTTGGAGCGCGCCGATGGCCGCCAACAAATTGCCCTTGAATTTTTCCAACGGCACGAAATTATGCAGATCATTAGTGCCGATAAACAGCGTAATGATCTCCGGATTATACCGAGCGGCATCGAGAACTTGGCCGGTCAAAAGTTCGAAACTGGTCGCTCCGGGCGCGCCCAGATTCTTAACCGCCACCATTAATCCTTTTTCGGCGGAGATTTTTTCCGCCAAGAGCGCCGGCAAAGTCGAAGAAACGGACGAAGCGCCGACGCCGGAAGTCAGCGAATCGCCCAATGCGACATAAGTTATTAATTGCGATTTTTCGCTTAAAGTTTTTTCAGTCAGATAATCCCTGACGGCCGGCGGCTGAACCAGCCGGAATTTAGAATAAATAAAAGCATAGGCGCGATTAAGATAAACGCCGCTGATGATCGCCAAAACCGCTAAAACCAAAATGATTATTCCCATCTTTTTCATAATTCCATCTTAGCAGATTAATCGGCAAATAAAAAGGACTCTTGAACGATAATAGATGATGATGCCAGCTTGACATTCCCAACTTATTTTGCTAATCTTTTCTTGCTCTGACAGTCCTTTACACGAACACGGAACAGGAGGTGAACATGGACAAGTTAGTCCTATTCGATTTTGACGGCGTCTTAGTCGATTCTCTACAGCCGCACATTGAATTTTGCCTGGGAATAAACAAAAAACACGCTCTGGGCTTGCCTCTGCCAAAGGCCTCAGACATCGCCGCCTGGCGCCGGCTGGTCGGTTTCCCGATGATTAAATTCCTGACCAATATCGGCCTGACCGCCGAACAAGCGGGATTGATCCATGACGCCGATTATCTGAATGAATTCGGTTGCCTCGGCAGCCATCATGCTCCGCCACCGTTTTATCCCGGCGTTCCCGAGTTATTGAAAAAACTCCACGACCAGGGTTATTATTTAGGCATTGTTTCGCTAAATAATTTGGCTAATATTTCCAAGGCCTTGGGAGAGTTGGCTGATCGTTTCGAAGTCATCTACGCATTTGACCAATTCTCAACTAAGCCGCCAGCCCTGAGATCGGCCTCTGTTTATCTGGGCATCCCGCCTGAACAAGCGATTTATATCGGCGACGCGCTTAGCGATTATGCGGCCGCCAAACAAGCCGGCCTGCGCTTCATCGGCGTCAGCTACGGCTGGCAGATCACTGGCCAAGAAACTGACTTTGTTTCAGCTGACAGTCCGGAAAGATTAGAACAATTGATAATGGAATCGCTCTGTTAATCTCTTCGGCCGCAACTCTCGGGTTGCGGTTTTTTTATGGACAAAAAAACGGCTCAATCGAGCCGCTTTTTTTAATTATAAAATTCAGATTTTCTTTATTTTAATTTTAACTTTCTCGCCGTTGATATCAACCGGCTTGGCGTCATTTTCCGCTTCTAATAATTCACTGGTGAGGGTTGACTTTTTTAATTCTTCTGAAAAATTATGATCAGCCAGGACGTTTCTGACAATTTCGCCGTCGCTTTGCCAGCTGATTTTAATCTCATCCTTAATTGTCAGCCCCGCCTCTTTGCGTTGGCCGTTGATCGTCCTGACCAATTCGCGTAAAGCGCCTTCCTGCTTCAATCCTTCGGTTAATTCAAAATCGAGTTCAAGATTTTCAATTTCTTCTCCGAGCACGTCTTTAACATTAATCTCATCACGAATCAAATCATAATATTGTTCCGATTCTTTTGGAAATTGGAAATTGGAAATTGGAAATTTGAGCGAAGCAAGAGGCTGCCTGATCTTGATTCCGGCTTCGGCGCGCTTCGCCAGCCCCAATTCAACGATTTTTCTCGCCTGATCCATTTGCTCTAAAATTTTCCCGTCGATTTCTCCGGCCGCCGGCCATTTTTCCAAATGCACCGACTCTAACTCTCCGCCGATTTCTTTATAGACATATTCGGCGACAAACGGCGTGAACGGCGCCATTACTTTCGACAATTCGATTAAAACACGTCTGAAAGTCCTTAACGCCTGCTGTTTATCTTTCTCGTCGTCCGATTTGAAACGATCGCGGCTGCGCCGCAGCCACCAAGTGGAAAATTCATCGATAAATTCCGCCAATGGCCGAGTGGCGCGCGGCAAATCATAGGCCTCCATGGCGGCGGTCACATCCCTGACTAGAGCGTTAAGCTTGGCCGACAGCCATTGATCCAAAATATTTTCCGAGACGCCGGCCGTTTGATCGCCGTCAATCTCATACAATTTATAAAAGCTCAAAATATTATTCAACAGCATGACAACTTTCTGCATCGCTTCTTTGACGCCGTTATCGTCAAAGCTCAGATTCTCCGCCTGCATCACCGGCGAAGTCAAAAGATAATAACGCAGGGCATCAGCGCCGTATTGATCCATGATAACTTCCGGCTCGGTATAATTGCCTAATTTTTTGGACATCTTCTTGCCGTCGCCAGCTACGACAATGCCGTTGACAATCGCATTCTTGAAGGCCGCGCCTTGTTTGATCGCCGCCGCAATCACCTGCAGATAATAAAACCAAGCGCGGGTCTGATCAATACCCTCGGCAATGAATTCCGCCGGAAAACCGGCCTCGAATTTTTCCTTATTTTCAAACGGATAATGCTGCTGGGCATAGGGCATGGAACCGGAATCAAACCAAGTATCCAAAACATCGGGAATCCGTTTCATTTTCCGGCCGCAAGAACATGGCACTTCAATCTGATCGACAAAATGCTTGTGCAAATCAGTGATTTTTTCACCACTGTCCTTTTCCAACTCAGCCGCTGAACCGTAAACCTTCATTTCTCCGCACTCGCATTTCCAAATCGGAATGACTGACGCCCAGAAACGCTGGCGGGAAATCGACCAATCGCGCGCGCCTTCCAGCCATTTGCCAAAACGGCCTTCTTTAATATGATCCGGCGACCAATTGATATCCTGAGCGTATTTTAAGGCCTTCGATTTGATATCAGTGACTTTAACAAACCACGAACTGGTAGCGTAATTAATCAACGGAGTATCGCAACGCCAGCAATGCGGATAACTATGCTCATATTTTTCTTTAGCAAACAATAATCCCTTATCAGCCAAGTACTTAATGATTTCCACATCTGTCTTTTGGGTCTCCCCTATCGGCTTAACATTCAGGCCGGCGAAATCAACGACCTCATCTTTGAAATTGCCGCTTAAGGTGACATTTTGGATGAAAGCCAAGTCCTTTTCCCGGCCAAGCTGCATGTCTTCTTCGCCATAAGCCGGAGCGATATGCACCACACCAGTGCCATCTTCAGTCGTCACGAAATCAGCGCTTACAATAGTATACAAGTTTTCAGCGTTAGGAATTTTAGCCTTGGCCTCATCGCTTTCGTAATACGGAAACAACGGCTTATATTTCTTGCCGACTAATTCTTTTCCTGTTAATTCTTTAACTATTTCATACTCTTTATCGCCCATAATATCCACCAGCCGCGCCTTAGCTAAAATACATAATTCATTAGTCCGCAATTCATGATTCATGATTCTTACTTCAATATATTCAATCTCTTCCCCCACCGCCAAAGCCACATTGCCCGGCAAAGTCCAGGGCGTCGTCGTCCAAGCCAAGACATAAGTTCCCGGCTCATCGGTTAGTTCGAATTTAGCGATCACTGATAAGTCCTTGATATCTTTATAGCCCTCGCTGACTTCCTGCTGGCTTAAAGTGGTCTCGCATCTGGGGCAGACATGCATGGATTTATAGCCCTCGTACACTAAGCCGCGATCATACAGTTCCTTGAACACCCACCAGATGCTTTCCATATAATCCAAATCCATGGTCTGGTAGGGATGCTCCATATCCGCCCAGCGGCCGAAACGCGCAATAGTCTTTTTCCAATCCCCAGCATAACCCAAAACCTTGCTGCGGCAATATTCATTGAACCTGGCCACGCCGTAATCCTCGATGTCTTTCTTGCTTTTGAAACCCAATTCCTTTTCCACGATATTCTCAATCGGCAAACCATGACAATCCCAGCCCCAACGCCGCTCGACATAACGCCCGCGCATCGTCCAAAATCTCGGTACGACATCTTTCATCAAACTGGCGACCATGTGACCGTAATGCGGCAGGCCAGTGGCAAAAGGCGGACCATCGTAAAAAGAATAGGCCTGGCCATTTTTAGTTTGCTGCAAGGATTTCTCAAAAATTTTCTGATCTTCCCAAAACTTCTGAATCTCCTTTTCTCTTTCAGGAATCGGGTTGATCCATTTTTTTTCTGTCCCGGCGCTCGAATTGGATTTGGCTGTTGACATAAATGATGCGAATTTAATATCTGAAATATACCAGAAAAGTCCTATGAAAGTCAACCATAACTTAGCGAATCGATCAAAAAAACCGCCCGGCAGACGGACGGTTTCAACGGCTAAGATTACTCTTTAGAAATGCACTGCACGGGACAGGCGCCAATCGCTTCATCGATCTTGGCCGCCAAGGCCTCATAATCCGCTTCCAAAACATGAGCAATCATTTTGCCTTCGATTTCTGAGACCTTAAAAACTTCCGGGCAAATCGCTTCGCAAGTGCCGCAAGCGATGCAGGCGTCGCTGATAACTGGTTTGGACATAATTTATTAGATTATTTATTATTTTTTTCCCAACAACTCCCTGACCTTAGCTGATAAAGTTGACGGCGTGTAATCGGACTTAATCAGATAACCGTCGACTTTCATTTTTTTTGCCTGATCCTGCTCTCTTTTCTGAGCCAGATTACTCCAGATATAAACCTTAACATCCTTAAGATTATGGTCTTTTTTGATTTTAGCAAAAAGTTCAAAACCATTCAAATCCGGCATCATAATGTCTAAAAGGACAAGATTTGGTTTTTCCCGACGTAAAACCTCCAGCGCTTTCAAGCTGTCATTAATGACAACCGTATTGATGCCATCCATTTGCAATTTGAGATTATAAATTCCGGCGAGATCTTTTTCGTCTTCAATTAAGGCGATTTTCTTTGATGATTGAGCCATGATTGAAAAAGTTAACTGAAATAATTATAGCACAAAACTCCAACCAAATCCAACTACATCCGCTCCAGAATTTCAATGCCCAAAAGCGACAAGCCATTGGCGAGCACCTGCCTGACAGAAGCAACCAATGCCAAACGCGCCGCGGCGGTCTCGGCCGGAGAACCCAAAATCGGCACGGCTTGGTAATAGCCGGAAAAAATCTTGGCCAATTCGAACAAGTATTGCGCCAGCCGGCTCGGCTCGAATTCTTCAACGGCCATCGAGATCGTTTCCGGGAATTGTGCCAGCTTGATGACTAACTCTCTTTCCGATGCCTCGTTTAAAAGCGAGTAATCCGCCTCTTTGGCCGGACCGGCTTTGGCTTTTTTAAGCAAGCTATTAATCCTAGAAACAGTGTACTGCAGATAAGGGCCGGAATAGCCGTCGAATGACAAGGCCTCAGCTTGATTAAAGACAATCGCGCTGCCGCGCCCGACTCGAATCATCGAGAATTTAATGGCCGCTAAAGCGATCTTATTCGCCACGGTTTTAATCTCCGCTTCCGACCAATCGCCATGCCGTTGCGCAGTTTCCGCCTCAGCCAAAGCCGTCATCTCCGCCAACAAATCCTCGAATAATACCACATTACCCTTGCGGGAAGCCATCGCACCCTCCGGCAAAGTGACGAATTCATAAGCGATATGCGCGGTCTTCTTGCGGAAGCCGATCACTTCCAGTGTCTTGAAAAATTGCTGGAAATAAAAACTCTGGCGGCTGTCGACCACGACATAGGAGGCGTCGATTTTGTACTTTTCGAATTTCAATTTGGCCAGCGCCAGTTCCTTAGTCGAATACAAAGACGAACCGTCGGACTTCAACAGCAAGAATTGCTTCAGGCCGTATTTTTCCAAATTAATGATGACTGCGCCCTGAGATCGCTCGGCGATTTTATTTTCCAACAACTCAGCTACCATCTGCTTGCCCGGTTTCTCAACTTCGCTCTCAAAAAAAACTTTGTCAAACTTGACGCCCAGAGTATCATAAATGCCATCGAATTCCTGCAATGACCATTGCCTGGTTTTTTTCCATAAAGCCGTCAAATGCTTGTCGCCGCTTTCCAATTTTTTTTGGACTTCGGCGGCCTCTTGCTTATGCTCTTCATTAGCTTCGCACAAGTTAACCGCTTCGGCATACAATTTGCCCAAATACTGGCCCTTGTGCTGCGCCGGCTCCAGCTCGCTCTGATGGAATTTTTCCAAGACCCACAGCGTCTTAGCGACATGCGAGCCGATATCGCCGATATAATTGGCGGCGATCACTTTTGCGCCTGACGCGCGGATCAGATTGACTAGTGATGATCCCAGAACAACATTGCGCAAATGACCAATATGGAATTCCTTATGAGTATTGGGTTGGGAATACTCCACCATGATTTTTTCTTTGACGGCCGGCCGGCGGCCGTATTTTTCGCCCTTACTTTTAATCTCTTTAATAACTCTGGAAATCAATTGCTTGTCATCCAAATAAAAATTAAGGTAGGGACCGATATTCTTCACGGACTTGATTGAGCCCTTGGCGGAAATTTTGCTTTGCAATTCCTGGGCGATCTGATTGGGCGAAATGCGCAGGAGTTTAGTCAGATAAAAACAAGATACGCTAAAATCGCCCCAACTCTCTTCCGGCGGCCGAGTCACTTCCAGTTTCGACTTGTCTACCGGCTGGCCGACGGCCGCGGCCACGGCCTCAATCAACTCGCGTTTGATTTTTTCAATGGCATAATCCATAAATTGATGGCTATAATTTACCATAATTAAGCGTCTAACGCAAGTTGAACGCAAAAAAAAGCAGATCCGAAGACCTGCGTATGAAAGAACGATTTGCACTTGGTTATCAATTAATCAGAGGGAGAATAATGATTGTCAGCCGGCGGATCTTTTTCCGGCTCCGACTCTTCCTCAGCATCAAAGTGCAATTTAAACCATTTGGATAACACACCGTGAATTCGAAAATCTTCGCAATCAGACACCCAATCTTTAACCGCCTGACATCCGACCACCACTGACCAATGCGGGGAACAGCCGGGATTAGATTTTGCCATAATCAAATTGGCAAGCGGCGGCAAAGCCAATTCCTGGCTGCCATCACCAAGAACCACGGCTGACGGCGATGGTTTGACAATACCATCGGCACTATTAACCATACTCCAACTGTCGGAAAGAAGGTATGCTTTTTTCTCGTCCAAATCAAAAAATAATCCCGAGTCACTGAGAACGCCAAAGCTAACAAGATAATTGACAGACCGATGTGTCGGCGGCGGCACAAAACTACGCTGTCCGCTCACCACTAATCCGTCTTCGGTCAAACCGCACGACTCCGAAAAATAACGCGGGCGGAAATCATCTATTTTAATTTCCCGCCGGACGACAAGCACGGGCTCATCTTTCGCCCGGCTGCAACGGTCGTACAACTCTTTGACATACTCCGCCACCGGTCCATCGGCAATATCCTGATCTCCGATCAAACCGGAATGAAGCACCACAAAATCAACAAGCGGATTTCCCGTTGAATTGCCGGCCCTGACTTCTTCAGCCAACAACTTCAATTTTTCACTTCTGACTTTTTGCCATTTTTTAATCATTTTATTCGAACCAGTAATCAGAAGATCAAGATTCAAGATCCCTTCAAGTAATCCCTCCGCCCTTCCTGCTGGTGCTTCCATAACTCTGCCTCCTCTTGGTTGTCTGATAATAACAAAACACCAGTTAAGCTTTAAAGAACTTGTTGATATTAAGTCAACTCTAATAAAAAAGATTAATTCTGTCAAGACCTTTACGATTAGGCCGGAAAAGAGTATATTGTAGCTAACAAATATATGCCAAACACCAAAGAAAATCTCAACGAAATCCGCCATTCCACTTCGCATCTTCTGGCTTACGCCGTGCAAGAGCTATTCGGGAATCAGGTAAAATTCGCCATCGGCCCGACAATCGACGACGGCTTTTATTATGATTTCGATCTCGGCCAACAGACCTTCACTCCCGAAGACCTGAAAAAAATCGAAGCCGAAATGGCCAAGCTCATCAAGCAAAAATTGCCCTTCGAAAAATTCGACTTGCCGATCGAGGCGGCGCTGGAAAAAATGGCCGGACAGCCCTATAAGCAGGAACTGATCCGCGATTTGGCCGCTGACGGAGCGACGGAAGTCAGTTTTTATACTGTCGGCGATTTCACTGATTTATGCAAAGGGCCTCACGTCAACAACACCAAGGAACTTGGCGCTTTCAAATTGATGAAGATCGCCGGCGCCTACTGGAAGGGCTCGGAAAAAAACAAGATGCTGCAGCGGATCTACGGCACGGCTTTCGCAACCAAAGAAGAATTGGCCGCGCATTTGGAAATGATCGCCGAAGCGGAAAAACGCGACCACCGCAAACTCGGCAAAGAGCTGGGACTCATCGCCTTTCATGACGAAGGGCCGGGCTTTCCTTTCTTCAAACCAAAGGGCATGGCTGTCTGGAATGAACTGCTGGCTTACTGGCGCCAAATGCACGCCGAAGCCGGCTACAGCGAAATCAAGACGCCGATCATGCTGTCGCAACGCCTCTGGGAGATTTCCGGCCACTGGGAAAATTACCGCGAAAACATGTACGAGACGACGATTGACGAAGAAAAATTCGCCATCAAGCCGATGAACTGCCCGGGCGGCCTGCTGATGTACAAAGAAGATCTGCATTCCTACCGCGACCTGCCGCTGCGCTGGGGCGAAATCGGCCTAGTGCACCGCCACGAACTCTCCGGCGTTTTGTCCGGATTGTTCCGCGTCCGCGCCTTCCATCAAGACGACGCCCATATCTTCATGCGTCCCGACCAAATCAAAGACGAGATCTTGGGCGTGCTTAATCTGGTCGATCAAATGTATGCCGCTTTCGGCTTGTCATATCATCTGGAGTTGTCAACCCGGCCGGAAAAATCCATCGGCAGCGATGAGGCCTGGGCAACCGCGACCGCCGGCCTGAAAGAAGCCCTGGACGGCACCGGCAAGGACTACAAAATCAACGAGGGCGACGGCGCTTTTTACGGACCGAAAATCGACATCCACATCAAAGACGCCATCGGCCGCACCTGGCAATGCGGTACTATCCAACTCGACATGAATCTGCCGGAACGCTTCCAATTGGCCTACATCGACGCCGACGGACAGGAAAAACGCCCGATCATGATCCATCGCGTCATCTACGGATCGCTAGAAAGATTCTTGGGCGTCCTGATCGAGCATTACGCCGGCGCTTTTCCGGCTTGGCTCTCACCCGTCCAAGCGGTCATTATTCCGGTCTCGGAAAAATTCAACGGTTACGGACAAAAAATCCTAACAGAACTCCAAGCCGCCGGCCTGCGCGCCGAATTGGATGACGCCGACGAGTCGCTGGGCAAACGGATCCGTAACGCCGAAAAACAAAAAACGCCCTACATCTTGGTAGTCGGCGACAAAGAACAAACGGCTGGAACCGTCGCCGTTAGAAAAAGAATCGAGGGCGATCTCGGAGCTGTCAAGATTGAGGACTTCATAAAAAATATCAAAAAAGAAATTGAAGAAAAAAAATAATCTCTGTCATAAAAAACACACCTCGGTTTTAGCTGAGGTGTGTTTTTAGATTTAGATTTGAATTTACTTTTTCCATAACCGGTAAAGTTTCTTTAATTTCTTGGCCGGCACTCGACCGTTCTTTTGGACTCCTCATATTATAATTTTGACCTATTGATAAACAACCCGACTTTTTCTAATAATTTTTTAGTGTCTTCGTGTTTGGCCTTCTCGATTGCTTCCGGCAAATTAAACCATTTCCCCTCTAATCCTTCAGTATTTCTCTCTTTAGTTTCCCTAAAATCCGCCTCTAGTAACTTAGCCAAATAATAATAAATAACTTTAAAAGCTTTCTCGCCATTCAACTCAAATTCAAATTCCGTCTTGCCGAGTAAACCATCCTTAACTAACTCAATTCCATTATAGCCGGTTTCTTCTTTAATCTCACGCAAGGCCGCCTCTTCGATTCCTTCTCCCCCTTCAATATGGCCCTTGGGCAACAACCATTCATCGCGTTCTTTCTTGTAAATCAAATAAACTTTTTGCTGCCGTGGGTCATAAAGAACCCCGCCGGCGGTAACGTGTGTTTTCATAATTATAAATTAGCATACTACCTAATTTTCTTCGCCATTTTCTTATCCGCCAACGGCAAAGAGAAAGAAAACTTGCTGCCCTGATTCTTGCCCGGCGATTCTACCCAGATGCGGCCACCCATGTTCTCAATCAAAACTCGGGCGTAATACAAGCCCAAGCCCGTGCCCTCCGTATTAACCTTGGCCGAATCCTTGCCTCGAGTGAATTTATTGAATAACCGGGACAAATCCTCCGGATCAATGCCGATGCCGGTATCCTGGGAGGCAAAAACCACTGATTGGCCTTCCTGATGGAGGTTGATCATGATTTCGCCCTGCTTGGTATACTTGATCGAGTTGTCAATCAAGTTGGAAACAATGTCTTTAATCTTTTGCGCGTCAGCGGCCACCTTGGGGACGCTCTTATCCTCGACGAATTCCAATTTTAGTTTCTTCGCTTTAGCTTTGGCTTGGAAATCATTAACCATCAATTTGGTCACCTCGCTCAAATCGACCGGCTCGATCTTGAAGTCGATCCGGCCGGCTTCAATGCGGGAGATATTAAGCAAGCTCTCGACCAGATTGATCAGACGTTCGGTGGAAATGAAAATCTTATTGATGCTGTCTTTGACCGGAGCGGATAATTTGCCGAAATTGCCTTCCAATAGCATCGATGAATAGCCCTTGATAATCGTCAGAGGTGTGCGCAATTGATGGGAAGAAATCGACATGAATTCCGACTTGGATTCGTCCAAGCGCCGCAGTTCTTTGTTGGCCGAAGCCAATTCCTTGGAAACCTTGCTCAGTTTCTTATTAAGGACTTCCATCTCCTCGCGCCGGCGGACTTCCTGCAAGACGGAACGGATCAGGAGGATGGCGAAGATCAGGGTGATAAGAAAAATTATCAAGCGATAAATCAATGCCGTAGTAGAGCCGGCTGAAAATACTTCGACAAAAGAAACTAAGGTTAAAAACACAGCAAATATCTCAGTGGCAATCGCCTTAGCATCTAGTAACTGCAACTTAATAATAGAATAAGCTATAATTAACGAAAAAATAACAATAAAAACAAAACCAAAAGGATAAATCCCCAGGCCATAATTAGCGCTGAAATCGACGCTGGCCGAGGCATAGAAAACCATGCTGGGCAACAAATATTTTATTTGATGATACTTTAGATTCTTATTGGAAACGTTTTTCTTCAGGTAAGAAGATAAAATATAAATTATCCTGAACAGAATCAGAGCTAAAAATAACAAGTAAATCAAATGCACAAAGCCGGCTTGGGGGTAATAACCAAAAAAATACAAATAAGAACCGCTCACGAAGCAACTGCCGGCGACTAGGCACAATTGAAAAATAAATGATATTAAATAAGCAGCTTTCAACAAAACCTTATCGAGTTTATTATTATCTTCCAGAAATAAGACAAAAAAATGATAAAAAAATACCGGAATGAAAATTATGCCGATATAGCCAACCTTGACGATAATATCGACTAAATTTCTATTCTCAGTATTGAACAAAACAAACCAACTGAATTGCCACCAAAAAGTCGACAGACAGACCAAAAAAAACGTCAGATTCAACTTTGATTTCTTATTGCTTAAAAAAATAAAAAACCCCAAAAGCAAAAACAACACTGAACTTGCTAATGGGGGTATGGAAAATAGATTCATAGGACTATTGTCTTACTTCTGTACTGCCAGGTTCGACTTCATATTCTTTGGCCAGATCGCGGATAGCGTCCGGCATCCGGATAATCTTACCGGCCAGATTGGCGAAAGCCAGTACCTGATTGCCTGTCGCTACCAACTCTCCGGTTTTCTGATCAACGATATTGCAAATGACTGTCACCCGACTCTCGCGAAAATCACTAACCTGGATTCTAACCTCAACAACATCGCCAAAATAAACCGGGCGCCGGAATTCCATCTGGGCTTTAACCGTGACAATACTCACATTAATCGCCTTAAAAAACTCATGCGGCCGAACACCTTCGGGAATCACCGGCTTCATAAACTCAAGCATAAACAGCTCTCGAGCTTGGCCGAACCACTTGAGATAATTCAGCCAATAAACAGTTTCTTCGAAATTCGTATCACCAATGGTAATTTGGACAACATGTCTGAAAACATTGTTCATGACCGTCTCCTTTCGATTGCTTGTTTATATTATAACACACAATAGGCGTTTGAATCTAGTTTTAATGAGCTCCTACTTGACTTATCATCTTAGCACATATATTAAATTTTGTCAAATAAAATTTTCAACAGCCCTAGGCAATCTCCCCGAATTCCTTCTTAATCCATTTCGGATAATCGCCAGTCATAATAGCATCCTTCTCAATCCACTGGTGATTAGTATGCTCTCCGCTTAATTTTATTTCGCCGCTGACGTAATTCGCCAAAAAAGTTATGCCGACCAAATGCAAATCATCCTTAAGCAAGCTCCAAACGCGGGACGGCTTTAATATTTCTATCTCAATGCCCAGCTCCTCCTCGACTTCCCTTCTTAAGCCGGCTTCGATGTCTTCGCCGAATTTCAAGCGTCCGCCCGGAATATCAATCTCATTAGGATTAACATCTTCCGTTTCGCTTTTAAAAATAACTAGGAATTTATTATCCGCATTCCTGATGATTGCCTTAGTGGCGATACCAAATATTTTATCCATACTTTTTATATTTTAATAATTATCGTAAGATTATGGTGCACAAATAATTGCTGTGAATCAAATCCTTGGCCTTCTTAAAATCGCCCCCACCCCAAAAGCAAGTATTATCTAATTTCCATTTCATTAGTATAACATACAAAAAATACCAGAAAAATAAGGATCCCCAAATATGCCAAAAAACACTGAAAAGACATAAAAAGATAAACCCTTGACAATTTTTTTAGATGTGCTATATTGGGATATAAAATATGGATCTACCAAACCATAAAACATACTTTCTTGAAGAATTTTTCGGTTCCAGAATCTACAGCGCCAGGGACAAGAAAGAATACTATTTGAATCCGCTTGAAACATCGCGCATCAAGCAACTGTTAACCGCTGGGATGACAACGAATAATCCCGAGCTTGAAATTTTAAAACAAGATTTAATCGCCAAGGGTATTTTGACATCTAACGTCATAACTATCAATAATCCGCCAAGCCAGAATCTGACCTCCCCGATGAAAATTTCCTTGAATTTCACCAAACGCTGCAATCTTAAATGCAAACACTGTTTGAGCAACGCCGGCGACCAAGCCGATGAAAACGAGCTGACGACCCAAGATTATTTCCGCCTATTCGACCAAATGCAAAAAACCGGCTGTTTTTTCATCACTATAGGCGGCGGCGAACCACTGATTCGCGAAGACCTATTTGAAGTTATCGACTACGCCAGACAAAAAGACATCGCCGTTTCTATTGTTACCAACGGACTCTTGATTACCGAAAAGAATGCTCAAAAATTGAATGCTCTAAACCTTGATACCATCACCGTCAGTATTGACGGCTTAAAGGAAAACCACGAGTCCATCCGCGGTCTCGACACTTTTGATAAAACCATAGCTGGCATAAAAATACTAAGGCGGCATTGCCAGACGGCCAAACTAGCCGCTCGCGTTACCATTAACAGCAGAAACATCAACCAATACGCAGAGATAATCAAGCTAGTCGAGGATTTAAAATTGGATTTAATTCGGTTCACTCCGATCTTACTGCTGGGACGAGCTAAGGAAAATGATGATCTTCTTATCACCCAGGATCAATTTCTGAATTTTCTAGACAAAATAAAAAATTTTAAATCCAAGATCGAAATCATCAACCCCGACACAGTTAACGACAAAAAATGGTTTGTCAGCCCTGATGATTTCGGCTGCCACTGCGGGAAAGAAGCTTGCTGGATCACTCAAACCGGAGATTTCTACCCGTGTATCTTTTTCGGAGATAATTATCTGGCCGGCAATATAAAAAATGCAAGTTTCTTGGATCTCTGGCGCAAATCGGTGGATATGGTAAAATTATGTGGCAACCACGCCTGCCGCAGCTGTTCCGCTTACAAAAAATGCCGTGGCGGTTGTCGAGCTCGAGCACTCTGGGAATATGGAGATATTAATGCAATTGACCCACTATGCCCGCTCAAAAAAAATCAACCCAGATTATAACTTAAATAAATTTATGCGAGCCCCTTTCCAAGTCCTAGTTTTCCCCTTTGTCAAAGAACAAAATGAGTATTTATATGCCGTTTTTAAAAGGCATGATATGAGCATTTGGCAAGCCATCGCCGGCGGTGGCGAAGGAGAAGAAACCGCGCTCGAAGCGGCCAAACGCGAGGCCTTCGAAGAAGCTTCTATTGACCGGAATTGCAACTATATAAGGTTATCAGCGACGACGACTATTCCGGCAACCAATATCCATGGGTTGCTTTGGGGCGACATAATCATGATCCCGGAAATCTCTTTTGGCGTGGAGCTGCCGACCCGGGAGATTAAATTAAGCGATGAACACAAGGAATGCCAATGGCTTACTTGCGCCGAGGCCATGGCCATATTAAAATACGACAGTAATAAATCAGCTGTTTGGGAACTAGATTACCGATTGAAAAAAAATCTTGAAGGAACAGAAGAAAATAAAAAAAACATTCTCAAGTATTACGCTTGAGTTGATGTCCGCATTGTGGTTTGAATCGTTCTTTCAATACCGCCATCAAAGGAGGATGCCATGGATTACGCTTTCGGACTACTG